>WNGI01014610.1_pt1 | contig 18956 bp, 15 predicted proteins | sample 5400621 | NCBI WGS metagenome assembly WNGI01 (sample SAMN13153374, study PRJNA577476) | soil metagenome | isolation source: 20 cm soil or saprolite under Garry oak tree replicate 1 | place: USA:California | collected 2016-06-15
GCGGTGGAAGCCCGCACGCCGGCGGCGACCGCGGACTGCTGCTCCTCGGCGGCCGCGAGGAGCGAGGCGGCCTCGGCGTGCTGCGCCTGCAGCGCGCGCATCAGGCGGCGGCGGCGCTCCTCCTCCTCGCGGTCGATTTCCTCCTGGGTGCGCACTTCGATCTTCGCCATCAGCGAGGAGGTCTCGTACTTGATCCGATCGAGCATGGCGGCGAACAGCTCGAAGGCTTCGCGTTTGAACTCGAAGCGGTAGTCCTTCTGCGCGTAGCCACGCAGGTGGATGCCCTGCCGCAGGTAGTCCATGGCCGCCAGGTGCTCGCGCCAGTGCTGATCGAGCATGCGCAGCATCACGTCCTTCTCGACGTGGCGCATGATCGGCGCGCCGATGCGCGCGACCTTGGCGTCGTAGGCTTCGTTCACGGCGCGCACCACGCGCTCGCGCAGTACCTGCTCCTCCAGGTCCGGCTCAGCAAGCAGCCAACCCTGCGGATCCACGTGCACGTTGAAGTCGCGCAGTACCGCCTCCGCCAGAGCCTGCAGGTCCCAGTCGGACGATGCGGCGTGCTTGGGCATGTGCAGATCCAGGAGCGAGCCCACCGAGTCCTCCATGAGGCCGCGAATGGCTCCCGAGAGATCCTCGGTGCCCATGATCTCGGTGCGTTGCTGGTAGACGACTTTGCGCTGATCGTTGGCGACGTCATCGAACAGCAGCAGGTTCTTGCGGATATCGAAATTGTGCGCCTCGACCTTGCGCTGCGCCTTCTCGATCTGGCGGGTGAGCATGCCGCTTTCGATCACCTCGCCTTCCTTCATGCCGGCCATCTTCAGCAGCCGCTGGGTGCGCAGCGGATCGCCGAAGATGCGCATCAGATTGTCCTCCATCGACAGATAGAAGCGGCTCGAGCCCGGGTCGCCCTGGCGGCCCGAACGGCCGCGCAGCTGATTGTCGATGCGGCGGGATTCGTGGCGCTCGGTGCCGACGATATGCAGGCCGCCGGCGCTAAGCACCCGGTCGTGCCGTGTCTGCCACTCCGCGCGCAGCCGCTCGCGGGTGGCATCGTCAAGCTCCCCGGCGGCGGCGAGCTCCGCCTCGAGATTGCCGCCGAGCACGATGTCGGTGCCGCGACCGGCCATGTTGGTGGCGATGGTCACCGTGCCCGGGCGGCCCGCCTGTGCGACGATGTGCGCCTCGCGCTCGTGCTGCTTGGCGTTCAGCACCTGGTGCTCGACCTCTTCCTTCTGCAGGAGCCCGGAGAGAAATTCCGAGGTCTCGATCGAGGTCGTGCCCACCAGCACCGGCTGCTCGCGCGCCGCGCACTCGCGGATGTCCTCGATGATCGCCTTGAACTTGTCGCTCTGCGTCAGGTACACGAAATCCGGGTTGTCCTTGCGCACCATCGGCCGGTGGGTCGGAATCACCACCACCTCGAGGCCGTAGATCTGCATGAATTCCGGCGCCTCGGTGTCGGCGGTGCCGGTCATGCCGGAGAGCTTCTTGTAGAGCCGGAAGTAGTTCTGGAAGGTGATCGAGGCGACCGTCTGGTTCTCCTCGCGCACCCGCACGCCCTCTTTCGCCTCCACCGCCTGATGCAGGCCGTCGGACCAGCGCCGGCCGGGCATGGTGCGGCCGGTGAATTCATCGACGATGATGACTTCGCCGCCGCGCACGATGTATTCGACGTCGCGCTTGTAGAGCGCATGGGCGCGCAGCGCGGCATTCAGGTGATGCATCAGGCGGATGTTGGCGGGGTCGTACAGGCTCTCGCCCTCCTTCAGGAGGCCGACTTGCAGCATCAGCTGCTCGACGCGCTCGTGACCGGCTTCCGTGATGTGCACCTGCTTGGTCTTCTCCTCCAGTGAGAAGTCCCCGGGGCCCTCCTCCTCCTTCTGGCGCGTGAGCCGCGGCACCAGCTCATTGATGCGCAGATACAGCTCGGTGCTCTCCTCGGCGGGCCCGGAGATGATGAGCGGCGTGCGCGCCTCGTCGATGAGAATGGAGTCGACTTCGTCGACTATTGCGAAGCTGAGCGTGCGCTGCACCCGGTCTTCCAGGCGGAACGCCAGGTTGTCGCGCAGGTAGTCGAACCCGAACTCGTTGTTGGTGCCGTAGGTGATGTCGCAGGCGTACGCGGCGCGTTTTTCCTGCGGACCCTGCGCATTCTTGATCACGCCCACCGACAGCCCGAGGAAGCGGTACACCGGACCCATCCAGTCCGCGTCGCGCTGCGCGAGGTACTCGTTCACCGTGACGATGTGCACGCCCTCGCCGCTGAGCGCGTTGAGATAGGCCGGGAGCGTCGCCACCAGCGTCTTGCCCTCGCCGGTGCGCATCTCGGAGATCATCCCCTTGTGCAGCGTGATCCCGCCGATCAGCTGCACATCGAAGTGGCGCATTTTCAGCGTGCGGCGGGCCGCCTCGCGCACCACCGCGAACGCCTCCGGCAGCAGCTCATCGAGGGTCGCGCCCTCCTTCAGGCGCTTGCGGAACTCCTCGGTTCGCTCGCGCAACGCCTCGTCAGGAAGCTCCTGGATCTGCGGTTCGAGCTCGTTGGCAGCGCGCACGGCGCGCGCAAAGCCACGGACGAGCCGCTCATTGCGGCTGCCGAAAACGCGGGTGAGAAGTTGACGCAAGGCGTGACCCGTTGAGCGAAAAACAGCTTTGCCGACAAGCATTTATCGCGCATGCCGGGCTTCGAAAGCGGCGTATTGTAAAGCAATAGACGCTGCTCACGCCCAATTGGTTCGTGGGCGCGGGAATTTCAAGGGTGGGCGGTGGGGCGGGCGGGTGCGGTGGCCGCGTTCAGCGACCGACGAAGGACAGGGGATCGACCTGGCGGCCGTTGCGCAGCACCTCGAAGTGCACGTGCGGCCCGGTCGAGCGGCCGGTGGACCCCATGAGCGCCACGGCTTCGCCGCGCTTCACCATCTCGCCGACGCTCACCAGCGTGCGCTGGTTGTGCGCGTAGCGGGTGACATAGCCGTCCCCGTGGTTGATCTCGATGAGTTTGCCGAAACCCGAGCGCTGGCCGGCCCAGGTGACGACGCCGGCCGCGACCGCGACCACCTTGTCGCCCATGGAACCGGCAAAATCGACGCCCTTGTGGAAGGCCTCACGCCCATCGAAGGGATCGGCACGCTCGCCGAAGTAGGAGGAAATAAAGCCGCGCGTGACCGGGCGGCCTGCGGGGTGGATCTGCTCTTTCAGCTCGCGCGCGAGGATCACGTTCTCCAGAGCCGCGAGCTGCGAATCGCGCAGATTCACGCGCTGCTCGAGGCGGCTCAGCATGGCCGTCAGATCCGGGACCTGCGCGCTCACGCCCTCGCCCCCGCCTTCGGGCCCGCCGCTGGGCGGCTCGAGCTCGAAATTGAACTCGTGGCTGTCGATGTCCGCCATCTCGGTGAGACGCTTGCCGAGCGCATCGAGCCGGATGATGTGCGCGTTCACCTCGCCCAGGCGCATCGCCATGGCGTCCACCCGCAACTGCAGCTGCTGCCTGAGCTCGCCGATCTCGCGCTTCTGCTCGGCCAGCAGGCCGCCGAAGCTCAGCCTGTCACCGAGCACCCCGCCCTGGGCGCCGCGACCGAACTGCAGGCCGAGCGCGAAGGCGCTGCCGAGGACGGCGAGCGCGAGGCCGCCGACCAGACTTAACGTAAGCGGGTGGGCGAGATTCAGCTGTCGCGCCCGACCCTGACGCTTGGAAAGGAAAATGACGTTCATGCCACGCGTTCCGATTGCCTCGAGGCCCCCAGGACCAGGCGACGCCGCTCGGATGTACGAGCCATGCCCGGGCGTAGACCGCCCTGTTCTGCGTTAAAAAGCCTGTACGATGCTGGCAACCCCGCTGTCATGGCTCCTCGCTTTAGACCGGTGGCTTTGCGTCCCCGCCTTTCAGCGGGTTTGCCCACAATGCAGCAAGGGCAATATGCCGAAGAACATTTCGCGAAACAAGCGTGGCAGGTCGGCAGTGAGGACTGCGGCAGGTCTGCGGCCGCCGCGCCTTCATTCTGTTAAGGAGCTGCTGGGGCGCAGCGCCCCGGGTTTGACGCGCATCACAGATCAGGCCGCACGCGAGGGCTTTTGGAGCGGCTGGTTATGTCGCAATCTGCCGACGGAAATCGGCGCGCGGATCTGCGGCGTCGTGGAGCGCGACGGCACGCTGGTGATTTTTGCCGCATCCGCCGCCTGGTGCGCGCGGCTGCGCTACGCGGTGCAGGAACTGGAACCGCAGATCCGCGCCACCGCCCCGCAACTCACCGCGATCGCCGTGCGGGTGCAGCCGCGCAGCTGAGCGGTTGGGACGCCGGCCCGCCCGCGCGGCCCGATCGTTGCGCGAGTCTCAACCCCCGGGCGGGTGCAGCGCCGGCGCCTCGATGTAGGAGATCGGCGCGTCCGCGTAGCGCTCGAACACGACTTCTTCCCAGGTCGAGGTGTCCGCCAGCAGTGCGCGCAGCAGCTTGTTGTTGAGCGCGTGCCCGGATTTGTGGCCGCTGAATTCGCCGATGAGGCTGTGGCCGAGCAGGTACAGATCCCCGATCGCATCGAGGATCTTGTGCTTGACGAACTCGTCCTCGTAACGCAGCCCGTCTTCGTTCAGCACGCGGAAGTCATCCAGCACGATCGCGTTGTCGAGACTGCCCCCCAGGGCAAGGTTGCGCGAGCGCAGTGTCTCGAGATCGCGCACGAAACCGAAGGTGCGCGCACGGCTCACCTCCTTGAGGAACGAAGTGGTCGAGAAATCCATCGAGGCGCGCTGCGAGCGGCGCTTGAAGATCGGGTGGTTGAACTCGATCTCGAAGTTCACCTTGAAGCCGTCGAACGGATCGAACTGCGCCCACTTGTCGCCGTCCTCGACGCGCAGGCGCTTCTTCACGCGCATGAAGCGCTTCGGGTGGCGCTGCTCCTCGATGCCCGCCGACTGCAGCAGGAACACGAACGGCCCGGCGCTGCCGTCCATGATCGGCACTTCCGCAGCCGACAGCTCCACGATCGCGTTGTCGATCCCCAGTCCCGCGAACGCCGACAGCAGGTGCTCGACGGTCGAGACGCGCGACTCGCCCGTGCCGAGCGTCGTGCCGAGCATGGTGTCGCCGACGTTCTCCGCATGGGCGCGGATATCTACGGGCTTCGGCAGGTCCGTGCGCCGGAACACAATGCCCTCGTCAGGCCCTGCCGGGCGCAAGGTCATCAGGACCTTCTTGCCCGTGTGCAGGCCGACACCGGTGGCGCGAATCGAGTTTTTGAGCGTCCGTTGTCCGACCATGCGTACTGCTTTGCTACACCGACCGCCGCGTGTTGCGGATGAGCGGCGCGTCTCGCGCGCCGTCAGACGCGTCTCGCGCACCGTCAGGAGGGACCCACCGAGTCGGCTGCCGGCCGCAGCCCATCCCCGACCGCCCGCTGGCGCTGGACGGTGGGCTTGTCGAGCGCAGCGTAGTCGCTGCTGGAGAGTGGGCGGCGCACCATTCGCATCGGCGGCTCGGCGCGCGCGTCGCGATGATCGCGGTATGCCGCCGCCTCGCGCTCGCGCGGGGAAGTGAGCGGCGCTCGCACCGCAGCAGCGGGCCGGCCCAAGCCGGTCGCCACCACCGTGACGCGCACCTGATTGTCCAGCTCCGGATCGATGACCGTGCCGATCACCACCGTGGCGTCCTCGGAGGCGAACTGCTTCACGATCTGCCCGACCTCCTGGAATTCACCGATCGACAGGTCCATGCCCGCGCTGACGTTGACCAGGATGCCGTGCGCCCCGGCGATGTTGATGTCCTCGAGCAACGGTGAAGACACCGCGGCCTCCGCCGCCGCGCGTGCCCGGCCTTCGCCGCTGGCGGCGCCCGATCCCATCATCGCCATGCCGGTCTCCGCCATCACCGTGCGCACGTCGGCGAAGTCGACGTTGATGAGGCCGGGGCGCGTGATGAGCTCGGCGATGCCCTGCACCGCGCCCTGCAACACCTGGTTCGCCGCCTTGAAGGCATCGAGCAGCGTGGTCTGCGGCCCCAACACGGTCAACAGTTTCTGGTTAGGAATTGTAATGAGCGAGTCGCAGAACTTGGTCAGCTCGCCGATGCCGTGGTCGGCGACGCAGCCGCGCTTGTTGCCCTCCATCTCGAACGGCCTGGTCACGACCGCGACCGTGAGTATGCCCAGCTCACGCGCCACCTGTGCGACCACGGGAGCCGCGCCGGTGCCGGTGCCGCCGCCCATGCCGGCGGTGATGAACAACATGTCGCAGCCCTCGACCAGCTCGACGATGCGGTCGCGGTCCTCCATCGCCGCCGAGCGGCCGATCTCCGGGTCGGCGCCCGCGCCCAGTCCCTTGGTGATGTTGCAGCCGATCTGCAGCGCCGTCTTCACCTTGGCGTGCTTGAGGGCCTGCGAGTCGGTGTTGATACACATGAACTCCACGCCGTCGATACCGGCGGTGACCATGTGGGCCACGGCGTTGCCGCCGCCACCACCCACGCCGATCACCTTGATGACGGCGCTCTGGCTGTACGCGTCCATCAGTTCAAACATGGCTAACGCTCCTTACACGAATACAAGCGGTTGGTTGGGAGTCGCTCATCGCTCTGTCAGCTCTGTCAGCTCTGTCAGCTTCAAAAGTTGCCCTGGAACCAGGAGCGCATGCGGTCGAACACCGATTTGGCGTTCCCGCCCAGGGAGTGCCCGCGATGCGCGGGCAGAACGTTGTCACGCGCGTAGAGCAGCAGCCCCACGCCGGTGGAGAAAATCGGGTTGCGCACCACGTCGCTGAGACCCCGCACCGCCTGTGGCACCCCTAAGCGCACCGGCACGTGGAACACCTCCTCGGCGAGCTCGATCGCGCCTTCCATCTTGGCGCTGCCGCCGGTGAGCACGATGCCGGCCGCGATCACTTCCTCGAAGCCGCTGCGCCGCAGCTCCTCGCGTACCAGCCCGAAGAGTTCCTCGTAGCGCGGCTCGACGATCTCGGCGAGCGTCTGGCGCGCGAGGCGGCGGGCGGGGCGCTCGCCGACGCTCGGCACCTCGATGCTCTCGTCGGGGTTGGCGAGTTGCGACAGCGCGCAGGCGTAGCGGATCTTGATGTCCTCGGCGTACTGGGTTGGCGTGCGCATCGAGACTGCGATGTCGTTGGTGACCTGGTCGCCGGCGATCGGAATCACCGCCGTATGGCGGATCGCCCCATTGGCAAACACCGCAAGATCCGTGGTGCCGCCGCCGATGTCGACCAGGCACACGCCGAGCTCCTTCTCGTCCTCGGTGAGGACCGCGAAGCTCGAGGCGAGCTGCTCGAGCACCACGTCGTCGACTTCCAGCCCGCAGCGCTGGATGCACTTCTCGATGTTCTGCGCGGCGCTGTCGGCGCCGGTGACGATGTGCACCTTGGCCTCGAGGCGCACCCCCGACATGCCGATCGGGTCGCGGATGCCCTCCTGGCCGTCGACCAGGAACTCCTGCGGCAGCACGTGCAGGATCTTCTGGTCCGCGGGAATGGCCACCGCCTTGGCGGCATCGATCACGTGCTCGACGTCGCCATGCGTGACCTCCTTGTCGCGCACGCCCACCACGCCGTGGGAGTTCAGGCTCCGTACGTGGCTGCCGGCGATGCCGGCGAACACCGAGTGGATCTCGCAGCCGGCCATGAGCTCGGCTTCCTCCACCGCCCGCTGGATGGACTGCACCGTGGACTCGATGTTGACCACCACGCCCTTCTTCAGTCCCCGCGAGGGCTGTGAGCCCAGGCCCAGAAGCTCGATCGAGCCGTCGAGTCCCACTTCTCCCACCAGCGCCACGACCTTGGAGGTGCCGATGTCGAGCCCGACGATCAGATTTCTGTCCGTACGCTTAAGCATCGTGGCCACCGTCGCGGCCGGCGGCGCGGGCGGCATTGCCGCGCCAGCCGATGGCAAACCCGTTTGTGTAGCGCATATCCACGTGGGCGATGTCCTCGCCGCGCTGCGTGACGATCTTCAGCGCGGTGTTCATGAATTTCTCGAAGCGTTCGTCCACCTGGCGCCTTCCGAGGCGCACGGTGACGCCGTTGGCAAGATCGAATTCCCAGGCGCCGCGGGCATCCAGGCGCATGGCGGTGAGGCGCAGACCCGCCTGCGACAGGCGTCCCTCCGCGGCCAGATAGCGCTGCGCCACCAGTGACTCCTTGCCGTCGGGGCCGGCGAGCTGCGCCAGCTCCGGCGGAATGTGCGGCTCGTAGGAATCGAACAGCTCGCCGCGGGTATTGAGCAGCCCCTTCTCGCCCCAGCGGGCCGCGGCGGTCTGCTCGATGACCAGCACGTTCAGGCCCCGCGGCCAGGCACGCTGCACGCTCACCGCATCCACCCACGGCAGGGTGTGGATGGCGTGGCGCACCGCGGCGAGGTCCACCGACAGCAGGCCCGCGCCGTGCACCTTCTCTTTCACGACCCGCTCGACGTCCACCGGCGCCACGCGCTGGAAGCGCCCTGTCACGGCCACCGTCTCGATGGGTTGATCGAAGGCCCACGACACCGCGCTCACCGCCGCCGTGATCGCCGCCAGCGCGCCCACCGTGAGGCCAAGGCGGCGCCAGTCGATCGCCGGCACTCGCGCGCGCGCTTCCGAGGGTTTGCGGCGGTTTTTGGGGCGGCCGAACATGAGCTACACCGGGGACTGAGGACTTGAGGCGGGCCGGCGGGTGAAACTGGTCTCGAGCACGCGCCACACGAGCTCGTCGAAATCGACATCGATCGCGCGCGCCGCCATCGGCACCAGGCTGTGGCTGGTCATGCCCGGAACGGTGTTGATCTCCAGCAGCATCGGCCTGCCGGCGGCGTCCATCATGAAATCCACCCGCCCCCAGCCCGAGGCGCCGGCGGCCTCGAATGCGGCGAGCGCCAGATTGGCGAGATGCCCCTCGGCGCTGCGCGACAGGCCGGACGGGCAGAAGTAGCGCGTGTCGTCGCGGAAATACTTGGCCTCGTAGTCGTAGAAGGTGCGGGGCGTCTCGATGCGGATCGAGGGGAGCGAGCGCTCCTGCAGGATCGCCACGGTGTACTCGGGGCCCGGGATCCACGCTTCCGCAAACACCAGCGTCTCGAGCCGCGCGGCGAGCGCGTAGGCGGCGGGCAGATCCGCGGCGCGCTCGACCTTGCTCATGCCGACGCTCGAGCCCTGGGTGGCGGGTTTGACGATCAGCGGCAGCTTGAGGCGCTCGAGCGCCAGCTCGAAATCCTGCGCGCCGCGCAGCTCCACGAAGTCCGCGGTCGCAACCCCGACGGCCTGCGCCAGGCGCTTGGTACGCAGCTTGTCCATGCCGATGGCCGAGCCCATCACCCCGCTCCCGGTATAGGGAACGCCCAGGTATTCGAGCGCGCCCTGCAGCGTGCCGTCCTCACCGCCCGGACCGTGCAGCGCGATCCACACGCGCTCGAAGCGGCGGGCGATCAGATCCGACAGCGCCGCATCGCGCCGATCGAAGGCGTGCGCGTCCACGCCGCGGCGCTCGAGCGCAGCGAGCACCGCGGTGCCCGAGAGGAGCGAGATCTCACGCTCGCTGGAGTCGCCGCCGAACAGCACCGCCACGCGCCCGAACTCGCCCGCCGCGGTGACGCGGCGCAGTTGGCGCGCTTCGTAGCTGAGGCGCATGGCTTACGGCACTCCCACGATCCGCACCTCAGGGTGCAGGCTCCAGGTCCGCGGCGCTCGCCCGGCCGTGATTGATGATGAAGTTCGCGTGCTTGTGCGACACCGAGGCATCGCCGATGCGAAAGCCTTTGAGCCCGGCGACCTCGATGAGGCGCGCGGCGTGATCTCCCGGCGGGTTGGTGAACACCGAACCGCAACTCCACTCGCCGATCGGCTGCGACGCCTTGCGCCGCTCGAGCAGCGCGCGCACCTCGCTCTCGTGCGCGCCGGGACGGTGCTCGAAAGTCAAGGTCGCGGCGATGAACCATTCCTCGGGCGCGGGCGCGACGACCTGGCGGTAGCTGACGCGGTACTCCCCGGCCGCGCGGCTGTGCGTGTGGCCGCCGCGGTCGATGGTTTCCACGCTGAGCACGTGGCGCCAGGTTTCCCCGCCGAAGGCGCCGGCGTTCATCGCCAGGGCGCCGCCGAGGGTCCCGGGAATGCCGGCGAAGAATTCCGCCGGCCCCAGGCCCCACTTGATGCAGTGCCGGGCGATGCGCGCACAGGCGACACCGGCCTCAACCTGCACCGTGGTCTCGTTGAGGCGCGTCAGGGCATCGAGCGTGCCGTGCAGGCTGACCACGACCCCCTTCAGGCCTCCGTCGCGCACCAGCAGGTTGCTGCCGAGCCCGATGAAGTGGATCGGCACATCAAGGGGCACGGTGCCCAGGAACGCCGCCAGCTCGGCGCGGTCGCGCGGATTGAAGAACACCTCCGCAGGTCCCCCGACGTGCCAGGAGGTGTGCCGGCTCAGGGGCTCATCGCGCCGCACGCGCACCTGGAACTGCGGGGCCACGGCGAGCGTCACGCGGTCCTTCCCGGCGGCAGCAGGGCCGCGAGCGCCGCCGGCAGCGCGTGCGCCACGGCGCTGATGTTGCCCGCGCCCATGGCGACGATGACGTCGCCGTCGCGGATCACGTCCTTGAGCGCCTGGGCGAGCTCCTCGACCTTCTCGACAAACAACGGCTCGAGCTGCCCGCGGCCGCGCACCGCGCGGCAGATGGCGCGGCCGTCGGCGCCGGGGATCGCGGCCTCGCCGGCGGCGTAGACCTCGGTCACGCACAAGGCGTCTGCGCCTGAGAGCGCCTTGCCGAAATCGTCGATCAGGTCGCGGGTGCGTGTGTAGCGGTGCGGCTGAAACGCGAGCAGCACACGCCGGCCGGCGTAGCCCTGGCGCACCGCCTCCAGCGTCACGGCCACCTCGGTGGGGTGATGGGCGTAGTCATCGACGATGCTGACACGGCCCACCGCGGTGAGCACGTCGCCGATGTGCTGCAGACGCCGGTCGATGCCCTGGAAGCCGGCCAACGCCCGCAGGATCGCCTGATCGTCGATGTCGAGCTCGGTGGCCACCGCGATCGCCGCGAGTGCGTTACGCACGTTGTGAACGCCGGCAAGATTCACCGTCACGGCGAGCGGCGCCGCTGCCGCTCGCCTGACCTGGAAATGCGTCTGCAGCCCCGCGGGGCGCAGGTCCTCGCCGCGCACGTCCGCGCCCGCGTCGAGGCCGTAGGACAGGATCGGCCGGCTGACCTCCTGCACGATGCTGCGCAGGTGCCCGTCGTCCGCGCACAGCACCGCCAGGCCGTAGAACGGCAGGTTGTGCAGAAAGTCGACGAAGCTCTGCTTGAGGAGCCCGAAGTCCCCGCCGTGCGTGCTGAGGTGATCGTTGTCGATGTTGGTGACGATCGCGATGAGGGGCTGCAGGTGCGTGAACGAGGCGTCGCTCTCGTCGGCCTCCGCGACCAGGTAACGCCCGGCGCCCAGGCGCGCGTTGCTGGCGGCGCTCTTCAGACGCCCGCCGATGACATAGGTCGGGTCCTCGCCGCCTTCGGAGAGGATGCTGGCGATGAGGCTGGTCGTGGTCGTCTTGCCGTGCGTGCCGGCGACCGCGATGGAATAGCGGAAGCGCATCAGCTCACCGAGCATCTCGGCGCGCGCCACCACCGGAATGCGCGCCTGCAGCGCCGCCCGCACTTCCGGGTTGTCGCGCGGCACCGCGCCCGAGGCGACCACCACATCGGCGCCGGCGATGTTGGCCGCCGCGTGACCGATGGTGACGCGTGCGCCCAGTCCCGCGAGCCATTGCGTCACGGCCTGCCGCCGATGCCGACGAAGTGGATGGTGTTGATGCGCCGCATGCGGTCGCGCCGCTCGGGCTTGACGCGACGCTCGACGCTCACGCGCTCGGGCAAGGTGCGCCGCTCGCCGTTCATGCCGCCCTCCGCGCCAGCTCCAGGCATGAGGCGGCGAGTTCATCCGCGGCGCGCGGCTTGGCGAGCAGGCGCGCCCGCTCGGCCATGGCGAGGAGCTGGCCGCGGCCGGCGCACAGGCGCTGCAGCTCCGCGGCGAGGCGCTCGGCGCTGAGCTCGCGGTCGGGTATCACCACCGCCGCGCCGGCGCGCACCAGGTACTGGGCGTTGTACGCCTGGTGATCGTCCACGCTTCCCGGGAAGGGCACGAGGATCGCGGCCACGCCCACCGCGGCGAGCTCGGAGACGGTGAGCGCGCCGGCGCGGCAGATCACCAGGTCCGCCCAGCCGTAAGCCTCGCTCATGTCCTCGATGAACGGACGCACATCCGCACGCACCCCCGCCTGGGCATAGCTGGCGCGCCCGGCGTCGATCCAGCGCTCCCCCGCCTGGTGACGCACGTCGAACGCGAGTGAGCCCGCCACGCGCTTCAGCGCAAAGGGCACGACGGCATTCAGCCGCGTGGCACCCTGGCTGCCGCCGATCACGAGGATCCGCACCGGCCCGCCGCGCCCGGCGAAGCGCTCCGCCGGCGGCGGCACGGCGCTGATATCGGCCCGCACCGGATTGCCGATGACGCGCGCGTGCACGTCGTGTCCGAAGCTGCCCGGAAAGGCCTCCAGCACCTGGCGCGCCAGGTGCGCAAGAACGCGGTTGGTGAAGCCGGCGACGGCGTTCTGCTCATGGATGACCAGCGGCCGGCGCGTGAGCCAGGCGGCAAGCCCGCCGGGACCGGTCACGAAGCCTCCCAGGCCGACCACGACCACCGGCCGGTAGCGCCACATCACGCGCAGCGCCTGCACCAGGGCCAGACTTAAGCGAAATGGCGCCGCCACCCAGGTGAGCACGCCCTTGCCGCGCAGCCCGCCGACCGACAGCCGCTCGATCGGAATGCCCTCCGCCGGAATGACGCGCGACTCCATTCCCCGCGCCGTGCCGAGCCAGATGACCGGGAGCGACTGCTCACGCAGCAGGCGCGCCAGCGCCAGCGCCGGGAATACGTGTCCACCCGTGCCGCCGGCCATGATGAGGATCGGGCGACTCATGCCGCGCCCCGCACCGTGGCCGAACCGCGCTGTTCGCGCAGCGTCTCGTGATACACGCGCAACAGCAGTCCCGCCCACGCGAGCCCGACGATCAGGCTCGAGCGGCCGTAGCTCATCAGCGGCAGCGTCAGGCCCTTGGTCGGTAACGCGCCCATGTTGACGCCGACGTTGATGAAGGCCTGGATGCCGACCCACAGGCCAAAGCCCGCCGCCAGCAGGCTCGGGAACCTGAGTCCCGCCTGCGAGGCCAGCCGCGCGATGTAAAAGCTGCGCCAGATGAGGCCCAGGAACAGGGCCAGCGTCAGCGTCACCCCGAGCAGCCCCAGCTCCTCGGCCAGCACCGCGAACAGGAAGTCGGTGTGCGCCTCCGGCAGATAGAACAGCTTCTGCACACTCTCGCCGAGTCCCACGCCCAACCACTGGCCGCGGCCGATGGCGATCAGCGACTGGGTCAGCTGGAAGCCGGTGTTGTAGGGGTCCGCCCACGGATCGAGAAACGTGGTCAGGCGGCGCAGCCGATAGCTGGCGCTGACCGCGAGCACGGCAAAGCCCCCCGCCGCGATCGCGGTCATGGCGATCACGTAGCGCAGCCGGGCGCCGGCCAGGAACAGCAGCGCAAAGCCGGTGGCGAACAGCACCGTCGCCGCGCCGAAGTCCGGCTCGAGCAGCAGCAGGGCGCTCACACCGCACAGCAGCCCCAGGGGCTTGCCGAGTCCGGCGAAGGACTCGCGCAGCTGCGTCTCGCGCCGCACCGCGTAACTGGCGAGGTACACCAGCACCAGCACGCGCGCCAGTTCCGAGACCTGGAAGTTGATCCCGGCGAGGCGCAGCCAGCGGCGGCTGCCGTTGACCGCATGCCCGAGCCCGGGAATGAGCACGACGAGCAGCAGGCCGATCGCGAGCACCAGCAGCGGCACGCCGGCGCGCTCGAGGAGCGAGGTGGGGATCGAGAACATCAGCGCCGCACAGCAGGCGCCGATGAGCGTCAGCAGCAGCTGGCGCTCGAGGTAGTAGAACGGCTGGCCGGTGTCCTGGCTGGCGATCGACACCGAGGCGGAGGTCACCATCACCAGCCCGAGCAGCACGATCCCGAGGACCAGGGCGAGGGTCACCTGATCGAGGTGCACGCCGCCGCTCCTGGCGCTGGAACGTGCGAATCCCAGCAGCGCGTAATGGGCCGGCGCGCTCATGCGGCGAGCTCCTGCACCGCTCGGCAGAACACCGCGCCGCGATGGCCGTAGTCGCGGAACATGTCGAGGCTCGCGCACGCCGGCGACAGCAGCACGGTGTCGCCGGGAAGCGCGGCGCGCGCCGCCGCCCGCACCGCCTCGGGGAGCGTCGCGCAGGTCTCGAGCGTGCACACGCCCGCGAGCACGCGCGCGATGAGAGCGGCGTCGCGCCCGATGAGCACCGCATGGCGCACCTTGCCGCGAAATGCCGCCGCCAGAGGCGCGAAGTCCTGATTCTTGCCCTCGCCACCGGCGATCATCACCAGCGGCCCCGCCATGCCCTCGACCGCGGCGAGCGTGGCGCCGACGTTGGTGCCCTTGGAGTCGTTGATGTAGGCGACGCCGTGCACGTCGGCCACCCATTGCGAGCGGTGCGGCAGGCCCGCGAATGCGGCGAGCTCTTGCAGCATCACCGGCAGGGGGAGCGCGAGCGCCTCGCCCAACGCCAGGGAGGCGAGAGCGTTGGCGGCATTGTGAAGCCCCCTGATCTTCATGGCCGACACCGGCATCAGGGGCGCACCAAGGCGAGTCAGCCACCATTCGCGCTCGCGCATGGCCACCGCGTAGTCGGCGCCGATGGCGGCGCGCAGCGAAAAACTCAGGGTGCGCGGCGCCGCGCGCGGCATGGCCATCACCAGCGGATCATCGAGATTGATCACCGCGGTGTCGCAGCGGGCGAAAATGCGCGCCTTGGCGGCGGCATAACTCGCCACGCTCGCGTAGCGGTCGAGGTGATCGGGGCTGACGTTCAGCACCGTGGCGGCGCGGCACTCGAGTGTGGCCGTGGTCTCGAGCTGAAAGCTCGACAGCTCCAGCACGTACAGCTCGGTGCCCTGGGTGAGCAGATCGAGCGCCGGGTCGCCCAGGTTTCCGCCGGCGCGCACGCGCACTCCGGCACGCTGCGCCATGCGTGCCACGAGCGTGGTGACGGTGCTCTTGCCGTTGGTGCCGGTGATGCCGACCACCGGCGCATCGACCGCGCGCGCGAACAGCTCGATATCGCCCACGATCGTGAGCCCGCGCCGGCGCGCCTCGGCAAAGAACGGCTCGGCGAGCGACACCCCGGGGGATGCGACCACGCACACCGCGCCCTCGAGGAGGGCCGCATCGAGCCCGCCGGCGCGCACCACGATGCCCGCATCGAGCGCGCGCAGTGCGGCAAGCTCCGGGGGCGCTGCGCGCGTGTCGGTCACCGCCACGCGCCAGCCGCGCGGCAGCAGATGCCGCGCGCACGACAGCCCGGTGGCACCTAAGCCCACGATCACGGCGTACGGTGCGCTGGCGGTGTTGGCGCTCATCGCAGTTTCAGCGTCGCAAGCCCTGCGAGCACCAGCAGGAGCGAGATGATCCAGAAGCGCACGATCACCTTCGGCTCCGCCCAGCCCTTGAGCTCGAAGTGGTGGTGGATCGGCGCCATCCTGAAGAGGCGCCGCCCGGTGAGCTTGAAGGAGGCGACCTGCAGGATCACCGAAGCGGTCTCGAGCACGAACACCCCGCTCATCAGCAGTACCACCAGCTCCTGGCGCACGATCACCGCCAGCACCCCGATGGCCGCTCCGATCGCCAGTGCCCCGACGTCGCCCATGAACACCTGGGCGGGATAGGAGTTGAACCACAGGAAGCCGAGGCCCGCTCCCGCGAGCGAGGCGCAGAAGATCAGCAGCTCGCCCGCGCCGCGGATGTCGGGAATCTGCAGGTAGTGCGCGAACACCGCGTTGCCGCTGGCGTAGGCGAAGATCCCGAGCGCCGAGGTCACCAGCGCCGCCGGCATGATCGCCAGCCCGTCGAGCCCGTCGGTGAGATTCACGGCATTGCTCATGCCGACGATCATCAGATAGGAGAGCACCATGAAACCGAAGGCCGAGAGCGGCGCGTGAAAGGTCTTGAAGAACGGCAGGAACAGCGTGGTCTCCGCCGGCTCGGTGGCGGTGTAGTAGAGCGTCGCGGCGGTGGCGAGCCCCGCCACCGATTGCCAGAAATACTTCCAGCGCGGCACGAGTCCCCTGGGGTTGCGCACCACGAGCTTCAGGTAGTCGTCGTAGAAGCCGATGAGGCCGAAGGCGAAGGTGACGCCGAGCACCGTCCACACCAGGCGATTCGACAGCTCCGCCCACAACAGCGTGCTGACGAGCGTGGTCACGAGGATCAGCGCGCCGCCCATGGTCGGGGTGCCGGCCTTCAGCAGGTGGGTAGGCGGGCCGTCGTCGCGCACCACCTGCCCGATCTGGTAGCGCGACAGGCGCGCGATCAAGGGCGGTCCCACCAGCAACGACAATCCCAGCGCCGAGGCGGTGGCGAGGATTGCGCGGAACGTCAGGTACGCAAAGACGTGCAGGCCGCCGATGCGGCTGACGAACTGTTGTGTGATCCAGTAGAGCACTCAATGCCCGCCGGTGCCGGCAGTGGAGGCGGCGGCGAGCGCATCCACCACGCGCTCGAGGCGGTTCACGCGCGAGCCCTTGATGAGCAGGCGCACCTGCGGGCCGGCCTGGCCGAGCTCCCGGGTGAGCGCGGCGGTGAGGGCCGCGGCGTCGGGGAACCACTGCGCGCCCGCGCCGAAGCTGTCCACCGCGCGCGCCGCGAGCGCGCCGGTTGCATACAGGCGTTCGACGCCGTGCGCACGCGCAAATTCGCCGATCTCGCTGTGCGCGGCTTGAGCGAACTCGCCCAGCTCGGCCATGTCGCCCAGCACCAGCCACCTGCGGCCGGCGAGCGAGCCCAGCACTTCGATGGCGGCACGCACCGAGGGGGGATTGGCGTTGTAGGAGTCGTCGATGAGCCAGGCGCCGCTCACCGCCTGCTTGAACTGCAGCCGCCCGGGAACCGCGCGCACCGCGGCCAGACCCGCCGCGATGTGCTCGAGGCTGGCGCCGGCGCTCGCCGCGGCGGCGGCGGCGGCCAGCGCATTGGCCACGTTGTGGGCGCCGCCCACGGCGAGTCGAATCGCGGCGCTGCCCGCGGGGGCGCTGAGCCGGAACTGGGTGCTGAACCCCTCGGATCCGACCGAGGTGCGCAGCTCGATCGCGTTGAAGTCCGCGGGCTCCCGTAGCCCGAACGTGACCACGTGCGCCGGCGTGAGCGCACGCCACAGGCCCGCGAACTCGTCGTCCGCATTGATGACGGCGGTGGCGTCGGCGGTGAGTCCGGCGACCATCTCGCCCTCGGCGCGCGCCACGCCCTCGAGGCTGCCGAAGCCCTCGAGATGCTCGGCCCCGGCATTGGTGATCATGCCGATGGTGGGGCGCGCGATGCCGACCAGGGCGGCGACTTCGCCGGCCCGGTTGGCGCCCATTTCCACCACCGCGAAGCGATGCGCGGGCGTCAGGCGCAGCAGCGTCAGCGGCACGCCGATGTGGTTGTTGAGATTGCCGCGGGTGGCGAGACAGTTGCCGGCCTGCCCGAGGATCGCGGCCGTCATCTCCTTGGCGGTGGTCTTGCCGTTGCTGCCCGCCACGCCCACCAATACGCCGCGAAAGTGCGTGCGCCAGGCTCGCGCGGCGCGCTCGAGCGCCGCCTGGGTATCGGGCACGATGATCTGCGGCAGCTTCACCGGCCGCTCGGCATCGACCAGCGCGCCGGCGGCCCCAAGGGCGAGCGCCGCGCCGACGAATTCGTGGCCGTCGAACCTCGGTCCCCGGAGCGCGACGAACAGCTGTCGCGGCTCAAGCGTGCGCGAGTCGCTCACCACGTCTGTGTACGCGGCATCGGCCCCGGACAGTCGGCCACCACAGGCGCGCGCAAACTCCGCCAGCGTGCGCTTCATGCCGGCAGCCTCGCGAGCTCGGCGCTCACAACCGCCTGGTCGCGGAACTCGCGCCGCGCGCTGCCGTGGATCTGGTAGTGCTCGTGTCCCTTGCCGGCGATCAGCACCACGTCCTCGGGGCCCGAGCGCTGCAGCGCCATGTGGATGGCGAGCGCCCGGTCATGCTCGATGACGAGCGGCGCGCGCGGCACCACGCCGGCGAGGATGTCCGCCACGATCCGCGCGGGATCCTCGCTCCGCGGGTTGTCGTCGGTCACGATGATGTCGTCGGCGAGCTCGGTCGCTACCTTTCCCATGAGCGGACGCTTGCCGGCGTCGCGGTCGCCGCCGCAGCCGAATACCACCCGCAGCTGTCCGCGGCAGTGCAGGCGCGCCGCGCGCAGCGCGTTGGCGAGCGCATCGGGGGTATGCGCGTAGTCCACGATGGCGAGCGGGGTGCGCCCGCGTCCGCCGAACATCTCCATGCGCCCGCTCGCTGCGCGGCTCGCCGACAGCGCGCGCACCGCGTCCGTGAGCGGGATGTTCCAGGCCAGCAGCACCGCCAGCACCGTGAGCGCGTTGTCGGCGTTGAACTCGCCCATCAGGCGCACCGGCAGCTGCGCGCTTCCGAAGCTCGACTCCACCTCGATGAGCAGCCCGCCCGGATCGGGCGTGATGCGTGCGGCGCGCACGAACTGCACGCCGCGCGGCAGCGCCGCCGCGGCGCGCGTGGTGACGGTGAGGCTCGCCGTGGAGCCCTCCTCGGCCAGGCGCGCCCCGAACGGATCGTCGACGTTGATGACCCGGTGTGCGAGCCCGGGGCAGGCGAACAGGCGCGCCTTGGCCGCGCCATAGGCCTGCATGGTGAGGTGATAGTCAAGGTGATCGCGGGTCAGGTTGGTGAAGGCCGCGGTGTTGAAGCGCACGCCGGTGACGCGCGCCTGGTCGAGCGCGTGCGAGGACACCTCCATGCTCACGCACTCGGCGCCGAGGGCGCGCAGCGCCGCGAGCTGGCGGTGAATGCTCACCGCATCCGAGGTGGTGTGCA
>WNGI01007791.1_pt1 | contig 18951 bp, 25 predicted proteins | sample 5400621 | NCBI WGS metagenome assembly WNGI01 (sample SAMN13153374, study PRJNA577476) | soil metagenome | isolation source: 20 cm soil or saprolite under Garry oak tree replicate 1 | place: USA:California | collected 2016-06-15
TGTAGTGACATTGGGTGGCGCAAACTTCACTAATGCCCAATCCAACTTCAGTCACCCAGGCTACCGTCGCGCTAGAATATGCATCTTTGCGCAACAAAGACCACTGCCCACTTGGCATGTATATCGTCCCTGCTGCACAGAGCCTTCTCTGCTGGGACTCCGTCTTTTTCGTCCATAGAGGTGCTTCGTCTATTCTTTGCCCCCCGTTTTCATCCGTTAACCGCGCTGCGCCCCCTGGGAAGGTCAGGACACTACGCAGGCGCCATTCTCAAGTTTCACGTCAACTTCCCATGGGACTATCCAGAACACCCACCCGTCGTCCAGTTTGTCACCGATATATTCCATCCCCTGATCGGTCCTGATGGGTCCTTGAGCATGGCGCCCCGCTTCCGGCCATGGAGGTAAGACGGCGTGCGGTTCCCGCGCTCGTTGTTCTTGGTCTCACGACGCCGCCGTTATCCAGACCTAAAGAACACACCGTGTTTCACGTCCTTGCGTTCGTCAAGATTGCGTTTTCGACCGATGGTTTGAGTAAATTCAAAGAAGCAGATTGTGCGAATAAGGAAGCTTTCAAGTACGTCCCACCTTCGGTTTGCTAATTTCAGTGCTCATGTACCTTGTACAGCTTGTACGTCTGTCAACGTGTAGCGAAGTGATCGTATCATCCTAACTGATTCTCAAAGATACCAGAAATCTCCGGCGTCGTTTGAAGCCTTGGCCAGGCAATCTGCCATGCTGTCGCAGTCAGACTCGGCACTTTTCGATAGCGACCATCCGTCGCTCGCTGGAAAAGTCCTTGATGGGCTCACGTTCAGAGAACTGACTCGGGATCAGCTTGATCAAGTACGCGCGAAATGCGGTTTGCAAAAGTGTGATCAGGTTGACAAGTAAATATACTACATCAACAATATGCGATTCTATGCTGTTATACTACATGATGAGGGTCCGGGGCGATCAATTATATGAATATATGTGTTCTGGGTTTAGGTATCGTCGCTGCTTGTATCCATGACTTGCGTTGCTTCTATGGTCTCGTACGCGGCTTCTGTCCCTGTATCGTCATCCTGCTTTAAGGAGCAACGTCAGGTTATGTCGTGTTCCTGGTCCAAAAATGCTCACATCATTTAACCTATGGAAATGCTTGGAGAGTTTCTCAATAACAAGGCTGTAAGGTAGATGCTGCGTTAATTTTCTGAAACGGTTCAGTTTGTATGGATCATAGGTAATTTACAATTCGGTACCTTCGTGGTTGTACATTTAATGAATGGCGAGCATCCAAGGTCGAGTCGAGTACGTTAGATGAATGAGCACCTTCGCTGATGGATAACCGGATGGAGTATTCTTTGTCAGACTTGCCTCTTCCGTGGTTCCGTTCATACAACTCAAATGTAATATGTGACTGAAATTGGTTCCTTGGAAAGAATTCAACACGAGTTAATTTATAAACTCACAGCATAGTCCAACTCTGGGATCCGGCGGTTGACAATTGGCAGTCCAGATAAAAGCACCAGGTTGACTAGTGTATGAATATGGCTTTCTTTGGTGAAATACACCGTCAATGAGCTAGCTCCATTGTTGCGAGCATGTTCAAGATCTTCCACGATGTTGTGAAGCAATGGCAGTGATGTGAGAATACCAATTTCTTCCCTAATATGCATTGAGCAGCAACGCGCATAATTGTCAAAACACCAACTTTTCGTCTGAATCTATTCCGTACTCTTGCGGAGCGACAAGGTCAAAGAGCGCCTTTGCGCGACTGTACAATTCATGCATTCTGCGATCTTGAGGAGGATGAGACAGGCTGATCCTATTTGCATGTTCATTGAATATGGCGAAGAGGAACGTCCGGTGATGAAGCGCGCAATACTTGATAGTGTCATATAGTTCTGACACCTTGCCGGGGGGTTGCGGGATTAGCTATAAAAATTGGATTAAATTATCGCAATCTCACCCGTGAGGGATCAAACTTCTTCTGCTCGACATCGCAGAAATCTTCAAAAAGTTTCTCCCATCTTTCTCGGAATAGCCAAGGCTCATCGCCGCAACACCTGGAAAGACTATCGGCATTAGGATCTAAAACTGAGAATGTTAAGTACCATCTATCCTGGATTTTTTCAACGTCAAGGCTTTCAAAGTTTTTGTGCATGATAGTTCTGAACGAGCTCAATAATTCGATAACTTCCTTCATGTACCTGTTAGTAATCGCATGGGACCTTGACACCAGGAATTACCTTGACCACGTCGACTGGCTCTTTCCCCATACTCTTCGGCCACGTGAGTTCCGGTCTTTTCTCTGGTTCTCCTGGTCGCAATAGAATTTTCAGCCGTTTCTTGACATCATCCATGAGGTCCTTTGCCGCATTAGAATCATCTAATAAATCTTTGCGAACGATAAGCGTGAGTGGTTGTCGAAGAGTAGCTTGATCAAGAGGATGGTACGCCTGAGTGTCAGGTGGAGGATCGAGGAGCGCAGCAGCAAATATCTCTGCAGACGAAATCACCCGGCGCTCCGACGAAGTGTAGATCTGCCATGACCGCTAATGACGACAACTTTAAAGAACGTGAGTGTGAAACATACCTTGACGTTTTGTAGGACCTCCTTATCTATTTCCTCCATGAGATAAATTGCAACAGGCCAACGATATAAAAACACTCACTCATAATAGATATATCCTTTTTCATGTTCTCGCCTAGATCACGAGATTGGTAACGTGCCGAATGAGTGAACTGAAGCATCCAGTTAGTATGACTATAGACACAAATGACGCGTAGTACTTCTCCACCCCATTTAAAGACCAGGGTTAATTTCGTGAGCCGTCTCACTTGGCCTGCCTGACGCTTGGAATATACTGGCTTTAGCTGAGCTTTCGTCCCAGGAAGATCAATCTTGCTGAAAAGCGCATTATTCAGTTGTGTAAGTTTAGCCAGCTCTTCACCAGCCGCGCCAAGACGCTTTGCTTCTTCAACCGCATTTGCAATCCCGCGGAGTTGATCCTTTTCTCGCAGTATGATTTCTTCTCTCTCTCTACCTAGAAGTGCGACGAACGGCCGCGTCCAGGGTTCACCAATAGGGAAATTGAATTTGAGTTTTTGCTGCAATTGGTTATATTGATATTTACGCCAAAACAATGTTAGTAACTACCTTGGGTGTGCGATCAGCGTGGCGGAATACGGTAACGTTAGCCTTGAGACGCCATGTGGGCAATTCTTGCGAGTCGGATCCTGCCCCAGGCAAGGGTCGGTGAGGCGAGGCAGAAACGCGCATGCATAGGGCCGCGAGAATGTCAGCAGCCTTGTCTAGAGGCCGGTGAATTTTTATATAACCACAAGATAGACTACCCACCATAATAGGTCTCGTTGCCTTTAACGAAGCTCCATCCATTTACATCGATCACTTGACTTCTTCGTCCGCCTTCGCACCTCAACATATCGAATCCGCAGACTCGTTGGCCGAAGCCTCGAGATATCCGATCGGCCCAACTTTTCTCTTCTTCCGTCAGTCTTGTTATAAATCTTCAAAGGATCTCCTTTAGGGGTTGGTCGTAGGGAAACGCGAAGTTTACCTTATCTCTTTTCCCTCTGTATTTCTTCGGACTACCCCATCGACGACGGGTGATTTGCGCGTTTCTGCGTGGGTGTATTCTTTGCCGACTGTATAGACCTTGATATCCTCCGAGTTGTCCACATCAATGAACTGCTCATATATATACGAGCCATCCGTTCTTGGATAATTGAGTGTGGAATCCAATTCACTTGATTTATTTCCGACCTTTTCTCGCAAAGTCGTCGATTACGAATTCGAAGAGAAGATACAACCTACTTTTCTGAACAAGCGGCGGCCTCCGCCATTCCGAAAATATATATACACATTATGGTCTTCACCACTGACTGGTTTCTCCACAAAGGGCTTCTCCATAACTTGTCCATCAACAATGATTGCATTTCCATCTTCCCGCAATGAAACTTCGGGTGTAACACGAAATGCCCCAAGCTCGATGCCTATCGTCTGCTTCATAAGATCAACAAGTTCTTTGTCAATTTTTGGGCCACCGTCCCGAGAGACTTCGATGCGAGGTGGGGTTGGAACCCCTAGATGATCCAAGACAGCACCAACAAGCCGCCGGTCCCAAAGAAGAGCTTGCTGCGGAATGTCATTGATGCAGAATGGACTCCATAACTTGACGTATGAAAGGGCCTTATCCAACGGGAAGTCGGTAGAAAAGAAGGAGATGAGAACGTCGCATCGCGGCCAATTCTCGACGTCTAAAAGAGATTCGTAAGATGGTACACCAAAAGACTATTTGAAAGTTGGACCTTCGTCTAAGATGGCTTTGTCTCCAAATACTTTGACTTCGATCGCATCTTTCGCTCTTCCCACTAGTCTAGTCAAAATCTCTCTCATTGCCTTGCTTCGGGCTTTGATGTCCATTGCACACACTCCAAGAACCACTTTTTTGGGAGGTTGTGCACTCCTAGAAACAATGTAATGATTAAACAAGACTTCAGTGAAAGAAATCCACGGACTTCGCATCCCGTTGCTCTTGGCCGAATGCCAGATCAGACAACGAGCCGGTTGACGCCGGGGAGGAAGATCTAGTAGCATAACTCGAACGTGGTGATGGATGCTCTGAGAAGAAAAATGAGGAGCCAACTCTGGTCGTGTGCATTGAGCTGCAAGCCCCGGCACTCGAGCGGAGCCAGGCTTAACCTTCGACGGATTACGTAAGAAAACGCATAATCATTTTGATTTAGATAGCAAAATTGATCAATCGATTAAGGCGTGGTTTAACGGTGATATGCAACCGACCTCGGACTGAGCAGCCTTGCATATACTAGCAGAACATGGCGGTAATGAGACAGAGGTTCAAAACTTCATGAGGTTAACAATCTACAGTTGTCCCTGGCACGAGCCTGAGGCATTTTTGCGTCACTGATGGAGTGCACAGCCGCATTTGGCATCACGGCAACGGCCGGATTAAAGCTTCGGCCGTGAGACTCCGTGAGACTGTTTCCATGTTCAGGGAACCACTGGACTCCACTCACCTATCCCCGCTCGCGGCGTTTTTTGAGATGGTGCAGCGATGCGGGAGTTGCGGCCGTGCGATACTAAGCTACCCCTGTGAAGGCCATGACACACAATCATTGTTCATGACGTACTTAAAAAAACGATATTGGTTTAAGACGCGGTATGTATGTATCAAAGACGCTGGCACTATCGAGGCATACTTATCGTGATATTTGACGGATCAGGAACTATGCAGATGGCGCTTTAGTTGAAACGGACAGCCGTAATCTTAACGGTGTGGTTTCGCGAACGCCAACCGGGATGGCATTTGATTAACTATAGTTCGGATCTTTCAACGAACGCATCATGACAATCTATGAGCTCAGATAGTACTGACACGGGTAAAATGACCTTTTTTTGATGATGCTCATCTCACGCTCCTTTTAAACATGTCTACGAATGACTCGGGTGTCCGTGACTAGATGACTTCTAACGCGTGGCAATCCCTTGTGGCGAGTAGCGATCGAATGCTCCATATATAGCGTTGAGGCATTTTATGGACAACCAATGCAACTCATGCCCGTGGTGCTTATATATCGCACCCGAAATACGAAACCCTTCGCACCACAATGGAGACTGTCTTCCACGTCAAGAATCTCCACTGCAACAAGTGAGTATGCGTAACATGCAAATTATCCCTTACCCAAGCCGCGACAGTTGTATTCGTATTATAGAAGAATCGTTATATTGCCTCTCGCCGAAACCTTCGTCCGTCGACATTTCTATAGACCGTAAATACGTCAGGATTATCCATGATCCAGCGCTGCAGGTGCCAATGCTTCAGCATTCACTTCTCAATGCTGGCTTTGACATTCAAGTCGAATACTCTGGCACATCCAATGGTACAAACAATTATCACAACGCCGATGTTTTACATGGGACGAGTGGTGCTCACGAACAATACTGTTGCTCATGTAGCAAGAAGGGTGATATGCTACACGAAGACCTATACCGTGGCGAGGCCGATGTTAGCAGCGCGGCGTCCAGGACACTCACAAACCAAGCTGCCACACCTGATCGGTATAGGCTCACTCTAGCTATCGGAGGGATGACGTGTGCCTCTTGCACTCGATCAATCACCGAAGCTCTGACCTCCATGCCCGGGGTGCATCAGGTTTCTGTCAACCTTATAGAAAACTCTGGCACCTGTATTCTGGACGATGAAAAGCTTGCGGAGCTTGTGCGCGATACAATTGACGACTGTGGATTCGAGGCGCGGGTTGTCGGCATGGATCCGGAATCCAGGAACATGTCTGAAACTGTGAAAACGCTTATAAGAACGGTGGCACTCAAGATCGACGGTATTTCTACCCCGTCAGTTTATCCCTATTTTTCACCGTTGTCGATTTGACCTGAAACTAGGCAATGCGCGGAGAAAATCATACGCGCCGTCAAGGGCATGCGGGACCAGGTGACCATTGAAAAGTCCCCTATGTCCTCCGAAGACCCGGTCTTAATTGTGTCCTACGTCCCTAACCCACCTTCCTTGACGATACGGCACATAGTGAAAGTCGTCCAATCGTCGAATGACCCGCCTTACAACGTGACTATCCATCGCCCACCGACGCTTGGGGACTTGACTAAAGCTGTCCAGACGCGTGAAAAACGGGACATGCTCATTCGACTTATATTTACCACTGTTGCGGCCATTCCCACTTTTATCTTGGCCATCGTATATATGTCCCTGATGAAAGACGGGAATCCAGGGAAAATGTTTCTCATGGAGCCAATATGGGCAGGCAATGTATCCCGTCTCGTATGGGCACTCTTGTTCATTTCGACGCCAGTCATGTTCTACAGTGCGAGCATTTTTCATAGGAAGTGCATCAAAGACATAAAGGCACTTTGGAGAAAATCGAGCTCGGCGACATTGCTTCAGAGGTTGACGAGATTTGGAAGCATGAATCTTCTGGCTTCCAGCGGGATAACGGTCGCCTACATTTCTTCGTTGGCATTGCTCGCCTTGTCTGCTTTGAGTGCACGAAGCAACAAACCGGATAACACAACGTACTTTGATGTGGTTGTCTTTCTCACTATGTTCTTGTTGATCGGTAAGCACATTCAAATCATGGCCAAGACAACGTCTTACCATGCCAAGGTCGTTACATCGAGTCAAGCGGCAAGTCAAGGACAGCGGATGCCATTACTGCTCTGTCTTCGTTTCAGCCTGCCGAGGCACTAGTAGTCGTTCCAGATTCATTTTTGCCAAAAAAGACATCGCTCGAGGAGCTGGAGAAAGGAGTCGTTGAACCTTATGATGGCGACAGCGCTAGCCTATCTCCAGAAACGAAGGCAGAAAGAATTTCGGTGGACTTTCTGGAAATAGGCGACATAATATGTGTCCCACATGGTGCTACACCTCCGGCGGATGGAACAATAACGCAAGGCGAGAAGAGTGTGTTTGACGAGAGCTCTTTAACGGGAGAATCTCGGCTCGTTACCAAAGAATCGGGGGACAAGGTATACGTAGGAACGATCAATAAAGGCAGAATGGCGCATGTGAGGGTCGACAGCATTGCAGGAGGCACAATGTACGTTTCTTTGAGGTTCTATTGGGAATCGTCACTCATTGGAATGAAGGCTGGACGACATAATCAGAGCAGTACGCGAGGGACAAATTCATCGGGCACCTATTGAGCGTATCGCTGATGTGGTCACTGCCCACTTCGTCCCAATCATAACCTTGTTGGCAATACTCACATGGTTGATATGGTTTATTCTCGGAATTTCCAATGTTCTTCCAGAGGATTACCTTGACATAGAAATCGGTGGATGGGGTAAGCAATGTGCCATGTTACATAGAAATCGAATTAACGCTCCAAACAGCTGTATGGTCACTCCAATTCTCGATGGCAGTGTTTGTCGTGGCTTGTCCATGCGGCATTGGTCTGGCTGCGCCAACCGCTTTTCTTGTCGGGTTAGGCTTAGCTGCCAAACATGGGATTCTCGCGCGTGGCGGGGGAGAAGCATTCGAAGAAATGTCTCAAATAGACGTTATCGTGTTCGATAAAACAGGCACAGTGACGGAAGGAGAACCTCGAGTTTCTGACTTCGTTCTCTTTGCGGAGCATACGTGGAACGGAGAATCGGTTAAAGGCATGGCAATGGCAATGGAGTCCGCATCTGCGCATCCTTTAGCCAAGGCCATTCAACAGTATTGCTCCTCCGGGAAAGGTGTGACGGGTTTGACGATGTCCAGTTTTGATGAGATAGTTGGACGAGGTTTAAAGGGGGTGTTCGATGGGTTGCAATGCACTGTTGTGATGGGAAATGAGAATTGGATTCGAGAACATGAAGTCCGGCCGAATGAGGATCTGTCGAGACTCCTGGAGGTCTGGAAATCAGAAGGGAAGAGCATCGTCCTACTAGCAATTTGCGACCAAAGAGGAACAAGTCAAGGAACATTCAACCTCGCAGCAGCTTTTGCAGTTACAGACACAGTGCGGCCAGACGCTGCGGAGGTCGTGACCTGGTATCAAGCTAAGGGCATAGAAACATGGATGATTTCTGGAGACGATCCAAAAACGGCGGGTGTCGTCGCATCCATGGTGGGAATTCCAAGTGAGAACGTCATTGCGGGCGTTCTTCCGCACGAGAAAGTGCGTAGCTGTTACAGCTTTCCTTGAGGAGAAAGTTCTAACATGCAGATACTGTCAGTCGGAGAAAGTGAAACAACTGCAGCAAGGATTCTTGTCGAAACAGAACTCCAAGACAGACCGTACCATAGTGGCAATGGTTGGGGATGGGGTGAATGATGCACCTGTGAGTAGCCGCTGAGGATGCTAAATCTGTACTGAACGTGCTGATAACTTCAGGCACTTTCTACCGCGGATCTTGGCATTGCAATGGGATCGGGAAGTAAGTTGATATTCCAAACACCAGAAAAGCACATTGATTATTTGTTGTATTATTCAGGTGACATAGCGATTTCCAGCGCCAGTTTTGTTCTCGTGTCGTCTGATCTTCGGAGCCTTATAACTCTTAGAGACTTGTCGGAAAGCGTCATAAAACGAGTTAAGTTCAATTTCGTGAGTTCTAGAATTTGCATCCCGTCGGACTCCTGAAAGTGAAAAGGCTTGGGCATTGGGGTATAACCTCATAGCCGTGCCGGTAGCAGCAGGAGTGATATATCCTATCAAGCATGCACGGCTTGGCCCTGTTTGGGCATCGCTGGCGATGGCATTGTCGTAAGTCTACCATGGTATGGGAATGAATACCTACAGCTGATGAAATGCAGTTCGTGGTCAGTGATCGCAAGCTCGCTGCTTCTCAAGACGTATAAGGCGCCAATAGAACGCAAAGGAAATTAACGGGTTACTTCGTTTATATTACGTCTCTTAGCCTTCACCGTTTTTTTGGCTTCATTACTCCAACTCGTCGTTCATGCAATAGGAGGTTACAATATCGAATTCAATGATCGTGAGAAGGTGTTCCTGGAATGGGGGTGATAGCGACGCTTTCGGGTGACGTCATCGAGGAGCCCTGATCGAAGCGATCGAGGCAGTCGAATCCAATGTATCGACGCCTGGTTAGCGATAGTCAAGTTCGTAATGCACGGAAAAATGGTCCATAGTGCATGCAGGGTATTCATTGCGTCGTTAATAGTATCGATAGCGGTGGCTTGCTCGATGGTGGGCGTACTTGGCGCAGGAAACCACAGCTGGATGGCACAAAGTCAATCCAAGACGTAATGGAGACAATGCAATCTTCTTGTTATTCCGGTACATCAAGCTCGAATAACCAGCGGTCAACGTTGAGGAGTGCTGAATGATGTGAAGAACAGCTTGTCTGATGGTAGACTGGTGCAAGATGAATTGAAAGGGCTCGAAATGATCGGAGTCGGTCAACGTAAAGTTCTTAAAAACTTGAAGTTGAACGTGAACTGTCGGTCATTCACACGGACCGAGATAGGCTTCCTCTGCCTTCCTTCCTTTATTTCAGCCTCGAGCCTCGATGACCTGACGAATCATGCAATCATCAGGTTCTACATCCCCTAACCATTCCCCAAAGTCGGGTCAACCTGGCCCGTTCGCGTATCAGACGCGACTCTTGGAGCGCACAATGTCCCGAGGAAGCTCTCTGTCGCGGAGTAATTCTCAATCGAGCACTGGGATGGATCTTCTGTCGAACCCAACAGGTACATCGGCTGTACCTCGAAGATGGGTGCCATCCCACCGTGTTGCAAACAGCGTCGACGCTATTCGTGGCAAGTGGGAGGAAAGAGCTAAAGAAGATGAAACGCGCGACTCTTCAGTTAGTCCAACTAAAGAGGGCTCTAGAGCCAGAACCCCAACCACTGGAACTGTCCACTCTGTTGGGATTGCCGCGATCAATCGATCTTCTACTCCACCCATCCAGCCCACGGAGGGCAGGGATGAGCACAGAACACCAACTTACCTCAAGCGGCGTACCCTGCCCGCCCCCATAATTGCATCGCCTTTATCTCCTAACAGCACCGGGACTACAATTGAGGATGACTCTCGTTCTTTGTCTGCAGTAACGAATCGAATACACTTGCCGTCTCTAACAAGAACGCCATCCATCCCGGCGAAGAAGCACACTGATGATCATACCACATCTGACTCTACTCCATCTGCAAATTCGGCTCTTGGTCGAAAACAACGTTCCAATACTCTGGACAACGCGTTTGCACGGGATTTCCCTAGATATACGTCAGCTAATGACGCCGGGTCAAATATTGTCCAGAGGCAAAACGAGTCAAAGAACCATTCAGACGCTGCGTCGGGGAAAGAGCACGTTTCTCCCGTTCGGAGGCGGCCAACGTCTCTGTACGGGGCCAATCTACATTCCGTTTCTGCACATCGCCCAGTATCCAGCCCGGACAAGGTCTTGACGCCATCCGCTCAACAAATTTCACCCGCATCTACTGTCAATCCCATGTTTCCTAGGCCTTACCGAAGTTCGTATATGTCAACCAAGAAAAGCGGCATGTATGGCGAGAATCTCTCCAATGGTCGCAAGCTTGGTCGTCACCTCCCACGAATAGCCAGTGGCGATGGAGAAGAAAGTCAATCGGTAAACTCAGGTGCGAATGACAACGCAATGGCGACGGGTGGTCGACGATCCCATGTGGGCGCGGGTTCGCTTCCCGCCTCGCCCCATAAACAAGACATTCCTGCTCCCCCTGCTGACGATGTTGCAGGATTACCCGGCAGGGTCCAACTAAAAGCTCCAAGTGCACCAGCATCGCCTTCACCGTCTTATAAGCGTTATGATGCATTGTGGGCGGATACGCAGAGGCATTTGATACAAGCATATGAATATCTATGTCATGTTGGAGAAGCGCAACAATGGATAGAAGGTTGTATCGGGGAAGAACTTGGATTTGGAGTGGTGGAGATGGAAGAGGGATTACGAAACGGTGTGGTTCTTGCAAAGCTTGTCCGTGCTTTCAAAGGCGATTCGGCCGTTAGGAAGATTTACGATGTCAGCGATCTCCGACCATCTCACTATGTCTTCTGACATTCTTTGGTAGGCGCCCAAGTTGGATTTTCGCCATTCCGATAACATAAACTATTTCTTCAATTTTGTCCGTGAGGTTGGCCTTCCCGAGGTTAGTATGTTCATATCGTGCTACCTCCATGCTGATGTTATTATATAAGGGCTTCATTTTCGAGCTCACGGATCTTTATGAGAAAAAGAATCTTCCTAAGGTGATATACTGTATACATGCTCTAAGGTGCTGCATAATATCAAACTGTAGAGCTAGCTCGCTGAAATTTATTAGTCATTTGCTTGCTCGTCGGGGTCTGGCGGAGAAAATAGGAAATCTGTTAGGACGCTTGCATTTCTCAGATGACCAACTACAGAGGACCCAGAAAGGCCTGAAAGACGCTGGCGTTGTGATGCCTAATTTTGGGAATGTTGGTAAAGAGCTTGCGAAGGAGATCAACGAGGAGCCTGAAGTCGAGGTTGAAACTGAAGAAGAACGTGAGTGTATAGATGCATATTGTCTCAGGGTCTTACTTATTTTGAACAAGGTCGTGATCGCCTGCTGTTGGAGAGCGAAGATTCAATCGTGCTCGCTCAGTCACTTGCCCGTGGTTATCTGACGCGCAAAGCTGATACTGCTCTCCACGGTCGGATAAGATTGGCGGAGCGTCATATCCTCAGGTTCCAAGCAGTTTGTCGTACGCTGTTAGTAACCAGACGGTTAGCACGCCTTCGACAAACGCGGTTAGCCCTAACGGCCTGGGCAGTATCTTTGCAATCTGCATCGCGTGCTGTTATTGTAAGGCAACGGTGGCAATTACATCTGTGGCATGTTAGGGCCACTGTCAACTGCTTCATCGGGCTTCAAGCCCAAATCCGGGGTGTGCTTCAGCGCCGTCGCTACTATCGCTTGAAATCCGCCCTCCGTGGAACCATAAGCGTCGTCAAAAAGCTTCAAGCTGCGTCTCGAGCGCAAGTAGCGCGCAAAAGTCACAGCGAGATTCGTAAAACATTCTCTCAAACTGTTGTTATGTCATCTGTTATTGCTTTACAGGCACAAATCAGAAGTCGCCTTACGCAGAAGAGCATCCTCCGCAAGCTTGCTAGACTAAAACGCAGAGAAGAAGCGTTCACTCGCTTGCAGGCACAATGCCGAGGAGTGCTCATGCGACGGCGTCTCCGCACTCAGCTTGCCAAACTGGAGGATGTTTCCCATATCGTTATACGTATTCAAGCGGCTGTTCGCACTTTCATGGCCCGAAAAAGGCTACTTTCGCTCATTCGCGGGCTGAGAAAGGCAACGCCGATGGTTGTTGGTTTCCAGGCTAGGGCAAGAGCCAACATTGCTCGTCAGAAACATGAGGCTGTTACAAAAGCTTTAGTAGAGCGGAAGACCATTGTCTCGGTCGGCAACTTACAGGCATTTGCCAACTTGAATTCATCATGCCTGATGTTGTGGGTTTGCAATCGGCCATCCGGGGTGCATTTATACGGCTAGACTACCTTGCGTGGAAGGACCATCTGCGAACGAATCATCCCGTGGCGACGATTTTGCAGGCTTTGCTGCGTGGAGCTATGCTGCGGCGATCTTTCCGTCACAAGATGGAATATTTCAGGGCCAATTTGAGCAAAGTTGTCAAGATCCAGTCATTATTCCGCGCTAAGGACACGCGGGAGCAATATCGACAGTTAACATTAGGGAAAAATGTGACTGTGGGAACGATCAAGAATTTTGTACATCTTTTGGATGATTCAGAGGCGGATTTCCAAGAAGAGATCAAGGTCGAAAGATTGCGAAAGAACGTGATGGAAGGGATACGCGGAAACCAATCTCTGGAGAATGACGTTAATGATTTGGACGTCAAGATTGCTCTCGTTGTGCAGAATGCGAAAAGTTCCGAAGAGTTGCTCAACGCAAAACGAAGACATGGCGCTGACAATGCTGCTTCACATGCAGCGAAAATGTCTCTACTTGCGGCGCATGGCGATCCATTCTCGGGTCCCAACACGCCCGATAGAACGGCGCGGCGGAAATTGGAACAATATCAGCAACTCTTTTATGTATTGCAAACTCGAGGAGAGTACCTTAGTCGCCTTTTTTTGCGTCTGTCAGCCGGAGACACGCCGGAAAAGAATCGCCGCTTCGTGGAGAAAGTTGTATTGACTCTTTTTGGTTACGGTCAAGATCGCCGGGAGGATTACCTACTGTTGAAACTTTTTCAGGTGAGTTTTGACATCTTGAGTTATATGAACTCTATGAAATTGCTCCCTTAGCTCGCTATACGAGAGGAAATATCGAATGCTGCAACCATTGACCAAATTATTGACGGTCATCCTATGTATATCAATATTGCGGTGCATTACATCCGGCCAAAGCAGATAAATTATGTGCGAGACGCCTTCCAGTCACTCATCAAGGAGGTTATCAATTCTGAAGACTTGGACTTGGAGGTTGACCCCTCTAAGGTATGCCTTCACGTTATATCCTGAATCCCATGCTGACATTTTACTAGATTCATAAATCCAGAATTGCTGTGGAAGAAATGCGATCAGGTGTCGAAAGCTCGGAGCCTAAGGAATTGCCCTTCCGTGATGCCCTACAAGAGGTCAAAACCAGGACAATTTATATTCGACGTATGTGACGCTCGTAATTGAATCTACCCGTATTCAATTAGTACAGATCTTCAAGTGCTGCAATGGTGGACAGAAGCATTTGTAACAGCCATCACGCAATCGACGAAGAAAATGCCATACGGTATACGTTGTCTTGCGAGGGAAACACTGCTACTACTACAAGTATGTCCAAGTACGTTGCGGCTCCGATTGAGTAAATTTCACCGTATTATACAGGGCCGGTTCCCGGATGCAACCGAGCAAACATACGCCGCTTGCATTGGACGTCTAGTTTACTACCGCCTGATCAATCCTGCCATAGTGTGAGTCTCAACCTGTCGCGCTTTTCCCTACTGATAAAGATCCTGCAGCACACCCGAAACCTTCGACATTGTGACGAGTACGATCGATCCCACGGCTAGGAAGAATCTTGCCCAGATATCCAAGGTTCTCACGCAGATTACCAGCGGAATCGAATTCGACGACAAAAATCCAAGTCTCGTGCCTATAAATGATTTTGTCAACAAGTCCATCTCGCAGATGTCGGCTTGGCTCCTCGAAGGTAAATATCATTATTATGCTTTCTTGCTAGCTTTAAAGCTATTCGGACAGTCGCAAACGTCCCGGACGCGGAGACACAATACCATGCACACGAGTTTCTAGATGTAACTGTTCAACCAAAGCCAATCTACATCTCTCCCAATGAAATTTATACGATGCATGGGCTTATCTCTCAGTATCTCGATGAACTAGTTTGTAGCAATAGTCTTTTTATCATGACGCGTGTTGATACACCTACAGGCTCCCCAAGCTCAAGATACCCTCAGGCATATTATAGTCGAGTTGGATGGCGTACCGCATTTGGGGGATGATAACCTAAAGGATGCCAGGGATACTGCTATTACCCTTGAGTTGACGAATCGATTTGCCCATGTTCACGGTGTGTTCTATCAGGTGTTAACGTCCAGGGGTAACTTAACAGATTAATTACTCTAGATCCACATGCTGAAGAGAAGACGCTTTGGGTCCAAGCAAAACGAAGCGTCCTGGCTATTTTGAGAGTGCAACCAGCACAGGATCTACTGGTATCACTCATGCGTCCTGTGACCGAAGAGGATGAGCAAATGTGGGAAGAGATGTTGCAAGCCGAAGTTGAGAACGAGCATGCCCGAGTACCCAGACGACAACCATCAGCCGGTATTACTGACTCTGCATATCGTCTTGAGGATATCCGCTCGTGAGCAGCTCTAGTCCGCTTATTCGTTCATTTCCTAATTTACGTCAGGTTGAACTTTGCCGCAGTTAAAGCCCATGCAATCGCGGCACTTCTTGAGCTGGAGAAGAAAGGCAAAATCACACGAGATGACGGTTTCCAGGGCATCCTCAATGCCATTGCTAACGACGTGCGAAGCAAACATCGAAAGAGGCTTCAAAGGCAGCAGGAAATGGATAGTATGAAAGAAGCGCTTCAACAATTGGCAGAACGCAAAAAATACTTCCAAGAGCAGATTGACAGTTACCACAGCTACGTCGAAGCAGCAATGCAGACAATGCAACACAAGAAAGAGTGCGTAGTGAATCCCTGTACTTGAGTTTAGTATTGAGCCCACATCCAGGAAAAAACGCTTCGTGATACCCTTTACTAAGCAATATTTCCATCTCAGAGACCTGCAGAAATCCGGCCAGTCGCCCAAATTTGGCTCATTCATCTACTCTGCTGAGAAGTTGTATGAAAGAGGTGTTCTACTCTCTATCGACCAATATTCTCCCCGTCAACTTGACAAGTTCCAAATCACTATGTCGTCTGATACAGCTGGCGTATTCAACCTGGTTCTTGAATCTTCGTTACACGGCTCGACCACCCGCGTTGCTTCTGAGGACGTACGTATGGAGGACCTCCTACAGGCTAAATACGAAAAACGTTCCTCACTTTCATTGTTCAATGGAAAAGTCAAAGTGAATTTCGACCTATTTCTTTTCCAGATCAACAAAAAGTATGTAGGCCATTACATATTCGCATGTCAATCCTAACCTATCACAAACTACAGGTTCTACGCTTGAGTTTTCCATTGTCATCGTACTTATATGTCGTTCGCATCTTGTCAAGCATTTCACCAACGTTAGAAACTCACGCATCGTCACGCAATCGATTTGATTGTATTTATAACCTGTATTACCTATTTGTATCGTGTATTCGTTCAAGCTAGTCTTGCTTCACAAAGTGAATAGGAATCTAGGATCCCGATCTCCGATAGGCGCCCTTGTTTTACCTGCGTTACGCAGCGCCTGGTATTGAGTGATATTCTCTTCCCTGCGACCCTCTCTACGAGCCTTGTTCTCCCATAAACAATATGCCCTGGGCACAATAAGAAATATATTTTCGATGGCGTGAAGTAGACTTACACGTTGACGGCAACCATTACCCATGCGAATATAACAAAAGCGAGTACGATGATATGTCCTCGAATGTATTCAGGTGCTTGATCTAATACCGCGCACTCGTAAGTGTCACAGAAACTTGAGCAGACATTTCGTACCTGGTGTATATACAAAGGTGGCAAGGAAGCCACTGAGAAACATGATGTCAAGGGCCGAGTTTCGTGCTCACAACGACTAAACCTTACCCAGCATTCGCGATGGCGAGTTGCATAGCTGTCGACGTCGCTTTCTTATAATGTCCGCTACAATTGTTCGGCAGAATTGATCTGCAGGGCTGTCAGGAATAGTAGAGGGCGAATGCCGTTTAAGCTATACCCACAATATACAAGGCCCAGCGGGATAACTGAAATGCAGCGTTAGACCCAATGGATGAGTGTCATCTATCACACTCACATTCCCGCTGCCACGAAGAATACAGCAGCGTAACGTACACCATTTGTTTTTGCCGCGATTAGCATGATATAACCTTCGTTGCTAGTCAGTACCGTACGTCAGATCCACCAATATTGGACCACCATACCGATCATAGTCAACGGTAAAAATATCAGTATGAATGGACCACGCCACTTGAGACGATCACTAAGAAATGACACAACCACTGGATGGAGATAAATGACATGATCGACGCATGAACTAACTCATTCACCTGTTAGAACTACCGCTGGGACGTAGGGGGGCACTGTCCACATTCAAATTAGAAACCATCCTCTAAGGGGTTAAACCAACAATACCAGTGTGAAGTTGTGCGTTGGAACCGGAATACCCAAGACCAGTTATGATGGTAGGTCTTGATGAATCATTAATACGTGCCTTACACAGCGAAGCGACACTTACAGGAAGTATGAAAAGGAGTAAAGGCTGATGACCAGTCCAAAGTATGCCATGGCTGTCACCCAGGTCTGAATATCCAACATGCCTACCAAACATGACCATCCGCATTAATGAACATCGATTCAGTGCGCTTACCACGTATAACCTCTGGCCATTCAAACTCTTCTTCGATGACACTTGTCTTTCTCTTTCCTGAGTCGACATTTTCTACTTCAATAACTGCCTCCTTTTCTCCTTTAACCGTGGTATCATCAGGCACCTCGATCATTGTGGTAATGTTATCAACTTTGAATCGTTGCACTGCGGACAAAGCTTCAGAGGCAGTTCCACCAAGAGTCAAGAAATAATTACCTGCGTAGGCTCTTTCTTCCTCCGTGAAAAATTTCGCAGATTGCAGATCAGCTGGAAGAATATACGCCGACACGAGACTTGCAACAACGGTAGCTAGACCTTCAAGTATCTAAAAATTTCCATAATAAGCCTCGTCGCCAATTTCGCGATCAGAAGTAACCTACAAATATCCATCTCCAACCCTCAAGTCCTCCGATGCCTTGCATTCGGGTTATTGCGGTCGCCAGTAAACCTAGCGGCTCGATTAAAACGCTAAATAACATGTCTAGAGTGAACATACCTCCAAAGGCACCCGAAAGCGATGCTTCCCCATGTACGTCAGTGTTCAAGACTCTGCCTACAGCGAAATGACTCACCAGACGCGTAGAAAATCCCGACTCTAAAAAATTAGACGTGTCACTCATTTCATATCGGAAAACTTACCGTAGTTGCAATTCATGACGTTTGTACATCGTGCTCAGATATAGGATCTAATGGGTATTAGGGAGAGTAGACGTATCTGTAACGCATGCCCTACCATTCCGGGCAATAAGCCACCCTCGCATAAGCCTAGGAATATGCGAATAGCGATCAGACCCCCATAGCTTTGTACCTAGGTCATACTAAGTCACTAGTGTCGCGGCATCAAACGGGCACCGACCAGTCCAGTCAGGGTGGTAACCATGCCCCATAGACAGACGAGGAACGGAATCCAGCGCTGCGTAACATCCAGTCAACGTTGAACGATCAACAATATTTGGCCATGAGCTTACATTGGGTTTCATCTTCTTCAAGACAATGTTTGATGGGACTTCGACGAGGAGATAGCTTTTGAGGGCAGGGGATCAGCAGGTATAAAAGGAGAAGAACACTTAGGCATACGATACATAGAACACTTTCAAAGAACATGTAAATCACGAGCAGTTCCGATAGGTGCTATTATAACGAACCTGCAAGAGCCACATTGAATTGGTTGCCCACGAGGTGAATGTTAGCCGACAATCCTGCTATCCTTCAGGAAAGTAAGGTATGGATGATAAAACTACGTTCCATTGGACTCACTGAGCATTCCCGATGTTACTTCGATCCAAAAAACTCGCAAGCCATAGCTGCAGACATAATATGTATCACGACACGATAATGATATGATGGGTCACTTACAACCGCAAGGGGAGGTAATATACGACAATCCAACTTCCAAAGGATTCTTCTTGTCAAAG
>WNGI01001629.1_pt1 | contig 18948 bp, 19 predicted proteins | sample 5400621 | NCBI WGS metagenome assembly WNGI01 (sample SAMN13153374, study PRJNA577476) | soil metagenome | isolation source: 20 cm soil or saprolite under Garry oak tree replicate 1 | place: USA:California | collected 2016-06-15
GTTCTTCCGCCTCGTTCGCTCACAATCCCGCCGCTCGCCAACAATCTGAACTACACGTCGAAGCTGATTCCGACTGTGCAGGAGATTGCGGGCGCGAGCAAATTCGGAAAGTTCTCGCTCATCACGATGAGGTCGTTCGGCGAGAAAATCGCCGGCTCAGTTGGCAGCTATCGTGTCGGATATTGGCCGGAAGAGAAGGGAAGACTTCGTTCGGACGCATACGAGAATCCTGATGGGTTCATCGAAGTGACTCCCGAAAATCAGAGCATGCTCGTGTCAACGCATTTTACCTTGCACGATTTTCTGACGCACGATCAGGAAAGTGTCTGGCCGAAGTACATCGTCCTTCGCGAGCCACTGCTCGACAAGCTCGAGCTGGTGATTCAGGATCTCGAGCGACATGGCGTCCGCGCCGGCGGAATGAAAGTCATCTCCGGCTTCAGAACACCGGACTACAACACCGCTCTCGGTGATGAGAGTGGACGCGCCAGAGACAGCCGTCATCAATTCGGCGACGCCGCAGACGTGATCATCGACAACGACGGCGACGGTCGTATGGACGATTTGAATCGGGATGGTCGGGTGACCTTCGCTGATGTGCGAGTTGTTCTTTCGGCTGTCGAGCGCGTGGAGCGCGACAATCCGGATCTGGTTGGCGGTGTTGGGCTCTATCACTCGAGTGGACCGCGGGGTCCGTTCGCACACATCGATGTTCGCGGCAGCAGAGCGCGATGGGTTCGCGGCGCGCGGGTCGCTTCGCGGCATCACAAGTCGAAGGGACACAGGAGCACGCGAACAGCTTCACGCAGCTCGAAGCGCAACTCTTCCGACTGAAGAAGAGCGGGAACTCTTAGCGGGATTCGAGTGTCAAACGAGTAGCATTTTCCTCCACTCGTCACCCGCAATCCAGGCAGTCCCAAATGAAAAACACACACGCAATCGTGTTTGCCGTTGCCTTCGCCGGAGCTGCTGCTTCGGTGGGTGCGCAAACACCGACAACTCCGCCAAGAACCACAGTCGATTCCCGCGATTCAGTCACCGTCGCTGATGTTCAGCGAGCAGCTGACGAGCTAGCGCGAACAGTACAGGCGGTCGTGAAGAAAGTCACTGAGAGTCCAGAGCTGAAAGTCGCCGCGCTCAACCTCGCGAAAGAATCAGTGAACGCCGCGCAGGTCGTCGTCAATCAGCAAGCGCAGACGCTTCAGTCCGTGCTCGAGACTCTGTCGAGGGAAGTCGCTGCCGCGAGCGAGAGCATTCAGAAGACGAAGCCGAAAACACACTAGCGACGTTGGACTGGCGCTCGTTATTTAGGAGCGCCAATGGCTCGAAAGGTCTTCTCTGACAACGTAGTCGTCATCACCGGCGGCTCGAGCGGTATCGGACGCGAGATGGCGTACCAACTTTGCGCGCACGGTGCGCGCCTCGTCCTCGCCGCGCGCGAGCCATCGCTTCTCGAAGCGGTCGTGGCTGAATGCGAACGGCGCGGAGCTCAGGCGATAGCAATGCCGACCGACGTCTCCGTCGAAGCCCAATGCAGCGCACTCATTTCGCGCGCAATCGAAGAGTACGGGAGAATCGACACCCTCGTTAACAATGCGGGGATCAGCATGCGCGCGCGCTTCGACGAGCTGGGCAGCGTCGAGCCGGTCGAGCGTTTGATGAACATCAACTACCTCGGCAGCGTTTATTGCACCTGGCATGCGCTGCCGCATCTCAAGCGAAGTCACGGCAGAATCGTGGCGATAGCGAGTCTTGCCGGATTAACCGGGGTGCCCACATTGAGCGCGTACGCCGGGAGCAAGCATGCGGTAACCGGTTTTTTCGAATCACTACGGCCGGAGATTGCCGCCGACGGTGTGAGCATCACGTTGGTTTACCCGGGTTTCGTCGCGACGGACATCGCTGTGCGCGCCATTGGTCCGCGCGGGACAACGCTTGGAGTGCGTCGTGTAGTGAGATCGAAGGCGATGCCTGTCGAGGAATGCGCGGCCAAAATAATCGCGGCCGCGGCGGATCGGCGGCGGGACGTCGTGATGACCGGGCGCGGAAAAGTCGGCCGGTGGATCAAGCTGATCGCTCCCGCTGCAATTGACCGATTGACAATGCGCGCAGTCGAGCGCGGGTGGTGAGGAGATAGTATGCGCGTCGGCATTGCATCCATCATTCTTGCGGTTCTCCTCTTCACTGGATTCCGATCGGTGGGCACTCTGCCGCCGCTGGGAAAACTCCTCGATCCAGCGAATGGAGTCTGGGCAACAGCGCGCGCGGCAGATCTTCCGGCTGTCGAAAGCGGATCGATTCCCGGATTGCACCAACCTGTGCAAGTGTTGTTCGACGATCGTGGAGTTCCGCACATCTTCGCACAAAACGAAGAGGATGCGTATCGCGCGCTCGGCTACGTCACGGCGCGCGATCGCCTTTTTCAAATGGAGCTGCAGACGCTGTCTGCGGCTGGACGCCTGACCGAATGGATCGGACCAAAAGCTCTCGAAGCCGATCGCGCGACGCGCACGCTCGGACTTCCGTGGGGCGTCGAGCGAAAATTTGCCGCGTACGACCGAAAGTCACTCGGCTACCGGGCGATGACCGCTTATTCCGATGGCGTCAACGCGTGGATCTCATCGATGAAGCGGCAGGATTTGCCAATCGAATTCCGGTTGTTGGGGGTCGCTCCGTTCAAGTGGGAGCCGATATACTCGGTTCACTTCTTCTCGAAGATGGCCCTCACGCTGGGCTTCAACGACGCGAGCTACGCGAGACTTGCTGCGCAAGCGAGAGTGGGACGCGCTGCGGCGGATGCTCTGTTCCCGATCAACAGTCCGATTCAGGAGCCGATACAACCGAACGGTCTGTTCGCACCGCGTTATGATCTCGCGGCTATTCCCGCGCCCGGCGCGCCCGATTCTCGCGCGACTGTGGCAATCGCAGCGCAGAAATCCGTCATTGCGGCACTCGGCATCGGGAAGCCAAATGCAGATGGCGACGCAATCGGCAGTAACAACTGGGCAGTCGCACCGAAGCGCACTGCGGGTGGTCACGCCCTACTCGCGGGTGATCCGCATCTCGACCTTACACTGCCGTCGATCTGGTACGAGATGCACATCGTCATCCCGGGCAAGCTCGACGTCGCGGGAGTTGGATTCCCCGGGGTTCCCGGCGTCGTGATCGGATTCAATCGAAATGTCGCGTGGACTTTCACAAATACGGGGTCCGACGTCAACGATTATTACATCGAAGATGTCGATGATGCTTCGCGACCCGCGCGCTATCGAGTCGATGGCAGGTTGCGCGCGCTCGAGAAACGCATCGAATCATACGACGGCCCGACCGGCGCGGTTTTGCATACGGACACACTTTATTACACACACCGCGGACCGATGACGAAACTCAATGGCAAATGGGTTTCGATGCGCTGGACTGCCTATGAGCCATCATCGGAGACCGACAACTTTTTGAAGGCGGGCTACGCTCGTAATGCGAACGAGTGGCTCGATGCAATGAGCACATTCGTTGCGCCAACTCAAAACGGCCTCGTTGCAGATGTTGCCGGGAATATCGCGATTCGCTCCGCCGGTCATTACCCGGTGCGTCCCGGTGATGGAAGAGGGGATGTGATTCGCGACGGATCTGTATCGTCGAGTGATTGGGTCGGCTTTCTCCCGGTATCGAAATATCCATTCGCGATGAATCCCCCACAGGGATTTCTCGCGTCCGCGAATCAACAGCCGGTCGATCCAAAAGTGAATCCGAGCTTCATGGGCTCTCATTGGTATTCGCCCTGGCGCGCAATCAGGATCAATCAGCTTTTGCGCGGCGACTCGGCGGTCACGCCCGACGCAATGCGCAAGTTCCAGACTGATCCGGGAAGTGCCCGCGCCGATGCGTTTGTACCGCGGTTCCTTGCTGCTGCGGCGCGCGAGGACAGCGACGGCCGAGCAGACGCGACATTGCGCGAAGCGGCTAAGCTGCTTTCGGAGTGGGACCGGCAATACACGAAGACCAACAGACGCGCAGTGTTGTTCGACAAAGCGATGCAGGAGCTTGCCTCGCGAACGTGGGACGAGCTCGCGCCGCCGGCGGGTAGTCACGATGATCCGACCGCGACTAAATATCCGGAGAGTCAGATTCTGCTCGAGCTGATGGAAACGCCGAACAGTCCATGGTGGGACGATCATCGAACTCAGAGCGTGACTGAGGATCGAGATGCCATTCTGTCGGAGAGTCTGAGTGCTGCTCTCGTTGCCGTGAAGAAACGTCGCGGCGACCCGGCAGGCGACGGCTGGCTCTGGTCAAACGCGCAGCAGGCGAATATTTACCATCTCGCGCGCATAAAATCTTTTTCAGCCCTCGGAATACCAATCGTGGGAGGACCGTCGACACTCAGCCCGTCGGACACGTCGGGAAAACAGGGGCCGAGCTGGAGGATGGTCGTCGAGTTGGGCCCGCAAGTCAAAGCATGGGCCACGTACCCCGGCGGTCAATCAGGAAATCCCGCCAGCCCGCGATACACTGACAGACTAAAGTTGTGGGCGAACGGTGAGCTTGCTCAAATTCTTTTTCCAAAAACGCCGAATGAGCTCGATCCTAAGCGCGTGATTTCGAATCTCACTCTGCACCGGCAATGATACTTCGCGCCGTCGTGAAGTTTCTTCTCGTCGCGGAAGCGTTCGCTGTTGCAACGTACGCTGTTGGCTGGTGGGCGATTCCGTTAGTGGCGCTCGTCTGCGGATTGGCAATGAACCGCGAAGGCCGGCCGATTTATTACTCGACGATTTGCGCTGCGGCAGGATGGCTCTCTCTTTTGCTTCTCGACGCTGCACGTGGCCCGCTTGGAGAGGTCGCGTCGCGTTTCGGTGGAGTGATGGGATTTCCACCCGCGGCTTTGATCGTGACCACTCTGATATTTCCTGCGCTTCTCGCATGGAGTGCGTCGTCTCTTGGCGCTGTGACTCGCGCGAAAGTTTTTGCCGCGCGACAGATGACTCCCGCAAGTGCCTGAGAACGACGCGTCGTTCAAGATCGGCGATTTCGCGCGGCTCGATCGCTACGTCGTCGACGTGCGCGATTCAGCGCCCGACGTATTCGAGGACTTGAGCGCGACGGATTGGTCTCGTCTCACCTGGAGCAATGTCGGTCGCCCGTACAAAGTCGAGCGTTGGGCGAAGGACCGCCGCGCATGGGATAACGATCACGGCGAGCCCATGCCGGTGAAGGAGGGATGGAAGCGATTCAATCGAAGCTTCCATCATTTCTTCGTCACTGACTTGCCGCAGGAGCAGGCGCGCGCGCGGACAGAGATTGTGCGACAGCTTGCGCACATGGACGTTCATGGTGCACGCGAGACGATGCAGGAGCTTTTGTGCCTTGCAGTCTGGAATCGCGTTCATCGCGTCGAGGATGCAGTCTGGGATCCTCGAGGAAAGCGCGCACTGTTCGAAGGTCTCGATGTAAAACGCCCGCGTATTCTTTTTCTCGGCGCTGCAGAGGGATACGAGGCGATGCAGCTGAGCGCGATGTATCCCGGCGGGGAAGTGCTCCTTGTTGACTATGATGAGTTTTGCAAGACAGATCGATACGGATTATTTCCCGAGGCGTATCCTTTTCTTGGCGTCGATCCCGCGAGCGGTCACAAGCGCGTGTGGTACCGCGAGGAAATGCCGATCCATTACGAAGTCGCCGACATTCGTGACCTCGCCTACGGTCGCGAGTTCGACATTGTTGTCAGCATTGGACTGATCGAGCATTTCCCGGACGAGCACAAGCCGATCGCGTTCGAATTTCATCGGCGATTCTTGAAACCCGGCGGCTACGTGATAATCACGACGCCGAGGAATCAGCTGCGCGGCCGAGCGTTCTATACCATCCTCTCGGATTACATGAATTATGGATATCGCGAGCTGATGGATACGAGGCAGCTCGCGCTATACGCGCACGAGAACGGCTTCGATATTTTGCGGGCCGGCTACATCAAGGCACACAACGCGCTCATTTGCCGAGAGCGCGTGGCGTAGACCGCTTCGCGTAATCAGGCTTCGGGCTTTTTCTCAGCGAGCATCTTCGTTGCGAAGCGCTGACCCTCGGAGATTCGCTCGACTTCGATTGCGATCGCGTCGATCGATTGCGTCAGGTGCTCCATCTGTGCCTGCATTTGCGGTGGTATCTGCGCCGCCTGTGGAGCTCCACGCTCCACTCTTCTGGCGATGGCACGCACGAGTGGAAGTCCAATAACGATTATCGCGAGCGTCATGAAAAAAGCGATTGATACGTCCTTCACGCGTGGCGGCATGTCGCGCTCAAACCCGCCGCCTCTCACCTGGATCATCGGGATCCCGGGAGGAACACGTGGGCCGTTGACCTGAGCCTCGCGGGCAGCCTGCGCCGCCTCCTTGGCTGCGTTTCGCGCGTCGGCTGTCGCCTGCCTGACTTGCTGTTGGATCTCCTGCCTCAGCTGATCCGCAGAGACATTGGGCGCGGGCGCTGGCGCCTGCGGTTGCTGTAAGTTGTACATCGATGACAACTCCACTCATGGATGACCGCGCGCCGCAAGAGCGCGAACCCGAAATGTATCGGGAGCGTTCCGAGGTCGCTACGCGCCCCACGGCTTCTTCGAGAGACAAGCGCGTAGTGTCCGCCGCCGAGGGAGCGATTCTCGGAATCGCTATCTGGGTCGTTCTCCTTACGCTAGGGTTTCCCTGGGTTCTTCACCTCGAGGGATTCGCCGGTCTGGTTCCATGCGCGGTGGTCGGCGCGATTCTGGGCTGGTTCGGATGGAGGCACGTGACGATGGGCGCTCTTATCGCGCTGACGCTCGCGTTGATCGTCATCGCCTTCACGCCAATCATCGAGGGTCCTGTGAAGTCACTCGTGCGCAACGATCCTTTGCCCGCGCACGCCGATGCTGTGATGGTTCTTTCGGCCGGTGTCAACGACGATGGCACGATTTCTCCCTCTGCAATGGACCAGCTCATCAAAGGGATGGAGCTCGTGAATCGTGGTATCGCTCCCTTTCTCGTTGTGACGCGTGAGGCGTACATCATCAACGGTCGGCTCGTAACGTCTCAACGCGATCAGGAACGAATCGTTTCATTGATCCCCGGGGGTTCGTCGAGGCTGATCAACGCCGGCGTCACTCACAGCACACACGACGAGGCCCTGCGAGCGCTCGCGCTTGTTCGCGCGAGAAACTGGAAGCGAATAATCATCGTGACGTCGCCGCTACACACTCATCGCGCGTGCGCCACATTCGAGAAAGTCGGGGTCACCGTATCATGTGCCCCAAGCGATACGCGGGCGTTCGCGCTTGGCGCGCTCCGCTCACCAATCGATCGTGTGAGAGCGTTTCAGGTTTGGCTTTACGAGCTCGCCGGAACGCTTCGCTATCGTCAGCTCGGCTACATATAGTCGGCGAAACCGTCGTATTCCGTCGCGCGTAGAGAATCTCAACGGAGTTTTGCGATGACATCGATTACGACCGTCGTTCAATCGCTCGGAGTCGCCATGGCGGCAGGAGTAAACCTGCCGGCTACTGTTGCAGTTCTTGGTATTTCCGAGCGTGCCGGTTGGATCGGGCCTTTGCCGGGAGTTCTCGGCGCCGTCGGCAGCATCTGGATCATCGCGATCGCAGTTGTGGTGTACGCGATGGAATTTCTGGTGACGCTGATTCCTGGCGTGGCGAGCGTTTGGGAGACTGCGCAAAGCGTCATTCGTCCACCAGCCGCCGCATTTCTCGCGGTGGCGACCGCATATCATCTAAATCCGGTTTATCTGGTAGCTGCCGGATTGTTAGGCGGTGGCCTGGCGCTGACGACGCACGGAACGAAGCTGGGGCTTCGCTACGCCGTGGACACATCACCAGAGCCGGTTACGAATGGTCTCGCGAACATGGCCGAGCTCGGAACGATCGCCAGCATCGGAATTTTTATCTGGAGCCATCCGTACATCACGATCACTGTGGCGATACTCGTTCTCATTCTGCTCATCCTCGTGGTTCACCGGATCGTCGTCACACTGCGCAAGCTTTTCAGCGGAGACTGGAGGAGCGGGGCTACGGCGTAGTGCGCCGGCGCTTTTGAGAAGGCAGATTTATCGCTCGCCTACAAGCGGGAGCGATTCTTGGATCAGACGCAGAAGATATGGAAAGTCATCGCGGCCTCCTCGGCCGGCACGATGATCGAGTGGTACGACTTCTACATCTTCGGAAGTCTCGCGACGATTCTAGCCACCGAGTTTTATCCAGCCGGAAACCCTACAGCGAATTTTCTCAAGACACTGGCGACATTCGCGGTCGGTTTCGCGGTGCGCCCGCTCGGAGCGCTGGTGTTCGGGCGAATCGGCGACCTCATCGGGCGAAAATTCGCGTTTCTTGTCACGCTCCTGATAATGGGCGGGTCAACTGCAGCGATCGGTTTTCTACCGGGCTATGCGAAAATCGGTTTGGCAGCGCCGATCATTCTCGTGCTTCTGCGTCTGCTCCAGGGTCTGGCGCTCGGCGGTGAGTATGGTGGCGCTGCGGTTTACGTCGCCGAGCATGCGCCAGACGAGAAGCGTGGGTACTACACGAGCTTTATTCAAACGACCGCGACGCTTGGTCTCTTCATATCCCTGATAGTGATTCTGGTCGTAAGACGCGCCGTAGGTGAAGAAGCCTTCAAGGCGTGGGGATGGCGAGTTCCATTTCTTCTATCGATCGTGCTCGTCGCGATGTCGTATTACATCCGTGTTCGGTTGCGCGAGTCGCCGCTGTTCACGCTACTGAAGGACGCAAAGAAAACTTCGGTCGCGCCGATCCAGGAGAGCTTTGGAACGTGGCCAAAGTGGAAAATCTTTTTGCTAGTGCTGTTCGGCGCGACGGCGGGGCAGGCGGTGGTGTGGTACACGGGACAGTTCTACGCTCTCTTCTTTCTGCAGACCGTACTAAAGGTTCCTCTGGCGACGGCATACACGATCGTCGCTGTTGCTCTTCTGATTGGAGCGCCGCTGTTCGTGTTCTTTGGATCGCTCTCAGACAGAATTGGCCGAAAGAAAATAATGATGGCGGGAAATCTCCTTGCTGCGATTGCGTATGTACCGATTTACCACGCAATGAAAGCGTATTCGAGTCCTGTCAATGCAGTCGTGTTGACGGCTTTGGTTTTCCTTCAGGTGATTTTCGTAACGATGGTGTACGGACCAATCGCTGCGTTTCTCGTCGAGGCGTTTCCAGCGCGAATCAGATACACGTCGTTGTCACTTCCATATCATTTTGGGAATGGCTGGTTCGGCGGATTTCTTCCGCTCATCTCGACCTGGATCGTCGGGCGGACCGGGAATATTTACGCCGGACTCGCTTATCCGATCATTGTCGCGTTGTTGACGTTCGTTGTTGGATCGCTGTTCCTGAAAGAGAGTCACACGCGTCGCATCTGGGACGAGGTCAACGAGCTCCCCACGGGACCGGCGTGACGCTTCGAAAGAAGATGCGGATTGCGGCCTTCGGTGCGCTGACGGCTACCCGCTTCGGGCTACCCGCTGCCGGCAGCGCACAGCAAGCCGGTAGCGGGCAGCCGGTAGCGGGCGGCACGAACGCCTTGCGAGACACCATTGCAGAGCGGATTGCTGCAACCCCCGGCGCGACAGTAGGAGTGGCATATGTCGATCTCGCAACAGGCGAGCGACTCTCGCTCAGCGCCGATACGGCGATGCATGCCGCCAGCACAATGAAGATTCCGGTGATGATCGAAGTATTGCGCCGAGCGCAGCAGGGCTCGTTCTCTCTCGACCAGGGCATTTTGCTGATCAATCAATTCAAATCACTGGCCGACGGCTCTCCATTTTCGTTGATCGCAAAGGACGACGGAGACAGCACGCTTTATTCGCGAATCGGCGAACGTGTCCCAGTACGGGAGCTGCTTCGATTGATGATTGTGCGCTCGAGCAATTTCGCGACGAATCAGCTGATCGAGCTTGTCGGCGCGGCTCGCGTTACTGCAGGCGCGCACGAGCTAGGCGCAACACGGACGCAAGTTCTTCGCGGAGTAGAGGATCAAAAAGCATTCGACGCGGGCTTGATCAACACCATCACCGCGGCGGATCTCGCGACCCTTCTGGTGGCGATCGAAAACGGGACAGTCCTCTCGCCCGAAAGCTCGGCATTGATGCGCGACATTCTTCTCGCGCAGGAGTTCAATGACAAGATTCCCGCGGGTCTTCCGCCAGGCACGCGTGTCGCGCACAAGACGGGAGAGATCACAGCAGTTTCTCATGATGCGGCAATCGTCTACCCAAGTGGCCGCAAGCCGTACGTACTTGTTGTTCTCACTCGGGGCATTCGCGACGGAAAGCAGTCTGCCGCTTTGATCGCTGAAATTTCGAGACTCGTGTATGCACACGCGACGGGGCACTAGATGACACGAGTCGCATTTCTTGGCTTGGGCGCAATCGGAGCGCCGATGGCCTCTCATCTGGCGAAGTCCCCGTTCGACCTCACGATTTGGAATCGCACTCGATCGAAGGCGGACGATTTCGCAAAGGAATTCGGCGCGTCGGTCGCAAATACTCCGGCAGAGGCCACGCGCACCGCAGAGGTCGTGTTCACTTGTCTTCCGTCATCGCGCGAAGTTGGAGATGTACTCGCAGGCCCTGATGGAATCCTCTCCGGACTTTCAAATGGCGCGACTCTCATCGACTGTACATCAGGCGACCCGGCTGCGTCTCGCGAATTTGCCGCGGTAATCGAAGGTCGCGGCGCGTCATTCATGGACGCACCTGTGAGTGGCGGCGTCGTCGGTGCAAAAGCAGGAACTCTAACTGTAATGTGTGGCGGCGACGAATTACTGCTCGAGAGAGTTCGACCGGCACTCGAAGCGTTCGGAAAAAAGATTGTCCTTTGCGGGCCCGTCGGAAGCGGACACGCAGTGAAAGCAGTCAGCAATGCGCTTCTCGCCGTTGATGTGTGGTCAACCGCTGAAGCGCTCGCTGCGCTCAAGCGACTTGGCGTGCGCTCCGACATTGCCCTCGACGTGATCAACGCCTCGGCAGGGCGATCGAACGCATCGCAGAACCTGTTTCCCGATCGCGTGCTCACTCGCGCTTTTCCGCGGACCTTTCGTCTCGCGCTCCTCGACAAGGACATCGGGATTGCGATGAAACTCGCTGCCGAGTCAGGCACGCCCACGCCGCTCATCGATCTTGCGGCCAGGCTGATTCACGAGGCGCATCTCCAGCTCGGAGACGAAGCCGATCACGTCGAAGCAGCGAAAGTGGTAGAGCAGCGTGCCCACGTAGTCATCGAATAGGTGGCGCCGCTATATTTGTTCTTTGATGCCTGCTAGAACAACTGATCAGAAAACCGTCCTCTCTGCCCGCGCGGTCGATCGGACGTTGAAGCGAATGGCCGACGAGATCGTCGAGTTGAACGACGGCACGGCCGACCTCATCATCGTCGGGATTCAGCGCCGCGGAGTACAGCTCGCCGGCCGCATCGTCTCTCTCATAGAAGAAAGCGAAGGAGTCGACGTCCCCCAGGGTTCCCTCGACATCACACTCTATCGCGACGACCTCCAATCCGTCGGTCCGCGGCCAGTCGTCGGAAAAACCAGTCTTCCCGGCGACATCGAAGGCACGAACGTTGTGATCGTCGACGACGTTCTTTTCACAGGACGCACTGTCCGCGCGGCACTCGATGAGCTCGCCGATTTCGGACGACCCGCGCGAATCTCTCTTGCGGTTCTCGTAGATCGCGGCGGCCGTGAGCTTCCGATTCGGGCTGACATTGTTGGCAAACGCGTCGAGGTCGAGGATGGCGGACGTGTCGACGTGATGATCGATGAAGTCGACGGGCGCACTGCGGTCGTCATCGTACCTCCTCAGGGCGAAGACGAGCCGTGACAAGCGCGCTCGGCAAGGACCTACTCGGCCTCGAGCCCTTGTCGAGCGAACAGATACTTCTCATTCTCGATACCGCCGAGCCGTTCAAGGAAATCAGCGAGCGGGCGATCAAGAAGGTTCCGACACTTCGCGGCTCGACGATCGTCAATCTTTTCTTCGAGAGCTCCACCCGCACTCGAATCTCGTTCGAGTTTGCCGAGAAGCGATTATCCGCTGACACTGTAAACGTTGCGGCGGCTGGCTCGAGCATCCTAAAAGGCGAGACACTCGTCGATACAGCGCGCAATCTCGAGGCGATGCGGATCGATATGGTGGTGATACGACACGGCGCGTCGGGAGCGGCGCAATTCCTCGCCGAGCGAATCGAGTCGAACGTCATCAACGCAGGTGATGGAACGCACGAGCATCCGACACAGGGACTTCTGGATCTGCTGACTCTTCGCGATCACTTTGGAACTCTCGCCGGTCGGCGAGTCTGCATTTGCGGCGACGTGCTTCACTCACGAGTCGCCCGCTCGAATATCTGGGGACTTCAGAAGCTTGGGGTCGAGGTCGCTGTGTGCGGTCCGCGCTCTCTACTTCCCAATTCAATAGACGAGTTCGGCGTGAAGGTTTTCGGACGAATCGAGGAAGCGATCGAATGGGCGGATGCGCTCAACATTCTGCGACTTCAGCTCGAGAGAATGACCGCGGGATACATTCCGTCGAGCCGTGAATACAATCGCGTGTTCGGCGTAACACGCGAGCGACTCGACCGCGCGCCGCGGGACATTCTCATCATGCACCCGGGACCGATGAATCGCGGTGTGGAAATCGACTCCGACGTCGCGGATGGACCTCACAGCATCATTCTCGATCAAGTCACGAATGGCATCGCCGTGCGAATGGCGGTGCTCTATCTGCTCGCGGGCGGAAAACCGGAGCTTGCCGAAGCAGCAAAGGGTGGCTCCGATAAACGAACAGCATCGGCAAAAATGACCGAAGCCGCGTGAGCACATTGATGCTCGATCTTCGTCCAGTTCTTCTCGCGGGGGGACGATTACTCGATCCGTCTCAGAATCTCGACGAAAACGGCGACGTTCTCGTTGCCGGTGGAGTAGTCGAAGCGATCGGTGGACGCATCGAGGCTCCGGATCACGCTGAGGTCATCGATTGTTCCGGTTGGATTGTTTCCCCCGGATTCATCGATGTACACGCGCATTTGCGCGAGCCGGGAAGGGAAGACGTCGAGACAGTTGCGAGCGGCGCGCGCGCTGCGGCCGCGGGTGGATTCACTGCGGTGTGCGCGATGCCGAACACCGATCCCGTAACCGACAATCAGGCTGCCGTCGGATTCATAATCCGTCAGGGAAGTCGCGCGGGTGCGGCGCGCGTGCATCCTATCGGCGCGATCTCGGTTGGACAACGCGGTGAAACGCTCGCTGAATTCGGCGAGATGGTTGGCGCAGGAGCTGTTGCGGTGAGCGACGATGGAAGGCCAGTCGTGAGCGCGCACCTCATGCGCACGGCGCTCGAGTACGCCAGAACATTCGGGATTCCCGTCATCGATCATTGCGAGGAGCCGACGCTCTCGCATGGCGGGGTGATGAACGAGGGGATCGTCAGCGCCCGCCTCGGTCTCAAGGGAATTCCTTCCGAAGCCGAGGAGATAATGGTGATTCGCGACATCCTCCTCTCTCGGCGAACGGGTGGTCACGTTCATCTCGCGCACATGAGCACTCGTGGATCAGTGGAGCTGATCCGCTGGGGAAAAGAGCGAGGCATCAATGTTACGGCGGAAGTTTGTCCCCATCACATCTCGCTCACCGATGAGCGCGTTGGCGCGTACGACACGAACGCGAAGATGAATCCTCCGCTTCGAAGTGCATCTGACGTCGAAGCGTTACGCGAAGCGGTGAAAGATGGAACGATCGACATGATTGCAACCGATCACGCGCCACATCATTACGACGAGAAGGAGCGCGAGTTCGCAGACGCGCCGAATGGAATCATCGGCCTCGAAACCGCGCTCGCGGTTTCGGTGACTCATCTTGTGGAAACTGGCGCGGTGACCTTCTCGACTCTTGTCGAGAGAATGTCATGTTCGCCGGCTCGTCTTTTTCATCTTCCCGGCGGGACCTTGCGGCGAGGTGCGGAAGCGGACATAACCGTCTTCGATCCAGCGATGAGGTGGACCGTCGATCCGGCGGAGATGCTATCGAAGGGAAGGAATACGCCGTACGCGGGTATGGCGTTCACCGGTCGCGCGACAATCGCCATTGTCGGGGGCAGGATCGTATATAAGTTGGAGAACCGCGCCGCGGTCTCGGCGCGTGGCGGCCCGTCGGAACGATCCTGAGGCAAGAGACAAGATGAGCAAGTCAAAGACAAACGCCCTCGACACGCTGCGTGCGCTGATCGCCGAGCGGCAGCAGTACGATCAGTGGATCGCGACGCTCGAGTCGAAGCGCGATGGAACTGCGGAGCACGTTTTCAATCGCGTCTTCTCCGATTATCGGATCAGGCTCGACCGCGTTGTGAGTGAGATTCGCGGCCATTCCGAGGAATTGCAGCTCTCGATCAATGCTCTCTCGTCGCGCCTGAGTGAAGTCGCAAAGGACGAAGAGGCGAAGCGCGATTCGGTTCAAGAGGCCGAGCTTCGCGCGGCGGTGGGCGAATATGATGTTGCGCAGTGGGAATCGATGCGCGCGGAAGCGACCCGTCAGTTAGAGAAGATCGCGGCGGACCGCGCCTCGCTTGAGGAGCAGCTCGCGGAGCTCGAGAGTATCAGGAAGCTGAGTGAGATGACATCGACACCAGAGGAAGCAGCGCGGGTCGATGCATTAGCGGCTCCGCCCATCCTTGCCCCACCGGCTCAAACGATTGCGTCGCCTGCCGTTTCTGCTCCGGTGCCGCCGCGCGAGCAGCCAGCGCCAAAACCAGTTGAGGCTGCGGCTGACCGTCCAAAGTTCAGCGACATTGGCTGGCCCGCGAGAGATATCGTCGACGTGCCGGAAGCCACTCCGACAAACAATGTTGCGGATAGACCGCAGCAGAGCGCGCCAGCTCGCGCTACCTTCACGCCGTCCACACCGCGATCATCAAATCGTGTGAGCTCCGATCCCGCAGCGGCGGCTCCTCGTCCTTCTGCGTCACCGCCTCCGCCGCCGCCACCACAAACGCAGCCGCCAAAGCGTCGCACGCCGACGGGGAAAGACGCGCAGATCTCTTCAGGATTCTCCAAGCCGGTGCCGACTCCGCCCGAGGGAAGACCTGAGGTGAACAAAACTCTCAAGTGTCCGGAGTGCGGAACTCCGAATTATCCGACGGAGTGGTATTGTGAGCGTTGCGGGGGTGAGCTCGCGACGATGTGAAAAGACAGAGGCGCCGCAAGGCGCCTCATTCACTTCGAAGACTGCGTTACTTCGTGTTTTTCTTCGCCATTCTGCTCTTGTGTCGAGCAGCGGCGTTGGGATGAATAAGCCCCTTTCGAGCGGCGCGGTCGAGCAGCGTTACGGCGGTGAGTTTCTCCGCGGCATTGGCTTCATCCGAATGCGCTTTCTTGAGCGCCGTACGAAGCGTCGACCGCTGCGCACGGTTGCGCGCCATCGCAGCGCGGGACTTCCTCATGTTTTTCTTTGCAGACGCAATATTCGGCACTCAATTTCTCCCTGAGTTCGTTCGTTATGGTGACCGTGAAAGGTAGCGGGGGAGGGGGTGATTTCAAAGTTTGCGGTCATTCAGCGAGAATCTTCAGCTCTCCCAGCTCCGCAAGATTTGCCGCGCTTTCCCTTCCAAGATTCTCTCGCACAAACGACGGCCACCAATCGGTCTGGGCTTCGCGATCCCTGTAGTCATCGAGTCGTGCCCAGGTGCGTTCGTGAATCTCGCTCGCTCTGTCGATGGCGTCCTGCTGCGAGATTCCTTCGCGAGTGAGCGCACGACGTCCGATCTGCGCGTGAAGAACTTCGTCGGCCCAATCATAATCGTGAAAGTGCGCGGACAATTCGTCGCCAGCCTCCTTTGCTGTTTCATACTCGAATCTCTTTCCCGTATCGCTCGGCATGAGCGATTGCTCGATCGCGTACAAGAGAATTTGTCGTTCGAGCGGAGTTGCGTGGAGATTCAATCGCAGTGAGAAGCCGACGTTGAGCGGGATCTTTTTCCAGTCGATCCCGCGGGCGGTGAGGCCGACGGTACCGAGCATCGCGTGACGTGCTTCATCCCAGAGCTGGCGCGAGTACTCGTAATAGAACGACCACGGCTGATCGGTTCGCTCGTATAAAAACGACGCCATCATTTCCGGCACATCCATTTCGAGCGTTCGCTTGCAAAGTAGAGCGAGATTTCGTTCGTCGGCCGGGACGCCGGGCGCGTTGAATACGAGATGGGGCGGGAAATTGAAGTTGTATTGCCCCGAGAATCGTTCGTCGCGTGCGGGATGAAAACTCGGAATAAAAGCCTCGCGCGCGCGTGGCTCGGGCAACAGCGACTCATCTTCATCGCACGCAAGATCGCCCGCAATCCCGCGCGCAGCGTCGAGATACGCACGCAAATGCGCTTCCCATCGCCCCGCCCGCTCGCGATCATTTTCCTCAACGCGAAGCATTGCGGCGAGTGCTCGCTCACCCCACGCAATCGCTTCGTCGAGATCGACGATCACCGACCGCATCATGCGTCGAGTCGGTTGATCGACCAGAGGATTTGTTTGATCCATGTGCGCGGAGTACGCCCCGCGTAACGCACGTAACGCTACCCGATACACTCCAGCGACAATCTCGAGGGTGTCGGAAGAACGGAGGAGCTCTTCAAAGAACGCATCGAGCGCCGCATCCGGCACCTTGTCGAGAGGGGGAACCGGGTGTCTCATCTCACTAATCCGTTTGCGCAGCGCATCCGCATGCTCAGCCGCATACCACTGGTGGAGACAAATCGCGCATTTGACTTCCCACTCGGGCGTGGACGCGATACGAGTGAGAAGCACCTCCATCATCCGGCGCTCCGCCCAGTGGAGACGCAGAAGCCGCTCGACATTTTGAGCGACTGAGAAACCAACGCGCCCGGCACTCTCGTAGGTTGCAACGCCGGCCAGCTCGGGAATGCCAGTCAGATCTTTTGTCATGGTAGTGCCAAGTTGTCCTTCACTCTGGGTATTGGGTAACTTCTACGCGCGGCGGACATAGACTTTCACGCGGGCCAAATTGGACAAGTTCCAGCAATTCATTCTGATCGCGCCAGTCCTGCTCTTTTCGATGGTCGCGCACGAATATGCGCACGGCTACGCGGCGCTCAAGAATGGCGACCCCACCGCATACCAGCTTGGACGGCTCACCTGGAATCCTGCAAAGCACATCGATCCGTTCCTCACGATCATTCTTCCGCTTCTGACATTCGTTATGGCAGGGATCGCATTCGGTGGTGCGAAACCAGTGCCGGTAAATCCCCGCAATTATAGAAACTTCAAGAAGGGCGACATCATCGTTTCCCTCGCCGGCGTAACGACCAATGTCATCATTGCGTTCCTGTGTGTGCCGGTGATCCTGCTTGTTTATCTCGTCGGAAGCAGAATTCCAGCTCTAGCGTCAGGCGCGTCGATTCTTCAACTGATGCTCGTGTACGGAATCCTGCTCAATTTCGCGCTGGCAGCGTTCAATCTGATTCCGATCCCGCCGCTCGATGGATCTCACGTAATGAAATACCTGCTGCCGCCAGCGTGGTCATTGCAGTACCAGCGGTTCGGCCGACAGGGAATGATCATTCTCTTCGTGATCATTGCGTTTGTGCCGGGCGTTCTCAATATCTGGTTCAAGCCCGTGTACGCGCTCAACTCGGTTCTTCTCCACACCGTTTACCCGTACATCATTCCGAGCCGGTGGACGACCTGACACTTCGCTCATTCCGCGATGAAAGCATTCGTCGCATCGGACACGAGGACGAAGTATTTGTCGTCGAGCTCACACAGTTCTCCGGGCCTCTCGATCTTCTCTTATCGCTGATTCGCGACGAGCAGATCGACATCAACGACATTCCGGTCGCGCGGATTGCCGAACAATTTCTCGCGAGAATATCGACGCTCGGACTCGACGAAGCAGCCGACTATCTCGAGATGGCGGCGCGGCTCGTCCGCATAAAAGCGCAGATGCTCTTGCCGAGGCGCGAAGGCGAGGAGCCATGGGAAGATCCGCGCGCGGAGCTGGTCAGAAGGCTCCTCGAGTATCAGCAGGTGCGCGAAGTCGTGGATATTCTCGAAACGCGTGGAAGAGATCGTCGCGATCGTTTTGCCCGCGCGTATCTGCCGCAGAATCTCATGGCACCCGCCCCGATCGGCCCGCTCTCCGCTTCGGTGAGCGAGCTACTCGGCGCCGTCGATCGCGTGTTGCGTACTGCGAGGCGACCCGACATGCACACCGTCGTTCCGCGCGCGCTCGACGTCGATGGGGCGATCTCAGTAGTGCGCGCCGTGCTTGCAATGCGCGCCCGCGTGCGTTGGCGCGATCTCATCGTCGCCAATGCAGAGCCTTGGCAAGTTCTCTCCGTTCTTCTCGCGCTTCTCGAGCTCGCAAAAGCGGGAGAGCTCCGAATCGCCCAACCTCGTCCGTTCGCCTCAGTGGAGATCACAAGTGACACCTCTGGCGAAGCTGCTTGAAGCGGCGCTCTTCGCGAGCGCACATCCCGTTCCTTTTTCCGATTTGCAAGCAATGGTTGCGGACGACGAGGCATCGTCAGATGACGTCGTCGCCGCGCTCGAAGAAATAAAAAGACACTACGATGAAGGCGAGCACGGGATCGAGCTGATGGAAATCGCCGGAGGCTGGCAAGTTCTCACGCGTCCCGAATTCACCGAAGTCATCGAGCGCGCGCAGCTCGCCGCACGACCGCAGCGACTCTCCGCAGCTGCCCTCGAGACGCTCGCAATCATTGCGTATCGTCAGCCGATTGGCAGAGCGGAGATCGAAGAGATTCGCGGTGTCGGCGCGGGACAGATGCTCAAGTCCCTTCACGAGCGCGAGCTGATCGATGTCGTCGCCAGAGGAGAAGGAATGGGTCGCCCGCTTCTCTACGGTACGACTTCATTATTCCTCGAGCAGTTCGCGCTGCGTCATC
>WNGI01005995.1_pt1 | contig 18941 bp, 20 predicted proteins | sample 5400621 | NCBI WGS metagenome assembly WNGI01 (sample SAMN13153374, study PRJNA577476) | soil metagenome | isolation source: 20 cm soil or saprolite under Garry oak tree replicate 1 | place: USA:California | collected 2016-06-15
GTACACGGTGGCAATCTCGATCGCCGAATGTGGGATGAGCAGCTTCCGGCTTTCGTGCCTTATTTTCGCGTGATCCGCTATGACGCCCGTGGCTTCGGTCGCTCGGGACATGCCGACACCGCCTTTCAAGCGCACGCCGACTTGTATGCGCTGCTCCGCCATCTCGAGGTATCTCACGCGTCGCTCGTCGGCCTGTCGCTCGGGGGCAGAATCGCGATCGACTTCACCCTGGACCACCCTGACATGGTCGAGAAGTTGGTGCTCGCCGGTCCGGGTTTAAGTGGCTGGCAGGATTGGTCCGCAGAGGACACCACTTGGATTGTCGCGGCCCGTCGAGCGGCCCATGCGAAGGACTCGGTCGGCATGGCGATGACCTGGCTCACCTCGGACTACATGCGGCCGGCCATGGAGCAGCCCCGGCTCGCGAGCCGACTCCGAGCGATTGCGTCCGACAACGCGACGTACTGGATGGGGCTGTTTCGACATGGAGAAGTCGAGCGAGACGCGGACCCGCCCGCACTCGGCCGACTGGCGGCCATTCGGTCACCGACCCTGTTGTTGGTAGGCGATCGGGATAGCCCGGTCATTCGCCGGATCGTCGACACAATTGCCGCGAGGATCCCGCGCTCAACAGTGCTTGTGATTCGTGGAGCGGGCCACATGGTGAACATGGAGCGCCCAGCAGAGTTCAATCGGGCAGCGCTCTCCTTCTTGCGCGAGGGCCGGTAGGCGACGATGTCCAACATTACCCTCTCCTCCGCCGTGGGCCGAGCCGCCGCATTCGCGGTGGCCCTCCTGTGCGTCGCCCTCATCGCGTGGTGCTCGCGGAGCAGCCCCAAGTACCGGCCCATGACGCAGGCCGATCACTGCATGGGGATGCCCGTGTCTGCGGGGCCGACCGGACCCCTGATTGGCTATTTGCTTGGCGACGCCGTCGTCGATCCGGGGACCGGGCCCGTAGAGGCGATCAATGTCTCGGTCGTCGTCGATGGACAGATCCGCAGCGTCTGGCGACGTCAGTCTGATGTGATGAATTGGTACGTGCCCGTCCACGCCATCTCGCCGAAAGAGTGCACCTGGACATCACCGGGCCTTACCGGCGGCACGTGGCAGCCGACGCGGCTCGAGTTCGGCCTCGATGCCCCACTGTGGCATCGCCTGTTTGGCGGTTGGACTGGACATTACGGGTTCTTGACGAGCGGTAGGCCCATATAGCCATGGCCGGGGCGTATGGCGTTCGCGCGAGCAAAGCGGGTCTGCTCAGGGCGGCTGCCCTTCTACTCATCGCCTGTTCCGACGATCTCGCCCGCTCCCGCGACATCCTGTTCGTCGCTACACGCCCTGGCGGGACTGAGGATACCTACGCGCTTCACCTCGCCGACCTGACGACGCGACGTCTCATCAAGGCAGACTCCGCCACGTCGCGGAGCCTGCCGGCGTGGTCTCCCGATACTCGCTCGATCGCGTTCATCCGCGAATTCGACGACCACAGTCAACTTTTCGTGCTCGATACCGTGGGCGGTACGCCCCGGCAACTAGCCCCGCAGCTTGACAAGTTCCTCGCGTGGCCGGACTGGTCGCCCGATGGTGCTTCCATTCTCTTTACTGCCGAATTCCCGGATCACAGTGCGGATGTTTATGTCATCCATACCGACGGCTCGGGTCTCAGGACCGTCCTCCAGGATTCCACCAACTACCGCTGCCCTTCGTGGGCGCCGGATGGACGTCGATTCGCGGTGTCCGCATACCGCGCCGGCCGCTCTGCCATTCGCGCCGTCGAGGTCGAGTCAGGCGCAGCTCATACGCTCGTTGCCTCGGATACCAGCTACCTGGACTGCCCGCAGTGGTCGCCTGACGGTGATGCAATTGTTCTCACGATTATCCCTGGCAACACGGACATGTGGAAGCGAGACCCCCTCGAGCCATGGCGTACCGATCTCGGCATCCTCGACCTCAAGAGCGGGCAGCTGAGGCTGCTCGTGGCCGGTCCTGGGCTCAACAACTACGGGCACTGGTCGCGCGACGGACGCTGGATCGTGTTCCAGAGCAACCGCCACGCCGCTCCCCGCATCGACTCCCCGCCGTTGCGAGATCGCTTCCATAGCCTGGAGATCTACATCGTTCGTCCCGACGGGTCCGACCTGCGCCGACTCACCACGAACGCGTACTTCGATGGACATCCGTCGTGGTGACAGCCCCATGCCACCCCGTGCCTTGATTATCTGGTCCCTATACCGACGGCCGGCCGCAGTGGCTGCCGGACGGGCAGGGAGTGATCTTCAACCGCGAGCATGATGGCCGGATCGAGATGTTGCAGATCCGGTTGCCATAGGCCGAACCCCGGAAAGCTAGTCCGGCTGGCGCGGATGGCGCCGCAGCCGGGCCGCCGCTTCGTCGATCTTCGCGACGTACGCGCGGACGGTTTCGCCGTGCCCACGTCGCGGGACGACGAAGTGGCTGTCGTCCGGTTGCGAGCTCCTCAAATCATCGACCATCAAGTCCCCGCCGTGCGCCTCGACCACCGTTTCGAAGCGTTCCACCGCCGAGAGCAGGGCCACCAGGTCGTCCGGGCGCTCGGCGCCGGTCAGGGCGATGCCACGCTGCCGCAGCCGGGCCGCCACCTCCGCTGCGGCGCGCGCCCGCTCTTCTTCCTGCTGTGGGTCGAGGGCCATACTCAGTCCTCCTTCGCGATAGACATGCGACGTTCTTGAGGTCGTTCCACCACCGTCAATAGTCGGCGAACGTGTCGTCCGGATAGCAGTACAACCAGCGTTCACCCGGTTCCGCCGACGCGATCACCGGATGGCCGCTGGCGCGCGCGTGCTTGCTGGCGTGCCGGTTGGGTGAATCGTCGCAACACTGGGTCGTGCCGCACTCCTGACACGTCCGCAGGTGGACCCACTGCGCGCCGATCTTCACGCATTCTTCGCACTCCCGGCGCTTGGCCTTCCGGACGGTGGTGATCGCGGCGATGTGAGCGCAAGTGTCGTCGGGCATGATTTGGTCCTATTGGGGGGAACCTGCTCGTCGAGCAACGGCGCGCAAGTGTCCCGTGTTCCCGGCCGGAGCCGCGCACCGTCGTAGATTAACACCTCATGATGCTCGCGGCCCGACTTCGCGCCACCATCCGGCAGCGCTGCCCCGTATGTCTCCAGGGCGCCATGTTCCGCGGCCGGTTCGAGATGAACGCCACGTGCCCGGTGTGCGGTCACCGGTTCGAACCCGAACCGGGCTTCTTTCAGGGTGCGATGTATGTGAGCTACGGGATCGGGATCGTGTATATCGGCGTGCTGGCCATTCTGGCCAACGCGCTTCTGGTGCCGCACATCGGCGCGGTTCCGGCGGTCGGCTGTATTATCGCGATTCACCTCGCCTGCGTCCCGGCCGTGTTCCGGTATTCCCGCGTGATTTGGGCGCACCTGAACGTCGGCACGCTCCGACCCTCATGACCTTTCGGCGAGCGCACTCCGTCGATTGTCGGATTGCTATCCGGACGACGCAGGCGCACAATCACAGCACATCCTCATCGAGGAACCGGTCCATGATCGCTCCAGGACATTGGCTGATGGGCTTGGCGCTGGCCGCGACGACGCTGACGACTCCCGCGCTAGGACAGCGGCGCCCGGGGCCGGGAGATCCGGCAAAAGCCACTACCATTCGGCATCTGCTCGATCTGACGGGCGCCGCTCGGCTCGCGCTCAGCGGCATGGAGGCCATGGTACCGGCACAGCGGGCCGCCAATCCGCAAATCCCCGCGGCCTTTTGGGCTGCGTTCCTGGCGCGAGCTCGGCGTGCCCTGCCTCAGCTTGTGGACTCGCTCGTCCCGGTCTACGCGTCGCATTTCAGTCAGGCGGAGCTGGATCAGCTGGTGCGCTTCTACGAGAGCCCGATCGGCAAGCACCTGAGCGAGGTCCAGCCGTTGATCCTCCAGGAGAGCATGCAGGTCGGCCAAACCTGGGGCGCCGCCATCGGGAGGGAAGTGGGGGACAGCCTGTCGCGGAGTGGCGCCAAGCCGGCGAAGCCAAACTAGCCACAATGTCCCGCCTGACGGCCGCACTCCTGAGTCATCTGCTCGTTGTCCCAGCCGCGGCCGGCCAGACGCCCGCGACTCTCGACTCGATCGACCGCTACATCCGAACAGAGGTCACCCGCTACCGCATCCCCGGCCTCTCGGTCGCCGTGCTGCGCGGCGACAATGTTGTGCTGGCCCGGGGCTACGGTTACGCCAACGTGGAGCATCGCGTCCCGGCGACGGACAGCACAGTGTACCAGTCCGGGTCGGTCGGCAAACAGTTCACCGCGGCGGCGATCGTCATGCTCTCCGAGCAGGGGCGCCTCTCGCTCGACGACTCCATTACGCGGTTTCTTCCGGACGGCCCGGCCACGTGGCGTGGCATCACCATCCGGCATCTCCTCACGCACACGTCCGGTATCGCGGATTACACCGACAGCACGCTGGACACGCGGCGCGACTACACGGAGGTCGAGCTGGTGCAGCTCGCGGCCAAGCCGCCCCTCGAGTTCGCGCCCGGCGACCGCTGGAGCTACAGCAACACCGGGTACGTCCTGTTGGGGATCATCATCCACCGCGTGACGGGGGTGTTCTACGGCGACTTCCTGCGGGACCACGTCTTCCGTCCGCTCGGCATGCGCACGACGCGCATCATCTCGGAAGCAGACATTGTTCCGAACCGATCGGCCGGTTATCACCTGGTGGGCGACACGCTGAGGAATCAGGACTGGGTGTCGCCGTCGCTCAACACGACGGCGGACGGAGCGCTGTATTTCACCGTCCGCGACATGGCACAGTGGGCCATTGCGCTGAACCACTGGAAGGTCCCGAGTCGCGCCGGGCTCGAGGCCAGCTGGACTCCGGTCCGTCTGAACAACGGGGGCACGTACCCCTACGGCTTCGGCTGGCAGGTCACTCAGCAGCGGGGCTACCGGCGCATCGGCCACGGCGGCGCCTGGCAGGGCTTCCGAACGGCCATCCAACGCTACCCCGACTTTGGCCTCACCGTGATCGTGCTCGATAACCTCGAACAATCGCTGCCCGAGGCGATGGCGATGACGATCGCCGGCATCCTGGAGCCGCGGCTGACGCCTCCGCACATGCTGCGGCGCGCGCCCTCCGAGGTGAAACCGCCCCAGGCCATTGATCGTCTGCTGCAGGACATCGCCGCCGGAGCGGAAACGGCCCAACTTGCGCCGGGGCTCAAAGCCTTCGTCTCGGCTGGCCTGCGGGAGGGCGTTGGCCGACGGCTCACAGGCGCACAGGGCTGGACGTTCGTCGGGTGCGATCCAGTGGAAGGTCGCGGTATCTCGCGACTTGGCGCGCCGGTCGTGCAGATGTGTTACGCCAGGGGCATCGGCGCCGCTCCGAATTCACTCGTGACCGTGCTCTACGGTGCCGACTGGCGCGCAGCAGGGTTCGACTTCTATTCATTCTGACGATGACGAAGGCCTCGGCAGCGCCTACTATAACCCAGGAAAGGTCTTCTGGTCCCATGTGCCGAAACATCCGCTTCGCGCTCGCGCTGGGCGCGACCCTGCTCGGCTGCAATCGGGCCTCCGCGCCCGCGTCCGCCAGCGCCGCCCCGTTCAACAGCACGAACCCGTTCGCGAGCGCCAGTCCGCTCCTCTACCAAGCGCCCCCGTTCGACCGGATTCATGACGCCGATTACCAGCCGGCGGTGGAAGAGGGCATGCGCCGACAGCTGGCGGAGGTCGCTACCGTCGCGTCGGACACCGCGGCGCCCGGCTTCGACAACACGATTGTCGGGCTGGAGCGCTCGGGCGCGCTGCTCACGCGTGCCTTCAAGGTGTTCATCGCCATGACGCAGGCCAACACCGATGACACGCTGCAGCGGGTGCAGGCCGAGATCGCGCCGCGGCTTGCCGCGCATCTCGACGCGATCCTCATGAACGACCGGCTGTTCCGCCGGGTCAGGAGCGTGTATGAGCGGCGCGCCGATCTCGGCCTCGACTCCGTCCAGACCTTCCTGGTCGAGCGCTATTACCGCGACTTCATGCGCGCCGGGGCCTTGCTGGCGGAGCCGGACAAGGCGCGGCTGCGCGCGCTGAACCAGGAGGAGTCGAAGCTCGCGACCGACTTTCAGAACCGGCTGCTCGGGGCGACGAAGGCGGCGGCCGTGGTCGTGGGCGACAAGAGCGAGCTCGACGGCCTGAGCGACGCCGAGATCGCCGCCGCCGCCGAGGCGGCGCGGGACCGCAAGCTCGACGGCAAATGGGTGCTGCCGCTGCAGAACACCACCCAGCAGCCGCCCCAGGCGTCCCTGCGGAACCGGGCGCTGCGGCAGCGGTTGTTCATCGCGTCGACGACGCGCGCCGAGCGCGGGGACTCGAGCGACACACGCGAGATCGTCAAGCGCTTGGCGCAGCTCCGCGCCGAGCGCGCACACCTGCTGGGCTACCCGAGCATGGCCGCGTACGTCCTCGATGACCGGATGGCCAAGACCCCGGACGCGGCGATCAAGCTGCTGAGCGACCTGGTGCCGGCGGCGACCGCTCGGGCCCGGCGCGAAGCGGAGAAGCTGCAGGCGATGATCAACAAGCAGCGCGGCGGCTTCAAGCTCGCTCCGTGGGACTGGCAGTACTACGCCGAGCAGGTGCGCAAGGCGGAGTACGCGCTGGACGAGTCGCAGCTCAAGCCCTACTTCGAGCTCGATCGCGTGCTGCGGGACGGCGTCTTCTTCGCCGCGAACCGGCTGTACGGGTTGACGTTCAAGCAGCGGACGGATCTGCCGGTATACCATCCCGACGTCCGGGTGTTCGAGGTGTTCGATGGCGACGGCACGTCGTTGGCGCTGTGGTACTGCGACTACTTCAAGCGCGATAACAAGAGCGGTGGCGCGTGGGAAGACACGTTCGTCGACGGCACGGGCCTGTTGGGCACCAAACCCGTCGTCTTCAACGTGGCCAACTTCCCCAAGCCCGCCTCAGGCCAGCCGGCCCTGCTGCGCTTCGACGACGTGAAGACCATGTTCCACGAGTTCGGGCACGCGCTGCACGCCATGCTCACGCGGGTCGAGTACCCGCGGCTCACCGGAACCAACGTGCCGACAGACTTCGTGGAGTTTCCCTCGCAGTTCAACGAGCACTGGGCGCTCGAGCCCACCGTGCTGGCCCATTACGCGAAGCACTACCAAACCGGGCAGCCGATGCCGCGCACGCTGGTCGACAAGATCAAGCGAGCCCGCACGTTCGACCAGGGATTCGCCACCACCGAGTACGTCGCCGCCGCCCTGCTCGATATGGCCTGGCACAGTCTGCCCGTGGGGCCGGAGCAGGCGGATATCGGCGCCTTCGAGTCCCAGGCTCTGAAGCGGTTCGCCGTGGACGTGCCTGAGGTGCCGCCGCGCTACCGCACGAACTATTTCGCGCACATCTGGAACGGCGGGTACTACGCCGGCTACTACGCGTACCTGTGGAGCGAGGTGCTCGATGACGACGCCTACGCGTGGTTCAAGGAGAACGGCGGCATGACCCGGGCCAACGGCACCCGCTTCCGCGACATGATCCTGTCGCGGGGAGGGACGGGCGACATGGGTGCGCTGTACCGCGCTTTCCGGGGGCGCGATCCGGAGGTAGGCCCGCTGCTCGAAGAGCGGGGACTTGAGGCGGAGCAAAAATGATGGCGAAAGGCCAGAGCGCGGACCCTTTCAGCCTGGCCTCGCCCCGTCACGGTCATTTCCGCCTCGAATCGGGACACCACGCGAACCTGTGGCTCGATCTCGAGGGGCTGTTCGTCCAACCGACCGCCATTCGTCCGTTCGTCACCCGCCTGTCCCGAGCCCTGCGTCCACACAGAGTCGCGGGCGTGTGCGGGCCGCTGGTGGGCGGTGCCTTCCTCGCCCAGATGGTCGCCACCGCGCTGAAAGCGGAGTTCTTCTTCACAGAGCGCGTGCCCCCCGGGGAAGGAGACGGCCTGTACCAGGCGCAGTACCATCTTCCGCGGGCTGCCCGGAGCCGAGTGCGCGACAAACGCCTCGCCATTGTCGACGACGCGATCAGCGCCGGCTCCGCGGTCCGGGCGACCTACGCCGAGCTGCAGGGGCACGGCGCCGAACCCGTCGTGATCGGGGCGCTGTTGGTCCTGGGCTCCGCGGCGTCGCCGTACTTCGCAGAGCGGGGAGTGCCGATCGAGGCCGTATCGCGCGTCCCGTTCGACCTCTGGGTGCCGGCCGAATGCCCGTTGTGCGCGTCCGGGCAGGCGTTGGTGGATCCTTGATAGCGGCCGCGAGAGCCCGCACCTTAAGCGCGACCCGAAGGAGGTGTTATGACACCGCTCGTCTCGCTGTGGCTTCCCATCGTGCTGTCCGCCGTGGGCGTTTTCCTCCTGAGCTCCGTTCTGCACATGGTCACGGGCTGGCACAAGAGCGATTACCGCACGGTGCCGAACGAGGACCGCGTGATGGACACGATACGGCCGCTCGGCATCCCGCCCGGCGACTACATGATGCCCCGCCCGGAGAGCACCCAGCAGATGCGGTCGCCGGCATTCGCCGAAAAGTTCAAGAAGGGCCCGGTCATGATGTTCACGGTCATGCCGGGTGGCTCCACCGCCATGGGGAAGCAACTCAGCCAATGGTTCCTCTTCTCGGTGGTCGTGGGGATCTTCGCCGCGGTCGTCGCGGGAAGCGCGCTGCCCCCGGGCGCGAGCTCCCGCGGCGTTTTCCACTTCGCGGGCCTCACCACGTTCGTCGCGTACGCACTCGCGCTGTGGCCGATGTCGATCTGGTACCGTCGCTCCTGGATCACCACGATCAAAGCAACGGTGGACGGGCTGATCTACGCGCTGCTCACGGCCGGCGTCTTCGCCTGGCTGTGGCCCCACTGATTGTCGCTCCCGACCCCGACTCCCTTGGCCCAGCCCACCTGAAGGTGGCGGGCCTCGAGCTGTGGGTGCACGATCGCCGGTCGCCGAAGGCCCAGGACTACTGGGAAGGGAACTGGCTTGTCCTGACGGTCCGCTGCGCCGCGGTCGGAGCGACCGTCTGGACGACGGGACCGATGCTGCGCGTCCCGGATCTGGTGCGCTGGGCCGACGCGCTCGACCGGCTGCATCGGCGGCCGGAGGGTGTGGCCACACTCACCTCCGACGAGCCCAACCTTACGGCCGTGGTCCGCTCGACCGACAGCGCCGGCCAGCTGCAGCTGGTGGTCGACATCACGCCCGATCCGCTGATGCAGGAGCACCGGCTCCGATTCGCGGTCGAACGGTCCGTGCTCCCGGATCTCGTGCGGCAGTGCCGCGCCATTGTGAAAGCCTACCCGGTGCGCGATCCCGACGGCGCACTCGACGCCTGAGTCAGAACGTCGGCTCGGAGTACTCTTCCACCTCGAACCGGACCAGGACATGGCGCAGCCGTCGATACGCCGGGAAAACCATGTGCAGCTCCGGGTTGAAGTAGTCCTTCAGCATCGGGGGGCGCGGGTGCTGCAGGCAGAGATCGGGGTTGCGCCGCACTTCCTGGGCGGCCACCAAATCCACTTCCTCGCGTGACGAGGCGTGCTGGATCACACAGGGGACGTGTGTGACGCCCAGTTTGCGGAGCGTATACGCTCGATGGCTCCCGTTGTTCAGTATCACCCGTCGTTCCGCACAGACGGCGTTCAGGAAGTTGGAGCCGAAGCCCACCGTAAGCCCGACAATTCCCACGGGGCGGCCGTGTGGCGGGTCGTGCTTGAGGTGTTGGGTTTCCAGCGACTGGACGCCGAGGAAGCGCAGATCGTTGGACGGTGACATGAACACGAACGCGTCCTGACGCAGGCGCGCCCATTTCGCGGGCGGCTGGGAGTGATCGTGCAGCAGGCAGGTTCGGAAGACTTGCTCTGGTGTCGGCGCCGGCCCCAGCACGCGCTCGAGTTGACGCACGAACGTCAGGTCGATGTGCTTCTGATACACCACCAGGCGGTCCAGTTCGACCATCGCCACTTCGGTCGGCACGGTGTTGAATCCGTGGCGCACCAAGGGGTCCTTGAAGAATTCCATCAGCAGCGGCTCGTACTCCGGTCCCAACCTGTCCCGCGGCGGATCATCCGCGACCCCGGCCTCCTCCGTCTCGAGGCGGCGGACGACCCCATGGGCGGCGTGCCAGAGGTCAGTGAGCGTTGCTTCCGGCGCCGGCTCGACGGCATGCGCCTGGACAAACTTGATCAGCGTTTTGAGCCGCGGGCGGCCGGTCAGGTAGAGGTACTCGTCCTTCCCCGGGCTCTCGCGTGAAGCGGCGGCGGGTGCCGCGGACCGGACCCGCTTCCGAACCTTCGCCGTCACCACCATGACCAGACCTCCACGCGTAACGAGCGGGCCAGCCTGCGCGCGAACAAGGCGACGATGCGTCGCTGGCCGCCCAGGATCTTGGCATACCCAGTCATACCGGCCTTGAGGAGCAGGGCGCGGTTGTCGATACGTGTGGTGATGGTGAACGTCTTGCTGGAGACGGCTCCGCTGCTGCCGGTGCTGCCGCTGGTCAGCGGCGCTTGAACGGTGGTGGTGGGGCTGCCGTCGGCTGCCGTCGCGATGGCGGTCACGGTGCCATGAAACGTGGCGTTGGGATAGGCTCGCACCCGGAGGGCCACCGGCTGGTTGACGCGGACATCGCCGATCTCCTTTTCCGAGACGACGATCCGTGCCATCACCGTGGTGAAGTCGTACACTTTCGCGATCAGGGCCCCCCGGGCGACGAGTTGACGGTTCATTTCCTTGAGCTGGGGGGCCGGCGTCGCGACGATCCCCGAGACCGGACTCACGACCGTGAGCTCGCGGACTTCGCCCTCCAGAAAGCGCCGCTGCTTCTCGAGCGATTCGAGGCGCGCCCTGGACGCTGCGATATCCTCGGGCCGACTGCGGCGCACGAGCAGGTCGAGTCGTCCTCGCGCGTCCGCGAGATCGTTTTCGGCCGTGCCGGCGAGCTGCTGGGCGGCCTCGTATTCCTGGCTGGTCACCGCTTCTTTTTCGTACAGGCTCCGGAGTCTCGTCACGTCCGCCGTGGGCCCCGCTTCGAGCTTCTGCAGATTGGCCCGGGTCTCCTCAATCGCCGATTCGGTCTTCCCGAGGTCGGCGACCAACGAATGGTTGGAAAGCCGGGCGATCACGTCCCCCGCCTGCACCTGTTGGCCCTCCTCGACGGTGATCTCCTGGACGAGCCCCTCGACTTCGGCGCGCACGTCAGCGTTCTCTTCCGGGAGAACGACGAACGGGCCACCGATGCGCAGCTCCAGGCGGCCGAGGAACACCAGGATCAGCGCGACCGCGGCCAGCGCCACCCAGACGATCCGGCGCCTCTCCGTCCCGCCGCGCTTTCCCTTTTGTCTCGTCTCGGGGGCAGGTCCCGACGACTCCGTGGGGAGAGGCGTGTCGCCGTCGTCGTCCTCATCCGCCGACTCGGCCGGGTCGGTGGACTTGCCGAACAGCTTGCGGAACCGGCGGCGGGACTTGATGCCCGCCAGCCCCGCGAACAGCGCCAGGGCCCCCGGCTGATGCCGGTCGATGAAGAAGCCACCGGTCTTCACGACCACGAAGGCGAGCAGCCCCACGGAGCAGAACGTCGCCACCAGACCGTAGAGGAGGTACACGCGTCGCTCGCGCGCAGAGACTGCGGCGCGGATCGTGGGCTCGAACCCGGCGAGCCGCTTGCACAGGTCGCCGACATATCTGAACGACCGCTTTCTCAAGTTCGGGATATCCAGGTAGTCGCTCAGGAGGTAATAGCCGTCGAGCTTGATCAAGGGGTTGAAGTTCACGAGCGTCTTGATACCCGAGACGGCCATGACCATGAGCGACACCGTGTGGATGCCGGTCTCCACGTCGGTCAGGCGCCACGCCAACGCGGCGAGCGCCCAGATGAAGAGCTCGAACCACGGTCCCGCCAGGCCCACCCAGAGCCGCTGCCGGCGCTCCGGAAACAGCCAGGCATCGCTGACGTTCGTGTAGAGCGCCGGCTGGAAATAGATCAGCATGAAGCCCATCTCGTGCACCTCGCCACCGAAGCGCTTGCACATCAGGCTGTGGGCGACTTCATGGGCCGACGCGACGACGAAGAACACCGCCAGGGCCAGCGGAATCGCGGAGAGCCGGTAGAAGCGGGCAAGGTCCTGCGTGAGCTCGCTCCAGTTGGCTATCGTCGTCCAGAAGGCCAGGAGTATGAGAGCCGCCGACAGCGCCACGAAGCGCGGCGTAAAGAAGAACCCGATGCGGCGAACGAGGCGGCTGAAGTGTTGGTCCGGGTCGACGAGCGGGAACCGGAGGTACAACAAGCTGCCGCGCAGCCGCTGGCGAGGGCCCGTCCGCGCCTTCGCCGGCGGGCCTCCGGTGTCGAGCAGACCGGCCTTTTCCAGTCGGGCGACGAAGGCATCGAGGTGTTCGGGGGCCATCGATGCGGCGAACCGCTCTTCGGTTCGTCGCCGTACGACGTCGAGGGGTGTTTCACCGTCGAGCTGCGCCGTGATGAACTCTTCCGTCTCCCGGAAGCGGAAAAACCTGCCGGCGATCGGGTCCTTGACGACGCAGGACGACCCCTCGGCCGTCTGCTGACGGCTGACGGTCAAATCGGTCCGAAGCTTGGGCGGAGCAGGAACCACGGCGGCTCCTTTGGGAACAGCAGCTGGGAAGGCCACGGGGATCATTTCCCGCAGCCTTCCCGTGACTGCAGCGTGAGCATCAGGCGCTCAGGTTACCCCGGACGCCCGACCGTCGACGCTATGAGCTACAGCTCTCGCGGCTCTGGGACTTCGAGCTCTTGCTGCCCGACGCGCTAGTGCCGTCGTTGCTGCGGGCGGAACTTCCGGTGCAACCGTCCGCACCGCCGCTCCCACAGGCGCCGAGAGTGATGCCGATCGAGGGCACCGCAACGCTGAGACACGGCGCAACGCGCTCCTCGAGGCGCTCCAGCTCGGGAATCAGATGCCTCATTTGTTCCTCCTCATACGAGTGTTGCACGACTAACGTCCGTCCGGCTGGTCAAAACACACGACGATCAGTGGACGCGGCTGGTGCGGGGGGCAACCCCTGTGCCGAACGCCACGCTCGGTTATTGTGACGATCCATCGCGACGTCGTTCGATCGCAACAGGACCTGGATCACACTGAAACGCGCGTTGCGTGAGTGGCGCGATGGCCACGGCCGTGCGGTCGTGGCCCCGGAGCAACGCGCAGGTGGAAGGCGAAGCGATGCGGGCGCCTTGTTCGGGTGCGCCTCCCACCGGGCTGCCGCACCACAACGGGTCCTGCGTCCGGTTGCCGCGCCTCGTCCAACGTGCATCTTTAGCCGCCACGACTCGACCGCGAGGGGTCATGGCACAGAACGCGAAGCACGCACTCATCACCGGAAGCTCCCGGGGCATCGGCCGAGGGATTGCGCTCAAGCTCGCCGGACAGGGTGTGAAGGTCGCGATCAACTACCGCAAGAATGAAGCGGCTGCGAAGGACACCCTCGCCAAAGTGAAGCAGCGGGGCTCTGACGGGTTCATCGTGCAAGCCGACGTGTGCCGCCCCGACGACATCGCTCGCATGTTCGCGCGCGTCAAAACGGAGTTCGGCAAGCTCGACGTCTTCGTCAGCAACGCGCGACCCGACGTGCCCGAGTTTTACTCGGGGCCCATGACCATCACGCTGGAGCAATGGGACACAGCCATGAACTCCCAGGCCAAGGCGTTCCTGGTGGCGGTGCGTGCGGCCTCCGCCCTCATGGGGGAGGGCGGGAGAATCGTCGCGATCACCTACGCGCCGGGCGGGCGCACCGGCAGTTGGCAGCCGTGGGTGGGAATGGGCGCGGCGAAGAGCGCCATGGAATCGCTGTGCCGTTATTTCGCCGTGGCGCTCGCGCGGCGGGGCATCACGGTGAACGCCATCAGCCCGGGTTGGATCGAGGACAGCGTGCTGAACTCCCTCCCCGATGTCGCGCAGGACATGATCCGCAACTGGCACCAGGGAGACAAGGGATGGACCCCGATGGGCCGGCTCGGCACGCCGGCGGACGTCGGGAACGCCGTCTCGCTCGTCTGCTCGGCGGACGCCGGCTGGATCACGGGTCAAGTCATCGCGGTGGACGGCGGCTTGTCCCTCATGGATGCGGGGCTGCCACTCGAGATCCAGCGGGGATCGTGAACACCGGTATGCTGCGCGGGCCTTCGCTCCTACTGATGTGGGTGCTGCCCGGTGCGCTTGCGGCTCAGTCGCCGCACGTGGTGGTCGCGCCGGGTGTGTCGCATGCGTGGTTCAGCGTCATCTATCAGGGGTCGATCTATTTCCGGGTACCAATCCCGAGCCCGTTCCAAAGCGCCTCGTACCGAAACGGAAAGGTCGTCATTGACGGGACCACGCTGGCGACGGCGCGGGTCGTTGTGCACCCGAGTGCATGGCCCGTGGCGCTGTACGGCTCCGGCGCGGTCGGCCACACCGAGTTCCGTGCGAGCGGCAGCTCGGCCACCGGGAGCTTCCAGTACCACACGCCCGCCCACGTGGTCGCGCTCGCGATGGGTGTCACGGCGGCGCGCTCGCTCGGAGGCGCGGGGCCGCGGGTCGAGGCCAGCACCGGGTTCACGTCACTGCGAATCACCAGCACGCCACTCGCCGGCGGCATGGGCGTGCCGCTGCAAGACTTCACGAGCCCTGGCGTCGAGACCAGCGTCGCGCTGGCATATCCCGCTCACTCATCCCGCTTCGCCGTCGAAGCCCGCGGCATGTTCTCCGCCGTGCACCATCACACGGCCGGACTCGACGGCGGCTTCTCACCACCGGGCCCCTCGGGCAACTGGGCGGGCAACCTCGGGATCGGGGTCGGGGCGCAGGTCGCGTTCTAGATCGCTCGAAATCGGCGGCTAGCGCGCCGCCGGTACCACGTCGCCGACGATCACGCCGAGCACTTGGGACGAGAGCTGATCCACCTCGATGTCGGACAAAGCCCGCCAGTCGGTCGTAGCCACCACTACGAGATCCCTGCTCGGCACGACATACACGAACTGGCCGCCGTAACCCCACGCAAAAAACGCGGCCGGATCGGCCTCGGATACCCACCAGAGCATGCCGTAGGTGACCTGCCGCACCGGGCCGACCGTCGTCCGCCAGGCGAACTGCGGCCGGGTGGCCGAGTCCACCCAACTCTCCGGCACCACGCTCGCGCCGCCCGACCAGCCGTGTTGCAGGAACAGCTGGCCGAACTTCAACAGGTCCCGCGCCCGCAGCGCGATCCCCGAGCCGCCGTTCACGGTGCCGCGGTCGAGCGGCTCCCACAAGACTGTGTGTGCGCCGAGTGGTTCGAACAGGTGGCCGGCGGCGTATTGAGGCAGCGGCGTCGCGGCGGCGCCCTCCAGCGCGACGCCAAGTGTGTGCACCGCCGCGGAGTTGTAGGTGAACGTGGCGCCGGGCGACGCCGCGTGGGCGCGGTCGAGCAGATACTGCACGTGGTTATCCGCGATGATCCACGAGTTATAGTCGGGGCCGGGGGTTTCGTCCCAGGCGTATCCCGACGTCATGGTCAAGAGGTTGCGCACGGTGACGGCGCTGTCGGCCGCGTCGAGCGTGTCGTTTGGAGGGAGATACGGGGCGATCGGCGCCGCTGTGCTGGGGAGCACGCCGTCGCGCAGCGCGATGCCCGTGAGGGCGCCCACGACGCTCTTGGTCACCGAGCGCACGTCGAAGAGCCAAGTAGAGTCGGTGCCGCCGAAGTAACGCTCTGCGACGAGCCGGCCGTGGCGCGCCACGAGCAGGCTCCTGAAACGGGGAATCCGCGACGCGTCGACGGCCGCAGCGATCAGCGCGAGGGCGTTCATCCCCACCTCGCCGGGACTGGCACGCTGCCAGCCCCTCGATAGATCGACGCGGACGGACCCGGTGGGGCCGGTGGGAGCGTCACTGCAAGCGGCGACGAGCGCCAAGGCGGCGAGCCCCAGCCCGACGCGCATCTCAGTTGCTCCCGCCCGCGGGCGGGGCCGGCAGCTGGCTCACGGTGAGCGGCACCGACGCCTTCTTGTCTCCGTCGATGGTGATCTCGAAGCGGTATCCGCCGGTGTGAGGGAACGGCACGTCGAAGACGAGAATCGCTCCGGCTTCGATGTCGGTCACCCCGGCGGGCGGCTCGGCGAAGTTCACGGTGCCGTTGCCGCCGAGGATTTCGGCGTCCTGCTCGTCCAGGAGCCGGATCTGCACCTGGTGCTCGCCGATCTCGGTGCGCTTGCCCTTGAGGCGGAGCACCAGGTGCAGGCGCGGGTGCATGGCCGGGAACTGCTGCACCCAGATGTGCTGGAAGATCCCCAGCACGGACAGCTTCCCCGCCTGATCGACGATCGCGTAGTCGGCGACGACGGCGAAGTCGAGATGCAAGCTATTTGGCCGAAAACGGGATCGATGCGCGCGTCTTTTCCCATTCGAGCTTCAGCACGCCGCGCTTCCCCTTCGGCTCGATCGCGATCGTGAACTGCTCGACCGGCTGCGGGAGCGGTTCCACCTTCATGTCGAGCCGCGCGAGGTCGTACTGCGCGTCGTATTCCGTCCCCCACTGACCGGTGTTCTTGTTGACTATGAGCGTCCAGCCGGCTCGCGACGGGATGGTCCAGAGGCTGTACTTGCCTGCCGGAACCTTGGTCCCGGCCACGGTCAGGTCGGCGCTGGTCTCGAGGATCGTCGCCTGGTTCGCGCCGGTCCGCCACACCTGGTTCCAGGGGACCACGTTTCCGAAGATCACACGACCGCGCATCGAGGGCCGGCTGTAGCGGACCGAGAGGGCGGCTGCCCCCACGCTCGCCCGCGCGGAGTCGAACGGCGACAAGGCGCCGAGCGAGCGGGGTCCGAACGACTTCCCGAGTGCGTCGAAATCGAGTCCCTGCACCCGCTCGACCGTGACCTGCATCGTGCTACCGGACCCCGACATCCCGAGCAGCGTTCCCCGCTCGTCCACCCGCACGCGCAACGGCCCGATGGGACCGATCTGGATGGTCAACGAATCGGGCCCGAGGCGCTGCACGTCCACGTTCCACAGCTCGTCCGTCCCCAGCGGCAGCATGGCGGTGGCGTAGCGCTCGCTGCCGGCGGCGCGGGCCCGGCGCGTCACCTCCTCGACCAGGGCGTACCCCTGGCCGATGTACGGCAGTGCGCCCGTACCGGTTCTCACACGCATGGTCACCGTCGAGTCGTCGCGGGGTATCGTCATCACCGCGGTGTCGCCCGAGAAGGTCGCGGTGGCCTTGCGCTCCAACGGGCCGGGGCCGCCCGAGACGTTGTGGGTAACGAGCTCGAAGCGCTCGATCACGCCTCCCGGGCCGAACGTCGCAGTGTACAGACGGTGCACGGTGCGCGGGCTGCGCACGACCTGCTCTCCCTCAAGGCGGTCGGCCGTGCGGGTGTAGCGCTCGACCGCGAGCGTGTCGCGTCCCAGCCGCACGAGGAACTCTCCCGTTTGTGCGGGAAGCGCGATCGGGCTGGCGAGCATCGCGATCAGGAGACTCAGGCGTCTGCCACTCATCGGTAATTCCTTGTGAAGGGAGGCGTAATCATTTCACTCGAACTGACTTCACTTCGTCGTTCTGCGCAATCTTGTTGACCACGTCCAGTCCCTTCGTGACCTGTCCGAAAACCGTGTGGACTCCGTCCAGGTGGGGCTGGGGCGAGTGACAGATAAAGAACTGGCTGCCGCCGGTGTCCTTGCCGGCGTGGGCCATGGACAGGGTCCCCGCCACGTGCTTGTGGACGTTCTTGTGCGTTTCGCACTTGATGGTGTAGCCTGGCCCGCCGGTGCCGACGCGCCCCTTGCCGCTCTTCGAATAGGGGTCGCCGCCCTGAACCATGAAGTTGGGAATCACACGGTGGAACTTGGTGGCGTCGTAGAAGCCCGAGTTCGCGAGCTTCTCGAAATTAGCGACAGTATCCGGCACCTCGTCGGCGAACAGGTCCACGGTGATCGTGCCTTTCGCGGTTTCGAACACGGCCTGTTTGTTCGGCATCATTGCTCCAGAGAGAGATTGTCCTCGACCTGTGCCACGGTCTTCATGCCCACAATCACGACCGATACCGCCTCGTTGTCCAGCACGAAGCGGAGCGCCAGCTGCGCCGGCGTCACCCCCGCCTGCCCGGCCAAATCCTTCACGCGTTCCGCCACGGCGGTCAGCTGCGCCACGTAGGGGCGCGGCATGCGGGCGCGGATGTCGCCATTTTCCCACGTGCTGTCCCGGCCGTACGTCCCCGCAAGCAGGCCGTTAGCGAGCGGCTCCCGCGCGATCACACCGATGTTGGAGGCGCGGGCGACGGTGAAGAAGCGGTCTTCGGCCTCGCGCCGCACGATGTTGTACACGATTTGGACCGTATCGGGTCGCGTCACCTCGACGGCGGCGAGGCCTTCCTCGGGCGGGTGCACCGAGACGCCGTAGAACCGGATCTTGCCTTCCCGCTTCAAGTCCTCGAGCACCAGGTAGGTGTCCGGGTCGGCGATCAGGCTGAGCGCGGGGTTGTGGAGCTGCAGCAGGTCGATGTAGTCGGTGGCGAGGCGCTGGAGCGATTGCTCGACGGCGAAGCGGATGTAGTGGGGTGAAAAATTGGCGTCGTGGGTCACCGGCAGTGGGATGTCGGGCGCGAGCTCGGCGACCGGCCGCCCCACCGCCTCGGCGATCCGGCCCAGCAGCAGCGGGTTCACCGCCCGGTTGTAGAAATTGCCGCCCACCTTAGTGGCCACCAGCACGTGCTGGCGGATCCCCGCGAGCGCCTGGCCCAGGAGCTCCTCCGAGTGCCCGTGTCCGTACACGTCCGCGGTATCGAAGAAGTTGCACCCCAGCTCGTAGGCGCGGTGCACGGCGCGCAGCGACTCGGCGTCGTCGGTGGGGCCGTAGGAGTTGCCAAACCGGTTGCCGCCGATGGCCCACGCGCCAAAGCCGATGGGGCTGACCGCGAGGCCGGTGCGGCCGAGCACCCGCCGCCTCACCGCAGCAAGTCCC
>WNGI01006863.1_pt1 | contig 18941 bp, 17 predicted proteins | sample 5400621 | NCBI WGS metagenome assembly WNGI01 (sample SAMN13153374, study PRJNA577476) | soil metagenome | isolation source: 20 cm soil or saprolite under Garry oak tree replicate 1 | place: USA:California | collected 2016-06-15
CAATTGCCCGTCGGTCAGCCGTCGCCAGACATCATGTCATCGACATCGACCTGACGATCTTCGGAGGGTCTGCACTCACGGCGAACATTCCGGTCCCCAAGGATCGCGATCTCGCGCCGGCCTCGGTCAGCGCGAAGGAGATTCCGATCACCTACGTCCCAGCTCGCAACACGATTTTCCTCTCCTACGCGCTGGCGCTGGCCGAAGTCGTGGAGGCATCGAACATATTCATCGGCGTGAACGCGCTCGATTACAGCGGATATCCCGATTGCAGGCCGGAATACATCGAAGCGTTCGAGAGAATGGCGAATCTCGCTACGCGAGCGGGCGTCGAAGGACGGACGCGTTTCACGATACGGACTCCGCTGATCTCGCTCACCAAAGCGGCGATCATCAGGCTTGGCGCGTCGCTCGGCGTGGATTACGCCGCGACTACGAGCTGCTACGACCCCGGCCCGGATGGGGAGGCGTGCGGGAGGTGTGATGCGTGTCAGCTCCGGCTCAAGGGATTCAGCGAGGCGGGGCTCGCGGATCCGATCGAATACGTGACTACGCGCGAACGCGCGCCTGCGGGAAAATCGGCGCGATGAGTTACACCGTGAAGGAGATCTTCTACACGCTTCAAGGCGAGGGCGCGCAGTCTGGTCGCGCGGCAGTGTTCTGCCGCTTCTCCGGGTGCAATCTGTGGTCGGGCCGAGAGGAAGATCGCTCGCGCGCCGTCTGTCAGTTCTGCGACACCGATTTCGTGGGAACAGGACCGGATGGTGGCAGGTTCGCGGGCGCGACCGAGCTTGCGGATGCAATAGACAGATGTTGGGTCGGACGCGGCGGCGAAATCGCACCGAGCGGAAGCCGAGCTTCCTCTGCTGAGGGTACGGGCCGCAAATACGTCGTGTGCACCGGCGGCGAGCCGCTGCTCCAGCTGGACGAGAAACTGATCGGTGCGCTGCACGAGCGCGGATTCGAGGTCGCCGTCGAAACGAACGGGACCAAGGCCGCCCCATCCTCGCTCGACTGGATTTGCGTCAGCCCGAAGGCGGGCGCGCCGTTCGTGCAGACGAACGGAAATGAGTTGAAACTCGTTTATCCGCAGGTCGATGCGCCGCCTGAGAGGTTCACGCAGCTCGATTTCGAGCACTTCTTTCTTCAGCCTATGGATGGGCCGGACACGGCCTTCAACACCGAACGCGCGATCGAGTATTGTCTCGCGCACCCGAGGTGGCGCCTCAGCATCCAGACTCACAAGCTGTTAGGACTGAGGTAGAGCGGCGCCCTCGCTACTGTCGCAGCGCGGGGCCGAGGATGCTCTTCGGCGTGCGCTTCGCCGGCTGGGCTTTCAGACTCTTCTCGAAAACATTCAGATACTTGATGCCGGAGCCGGTGTTGAACAGAACAACTCGCTCATCGGGCTTTACATCACCGCGTGCCAGCAGCTTGCGCAGAGCCGGCACGCACGCGCCACCCTCGGGCGCGGCAAAGATTCCTTCCATGCGTGCGAGCTCCCGCGCGCCCTCGACCAGCTCGTCGTCCGTTACGCTGATCGCCGTTCCGCCGGACTCGCGGATGGCGTCGAGAATGAGGAAATCGCCGATCGCTTTCGGAACTCGCAGTCCGGCTGCGACCGTCGCGGCGTTCTCGGCCTCCGCGGCGAAGCGAGCACCGGCGTCGAACGCCTTCACGATCGGCGCGCAGCCCGCCGCCTGCACCGAGATCAATCGCGGCCGATCCCCGCTGATCCACCCCAGCTGCTGCAGCTCATCGAACGCCTTCCACATCCCGACCAGTCCTGTTCCGCCGCCAGTCGGATAGACGATCACGTCGGGCAGAGTCCAGGCCGATTGTTCCGCGATCTCGTAACCGAGGGTCTTCTTCCCCTCGATGCGGTACGGCTCCTTGAGTGTCGACACCTCGAACCAGCCCTCTGTCTCCTTGCGCCTGGCAATCTCAGCACCACAATCGGTAATGAGACCGTCCATGAGGGTTACGTGCGCACCCATGACCTTGCATTCGATCACGTTGGCGCGCGGCGTGTCGCGAGGCATGAAGATGTAGGCGCCGAGTCCGCCGTGGGCGCAATACGCGGCGAGCGCACCACCGGCATTGCCGGCCGACGGAGCTGCCAGCTTTTTCGCTCCGAGCTCCTTGGCCATCGAGACCGCGACGGACATTCCGCGCGCTTTGAAGCTCTGGGTCGGATTGAGCGATTCATCCTTGACGAAGAGCTCCTTCACTCCGAGAGCGGCACCGAGCGTCTTCGCATGGATGAGGGGAGTCCATCCTTCGCCCAGCGTGACGATATTGTCCTCGCGGCGGACCGGCAGCAGCTCGCGGTAGCGCCAGATATCAGCACGGCGCGCGTACAAAGCCTGCCGTGAGACGAACTTCGCGATCCGCTTGAGATCGTAGCGCACGAGCAGCGGCTTCCCGCACTCGGTGCAGACGTTGTGAAGCTGTCGCGGCTCGTACTCGCGGTGGCAGAATGAGCACTCGAGATTCTTGACGTGCATTCAGCGTGGTTGCTTGGAAGGCAGTTAGATTCGGCTCACTGTAGGTTTAGGGAAGTTACCGGACCGCTGGAATCTCCGCGCAAAGAATGCCAACTCGGACTCGCAGATGCTGAGCGCCTCCCTTTTCCTCATTGTCAGTATCGTCGGGCCCCAGGCTGATACCGGCGGCGCTGAATTCGGCACTCGCATGTACTACGCCTCGCGCCTCATCGCAGCGCTCCTCGCGGCAACCGTGGTTCCCCTTGTGATCGATCGCCGCGCTCGCCGCTCCAGTCGCTCCCGCCAATAGATGTACATCGGTCATGTCGGCGCCGCGCTGGCCGCGAAGCGCGTGCGCACGAGCATCGGACTCCTTGCCCTGCTCGTGGCGACGTATACGCCGGACTGGGTTGATGGCGGGCTCTGTCTCGCTGGCTTCTACAATCCGCGGGCGATGCTCTCGCACTCCATTCCGGCGATAACCCTCTTCGCGCTCGTGGGATTCACGCTCTACGGCTTCAAGACTCGTGACTGGACGGCGGCTCTCATCGTCGCGGCGGTGATCCTCTCGCACATGTTCCTCGACTGGATCACCGGGTACAAGCCGACGTGGCCCGGCGGTCCCATGATCGGCCTCGGATTGTACGCCCATCCGGTCGCGGACTTTGTCATCGAGGGAGCGCTGATCGTCGTCGGCGCGCTGCTGTACGGACGCACGCTTCCCCCGCGGCAACGGCCGTGGATCGACGTGTCCATCATGCTCGGCGCGCTGCTCGCGCTTCAGCTGGCGATCGACGTTGCGCATATGATGATGAAGACGTTGCCGAAGTGTTAACAGGTGTCAACAGAACTGAACGGGGTGGGAGGTGTCAGTAGCGTAGGTACCAGGCATCAGGTCGAGCCGCATTGACTTTACCGGCGCGGGTCTGAGCACAGGCAACTGCCTGTGCCATCATACCACTTAGTGAAGTCACGACGTTCTTGCCTGACGCCTGGCACCTATGCCTCTCTGGCACCTCCTACCCAGTTCAGTTCAGCTGAAAGCTGCAGTTGATTTCAGTTCAGTTGCGTTTCTCGCTGCCCCACTTCATAAATCCAGACATGACTCTCCCCTCAAGAGCCGAGACCTTAGCTTTGATGAACGAGTACACCGCGAGCGAATCGCTGCGCAAGCACATGCTGGCGGTCGAAGGAGCGATGCGCGCGTACGCGCGCAAGTTCGGCGAAGACGAGGAGCTTTGGGGAACGACGGGTCTCATCCACGATTTCGACTACGAGCGCTTTCCCAATAACGCGCATTCGCCAACCGAGGAGCATCCCGCCAAGGGCGTCAGGATCCTGAAGTCGAAGGGCTATCCCGATGACATCCTCCAGGCGATACTCGGCCACGCGCACTATACAAACACGCCTCGGGAATCGCTGATGGCCAAGACGCTGTTCGCGGTGGACGAGCTGACGGGCCTCATCACCGCGACAGCGCTGGTTCGCCCTAGCAAGAGCGTGCACGAAGTAGAGGCGAGGTCAGTGCGCAAGAAGATGAAAGACAAGGCCTTCGCGCGCGGAGTGAGCCGGGACGACGTGATCAACGGCGCGAGCGAGCTGGGCGTCGACCTCGACGAGCACATCACCTTCGTCATCGAGTCAATGCAAGCGCGCTCCGCCGACCTCGGCCTCTCCGGCGAATAGCGCGATGTAGTTTGTGCGAGGCGAAGCACTCGCGTGCACTGAAGCGCGTTTCTCGATCAGAGACATTCGCGCGCCTGGAGATGATTCTCGCTGGGGAAGGAGCCCGGGGTCCTCCGTAGCGAGTTCGGGACCGAGGGAGGAGAGAAAGGGCGCCGCACTCCGTGCGGCGCCCTTTTCTATGCTCCCGACCGAGTAAACTCGCGTAGGAGGATCCCGTGCCGACTGACCGCGCGATGATCTGGAACAATCGCGCGCGGATAGCTCACTCCATCGCGAACTCGCGATTGAAGATCACGTCGAACGCGAAGCTCTTGGGCTTGGTCTTCTGCTCCATGATGTCCGCGATGCGCTCGAGCCGCGCCGGAATCGCCATGATCTTCTCCTGCGCCTTGCGGCCCAGATCGTTCAGACCGTCCACAGTACTTGATCAACTCCTCGACGATCCTCAGATAGTCACGCGGCCCGTATATCCCGGCGCGTCGCACCACGTCGGCGAGCTCGCGGAAGTGCGGCATGTTGACGCCGGGCATGTCGATCGCCGGCATGATCTTCGACGCGGCGATGAGGCCCTGGTTCGGATCTCTCTCGAGAACGCCCTTGAACGAGGTGCGATAGAAGGTGTAGTGCCGCGCCTCCTCCTTCGCGACGTTGGCCAGAACCGTTCCGATCGTCGGCTCGTACTGTGACGCGAACTTGCCCGTGTTCGCGTGCGACACCTGCGTGGCGCGCTCCTGGAGCGAAGTGTAGACGAACACGCGGTACGGATCGCGGTCCCACTCCGGCTCGAAGCCGGCCTTGATGTACTCGAACTGCATCTTCTCGATCACGACCGGATCGAATACGCCGGCATCCCTGGTGTAATCGTGCAGAATCGCCCCGTGACGATCCTCCTCGGCGGTCCAGAGGTTGTTCCACTTCGCCCAGATGCTGTCGGTGCCGAGGTACACGGCGAGGAGACGATATTCCTCGCGCGCGCTCTTTCAAGGCCTTCAAATGGTGGTCGGGATCTTCACCCGGTGGCGGCTCCAGGAGCTCGGCGGGGAACCACAGCACGCGCTTGGCCTCGTGCGCGGCCATCAATTCATTTACGAGAGGCTCGAGATCGGCGAGAACTTCGATCTTCGACAGCGTCTCTTCTTCCACTGGATTCACCGGCGACTCCGGGACGGTGTTAACGACGCCGCAATGGTTGCGGAGCAGCAGCGAGACTCCTCAAAATTCTGCAATCGAGTTGCCGTGCGCCAGACCGACCAGGCCTCCAAAAGACTGAGTCCGTAAGTTAAGGGGTCACACACGTGAGAGAAGAGAAGAAATCCACAATTTCTGGCGAAGGCCTGCGGATCGCCCTCGCCCGGAATTTGCGGCCTGACGCTTGCGCATCAAGGGGTGCTACGCAGACGCGGCCACGCTTAGACTGAATCACCGCTCAAACGGTATCGTCCGGCAACCGCTTCTACTCAAACAGAATATCGCGGCAGGGAGATGGATAATGACGGACCAGCCCAACAACAAAGGGGAACGAATGGACGAGCGAAGCGGAAGCAATGGAGCGGGTGGAGGAAGCAGCGGCAATACGATTGGAAATAGAAACGACAGCGGAGCGGACACGAGAAGCACGAGCAGCGTCAGCCGGAAAACGCCACGTGGATTTGCGGCGATGGATCCCCAGGCACAGCGCGCGATCGCTGCCAAGGGCGGGCGCGCGGCACACCAGAAAGGGACGGCGCACGAATTCACGAGCGAAGAGGCGCGCGTCGCAGGAAGAAAGGGTGGCGAAGCATCTCGCGGTGGACGCAGATCCAACGTATCGAGCAGCAGTAACACGTAGCCGACCTAGCCGGGACGGAGTGGAACGAGGCACGGAGAGATCCGTGCCTCTTCGTTTTGGTTGGGCCCTGGAGTTGCATAACGGATGTTTGCGTAGCGCTCTCGATCCCTCACCGTAGTGAAGACGATGGAGCCCAGGCGGGAACACCGAACGGCTGATCTGCGCAAAGTGCAGCGCAAAACACGCGAGACGAGCAATCGCTTCGCTGACGAAGATCTCCGCCTGGAAAACCAGCGACTGCGCGAGCGGAATCGCGATCTGGAGGTTCGCCTGGGATCGCGAACGGCGCAACTCGCCGCGACAAGCCTTATCAAGGACGAACTGCTGGCCAGCGAGCGAAAAGCCCGCGAAGACGCAGAGAGGTCCAATCGGGTCAAGTCCGATTTCCTCGCGCTACTGAGCCACGAGTTCCGCACGCCGCTCCAGGCGGTGTTCGGCTATACGGAGCTGCTCGACGCCGACATTCACGGAGCGCTTAACAAATCCCAGCGCCTCTATGTCCACCGAATCAAACAGAGTCAACAGCACCTGCTCGGGCTGATCAATACGATACTGGAGTTCGCAAAGCTCGAGAGCGGACAGCAGATCGATGTGATGCTGCGCGAAACTCCGATGCACGAAATCCTGCAGTTCATGGAATCGCTGATCGCGCTACAGCTCGACGCCAAGGAACTCCTTTATGCGTATCGGATCCCAGAGAGCTCGATTGCGGCCTACGCGGACGCGACGAAAGTGCAGCAGATCATCCTGAATCTCCTGTCCAACGCCATCAAGTTCACCAGACAGGGCGGCAGCATTACCCTCGAGTGCGTGCCGGAGCCGGAGATGGTCGTTCTTCACGTTCACGACACGGGATGCGGAATTCCCGCCGATCAGCTCGAGGCGGTGTTCGAGCCTTTCGTTCAGATCAAGACGACAGGTGCCGTGTCGAGCGGAACGGGACTCGGCCTTTCAATCAGTCGCCGCCTGGCCAAGGCTATGGGCGGCTCCCTCACCGCGGCGAGCGTACTCGGTAAGGGCTCTACGTTCACTCTGCGGCTCCAGAGAGCGGATACGGCCTAGAGTCTTCGGCGAGGGTTCGATGTTGGGCTGGAGGGATGCCCCCGTACTCAGCTAATAGAAGCCGTCACCGGAAAAGCGATGCAGCGCTGCTCCAGCATTCCGACGATCTCGTTCATTGTCGTCAGTCCGTGATCGCGCGCGTAGAAAGTCCGCACCTCGCGATAGCGTTCGTCCTTCGGGAGCGCCATCCCCTTCTCAATGACCCACTTCTGTAGCGGGCTCGGACGCGGTCCCCACCAGCCGCACTCCTCGTATTTCTTATTGAGGAGGATGACGACCGGGATCGACCGTGAAGTCCCCGTCAGATGCGCATCCATGATGTCCAGATTCTCGTCGCGAGCCAGAATCCGCATGTCCATGTTGCTCACGGATTCGCAGAGCTTGGCGACAATCGGAACGATGTTCACGGAATCTCCGCACCAGTCTTCGTTCAGCACCAGCAAATGCCAGTGTCCGCCGAGCGCATCGACACGCGCGGAGATCTCGATCGGGATGGTGACACGCTTGTAGAGCGCTAACCACAGCTCGAAGTCTCGCCCTCGCAGTAACGCGCCTTTGTTATCACGGTGATCCTGAGCTAACGAAGCATATCGACGTGAATGATTCCATCTTCCTCATAAGGCGCCGATACGGTCCTGAACCCAAGTTCCCAATAGAACTTTTCGAGTCGGCGCTGAGCGGCGATCTTGATGGTTTGTCCGGGCGCGAGACCTTCGACACGGCGCAAGGCTTCAGCCATCAGGGTCTTTCCCAGCCCAGTCCCGCGAACCCGAGGCGCAGTAACGACGCGCCCGACGGAGGGCTCAGCGTAGCGGACTCCCGGCTCGAAGATGCGCGCGTAGGCAACGAGATCCCGTCCGCTCTGCTGTTCGGACCAGCCGAGGAGGTGCCATGCGTGCGGGTCGCGGCCGTCAGCGTCGATGTAAGGGCACTGCTGCTCGACTATGAACACCGTCTCGCGCAGCTGCACGATCGCATAGAGATCTTCGGCGCTCAGCTCGCTGAAGCGCGACCACTGCCAGAAAAAGTCGAACTCGGCCGGCGCCGCGACGACGGGGTCTTTCACTGCTCGTGCGCTTGTCTTACTCACATCCTCTCCGTATTCTGAGCCGTTGAACCCGTCGTCATCCGGATAACTTAACATGCGCCGAAACAGACCCGCCTTTCTGGTAGCTGTCGCTCTCCTCGCCGCGTCGTGCTCGCCTCAGCCGCCATCAGCTCAGGTCGAGCCACGCCTCGCCGCTCCGGCGGCGGTGTCCAACGTGACGATCGGTCTCACGCGAGACCCCGCGCTCGCTGCAGCAATCGCCGACATTTCAGCAGCGGAAATCCGGGCGACGGATTCGGTGCTCGTTTCCTTCGGCACTCGCCACACGATGAGCGACACGCTGAGCGAAAGCCGCGGAATCGGGGCGGCGCGCCGGTATCTCTTCAACAAGCTCTCGGGATACAGCAACGCTTGTGGCGGATGTCTTCGCGTAGAATACGATCCCGCGATGATGGAGATCCGCGGTCACCCTCAACGCCCGCTCGTCAACATCGTCGACGTCGTCGCCTGGCTGCCGGGCCGGGATAACGATGCGTCCGGGGCTTCGGCCGTCGTCGAGCTCGCCCGCGTATTCTCGAAGCATTTCCCCCGCGGCCTCGAGAGCTCAGTGATCTTCGTCGCCTACTCTGGAGAAGAACAGGGTCTTTACGGCTCGACGCACCTCGCGCAGCGACTGCACGCCGCGGGCTACAAAATCGTCTCAGCCTTCACTGACGACATCGTCGGCAATGTCGCCGCGGAGGACGGAACTGTCGATTCGACGAGCGTCCGCATTTTTGGCGCTGACCCCGACAACGGTCCGAGCCGCGAGCTCGCCCGCTACGCCTGGGCCGCGGGCACGATCTACAATCCCGGGTTTCGCATCCTTCCCGTGTTCCGGCTCGATCGCATCTCCCGTGGGGGAGACCACAGCCCCTTCGTCAGTCTGGGCGACCCGGGCCTTCGTTTTACGGAGAGACTCGAGAACTACAAGCGCCAGCACCTCCCGACCGATGATTTCGCGCACGTCAACTTCGGGTATGTCGCCAACGTCGCTCGTCTCAATGCATCGGTAGTGGGCACGCTCGCCAACGCTCCGGCGCCGCCGTCTGCTCTGGCGCGCCGCGATCAGGCGTCGGGCGGATCAAAGTGGATGCTCACGTGGAAAGAGATACCGGGGGCGGCGAGCTACGAGGTTTTATTCCGCGCCACCACCGCGCCGACGTATGAAAAGATCTATCGGGCCGGGGCATCAACGTCGTTTCTCCTTCCCGATCAGCTCGACGATGGCTGGGCGGCAGTTCGCTCCGTCTCCGCGAACGGGCATCGCTCCCTCGCCAGCGCGGTACCTCCTCCCTGCCCGACGCTCACTACGCGAGCGGATTCTGTCGCGGCGGGGGACCTGATTAGGAACTGCATTCGCGCGCCCGGACGGTAACCATAGGGCGGGTGCGAACATACGCCGGGACGTTGTGCGACGCTGGCACAGTCGTCTTTCTTGAAGGTCAGAGGCCCTCACTAGCCCAGGCGCCGCCGTCACCGCTACCCTTCGTGTTTCCATGAAGTCTTTCGCCCTTTTTGCTGTTGTCGCGTCGCTCGCCCTGAGCGCGTGCGCTACACCGACACCGCCCGCGCGAGTCGTCGCCGCGCCGGTACCGATCAAGTACGTCGCGCCACAGACGGGGCTGAATAATTCGGGCCTCGATACTATCCTGCCTGCTACGCTCGACAAGATCGTCAAGACGGCACTCGAGGAGGCAGTCGCGCCCGGAGTCGCGATAGCGGTTGGCCGCAACGGTCACATCGCCTACATGAAAGGCTACGGCAACATCGACTGGAACAAACCCGGCTCTCCCGCGGTCGACACCAATACACTCTACGATCTGGCATCGCTCACCAAGGTCATCGCGACGACGACGGTGGCAATGATCCTCGAGGAAGGCGGCCAGCTCGATCTCAACCGCACGGTGAGCTCGTACCTGCCGGAGTTCAACTCTCCGGAGAAGGCGCAGATCACGGTCAAGCAGATCCTCACGCACAGCGGCGGTCTCGAGGCCGGCGCGAACATCTATACGACCGCGCGCGGGCGGGAGCAGTACCTCTACCAGATCAACGCACGGCCGCTCGAATACACGCCGGGCACGAACATGATCTACAGCGACTGGGACATGATCATCCTCCAGCTCGTGATGGAGAGAATCACCGGTAAGACCCTCGACGTGCTGGCGGCGGAGAAGATCTTCAAGCCGCTGGGAATGACGGACACGCAGTTCCAGCCGCCGTTGTCGCTGCGCTCCCGCATTGCTCCCACTCAGGTGGATGATGCGCGCGGCGGGCTTCTGTGGGGAACCGTCCACGACGAAAACGCGTGGGCGATGGGCGGCGTGGCTGGACACGCGGGACTTTTTTCGACGGCGCGCGATCTCGCTCTCTTCTCAATGATGATTCTCAACGGTGGCGAGGGAGTGAACGGCGTTCGCCTCGTCAAGCCGGCTACGATCGCGCGCTGGACTGCGCGGCAGGGCAAAGAATCTTCGCGCACGCTGGGGTGGGATTCCCCGGAAGGCGGCTCGAGCGCGGGACAGTTCTTCTCGCCCTGGAGTTTTGGTCATACGGGATTCACCGGTACGTCGATCTGGATCGATCCCGAGAAAGATCTCTTCGTGGTGGTGCTCACCAACCGCGTGAATCCGACGCGCAGCAACACCAGGCACGTCCAGCTCCGTCGCGACGTCGCCGACGCAGTCCAGCAAGCCGTCCTCGGCGCCCGTATCGTGAACTGGGAAAGTCGCTAGACTCGAGGCGCGGAAGCACCAAAGGCTCGAATCCCGCTTATTTTATAGGGGACTTTACTCCCTCCATCGAATGGCATCGTCCAAGGAACGAGTCCCCGTCGTCATCGTCGAATACGATGAGATCGCCCGCACGATCGCCCGGCGTATCGCCGAGATAATCAAGGCGCGCCGGCGTGCAGGCGGGCACGCCGTGCTTGGGCTCGCTACCGGCAGCACACCGATCGGGATCTATCGGGAGCTGATCAAGATGCACCGCGAGGGGGGCCTCGACTTCTCCGACGTCGTGACCTTCAACCTCGACGAATACTATCCGATGAGGCCGGAGAGCATTCACAGCTATCACCGGTTCATGCGGGAGAATCTCTTCAACCACATCAATGTGCGTCCCGAGAACATCCACATCCCGCGCGGTGACGTGCCCCGGGACGATGTAGATGTCGAGTGCGAGGCGTACGAGGCGACGATCAAGAAGGCCGGTGGGATCGACCTCCAGATACTCGGCATCGGAAAGACCGGTCACATCGGCTTCAACGAGCCGGGCTCCGGTGCGGACTCGCGCACCCGCCGCATCTCCCTCGACACGGTTACGCGCCGCGACGCCGCCGGCGACTTCTTCGGAGAGGACAACGTCCCAACGGAAGCAATCACGATGGGCGTGGCGACGATCATGGAAGCCAAGGAGATCGCGCTCGTGGCCACGGGCGAGCACAAGGCAGCTATCATCAGGCGGGCGGTGGAGGGAGAGCCCGATCCCGATGTCGCGGCGACCTATCTCCAGCAACACTCGAACGCCGTCTTCTACGTCGATTTCGCGGCGGCGGCGGACCTGACGCGCATCCGCACCCCGTGGGTAACCGGCGAGATGAAGTGGACGCGCGCGAGGGAGATCGATGCGGTCATCTGGTTGAGCGAGACCACCCAAAAGTCGGTGCTCAAGCTCGACGAGAACGACTACCGTGAGCACCATCTCAGCTCGCTGCTGGCGCGCCATGGAAAGGCGGGTCCCCTCAACGGCGAAGTATTCAACGCCCTGATCGCGAAAATCCGCGGACGGAGCAAGCTTCCCTCAGGCAGGCGCGTGGTCGTGTTCTCTCCCCATCCCGACGACGACGTCATCTCGATGGGCGGCATGCTCAACAAGCTGCACCAGAACAGGAACGACATCGTCGTCGCCTACATGACCTCGGGCAATATCGCGGTATTCGACCACGAGGTGCGCCGCTACGCGGATTTTCTGCGGCGCTTCGGCAACGACTTCGACATCAACGATTCCACCGCCGGTGCGCTGATCGAGGAAGTGGAAGAATTTCTCGACTCCAAGCAGGTTGGAGAGATCGATGCCTTCCCGGTGCAGGTAATGAAGCGCGCGATCCGCGAAGCCGAAGCCGTCTCCGGCATCGAAACGTTCGGGATGAAGCGCGAGCAGGCGCGCTTCCTCAACCTGCCCTTCTATCAGACCGGGAAGGTCAGGAAGGATCCAATCGGCCCCGAGGACGTGCGCATCGTTCTCGATCTGCTCGAGGAGCAGAAGCCGGAGCTGGTCTTCGTGGCGGGTGATCTCTCCGACCCGCACGGAACCCACAGGATGTGTCTCGAGGCCGTGCAGGGCGCGCTCACCAAGTACTCGGGTACGCCGCCCGAGATGTGGTACTATCGCGGCGCCTGGCAGGAGTGGGAGATCGCCGAGGCCGACGTGCTGGTCCCGCTGTCGGAGGACGAGTTGCGGGCGAAGAAGATGGCGATCTTCAAGCACCAGAGTCAGAAGGACAGAGCGCCGTTTCCGGGTCAGGACGATCGCGAATTCTGGCAGCGGGTCGAGGAGCGGAACCGCGGCACCGCTCACCGCGTAGACCGGCTCGGTCTTCCCGAGTATTTCGCGATGGAGGCGTACGTGGTACGTCGCGGCGGTGCTCCGATCGAGTCGGAAATGGTCGCGACGAGCTCGCTCGCCGAGACCTCGCGCTCTCGCGTCGGAACGGCAAAAGCGGCGCGCTGATCTAGATCGCGTCACGCTTCCAGCCATCCCCGGTACGGCGGAGGGGGTCCTCTTCGTCGGCAACAGTTAGCTCGGGCGGAGCCCCCAACTGCGCTCACTCGCTCCGCTCGGTCGCGCCTCGCCCGCCTTCGCGACTCGCGGCGCAGTTTCGGCTACCGCGCATCCACGGGACGGACTAAGCGCGGGAGCGCGCCGAGCGAAGCTCGGCATCGTCGAGAGAGAGACACGGGCAGCACGTCTTCGACGCGCGTGCAGTTGCGATGCCGTATGGGAGGCGAGGGTGTCCTCGTAGGAGGCACCCACTTGGCGACCAGGAGACCCGCGACCGAGCAGAGCGAGGGAGCGCAGTTAGGGGCTCCGCCCGAGCCAAGTGCTGCCGACGAAGAGGACACCCTCGCCGACCCCTGCAGAGATGCTATCGAAGCGCGAGGCCCAGCGAGACGCGCTTAGACCTTGAGTATGATGTTCCGCTTGTACAACACGAGCAGAATCCCATACCACAGCAACACGAAGCTGATCGCAAAAGCCAGCGACGCCACACGCGGTGGAAGCCATGGCAAGAACACGATCTGATAGATCGCATCCTGAATGGTGATCGATTTCCCTTGATAGTTGACGTGCCACAACGTGTAGATCAGCCGAGCCATGACGCCCGATCCCACGAACGCCACGATCGGATTCACGCCGAATACCACCCACGGCTTCGTCCACCGCCTCTCGTTGTAGTAGTCGACGATCCACATGATCGTCGCCAGCGCCACGCACGCCATGCCCGCGGTGAAGACCACGTAGGAGCTGGTCCAGAGGCTCTTGTTGATCGGGAAGGACCAGTTCCACATCAGGCCGAGCGTCATCCCGAGTGCGCCCGCCGCAAAGAGACCGGCAATCCGCTCGAGCAGCGACTTGTCCCGCTGCGCGATCCAGCGGCCGGCGATCACACCGAGCATTGCGGTCGCGATCGCGGGAATTGTGGACAGCGGACCTTCCGGATCGAACGTCACGCTCCCGACCCACGTGTGATTCGTTCCTAGAATCAACCGGTCAAGATAAGCGGCGAGATTCCTGTCCTTCGTGTGCAGGAGCAGCGCTCCGATCTCGTCCTGGCCGGGCACGGGAATGAGCGTCATCGCGAACCAGTAGCCGAATAGCAGCGTCACGAGGATCGTGATCTGCTGCCTCAGCGTGGTCCGGAGCGTCAGCAACCCGGCGCAGATGTACACGATGGCGATGCGGGGCAGCACGCCCAGTATGCGCACGTGCTCGATCCTCCAGAGGACGCGGTCCCACGCCGTCGCGTTGGGAATGGCGTCGATGTGTCCCCACTGATAGAACGGGAACAGCGCCATCGCGAATCCGAGGAGGTAGATGATGATTCCGCGACGAAGGATCTGCTTCACGATCGCTGAATCGCCGTCCCCCCGCGCTCGGCGCGCAGACAGCGAGAGGTGGGTGGTTATGCCAACAATGAACAAGAAGAACGGGAATATCAGATCGGTCGGAGTCCAGCCGTTCCACTCGGCGTGCTCGAGCGGGGGAAAGATCGCGCTCCACGTTCCCGGATCATTGACCAGCAGCATTCCCGCGACGGTGAGGCCGCGGAAGATGTCGAGCGAAAGCAGGCGCTCGCGGGTTGTTTTGCTCGGCGCGACCGTCGTCGTCGCGTCATAACCGGTTGAAGTAGCGCGCGCTGCCGCTGTGCTCATGTACCCTCAGAACAATGGGTCATTCGTTCTTCCCTATATAATACGCGCGGCACTCGGCGGCGTTACGGATCAATGCGCGGTCGGTCGGCGAGATCCATTCGACGCGGCTCCGCGTGAGATGCCGGATGGGAAGGAGGCGGGGGTGCTGCGTAGCGAGTTCGGGACCGAGGGAGGAGAGCAATGGCGCCGCGCACGGCGCGGCGCCATTGCTATGCTCCCGACCGAGTTACTCGCCTAGCAGCACCCCCGCCGACTGACCAGCGGGACGATCGAGAACATCAGCCGCGACACGTTAGAACGCCGGTTTGAGCGGCGGCGACCAGTCGGAAAGCCGCGCGTCCCCGGACAGCGTGAGCTGACGCAGCCGGCCCGTCCGCTCGTCCAGAATCCAGATGCTGCGCGGCGCGCCGATCTCGCCAAGCCTCCGAGTGATCGAGAGATGCCGACCATCCGGCGCCCACGATGGATCTTCATTCTCACCTTCGTTGGTGAGCTGCCTCATCACGCGGTCCTTCACGCCGATCACCCACACCTGGAAGTCACCATTCTGCTGCTGGAACGCGATCTCCTGCCCGTTGGGCGACCAATCAGCGCCAGTCCTGTAGCTGCGCTTTCCGGTCACCACCGGTGTGAGCAGTCTCAACCCGGTGCCATCGACGTTCATCGTGTAGAGCTGCGGCGTGAGCGGACGCGGCGACATGAACACAATCTGTCTGCCATCGGGACTGAAGCTCGGTGAAGTGGTCTCGAATCCTGTCCGTCCCACGAACGGCCTCGGCAATGAATCGTCCCCTAAGGCACTCGCCAGCATCAGCTCCGCCGGAGAGTCACCGCCCATTGCCCAGACAATGCTCTTCCCATCCTTGGTGTAGACGGGGGTGATATTGAGTCCCCTCGTCGACGCGGCGAGGAGCCGCGGCCGCATCGTCCGCAGATCGAACTGGGCAATGCGAGTACCCCGGTCGTCGGCGTCGACATAGACGATGTACCTGCCCGATGGATGCCACGACGGAGAGAGCGCCGCACCCACTGTGGGAAGAATGCGCTCGTTGGCGCCATCGCTGTCGACGATTTTGAGCCTGGTGCCGTCGATGTAGGCGATTTTCGTCGCCGCGATGCCTCTCGTGCCGGTGAGCCAGCGTTCGACTTCGTCGCTCACGCCATGGATCGCGAATCGCAACTCCCGCCCCACGGAATCCCGCCTGATCGAATCCCTGAGGGCGAAGCGCGTGTACACAGAATCGAAGTGGAGGGTATCCTGAACGGAAGCGGCACGCAGTAAGACATCGCGGCGGTCCAGCTCAGCGTACAGCGAATCCCGCTTTGCTGCGGTGAGCCGCTGAGCGACTCGCTGGCCCGGATGCTTGAGCGGCACGGGACGCGCCGCCTCGCGAGCGAGACTATCTCTTGCCACGGAATCCGCCTCCAGCGCACGGTTGAAGGCCCGAGTTCTCACGTCGAGAACCGTGTTCAGCGAATCCCGAATCGCCTGCAATCTGTTCGCGGGAAGCCTTGGCAGTCTGAAGTTGCCCTGCTGCCGAAGCTTCTCCTTCATGTCGTAGATTTCAACGTGCAGTCCCGCCGCTGTTGGCATCGCACGCACCACGTAGCTCGCCCGGGTCTGCGCCAGCGGCCCGAAGTTGATGCGCGGGTCGCCGGGCCGCCAAATGTCAGCCATGGTCACGCTGTCGAGAACCAGCGGCTGCAACCGGTCGCCGTAATCGAAGTCGCGCTGGATGATCGTCCGCGTCGAATCGCCTTCGGTCGTGTCAACCTGGAGCACGACTACCGCCACCGGAACTTCGACCGGCTTCTGGGGCGCTGGTCGGGCAGGTGTCGGTTTGCGGTTTTGGGCTTGCGTTGCCGGAGCCAGCGTGAGCAGTGCTGTAGCTGCGGCGAGAAGTGCACGACTGCGGATTGTCATCAACGATTCAATTTATACGGTCCTGCGATTCATACACGTTTTTCTTGCGTCGGTTCTGCCGCGAGTCTGCCCGTTGAAGACGATCCAGAGCGCCAAACCGGTTGCAGCAACGGCAAAGCCGCGGAGGAAGAATCCCCCGCGGCTTTGTTCAGACCGGATTGCTCACTACTTCTGCAGATGGAACTGAAACGGCATCTGCACGAGCTGGGCAACCTTTCTACCCCCGATCTGCGCCGCCGAGAATCTCATACGGGGGAGCGCATCCTTCACGGCGGCGGTAAACGCCGGGTTGCTTGAGTCGAGGATCTTGAGTGAGCCGGCTTCGTAGCGGCCGTTCTCACCAACCACGAACTGCGCGAGAACTCGGCCCTCCACGCCCGAGTCCCGGAGCGATTGCGGGTATTCCGGAGTGTCGCCGCCGATCTTCTCGACCGGCTTCTCGACCTGGAACTCCATGTACGGCCCGTGGGCGCCCGCTTCCTTGCCGGTGTCGCCTTCCTTGCCGGTACCGCCCTTCACACCATTGGCCGACCCGCCGGCGACGCCCTTGCCGCTGAAGTCATTCGCATTCGTGACCGCCTTGGACAGATCGATCGTCGGAATGTTGGTCGGAATGTTGACTGGCGCTGTCAGGACTTTGAACCCCTTCGGCGGGGCCGGAGCCACTTCCTTTGGCAGTGGCACGCTCACGACCTTTGGGGTCGGCGCCTTCTTGGGCTTTGGAGGCTCCGGCTTCGGTTCCTCCTTCTTGGGCGGCGGCTCGTTCTTCTTCATCTCCACAAAATTCACTTTCGTCTCCCTCTTTTCGGCCCTTCTGGTGCCCGCGCGAGCCGTGGCGAAAACGGCGAGGAAGATGATGAGCGAGTGCAATATCACGCTAAAGATGGTCCCGCCTGCTGACCGTCCCTTTTTGGTTGATTTGCTGGATTCGAGTAACTGCATCGATTGCTCCCCTGTTAAAACTCACCCTCTTATAGAGCAAACAGCTGGCCAAATAGGCCGCTTTTCGGGCATCCTAAATCACCCCATTTTGGCACGAAAATCCGGCACGGCTGAGCTGCTATGGAAAGCCTGCCTCAGCAGAGCGGTTTGCGGCCGTAAATGCTGAAAGGGCGCGGATTTATCCGCGCCCCTCCGTTCCCGAATCAGGCCGCAAAATGAGCTATTACTTCTTGATCGTCGCCTTCTTTACCGGCGCCTTTTTTGGAGCGGTTTTGGCGGGCGTCTGAGTTGCCGCGGGGGTGCTCTGTGGGGCCGGTTTTGCTCCGGCTCTGCGCGTAAGAATTCCGCACACCGATTCGAACGCGTTCTTGCCCGCCGTGCCCGGTTGGGGCCGGTCCCATACCATGTGCGCCTGGTCGCGCGGATCGACCTCTCCTTCGTCCCGCACCAGGACGTTGTTGGGGGCGTAAACGGTGCTGCGAACCCGTTTCAGGCGGACCGGCGAGCACCGCACATAAGCCCGCTCGACCAGCCTCGTGTACTGCTTCTTGTTCTCGAGTATTCTCGGCCGCGTATAATCCCAGCTGGTCACCGTGGTCCAGGTGCCGGGGGACTGAAGCGCGACGCTGGCGGTATCGAAGATCACCGTCAGATCGGAATCCTTATAGACCTGGCGCCACGGCGCCTGGGCGGTTGCCACAAGCGGCGCCGCGCAGCACGCGGCAAGTAGAGCGAATCGGCTTACCGAACGAATCATGAAATCTCCTGGGGCCTCTGGGCGCTAACGCTGGTTGTAATCGACGCGACAGCGAAGCGGACACATTTTGGCAGGTTTGGATAATAAACAGCCTGGACACGAGATCGCCACTCTACCCTCAAGGGAAGTCCGCGATCCCTCCCGAACACCCGCAGTTCAGATCCCGCGGAAGCCGCTAGACCGCCTCCTGGTGGGCGAGCAGATGTGAATCAGCCTCCGCCGAGATCTCGCGCAAATCTTTTCCACTCATCGTTCGCACGACCGTAAGAATCGCGGCGAGAAGAGGCACGGCGACGAGCAGTCCGAGGAACCCGAACAGAACCGACATCAGTGCCTGGATCCCGAGCGTCATCGCCGGAGGCAGGTCGACCCCGCGCTTCATGAGTACGGGAACGAGCACGTGATTCTCGACGAACTGAATCACGATGTAACCAACGGCGACCAACAGCGCCTTGTGCGGCGAGTCGATGAACGCCATCGCTATCGCCGGAATCGCCGCGAAGATCGACCCGACGATCGGAATGAACTTGGATACCCCGGCGAGAATCCCGAGCGGGAGGGCGGCTTTGACGTGGAGCATGAACAGGAAGACGGTCGTCACAGCCCCGATCACGACCATTGCTATCAGCTGAGTGACCAGCCACCGCCTGAGCGTGGTCGCGAGCCGCGTCAGTGTAAGCGCGGCACGATCCCGCTCGCGGCGCGGGACGAGCTGCAGAATTCCACCGTGATAGA
>WNGI01009641.1_pt1 | contig 18938 bp, 21 predicted proteins | sample 5400621 | NCBI WGS metagenome assembly WNGI01 (sample SAMN13153374, study PRJNA577476) | soil metagenome | isolation source: 20 cm soil or saprolite under Garry oak tree replicate 1 | place: USA:California | collected 2016-06-15
GTCGAGGTGATACGGGCGCGTGTTCGAGCGATTGGCGAATCGGATCTTTTGCTGGTCGCGGTGGACGCGAACGACAAGGCAATCGGATTTATCCAGGCGCATCGGGTTTGCATTATCGAAGTTGGGTTTCGAGTGGAAACTCTCGGCTTGGTCGTGTCATCGTCTGCGCGTCGCAGCGGGATTGGGCGCAGGTTGATTAACGAAGCGGAACGCTGGGCGAAGGATATCGGCGCAGAGGCAGTGTCCGTGCGAAGCAATACCAAGCGAATCGAGGCGCACATTTTCTACCCAGCCCTGGGCTACAAGAAGATAAAAACGCAAACGATGTATGAAAAGGCGGTGCGATAGCGGGTCGCCTTTTCACTTATCCGTTAATATTTGTCGGGAAGCTCGAGACGAGTCTGTGCTTGGCGGAACGCTTGGGAGTACGCGAAAAAAGCAGAACAGAAATGCCAGCCGACAAGAGAATCAACGTCTGTCCTTTGTCCGAAGCTCTGTCCGCAGCAAACGTCACATTATCGACCGCAAACGCATCACCAACGTCGGAGAACGTTAGGAGCGCACGATCGAATGGCGTATCACTAGCAACGCCGGCAAAACCTCCGGTGAAGGTCGGGTCGGGAGTCCCGTAAAGAAATGCTACCAACCGGTGTCGAACCGGCAAAGAGTTCGATGGTCGTGGCGGCTGGGATAGGAACCTCGGCGTTGAGAGCGGATCCGTAGCCGAACTGGATCGCGAGATTCGGAAGCGAAACAATCAGGGCAACGCCATTTGGAGTGAGACCAAGTTGGGTGGCGTAATGTTTCCGGTTGTTCCAAGCCCGCCATCAACGATGACGATTCCATTGGTGAGCGGTCCGATTGGAGTAAGGGCCGTGTGGCCAAAATAAGGTGCAAGAAGATATAAGACGAGACCTGGCAGGGCTCTTATAATATTCATAAGATTGGGTTTAATTCATGCCACGTAAGCGGGCGTATCTGTTGGATATAGCATGGCAACGGCTACGCGCCCACTCAAATTGCCATAACTAATTCGTATCAGGCATGTTCAAAAACTGGAAGTTTATCAAAATTCTTGTTGTGCATATGGATGTTGTCGCTACGCTCAGCGGCTGCGCCCCCGGGACTAACATGTCAACCATACAAACATTCTACTCCCGCTCTGATGTCATCCCGCTTCTATCACCATCTGTTGATCGTCCTCGTGAGTTTGGTTTCAACCCAAGCGCTTTACGCAACTACTCCGACGCCTACGCCCACGCCAGCTACTCGAACTGTCAAGTTGGTATGGAAGGCCTCGTCCTCACTCGAAGTGGTGGGATATAAGGTCTTTTGGGGCACTGGGAGCCAGAATTACCAGAATGTGCGCGATGTGAAAAGTGCGCTCGCGACGTCTCTCACTCTGTCTCAAAATAGCGAATATTATGTCGCTGTTGTCGCTTACACCACGACGGATAGCAGCTGGTTTAGCAATGAGGTGGTCGTGCCGGCTTCGTCGGCCCCATGGTAGGTCGTAGGTGACAGGTGATTAATGATAGGAGGTAGCGAAGAGCGTGCCTCTCACAGATCACCTTCTGATCACTGACTTCATCCGTCTACATCCGCGGTCGCTCTTTTCAGTGCGATCTTAATTAATTAAAGAATGTGCGGATCTTTTCGTATCGTTTTCCGGTGCCGATTCCTTTGACCCGTTGCAGGTCGTCGGCGCTTTTAAATGGGCGCGCCTCGATAATGCGTTCTGCGATGGATGGGCCAATTCCGGGAACGTTCTCGAGTTCCGTTAGCGATGCGGAGTTGACGTCGAGTTTGCTTTGGGCCGGGAAACCAGAAGGGGTGGTTTCGTCGGAAGGCAATGGCGTAGCCCCGGGCGTGGCCGCGGGTTTCGCCGCCGCCTGCACCGGGATTTCACCGGCGGGGTGAAAAAATTTGTCGAACGGATCAATTCCTCTTTCACTTTCCGGTTGTTGCGCTCGAGCTGTTATCCGATCCTCGTTAGCTCCCCAACCGCCGACCTTCTCCCGCTTTGCCTTATGCTCCAGTTTGATCAGATTTTTCCATTCGGCGGCCGCTGACGTTAAGCCCTCGGGTTTGGCGGTTGCGGGATGGGCCCGGGCGAGACCATTCTCCACCAACTGCTCGCCCAGATCGCCGGTGCGCGTTTGGACGAAAGCATAGAAGCGCTGCATCCGGCTTCGACCACCAGCGTCTTCCCAACATGTCCGCACCAGAAATGAGTCGGTCAGTTTTTCGCGGGTAAACTGCTTTGCCAACTCCCCAACTTGCAGCACCTGATCAACCGTAACTCCGAAGTATGCCGCCTGTTCCTCTACTCGATCGCGGAATTCAGCACTGGTTTCGGGTGCATCCACAAAATACAGCCGGAAGATGTATTCGTGCCCTTCAACACTGACGTGGAAGCTATCCCCATCGTTTGGCCGTTTTATCAGGTAATGACCGCCTTGCAGCGTTACCCATGGCGCGGACGCCAGGCAAGGCACAGTCACCACGCCTGATAAGACAAAAATAAGAAGCCCGCGTTTCGTTAGTTTCACGTCACTGCTTCAATTGACTCATCATTTTCAACCGCTACTCCTCTCGTTGCCATGTCTGGCTGCGGCCGATCACTGATACACCAATGTACCCATGCACCTCCAGTTTTCGCCCGCCATCCAGAGGAGTTAGAGTGACGCGATAAATTTTGCCGTTCTCCGGATCGAGAATTTGTCCGTCACCCCACGAAGCTCCATCCTTTTTCGCTCCCCACAAAATCCTCATGCCTTCGACCGGTTGATCTTTCCGCTCGCCTTCGCACGGTCGGCAAAGCGGGTGTGGTCCTTGCGGGGATTCGAGCACCTGTAGGACTTTTCCGCTGAGCTCGCCTTCTTGCTCGGTGATTTGCACAATTGACTTCGGTCGTCCCGTTTTATCATCAAACGTTTTCCATGTTCCGACGGGCGAATCGGCGCCGGCGAAGGTGCTCGCCAAACCGAGCCAAAAAAGTGCCGCGCCTATTATCCATTTCATCAAGAGACTTTAGGTTTGCGGTTAGGTTAAGATCTCGAACTGGCTCATCATTTTGAACATCTGGTACCGATCCGCAATTTCCTCCTGGGTCAATCCGCGCAAACGCTCGAGGCTGAACGCTTCTACGCAAAAACTCGCCAGCACGCTTCCATAGATCACCGCTTTCCGCATTACATCGAAGGTCACGTTTTCCCGCACGTGCGCCGCCAGGTAACCGGCAAAACCGCCAGCAAAAGTGTCCCCTGCCCCGGTTGGATCGTGAATATCTTCCAGCGGATAAGCGCCGGCACTGAAAAATTCGTCTTCGCCAAAAAGTAGCGCACCGTGTTCGCCCTTTTTGATCGCGACATAGCGAGGTCCGTATTCGCGAATTTTTCGCCCGGCCCGAATAAGGCTGGTCTCCTTCGTCATCTCGCGCGCTTCGCTGTCGTTCAGAATTAACAGGTCAACTCGTCGCAGCAAGGCGTCGAGATCGGCGCGCTTGGTTTCGATCCAAAGATCCATCGTGTCGGCTACGACAAAACGTGGCCGTTCCATTTGATCGAGCACGTGGGATTGCAATTTTGGGGCGATGTTTGCCAACAAAACGAAGGGTGTGGCGCGATAACTTGCCGGCAGCTGCGGGGAAAATGTTTCGAAAACATTCAGCGCGACCGAACGCGTCTCGCGCGTGTTGAGGTCCCAGGCGTATTCGCCTGACCAGCGAAACGTTTTCCCGTTGACGCGCTGCACCCCGGTGGCGTCGATTCGATGTGATTTCCAAAACTCGAATTCGCTTTCGGGAAAATCATCGCCCACCACGCCGACTAAATTGACGGGCGTGAAAAAACTCGCGCTGAGCGCGGCGTAGGAAGCCGAACCGCCGAGCAAATCGGCGTGTTCTTCGACCGGCGTTTTGACCGTGTCGAGCGCGATGGAACCGACGACGAGCAAACTCATATATTGTTCGTCATCCCGAGCGAAGTCGAGGGATCCCGCCGCACAAGCTTAAAGACAATTTCATCGGGATTCCTCGAATTCGCTTGGAATGACATGGTCTCGGCGAAGTAATTTTTTACAAACTCTCGCATACCCAGCAATGTCGTTCGCTTGCAGCAAGCCGGAAACGATAACGACGCGTTCCGCGCCGGCGGCGATCACTTGCGCGAGATTTTCGGATTTGATCCCGCCGATGCAAAAAATGGGAAGGGAGACGCGCTTATGGACTTCGCGAATTTGTTCAAGACCGATGGGCGCGTAATCGGCTTTGGTCGGAGTGGAGAAAATTGGGCCGAAGCCGATGTAATCGGCGCCTTCGCGCTCGGCGGCGACGGCTTGTTCGATGCTATGAGTTGATTTGCCGACGACGATTGCTCGTTTGATCTGCGCGCGTACTTTTTCGATCGAATCGTCATTCTGACCGACGTGCACACCTTGCACTTGCACGCGTTGCGCGATCTCAGCGTGATCGTTGGCGATAAGCGGGACCTTCGGCGACATGGCCAGAAGCCTTTCCGCGAGCGCGCTCAATTCATCAAGACTACGATTTTTACCGCGCAACTGCACCATGTCGATTCCGCCGGCGATTAGTTTTTCTAAAATCCCCGGCGCATCTTCAGCGCTGACGTAGCCGAGATCGATGATTGCGTAAAGAAGGGCGTCCGCTAACGCTCGCACAACGCTATTCGTGCAAGCGGCCAGGCGTTGCAATCAGCTCGAATTTGTCCGAATTCATCAGCCGCTCGACGAAGCCGGTGTCGTATTTTCCTTCGCGAAATTCCATGCTCCGCATAATTGCGCCGTGAAATCCGACCGTGGTTTTGATTCCGGTGATGTAATACTCATCCAGTGCGCGTCGCATCCGATCGATTGTCGAACTACGCGATGCTCCCACCGCGATTAATTTTGCAATTAACGAATCGTAGTACGGCGGCACGACGTAACCGGTATAAGCGTGAGAATCAACTCGAATGCCGCGCCCGCCGGGCGCGTAATAAAATGCAATTCTACCCGGTGAGGACTGGAAATTTTTTGCCGGATCCTCGGCGTTGATCCGGCATTGGATGGCGTGTAATCGCGGCGAAGCTCGAGCGACGTGTGGGGAGAGACGTTCGCCCGCAGCGATGCGAATCTGTTCTTTTACCAGGTCGCAACCATAGACTTCCTCCGTAATGGTGTGCTCGACCTGAATGCGCGTGTTCATTTCCATGAAATAGAAGTGGCCGGAGTTATCGACTAGGAACTCCATCGTGCCGGCGTTTTGATAACCGACCGATTGCGCCAATTTCACGGAGGCGTGCCCCATTTTTTTGCGCAATCCCTCGGTCATGAGCGGTGACGGACATTCCTCAATCACTTTTTGGTTGCGCCGTTGGATGGAGCAATCGCGTTCACCCAGATGCACGACGTGACCATGCTTGTCCGCTACGATCTGAAATTCGATGTGATGCGGATTAACGATCAGTTTCTCGATGTAAACGTCGCTGTTCCCAAAAGCCTTATCTGCTTCCATCCGCGCGGCATGAAAGGCTGGGAGAAATGAAGCGTCGTTATGGGCCACGCGCATGCCGCGCCCGCCCCCGCCCGCAACCGCTTTGATCATGACCGGGTAACCGACCTTTTTCGCGACCTTAAGCGCCTCGGTTTCTTCCGTAACCACGCCGTCGCTTCCCGGCGTGACCGGCACCCCGGCTTTGCGCGCAAATTGGCGCGCCAAGTTTTTGTCGCCCATCGCCCGCATCGCACTTGCCGGCGGTCCGATGAAATGAATGTTACAGCTTTCGCATACTTCGGCGAAGTGCGCGTTCTCCGCCAAAAATCCGTAACCGGGATGAATCGCGTCGACATCGCCCACTTCGGCGGCGCTCATGATGCGATCGATTTTCAGATAACTTTCCGAGCTCGGCGGCGCGCCAATGCAAATCGATTCATCCGCCAGTTGGACGTGGAGCGAATCGACATCCGCTTCCGAGTAGATCGCGAGGGTGCGAACGCCAAGTTCTCTACAGGCACGAATGACGCGCAATGCAATCTCGCCGCGGTTCGCGATTAAAACTTTTTCAAACATCTTAGAAGGCAAGCGCGTCGCTTGCCTATCCCAACTCCAAGGCAGGCGACGGGCCTACCCTACAATAAACGCACTGCATTACCGCACGCGATACAGCACCTGGCCGAATTGCACCGGCTTTCCATTTTCGGCAACGACCTCCGCAATCACGCCTTTTGTTTCCGCCTTGATTTCATTCATCACTTTCATCGCCTCGATAATGCAAACGACCGTTTCTTCGGTTACCTCCTTACCGACATCGACGAAGGGGGGCGCGTCGGGTGAACCCGCGCGATAAAATGTTCCCACCATCGGGGAAACGATATCACGCAAGTGCGACGTCTCGGCCGGCGCTGAAACGGGATGCATGACGCTCGGGTTCGGCGGACCGTTTTGCACCGTCGGCGCGGTCTGCGCTGGTACCATCCAAGTTGGTTGCTCGCCGATTCCCTTTTGCAATTTCAACCGGAACCCGTCCTTCTCCATTTCGAACACGGAAAGATCGTTCTTCCGCATCAAATCGATGATGGCTTTTATATCTTTGAGGTCCACGGCGTGCGGGATGACTAAGTGGCCCCACAGTCAAGATGCCTGTCCTACAGTTCGCGCCTCCGGCTTTTTGCCAATATACTCCGAGGCGGCTTCATGAGCGGAATTACCTTAATAGACATTCACGCTCGAGAACGACGTGATTTCAAAATAATCGACGAGACCGACGATTATATAATTGTCGATAAACCGCCGCTGCTTCTGATCCATCCCACCAAGCCGAATGGCGCGACAACGCTTTGGGCGGAATTGCGGCAATTACTTGCATTTGAAATTGCCGGCGGCGGACAGGTCTCCATCGTCAATCGGCTGGATCGCGAAACGAGCGGCATCGTGCTCGTTGCGAAAACGACAGCAGCAGCGCGCGAATTCGGGCTACTGATGCAAGCGCGCCGCGTCACCAAGGAGTATCAAGCGATTGTATGGGGCTGGCCGGAATGGGAAACCAAAACCGTTGATGGATCAATCATTCGTCAGGGAGAGATCGCGATCTCCAAGATTTATTTGAAGCAAACGATTGATCCGCGTGGCGCAGAAGCGGTGACGGACTTTCGCGTGGTAAAGCGCTTTCAAAAACTAACGGCAAATGGTGAATCATTTTCGTTATTAAAAGCGCAGCCCTTGACCGGACGCACCCATCAGATTCGTGTGCATCTCGCTTCGCTCGGACATCCAATTGTCGGCGATAAAATCTACGGGCCGGACGAGAATCTTTATCTGCGATTCATCGAAACCGGTTGGACCGATGAATTAGCGCGGAGATTGTTGCTGGAACGACACGCCTTGCATGCAGCGCGCTTGCGCATCGATACGCGGCGCGACTGGTCAAGTCCGCTGCCACGGGATTTGCGCGATTGGCTGTACCTGTAGCCGCGGTCGTCTGCCGCGGCCAACGACCGCGGTTACAGCACACGGATTGCAAACGACACCGTCCTTTTTATCGTGAGCGGCTCAATGAAATCGCGGGCGGCAATGATAATCATCGCATTGGCTTTCATGAATGCGCCATTCGCATTTGGGGGAACTGATCGCGGCGCAAGTTCCGGCATCGCAATTACCGGCGAACCGCCTCGCTTCGATTTCGCCATCGAAAGCGCATACCTCTTTGGCGCTTTTAATCCGCCACACAATTATGAGATCAGTGCCGATTTTCTGACCGCGCGGATGCGCTGGGGAAACTACCTCAACCGCGAAGGACTCTTCCGCGGTTACAATCAGGTGTACTTCAGCTTTTTGGCAGAACCGATCATTCGCGGGATTGAGAACCATTACTTCGGGATGAATCTGGGACTGCGCTACAACTTTGTTCGTGCCGGTAGCCGATTCGTCCCCTATTTTTCGGGTGGCGTTGGCCTCGGGGGAATCGACAGCCATCCCGAGCAATTCGGGGGGCAAGGACAGGATTTCACCTTCAACATTCTGAGCGCCGCGGGCGTTTCCTATCAATTTAGCGACCGCTTCAGCGGGCAGGTCGGTGTGCTTTATCAACACTTTTCTAACGCCGGCCAAACTGATCCAAACCCGAGTCTAAATCTCTTTGGACCACAGGTCGGATTTACATTTTCATTTTAAAAGGCGTGCCAGCGACCGTGAATTTACCAAGCGAAAATATCCTTGTCGTTAGGCGCAGTCTTTTCGATGAGCTGGGCGCCTTTCAAGGATTGAGCTTTGAGCCGCAGCGATACCTCGGTGCACTTTTATCTCGCGGGAACAATTTCTTTCTTCCACGTGCCGCGGCTGAGCAAGATCCGGCACACAAACAAATCATACCCTACGCCATCATCGCTCATCGCGATCGCGTGGTGTATTACGTCCGTGGGAAAAAGGCGGGTGAACAACGTTTAGTCGCCAAAGGATCGATTGGTATCGGCGGGCACATGAACGACAGCGACGAATCCTTGTTTGCCTGGGACGAAGAAGCTTATCGCGCCGGGGTTGAACGCGAAGTAAATGAAGAGATTCGTATCGAGACAACTTTCGATGATCGCATCGTTGCGCTTTTGAATGATGACAGCACTGAGGTAGGCCGGGTCCATCTCGGGGTGGTGCATGTTTTCAAACTCGACGAACCCAAAGTTGGGAAACGCGAAGCGATGATCACGAATCTCGAGTTTCTTTCCCGCGACGAATTGCTCAAGCGCCGCGACACTCTCGAGACGTGGTCGCAGTTATGCGTCGATCAACTGGATCGGTTGCTGGCCTGAGAACTCTATCCTGGCGGCCTTTCGTAGGTAACGCCGAAATCGGTCACCAGCCAGATGCCGCTCGGGCGCGCGATAGTAACTGAAATTGTGGCATGCTGATTGGGGTACGTAAGGATGGCCTGGTAGCTGCCGTGTGGTGAACCGAAGTAATGATCAAACTCCAACTGACCGGTGAGAGTGTAATTGCGATCGGGCACTCCTAGCTGCGCAAGGTAGTAAATAAACTGATCATCCATGGCCGGAGGCACCGCCAGACGGCGGTCGCTCGCGACGTTGGAATGGAGAAACTTCACGTCATGCTGAAAGGCGCAACGTTCGATTACCTGTCTTACGAAACGTTCGCCCTCCGCTTTGGCATCCTTTCGCATGCTGATGAGAAACAACAGGCCGCCTCCGATGACGGCGACAACGATAATAATGAAAACCAGTGCTTGCCCACGCTGGCCCGATTGTGGCAGGCGACTCGTGCTCCTATTTTGTTTGAATGACGAAGAATTAATCATTTTTCGGGGTAATTGGTCGGCGTTGTAGTTCCCCGCTCTGTCGGGGCGTTCCGGCTTCCACATCACGGCGACAGAGCGCCGAAGCTAATTATGAAAAGCCATTATGAGATCATTTTGTCCGTTGGAAAGCTTTCTCTATCTGGAGCGGCGAGCTCCGCGAGCCCGGGATTAGCGTGGAAGCTCCGGCCTCCATCGGCCCGATATCGCGCGGTCAATATCCATGAAAGGGCGTGATCAGCCCTGCGACCGCCCAAATCACTCCCCGTAACCAAATCCGATTCCTTTTATTACACGATCATCGCGAATTAATGCGCCGTGTGATTGTTTGCCGGTGTATTGGCCGAAGCGATTGCGCGAGTTTACGCGAAACTCCACCAGCCACCCGTAAAGATGTTGCCCGTTTTTTCCCAAATCGGCCGGCTTGGGCTCGCCCTGCCATTCGATCTTGGCACTGTCGGCATCGAGCAGCACTCCCTGCATCCAATTCCAAACAATTTCTTTGTAATTCTTGGGATATGGTCCGCAAAGGGCCGGATCCACATTTTGCGCGACGGCGCTCAGAGCAAGAAGGCAGATTAAGGCCACGGCTAGCTTCACGAATCTAAGAAAAGCAAACTGCCGCCAATCGTCGATGAAAAAAAACGTCGGGAATTTGGCTCTTCTCGAAAAGCGATCTCACGTTGGCTCAGGCGCCAACGAATATTTGATAACGCGCTTCCCACTAGCAGCGACCTTCTCCACCCGTGAAAACGCCACTTACGACCATATCGCGCCATTTCGGAACAGGCTTCCAGTCGCGCCGGTATTCCTTTAACAATTCGCGAATGATTCTTCGTCTCGCCTGTTTCAGCGTGGCCCTGGTTGTCTCCTCTATCGCCTTGCCAGCGCAACAAACTTCGCCTACAACCGCGAACGCGGTCGCTGCGCCGGCACCGGTTGCGACCCCGGCCGGGATCACCACTTCGAGGGCACTTACTGGCTCATTCTGTGGAATTTTCTCGTCACTATCGCGATTGCACTGTTGCTCTTAACGACAAAACTTTCCGCGCGCATCCGTGATCTGGCCGCAGCACTAACGAGCTTTAGACCGGCCCAAGCCGGCATCTATGCAATCGGTTTCGCCATTATCACCTGGGCGTTGAATTTGCCGTTGAACTGCTACGAAGGTTTCGTGCGCGAACATCAATATGGAATGTCGAACCAAACCTTCGGCGCCTGGTTCGGCGAGTCGCTCAAGGCGCTCACCGTTGCACTCGTCATTCTACCAATCGTTTTCGCAATTCTTTATTCAATCTTTCGAGTAGCCGAACGCACCTGGTGGATTTGGGGAACCATCGTTGGAATAGTCCTGACGACGTTGGGTAACATGGCCGCTCCGGTTTTCATCGAACCGGTTTTTAATAAGTACACCCCTCTGACCGACCCCACAATTCGCGATCCGATTCTAGCGTTGGCGCGAGCGAATGAAATTCCAGTGCAGCAAGTCTTTGTCGTCGATCAGTCGCGACAAACCAAACGGGTGAGCGCCAACGTATCGGGATTAGCGGGGACGACGCGAATCGCTCTTAACGACAATCTTCTCAATCAATGCATCTTGCCGGAAATTCGCGAAGTGATGGCGCATGAAATGGGCCATTACGTTCTCAATCACGGCGCCAAGATTACGATGTCGCTCGCGATTTTTATCTTCGTTGGGTTCGCCCTGGCGGCGGCAACATTCAATCGCGTCATTAGAAAACGCGGCCCGCGCTGGGGTGTGAACGGAATCGCGGATCCGGCCGGTTTCCCATTGCTGATGTTGATTTTCGCCACCTATGGTTTCCTCCTGACGCCGATCGCGAACACGATGAGCCGCACCATCGAACGCGAAGCCGATATCTTCGGATTGAATGCTGCACGCGAGCCGGACGCTGCAGCCATGGTCGCGCTTAAACTCGGGAAGTATCGCAAGATGGAGCCTACACCACTGGAGGAATTCATCTTTTTCGACCATCCCAGCGGCCGCTCCCGCATTCGCATGGCGATGGATTGGAAAGCAGCGCGGTTACCGTGTGGCGAGACAAGGTAGGGTCGATGAATTTAGGTTTTGCCGCTCCGTCGGAAGCTCAGCGGCGTGCTCTGAGAGTTGAAATTTTACTGTCGCACCTGGCCGTTGCTTTAACTGTTTACGGCCGTTGATCGATTGGAATGACTTTCTTGCCGACGGGCTCGCCGACATACTGGCTCAGCGGGCGGTAAAGGCGATTGTCTTCCAACTGTTCAAGCACGTGTGCGCACCAGCCGGAACAGCGGGCAATGGCAAAAATCGGAGTGAAAAGATCGGTTGGAATACCTAACGAGTAATAAACGGTGGCAGAATAAAAGTCGACGTTCGCGTTCAAGTTCTTCTTTTCCTTCATTAACTGGGCGATGCGCTCCGACATGCGGATCCATTTCGGTTCCCCGATTTTTTCGCTCAGCTTTGCCGCCATCGCGCGCAAGTGCGGCGCGCGTGGGTCGAGCGTTTTGTATACGCGATGACCGATGCCCATGATTTTCTTTTTCTGCGCCAACTGCTTTTCGATATAGGCATCGACGTTCTTCTCCTCGCCGATTTCCTGGAGCATTTGAATGACTCCCTCATTGGCGCCGCCATGCAACGGCCCTTTGAGCGTGCCGATGGCCGAGGTAATGGCGGAGTAAAAATCGCTCAGGGTGGAGATTGTCACCCGTGCGCTAAAGGTGGATGCGTTCATCCCGTGATCGGCGTGTAAGACAAACGCGACGTCGAGCGCGTCGCTCGCTTCCTTCGCCTGTGGCTCCCCACATATTAAATACAGGAAATGCTCGGCTTCTGTCAGGTCATCCCGGACCGGCGGCAGTGACTTGCCCTGGCGAGCGCGATGGAAATAAGCGGCAATGACGCCGATTTTAGCCGTGATGCTTCGAGCGCGTCGCTCATTGATTTCCCGCGTCGCTTCCTTGTCCATGTCGGGGTCGTAAAGGCCGAGCATGGAAATGGCCGTTCGCATCACATCCATTGGATCGGCAGTTTTTGGCGCCGACTTGATGAAATCGATCACTGGATCTGGCAACTGCCGTTCGGCTCGCAGCGCGCGCGTGAATTCGTCGAGCTCGCGTCGATTTGGCAGCTTCCCCTTCCATAACAGGTAAACGACTTCCTTGTAGCTGACTTTGCCGGCGAGATCGTTGATGTCGTAGCCGGCGTAAATGAGCTGACCCTTATCGCCGATGACATCGCTCAATCGCGTCGTATTCGCGACGATCCCTTCCAATCCCCGGGCGATGTTCGTCGCTTTTGGCGCTGGAGTGGAGTCAGTCTTGTGCAGTTCGGCCACGGCCATTTCAGTGAAACCTAACTCAGCGCTTCATTCGCGCAATGAGCGTGTCCGCCATCGTTGCTGGTGTTTCGGCGACCGCGATACCAGCGGCCTTGAGGGCGTCGATTTTTCCTGCCGCCGTCCCTTTGCCACCGGAGACGATGGCACCGGCGTGACCCATCCGGCGTCCGGGCGGCGCGGTCACCCCGGCGATGAAAGCGGCGACCGGTTTTCGGCAATGATCTCTAATCCAGGAGGCCGCTTCTTCTTCGGCGGAGCCGCCGATTTCGCCGATTAAAATCATCGCCTCGGTCCCCGGATCATCGTTAAAAATTTTGACGGCATCGAGATGCGACATGCCGTTGATCGGATCGCCCCCGATTCCGATACAGGTTGATTGTCCATATCCGCGACAGGTTAGCTGCCAGACTGCTTCGTAGGTCAAGGTGCCGGAGCGGGAAATAACGCCGACATTGCCCTCTTTATGAATGTAACCGGGCATGATGCCGATCTTGGCGGCGCCGGGCGTGATGATCCCCGGACAGTTTGGACCGATCAGGCGCGATTTTTTTCCGACCATTTGCGCTTTCACCCGCATCATATCCATCACCGGGATTCCTTCGGTGATGCAGACCACCAGCTCAACACCGGCATCGACCGCTTCGAGAATGGAATCGGCTGCGCCGGCTGCGGGCACGAAAATCATGGAAACGTTGCACCCGGTTTGCGCTCGTGCTTCCGCGACCGTGTCAAATACCGGAACCTTGTCGTCGAATTTCTGTCCGCCTTTTCCTGGGGTCACCCCCGCAACCACATTCGTCCCGTAATCCATACATTGGCGCGTGTGAAAGCCACCGGCGCTGCCGGTGATTCCCTGAACGACGAGCCGGGTGTTTTTATCGACTAAAACGGCCATGTTCGGAATGACGAATGACGAAGCTCGAAGGAATGACGAAACCCCAGTGACGAAAGGCGACCCCTACAATGCCGATGCTGTTTCGTGCTTCGTCATTCGTCATTCGTCATTCGTGTTTCGTCATTTAGCTTTTCTCTTGTGCACCACGAGTTTATTGCCATCGGGATCACGAAATTGCGCCATCCAACAAACCGGCGTCTCGGTTTTGGGAATATCGAAGGTCACGCCGCGTGATTTTAATTTCTCAATCGTGGCATCGATGTCGTCCACTTCAAAGGCAACCGTCGTTCCATCCCGCGACGGTTGCCAAGCCGGATGACAACCAACCCCAATAGTGGTTGGGCCAAAATCGTACTCGACCCAAGCTCCTTCCATTTGCGTTCGCGCCGGCTTGAGCTCGAGCGTTTCCTGATAAAACTTTCGCGCGCGTTCCTTGTCCGAAACGGCAATGGCAACAAATGCGACTTCTTTAATCATATGCAGGGTCCTTTCTCATTCTCTGGTTTCAATTTGTGAATGACGATGTTGTTCCCGTCAGGGTCTTTGATGATCGCCATCCAACAACAGGGACTTTCATACGCCTCCACCACAAAAGGGACATGTCGATCCTTTAACAACTTTACGGCCTCGTCGAAATTCTCGACCTCCAATGCCGCGCCGGTCCCTTGATCCGAAGGCAGCCACTGCGGCCCAACGCTGGCAATGGCGAGCGTATTATTTCCCAGCGAATATTCGACCCACTTTCCACTCATCATTTCCTCTGAGACTTTCAGGCCGAGCACGCCCTCATAGAACGAACGCGCGCGTGGCATGTCAGTGACGGGAATACCGACGAAAGCGAGGCCCTTGATTTTCATCATGCTCCTGAGGAAAATCCCAGATCCGAAACCCCGAATTCCGGGGCAAACGTCCAACCGCCAAATCCAGTTCGCATAATCAATGTTGCTGTTATCCCGAGCGCGAGCGAGGGACTTCACCTAATCTGATCGGCGCGCAAACAGTGCTTGTGTAACCAACCTCTCTCTGCGGGTTCCCTCCCCGTCTGCGCGGCTCGGGATGACGAGCGCTTTTTGACCGCCTGGGCAATTCCATCGCACAAAAGCTGCGCCATCCAAGGTGATACATTTGATAATTGGGATTTGAGATTTATTTGGGATTTGGAGCTTGGGATTTGGGATTTCCCGCTTGGGCTTTGGAGCTTGCCGCCTCGACTGCTTTCTGTGCTGCATCCGCCAGATCATCCGCGGTGATCAGGGCGACTCCGCTTTCCTTCAGCAAGTGTTTTCCTTTTTCGACATTTGTTCCTTCCAATCGCACCACCAGCGGCACCGAGAGATGCACCGTTTTCGCGGCGTTAACAATCCCCTGCGCGATTACGTCGCATCTCATAATCCCGCCGAAAATGTTCACCAGAATGGCCTGCACCTTTTTGTCCGCGATCAAAATCTTGAAAGCTTCCGTCACCTGCTGCTCAGTTGCGCCGCCGCCGACATCGAGGAAGTTCGCAGGATTGCCGCCGTAAAATTTGATGATGTCCATCGTTGCCATGGCCAGTCCGGCGCCATTAACCAGACATGCGATATTTCCATCCAAGCCGATGTAATTGAGTCCGTGTCTCGACGCTTCGACCTCGCGCGGATCTTCTTCCGCAATATCGCGCATGGCTGCGACTTCCGGATGCCGAAACAAGGCATTGTCATCGAAATTAAATTTCGCGTCGAGCGCCAGCACCTCACCTTTGGGAGTAACGACCAGCGGATTGACTTCCACCATCGAGCAATCGAGCGCGATGAAAGCGCGATATAATCCGTCAAATAATTTCGAGGCAGCTTTCAGTTGGGACGATTCAAACTGGAGTTGCTTAGCCAGTTTGCGCGTTTGAAAGGGTTGCAGACCGGCCAGTGGATCGATCGATTCGCGGATAATTTTTTCTGGCGATTTCGCGGCCACGGCTTCGATTTCAACCCCACCTTCAGTGCTCGCAACAATCAACGGTGCGGCGGTGGCGCGATCGAGCAAAATGGCAAAATAAATTTCACGCGCGATCTGGGCCGACTCCGCCACCAGTACTTTGTTGACGACGCGGCCGGCGGCGCCGGTTTGATGCGTGACCAGTGTTTGCCCAAGCATTTTGCTCGCGATCTCACGCGCTTCCTCCGGCGTTTTGCAAAGGTGGACGCCTCCTTTGAATCCATTCGCGAACGCTCCTTTCCCTCGCCCACCCGCGTGAATTTGCGCTTTCACCACAATCTCAGCCGGTGCGATTTCGCGCGCGATTTGTTCTGCCTCCTCTGGCGAAGAAGCCACCTTCCCGCGGGTTGTTGCTACGCCGAATTTCTGCAGCAACTCCTTGGCTTGATATTCGTGAATATTCATCGCAGGCGAAGCACGACTAAGCGCGGAACTTCCGCGCGTTCAATCGAATTTCTTCTCCGCGCCGGGAGAAGGAAAAACCGAAGCTCACTTGCGCCAGAATATTCCCGACCAATCAATGGTCGTGATCGGCGAGTGAATGGAATGTTTTGCGCGGAAATTGTCCACCGCCGCTTTGCAGGTTGGCAGAGCGTAGTCGTCGATGACAACGAATCCAGCCGGCGAAACTCTCGGATAGAGATGGCTCAGGACCAGCCAGGTCGATTCATAGAGGTCGCCGTCCAACCGCAACACCGAAATGGAATCTATTTTCGCCTTCGGAATCGTGTCCCGAAACTACCCTTCGACGAATCGCGTTCTTTCATCCAAAAGATCGAAGCGCTCGAAGTTTGCTCTCACTTCCGCGAGGCTCACTCCGAGATATTCATTGAAGATCCAAAGCCGGTCGGGTTCGTCCTGCGGAAAATTTTTCACATCCGGTTTAGGCAACCCGGCAAAGGAATCAAACAGCCAAACTTTGCGGGTTTCATCGCCGGTTGTCGTCAGGACAGCGCGCATGAGAATTCCACAGCCACCTCGCCAGACGCCGGTTTCGACGAAGTCTCCGGGAATCTCCTCTTCCAAAGCTGTGCAACAACAGGTTTGCAAATTTTCCAAACGTTTCGTGCCAACCATTGTCACCGCCTCCAGCAGCCAATCTCTGCCCTCGGCACGAAGCGCCGGATCAAACGGCATTAGCTGCAACGAACCGCTGCTCATGTCATAACGCGCATCGGGAAAGTGGTCGCGGCAGAGCGCGTGCCGCAACAGGTCCAGATAGCGAGGCGCGGCAGTATTATTCGCTGCGGGGATCGTCATACGGCATACACTTGAACGGCACGGGGATAAATCCTGCGGCGAAGGCAAAAAGAAAAACGTCTTTCCATTTGTTCACCATTGCGGCTAGTTCCTTACTCTGAAACATTCTCAGCTTCTTTCATGAAATCACTGCTCTTAATCGTAACGGTTTTAATCACTCCGGGCCTTTTCGCACATACCGCCGACGCGGAACAGGAGAAAGCATTCGTCGAGAAATACAAAACCGCACTCGAGGCCAATGACAGCGCGACCCTGCAATCGGTTCTTTATACGACCGGCGCCGACCCGATGATTGTTGGCTTTTACAAGATGATGCAGTCGAGCGGAGCGGGCGACAAAGTTTCCAAAATCGAGCTGGTGGATCTGACGCCAGACAACGCAAAGAAGGCGAGCGCGCCGCAGGAACTCTCCCTCCGGCGGAAAGGTTTGTCTCAATCTTAAGCCGACCAAGAAGCTCGTGATTGTGATTGAGAAAAAAGATGAGAACGGCAATTCAACCAATACGACCGAGAATTTTATCGCTGAGAAAGACGGCAAATTTGTCATCCCGGTGCCAGGACCCTGCAAGTAACGCGAATCGAACAATCGGCCAACAGACTCCACGCGGTCGGAATATCTTCAGCGCATCCTAACTCGCCACGCTTGCAAAGCCATTCCGCATCGGAATGATAGCGGACATAATGCCGAGTCTCCTTGAGCAAATCGATCGCGCATTCTCTGATGGGAAACTGCGCGCCGACGCTGCGGAAAATATTCGCAGAATTTTGTCCGGTGAGGACAGTGATTTCGCGGCACGCGTGATCGGCGAGCTCAGCCAGGCGAACGAATGGGAGGAACTGAACGATCGCTTTTACAAAACTCTCGCGTTTGGCACTGGCGGATTACGTGGACGCACCATTGGCAAGATCGTAACCCCATCAGAACTCGGCACTCCAACCGCGCTCGGCCGCCCCGAATTCCCATCCGTTGGAACCAACGCGATGAATTACTTCAATGTTGCTCGCGCCACGCGCGGTCTGGTCATTTACATCCAGAAGTGGCGAACGCGGCAAGGGATGGAAGATCGGCCGAAAATTGTCATCGCGCATGATACGCGGCACTTCTCACAAGAATTTGCCCGGCTCGCAGCAGAGACCGCATCGGCTAACGGATGCGATGCCGTTGTTTTCGAAGGCCCACGCTCAACACCGGAACTTTCCTTCGCCGTTCGATATTTGAACGCGGATGCCGGAATCGTCATCACCGCCAGTCACAACCCGCCACATGACAACGGCTACAAGGTTTACTTCAGCGATGGCGCGCAAGTGGTCGAGCCGCACGCCAGTGGCATCATCGCAGAAGTTAATGCGAGGAGTTCCGGCTCATCCAAAAAAACAGCGGACGGCGAACGCGGCGAGATCACTACAGTTAGCCAGGAGATCGATCGCGCCTACATGGAGCGGCTCGAAACCTTGATCCTCAATCGTGGCTTAATGGAGGGAACACGCGATTTGAAAATCGTTTACACGCCCATTCACGGGACCGGCGGCGTCATCGTCAAACCGATGCTAAGGAAGATTGGCCTGAATTTTTCCGTCGTTCCCGAGCAGGACCAATTCGATGGCCGCTTTCCCACGGTGAAATCGCCGAATCCGGAAAATGCAGAAGCGCTAAACCTGGGGATCTCGCTCGCACAAAAAGAAAACGCCGATCTTGTCATTGCAACCGATCCGGATTGCGACCGCATGGGAGTGGCGGTGCGGACGTCAACTGGCGAAATGAAATTACTGAGCGGAAATCAAATCGGCTCGTTGCTGGCGTGGTATCGGGCCAAAACATTTTTCGACCTGGGTATTTTAAACAAAGAGAACGCGAGCCGTGCGGTCATCATCAAAACGTTTGTCACCACCGATCTGCAAAAGGCGATCGCGGAAAGGTTTGGATTGCGCTGCGTGGAAACACTGACCGGTTTCAAATATAACGGGGCGAAACTAAAAAAGTATGAGGAGCTGACCGGTGAGCCAAATTACCGTGAGCTGCCGGAGGAAGAAACGCGCCGCCTGCGTTTAGAGAAATCGTCGTTCTACATTTTTGGGGGCGAAGAAAGCTATGGTTACAGCGGCGCCGATTTCGTTCGAGACAAGGATGCTAACGCCGCCGTGATTATGTTTTGCGAAGTGGCGGCCT
>WNGI01002118.1_pt1 | contig 18934 bp, 27 predicted proteins | sample 5400621 | NCBI WGS metagenome assembly WNGI01 (sample SAMN13153374, study PRJNA577476) | soil metagenome | isolation source: 20 cm soil or saprolite under Garry oak tree replicate 1 | place: USA:California | collected 2016-06-15
TAAAACCTGGCAGCGGCTCGCCGGCCACACGCTGGGTGGGGCTGTCAGGGGTGATGAGGTCGGGAAACCCTGCTTCCAGTTGCGAAAGCTCGTGCTTTAGGCTGTCGGCCGCGGCCTCGCTCATAATCGATTCGTCTAACACATGGTAGTGGTAGCGGTAGTCATTAATTTGGTCGCGAAGTTTGGCAGCCCGCTTGGCAGCTTGAGCTTGGGTGAGCTTTTTCATAGTCTTATCTTACAATAAGATGAATGTTCAATGATCAATTTGCAATGTACAATAAATTTTCAATTATCGTTTTACAAAGACCCACTATTGTGAATTGATCATTGTAAATTCATTGAAAATTGAAAATCGTAAATTGATAATTGTCTAAAGCAGTGACCGGTACAATTTATACACATACACACTACTAAACACCAACGAAAACCCCGCCAAGGCTTGCACAAATATCGGCACCAATGGCAAGGCATCAAGCCGCAACCAATTATCTAGCAAAAAAACCGGCACCAGCACCACACCCCACAACACCAGCAACGACACGACCATACTCACCACACGCACCACCAACCCCCAGCGTTTGTTCATGACCAGTTCTTTGGCGGATTGCAGCGCCCGCCACGGATAGGTGCTGGGTAGTGTCACTATAATTAGTCCTACCACCGAACTGACCAAAAAATACAGCGATATCAGCCCCAACAACGCGGCGGCGGCCGCAAACACCATAGCTTCAACTCCGCCAGTCAGCCAACCGCCATTAACCGCCACGCTGTAGGCAAACACGCCCAGCGCACCAGGCAGAAGCTGCACGGCCATAACAGCAAAAATGACCAGCGTGGGAATAAACGGACCGCCACTGTTGTAGAGTGCGTCGCGCAGCGAAATGGTTTTGCCGGCGCTCAGCATGCGCGTGGCCCACACCACGGCCAGCCAAAAAAACAGCAACAGCACGCCAGATATAAACTGCTGAATCTCGCTTGGCGGCGCAGCAAGATTACCAGTAACCGCCGCGCCAAATAGCGATAGTGCCGTACCAACCGCACCCAAGTTGCCATTAATAACATCCTGCGAAGCGTCCTTGAACGCCACGTAGTCCAGCTGCGAAATACCGCCCACCAGCACATACGATAAAATAGCATAGAGCAAACCCATGCCAAGCATCACCCGAGGATGCAGGGTAATAAAATGCCACGCGTCAACCAGCAGCTGCCAGGTCGTTTTTAGCTCTTGGGCCGAAAAACGATAGCGCTTAGGCCGGGTCAGGCGAAGTGTATGATGCGGATTTTTGGGCGAGCGGACACGGAGGCGTTTGAGCGTGTTGATAGCGCTGATTTTTACATTAAACCACGACTTATACACTTTCCCCTGACGGCCGTCTTGTGCTTGAAGGGGAAGGTGCGTAAGTCGTGTAAACTTCTTCTTGGTTTTGGGGTTTGTGGTGGGTGCTTTGGTCATTACTACAGTTGCCTGTCCATGCCGCGAAGTTTGGCAATGCGGTCTTCAAGTGGCGGATGAGTACTAAATAGGTTGGCAATACCACCGCCGCGCAGCGGGCTAGCGAAAAATAAGTGAGCGGTCGAGGCGTTCTGGCGTTTGGTGGCCGAGCCGTGCTGGCGAATTTTTTCTAGCGCGTCGGCCAGACCTTCGGGATAGCGCGTCAGCAATGCGCCGCTGCTATCGGCCAAATATTCGCGACGGCGCGATACTGCTAACTGCACCAACGTGGCGATAATCGGCGCCAAAATAGCCGCCGCAATGCCCAGCACAATGAAAATCGGGCTCGACGGCCGCTCGCGGTCATTGCCGCCGAACCACATCATGCGCAGCAGCAGGTCGGCAATGAAACCAATGGCGCTGACCAGGCCAAACACAATCATCATCACGCGGATATCATAGTTGCGTACGTGGCTCAGTTCGTGGGCCATCACGGCTTCCAGTTCGGTGTCGCTCATGACATCCAACAGGCCAGTAGTGGCGGCTACAATGGCGTGTTTGGGGTCACGGCCAGTGGCAAAGGCATAGGCGTACCAGCCGCAATGCTCAGATTTTCCACCGTGCGGTACAGCCGGGGATTGTCGCGTTTGCTAATTTCATGCGCGCCGTTCAAAGCCACTGCCAGTTTGGCGGCCAAAAAATACTGAATCAACGCATACACAGCACTGGCAATCACCGCCAAATACAAATAACTATAGCTGCCGTTGCCATACAAATTACTAAAAATCCAACCAAGCGCGGCAATAATGGTAATAAACAGCGCCATTATCAACCATGTTTTGCGCTTGTTGGCCGCGATTGCCGAATACATAGTAAAAGAACTCTACTACTTTCTGCTTAGAACTTAACGTCGACAGGCTTTTCAACGCCGGCTTGGTTCTCTACCTCGAAGAATTCGCGAGGTTTGAAACCAAGCATGCCACCCACCACATTGCTGGGGAAGGTTTGGAGCTTAGTGTTCAAATCGCGCACGCCACCGTTATAAAAACGGCGAGCGGCTTGAATTTTGTCTTCGGTGTCGACCAGCTCGTTTTGCAGCTGCTGAAAGTTTTCGCTGGCGCGCAGCGTGGGGTAGGCTTCGGCCACGGCGAACAGGCTTTTCAGCGCGCCTGCGAATTGGTTTTCGGCCTCGGCAGTCTCTTTAACGCCCTGGGCATTCATGGCGTTGGCGCGGGCCTCGGTCACCTTCTGGAACACTTCTTTTTCGTGCGTGGCGTAGCCTTTAACGGTGTTGACCAGATTAGGGATAAGATCGTAACGGCGCTTCAGCTGCACGGTAATATCGCTCCAGGCTTCGTCAACCCGAACCTTCAAGGTTACTAAGCTGTTGTAAAGAGCAATAAAAATCAGCACCAACAGCACAACTACCGCGATAAGAACATAAAGCCACGTCATGAATATCCCTTTGTTTACTCCTTATATCGTACCATAAAACTACGCAATTTGGATGTGCGGCTTGAACAAAAGAGACTTGAAAGCGTAACTATTCGACAATAACGGTGCCTTTAAGCATATCGGGGTTTCGTTCGTCGTGGTAGTTAAACGTTCCGGCGCTGTTGAAAGTGTAGGTATAGGTAGCTTGCTGGTTCAGGGAGTCTTGGCTGTCAAAGCCAGGCGTGGAACTGTCGGTTGAATTGTTGGCCAGTATGTGGTGCGCCTCGATATCGGTGTTGGTCCAGGTTACGTTTTGGCCTTTTTTAACCTTAAGGGTCGCTGGGGTAAAACCCTTGTCGCTAATATTCACTTTGGCAGCTTGATCGGTGTCGGCGGCTTGGTTATTATTGACTTTCCACATAACCCACAGCGCACCAGCAATCAGGGCAAATGCCGCGACCACAATCAGCGCCGGCAAAGCGGCTTTTTTACCGTTCGATAAGTTGACCTGGGGCGCAGACGGTGCTGCGTTAGGTAATTGCTCGGGGCTTAGAGCGTCGTCGTGTACTTCTTTCATAATTGTTGTCCTTCGCTGTAATTCATGGTACCACGACTTACGCACTTTCCCCTTCAGGCACAAGACGGCCGTCAGGGGAAAGTGTGTAAGACGTGGGTACTAGGAATATTCACCGTTTGGGTAGCCGTGCCAAAATCACCCGACGGTGTGGTACACGCCGCGTGAGCTGGCCGGAAGGACATAGCCGTAAACGCAAACAGCCCAAGCACGGATACTATTAATACTACTACTGCTGCTCGTCGCACCGGGAAGAGAAGTTTTTTCATAGATGTATATTTTTATTCTATGTTTACTTAACGCTTATGGCTTTAGCTTGGGCTAAGCTGAAGCGATTGTCAATATTAATTATTTTCACTAGCGCGAACTGTATGTTTTGCTCAAAAAACCGATTATTTGTCGATCTCTTGTTTTGGTGCGCGGGATCAACATTACCTGGAACCCATCGAGACCAGCACGCCGCTGATGCATGAAAAAACTAGAGCCCATCTCAAAATTCACTTTCGTGGCGAAAGGTGCAGATTGCCGGGCGAAAAGTGCGAAGCGGGAGGAGGCGTAACCATAGTTACGTCGATGAGTGCTGAGTACTTTGTAGCCGGCAAGGTGTGCCTTTCGGGTCGGAAACGGAATTTTGAGATGGGCTCTACTCAATACACCTGATTGTGCAAGCCGATGTCGAGAAATAAGTAATGGTCTTCCGTTTCTTGATACACAACACGCACATCACCACCGACAGAAAAAGCACGAAGACCCTTAAGCCGACCTGTCAGTGGGTGGTCGTTAAGCGGTTCCTTTCTTACTCCTTGGCGAAATAATTCCAGATGTTGCTTAAAGCGTTCTATAACCTTTGGCTGGTGAGCATAACGCTGTTTGAGCCGCTTTTGGAATTGTTTAGTATGCTCAATCGGCTTCATCTGAGAGCAGGTCTTGCATAAAATCGTCTACGTTATCGTAGCTTTTTAGTTTACCTTGGCGACGCAGCTTTTCATGCTCGCTAATTTCCTTGGCGTAGCGGGCTTCAGCTTCGGGGCTCAACCGTACGGACTCCTCAAGATTAATTCTCCTACCATCGACATCAGCCTTGGCCAAAAAGCGGATATAAGCTTGCAGAGAATCGAAACCGTTACGATGGGCGTAGTCTTCCCACTTATCGCGGATGTCTTTATCTAGAGGTACTTGTAGCTTAACGGTACTCATGGTTATAGAGTATCAAAGGAGTATAATTATGTCAAATGTCGTTATCTAGTTCCTTGGCCCTTGTTTTCGGAGGTAGCTTGCGATTGTGATGTTTCAAAAAATTGAGTGTGAAAAAGATCGAAGTAAGGTGTAGACTTTGCATTACTTCGCTCTGATCCTCGATGATTTTAATAAGCTCATCGAGCGGCATCTTGACTACCTGGAAATCCGCACCTGGTTCATACTCCTGCTTACCATCAAAGGTGCCACCTAGCGCAATAAAACAATGGGTTTTATTAGTTTGATTAGAGGGATTAGCATAGCATGTGCCGGTCAGGTATATAGCTGCACCGGTAAGGCCGATTTCTTCTTCCAGTTCTCTGCGGATTGCTTCTTCGGGCGCCTCTCCCTCGTCTACGCCTCCGCCGACAATTTCTAGCACGTAATCATCAATACCGTGACGATAATGCCGCAACAACGTTACCTCGCCGTTGTCACTCAAAACCAGGCAGTTGACCCATGCGCCATACTCCACTACATAGAAAGGGCTTATTTCGTGACCATCCGGCGTGATGCAGGTGTCGGCTCGCAGCTTCATCCAGCGATCATTCACGAGGTATGTGGAGTTTGTGGTTTTCCATTTCTTTAGTTCGTCTTTATGCATAGTTGAAAGTATAGCATTTGAAGCAGAAAGGACTCGAACCCATGCAGCAGATGGAAAACGTGAGTCAACATAAAAAGACGCCGAACTTTGATCGCCTTTTTAATCTGTACTAATTCCTTGGTGCGCGGGGCGGGACTCGAACCCGCACGCCCTTCGGGCACGACATTTTAAGTGTCGCGTGGCTGCCTGTTACACCACCCGCGCTAGACTCACCTTCTTATTTCTACCACGATGTGTAGGCTGAAGGCTATGGCAATTTGGGCAAAGGACGCGCAAGTTCTCTAAGCGATTGTCACGTTTGTTACCATTAATATGATCGAGTTCTTTGGCCGCCAGAGGTGATCACCACGCCGCAACCAACTGGTTCTGGTGATAATACACTTAGTTCAATTGCTCGTTTAAGGTAGTTTGCGTCTGTCATATCAGCTACGACACACCACGAATCGGCTCAATGCCAAGATCATTGTAGTTTACTAAAGCAAGATAAGGTATTTCCAAATCCTCAAACCGCTGCCTGGCCAGGTCGCCGCGATCAACAAATGTCATGACCCCGGCAAATCGGGCCAGCTTTCCGCGCCGGTCGGTCCTAATACGCTCCATCGCCTTAACCAGCGAACCTCCGGTGCTTACGGTGTCTTCAACCAGTAATATCTCGTCGCCTTCGCCCAATCGCGTACCAGCAATCCACTCTTCTTCCGGTGTATCGGGCAGTGGTACTTTGGCGACCGAAAACCAGCGCTTGCCACCAAGTATCGTAAGAGTATATGCCAGCGCATCAGCGCCCATGGTCGGACCACCGACAGCCGTAAACGTAATGCCTAAATCATTGACACGCTGCAGGGCGTATTCGCCGACCAGTCGCAACGCTCTCGCGTCGGAAATTGGATATTTAGCATCAATGTAATCCCGGTTCAGCTCACCACTGGCTAACCTAAACGGCACCGAGCGGTGCGTATGCCCGATCCTGGCCAGCTCAACTGCTTCAGCATGCCCAAATTCTGCCATAATAATTGTTTGGAGGCACCTACGGGATTCGAACCCGTGTCTACGGTTTTGCAGACCGTTGCGTAGCCACTCCGCCAAGGCGCCATGAAAAAGATTATAGCTTATCAGAGCTACCAAAAGGAAACGCCGGACTCTTATTAGCCTTCAGCTGCTACTTATTTACGATGAAAGAGCCCACCATGCTTCTCACCGTCAAACTTTGCAAACTGCGCAAAGCCAATAAAGAATATACCCAAACCCGCCAACAATACCCCCACCGATACAATTAACAACGCCGTGCCCACTGTGTCGCCGAGTACAACCATAGCTCTCCCCTGTATTTAATTATCCTGTTTCTAAATATACGCTAGGCTGCGTAAAAAGCTAGGCGTATAGATAGGAGTTACATCCCTGGTGTAGGCATCAGCTCAAATACTTCGACGCTGAATTTACCTGTTTTGTCATTTAAGAATGGGTGTCCAGCTACAAGCTTTACTGCTTCGTCCATATTTGATGCCTCAATAATACTGTAGCCAGTCAGCTCTAGTGCCTGCTTGTCAGAGCCATCGTCAACCACAGCTCTACCGTTAGCCATAGGCTGGCCCATGTCAATCATGGCTGGTCCTAGTTTTTCCATCCAGGCCTTCCAGGCACCCATAACTTTTTGAACTAGCTCTTGGTCCATTTGCTCGGGTGGTGTTGCGGGACCGTTATATAACAAAATAAACTTAGACATCTGATGTTTCTCCTAATTAAAAATGATTATAACTCTAGCATAGCAGTATTTGTAGAAAAGGCTTTCTTTTACCGAGGTCATAGTACGGCAAGTGGATAGTAGGTGGAACCGCCTTTATCCCAGCTTGCTGTTGATGCACGAGAAACTCGACCGATTCGGCTTTATATAATCGATGGGCAGATTATCGTTTTGGAGAACGTATAATGTCGTATATGAATATAGCTCAATTACAACAAGCAATAGCGAAACTCGAACAAGAAAAGGGCTGGGTCAATACGCCAGACCAGAAGATGACTTTCATCACTGAAGAACTTGGGGAAGTCGCCAAGTGGATCAGGAAGGCACGAATGAACCAGCTCACAAAAGTCGAACTTGAGGAATTAAATTTTGAGATTGCTGATGTACTGCAGCATATTGTTTCATTGGCGAATGTTTTCAATCTTGATATAGAGCCGGGGCTTGTCAAAAAGAAAGGACTCCTGCCGCCAACAGGGTCTCTTACTCAGACAACAGATGACAAACGTTCATCAAAATAAGCAATCGTTCCAGGTGGAACACATGCTTATTTGTAATTCTAAAATGGTACAAGCAGGTGGATTATGGGTGGAACCAGATTTATCCGAGCTTGATACTACTATGCGAAAAGCTCGTAAAACTTGGTCTTTCTTATCATGAAGGAAAGATCATTATTGCTGAGGCGGCCTATCCTGATGCTTCAAGCGAACTTGAAATCTCGGGGTAGGCCCGGTGCCCGACGTCCGAAGACGCGAGCACCGGGGATGGACATGGTGGTCAGGCGGGCTGGAGCTGCAGCAGGCTGAGGCGCCGAAGCGCCTCACGCACGTGACTGCCCGCCCTGTCCGCGTGCTCGACATGCCCGACGACGTAGTCGTATTGACTGTGTCCGTAGCGCACAACGACCTGGCGGCCATCGGCGCTACCCCACACGTCGACGAAGTCGTCGTCATCGTTCCACAGCATGCGCTGGAAGGGCGTCAACGGCAGGTCGGCGTGGTTGCGGACGCCACCGCCCATGAAGATCCAATAGTTGCCGGTCATCTCCCCGAAACGCGGGCTGACACCGACAACGGTCTGAATCTCCGCCTTAACGACCGACATCGCCATATGCTGCATCCACTCCTTGACGGGGCGGGTGCCGGCCTCCAGGCGAGCGAGGGTCTCAGGGTAGGCGGTCGCGATCTTCAGCACGACATCATCGCCGTACCCCGCGATCTCCTCTGTAATCGGCCCCTCCATCATGTAGGGCTGGTTGAGATGGGCCAGCGTGAAATTGCGGCGGCGGTAGATAGCCATCGCAACGTCTCGCGCGAGGCGCTGGGCGGGGGTGCGGATGGAAGCGCTCATCGAAGTCTCCTTATCTTGAGCGCTGGCCGTGGACTTTGTGTCTCTGGCCGGGTCACTACCACCCGAGTAGGTAGCACTGACTCGGCCAAAGAATCCATGTCAAAATTCAACCTTACGATTGAATGATAATCATACTAACATAAGTAGTACAATCTGTCAAGTTTATGCAGTTAGAACACCCCGGTTATCAACTAATGCAGGAATATTTGCTGAGTATGTAAGAGCTCAAGAGTTACATCTTTTAGGCAAACGAACCTGTTTTAATCTCGCCGGATCTTTTATAGTTGGCTAAAATGACACCGCTTGGTAAAGTTTTAGAGTCAGTCAACTCGAAAGCGGCAGGGATTGTACCCTCTGCGAATAAACGCTTTCCGGGGCCAAGCGTAACAGGGAATATTCTTAACCGTAGTTCATCAACCAGATCGTTCTTTAGGAGTGTTTGTACGAGCTTGCCGCTGCCCCACACCTGAAGCATTGGACCGTCCTCTTTTTTCAAAGCTTTGATTTTAGCCACAACGTCATTTTGCAAAAGAATTGATTCTTTCCATGTAAGGTCTACGCCACTACCAGACACGACGTATTTGTTGGCTTTATTGAACGGGTCGGCTATCGCACCTGTTTGCTTAGGCCAATACGCGGCAAATATCTCATACGTCACACGGCCGAGCAGCATGTCAAACGGCACGCTCAATTCTTTGTTGATTATTTTGCCAAAAGACTCATCAGAATATGGGAAGGTCCAGCCCCCATATTTAAAGCCGCCCGAGGTATCCTCTTCTGGCCCGCCGGGCGCCTGCATAACCCCGTCAAGGCTGATCATCGTTAGTACTACTATTTTTCTCATACCTTTATCTTAACACCTGCAAAGAATTTCTATGTAGCATCGGAATTGGTGCCCTTGACGCACTTTGTTTCAAACACCTTTTGGGATGGTTGAATGGAATGATGTAGAGCGTAGGAAAAATTCTACCCCTCTTTGCTATCCAGAGTTCTATTCCCAAACACTCTCGTAAGAGCTTCACAGTCTTCTTTCACCTCAGCCCTCTCATCTTCAAAGAAAATTTTAGGGCCAAAATCCCGCTCGATCTTGCCGTGGAACCATTCCTGCCACTCTTCGTACGTATGAGTATTTTCTGGGCGATGCATATAGCAAATCACTGGGAAAAAGCTCGTTTGCAGATGCCACATGCCATCCGCCGTGGCGAGCACTTTTCCTTCTGGAGCCGTAGGAAGATGGCCCGGATGGCAGGAGTGAGTACGGATTGCTTCCAGAATTTCATCGCGCTCACCTTTACGAAATCCAGCCTTTTTAAGTATCTCTTTGCTCTTTTCCCATGACCATGTGTCAAACTCTGCATGACCTCTCTCGTATCGACTGTCTCCCAAATCATGGAGCAAAGCAGCACAATATACTTTTTCAGCATTGGCTCCGTATTTTTCGGCCAACTTTTTTGCCTTGTCGGCAACCCACTGGGTGTGGTTGCGCCACATCCATTTGCCCATGGTTGTTGTGGCGGCTTGGTATAGCGCTCTCACTTCGGTAAACACTATTTTACTTTGTTCCATTGCTTAATGATATCAGCGTTTGAAGCTCGACGGCTTACGCACCTTCCCCTTCAGGCACAAGACGGCCGTCAGGGGAAAGTGCGTAAGTCGTGGCTCCTTGAAATAGCGCCCACTCCCACCAGAACGATCGGGTACGGCTGGGGACTGTTCGAGGGTTGTCTCGTCAAAATAAAACAGGCCGATTAGCTGAACACTAGTTTGACCTGTTTTATAGGTGTTTAATGAATTAGGAAATGCAAATGTCTCACTTGGTGCGGGTGGCGGATAGCAGGTGGAACCAGCTCTACACTAGTCTGCTAAATATATACGCAAAGCTTGCTAGGCTCGGTCTTACAAACAATATGGCCTAAGCTGGTTTCGTGGTTACGCAATTTGCTCAACGCCAAGCGTGTTTGCTTTATTCGCAAATCGTTTGTCATAGCTAAAGAGCCTACTAATACCTGCGTCAATCATAAGCTGCAACAGTAATGCGTCATTGACCCCCATTTTTAGCTTTTCGCTGAGCGCAGCATACCTTGTAGCAAAGTCGAGGTTAGCGGCAGGTTCAATGAGCACCAGGTCGGGTATCTTACTGATCTCTTTCACTACTTGGCTGGGCGTTACGCCGCTTGCCTGAATTTTTTGCACAATATGCAGCACCTCCTCAATAACATGATGAGATGTACATAAAGACACGCCTTGATTAAGCAACTCCTGAACCAATGCGGTAGCCCGGGCGTGTAATTCGCTCGTCTCGTCCAGAGCGTACACCATCGCATTGGCGTCCAAAAATACTGGCGTATTAGTCGTCATACTTGCCGTCGGCTAGTTCATTCAAATATTCGGGAGTTAGCGCTTGCTTGCTATGTGCCTGCAAACGCAGGCTGCCACCCTTAAATTGCCGATGCACTGCTTTGGTATTTGAAAAGGGTTCTAAACGAGCAAGTGGCTTACCGGCTTTGCCAATAATAATGCGCTCTCCATTAGCCGCCCTATCCAGGAGTTTAGAGAAATTTGTTTTGGCGTCGTGCACATTAACTACATTCATATTATGAGTCTACCGGACTAACTTGGTCATGTCAATAGTTACTAGCCACATCCTCAGGCTGAAATGACTTCAGCTATACAACAGATACGAAACCTCTCGTGGAAGAAGACACTCGTAATTGAGTGCCTTCTTATCAGTAATTCTAAATGGTGCAGGATAGTCGACGCATTGTAAACATCTGCTACCAATGATTATATAGCTTCGCGCAGGGAATTCTAAGAAACAAGTAAGGAAGGGAATTCTCTGGCTCAGCATATATTCTCACTAATCGCTCGAATATAAACTAAAACACCTGGTGAAGATATTCAGCTTATCAGGGGAATTATTAACAGGTTAGCCGCCTTAAGCTCCAACAGTACCTGTCTTGACTTTTCCAGCTCGTTTGTAATTGGCAATAATCACTCCACTTGGTGTAACCGAACTCTCTATTAATGTAAATGCTGCCGGAATCGTGCCACTAGCAAACAACTTTTTTTCCCGTGCCAAGAGTCAATGGGTGAATTTTGAGCCAGAGTTCGTCCACTAAATCATTCTTAAGGAGTAGCTGAATAAGCTCACCACTGCCGTGAACTTGAATGTCAGAACCTTTTGAGTTTTTGAGCTTTTCGATATCTGCCAAGCTTTTGAGGAAAACTGAGTTTTTCCAATCTGACTTTTTCATGGTCCTACTCATAACATATTTTGTGACATCATTGATACCTGGCCATCCATTTTCATGCTCTGGCCAGTAGTGGGCAAAAATCTCAAATGTTTTTCTGCCCAAAAGAAGGTCTGCATGTTTCATCTGACTCGCCATGACCTTACCATAAACTTCATCAAAATAAGGTGCCACCCAACCGCCATATTTGAAATCGCCTGATGTATCTTCCTCAGGTCCACCAGGTGCTTGCATTACTCCATCTAATGTAGTAAATGATAAAACAATTATTTTTCTCATGTCTCGCCTGACTCTTTAATAATTATATCCTCAAAAGTTTAATGTCAAAAACATTTTTATCCTTGACCTGTGTTTTTGTCTGTGAAATTTCTCTCGATAAAAATTGCCAGTTTGGCAGGTGTGCCAAATAGACTATAGATGGAACCAGATTTATGCAAGCCTAATGCTTATGAACGCGAAACTAGCAAAACTCATTTCAGTTGAGGAATTTAATCGTACGCTTTAATCTACGAGTCCTTGCTCGTGAAGTTTTGGCAAAACTTTGCCGCCAAATATTGAACCTACCTGAATATCAGTCGGTAAGTTGGATGCTAGCCAACGCAATTCTTTTATCTCGGCAGCAGGCTTAATCACACCTTCCCATTTCTTAACAATAAATGCCTGCATATTGACGGTTTTACCTTTGTTGTTTGCGGCCTCGGCAACGAATTCGCCAAATGGCTCGAGGTCGGCCTCGTCAACATTGATGGATAACTCTTCCTTTAATTCACGAATAAGGGCTTGCTTGGCGGTTTCACCCTCTTCAATTTTTCCACCCGGATCAATAAAAAAATCCATGCCCTTAGCACGAGTGAAAAGTAATCTTCGATTTTCAATTATAATGCCTGCTGCTTTGTAAATATCGTTTGTATCACTCATAAAGCCAAGTATAGCAGGCTTACTAGCAGAACGTAGCTAGAAAGGACTCTACCCATTTCAACAGATAGAAACTCAAGACATAATGAAAAGACGCCGATATTCGGTCGCCTTCTTATCTGTAATAATGACATGTTGCGCCAGATGGATAGCAGGTGGAACCACATTTACGACGGCTTGATGCTAATGTATGCCAAGCTAGATAAATTTGGTCTTAGATGCTTTGATGGAATTGTTATAATGGAGGAATTATGATCCCACTAAGTGATGAGATTTGGCGCGAGCTAGAAAATTTTGCCGAAAAAGCATCAGGCGACAGGAAAACGCATGTAGCAGCTTGTCTGATTTGGCCTGATGGACGAAAAGTTTTCGGCGCCAATCGTTTGCGAGACGACCACGGTCTGACCGATCAAGAGATTGCCGAGCGAATTCGGCCAAAATTCCATGATGCCATGAAATGCGGTGAGCCGGATGCAATCGACAAAGCAGTGCAGTTAGGCTTGTATCTTACGGAAGCTCACCTCTACACACTAATGTTCCCCTGCCCCCGTTGCGCCGAAATGATTGCGAAGACCAATCTTAAATATATTGTAGCGCAAACGCATCGAACAAAGCATAACGGTAAGTTCGATAACCCCTTAGAAGATTCGAGAATAATTTTTGACAAGGCAAAAGTAGCGTACGAGATCGGAGAGCCTGACGGACGATAAAAACAGAAGGTTTTCGTCATAAAGGACCCTAACCAGTGCAACAGATTAAGAATCAAACGCAACATAAAAAAGCGTCCGATCTGGAACGCTTTCTTATATGTAAATCTAAAATGGTGCAGCATAGTTGACGCATTTCAAACGGCTGCTATTGGTACACATAACGATTATAAGTTAAAGAATCTTCAACTTTTTAATTTATCTAGCGAACTGATTTGAATTACAACTATCTTTGGCGATGGACACTAGAACAGCGAGTTTCGCACAATGTCTGTAACCTCAAGTGTTGTCTTGTTTGCCACATCAATAACTACATCTGCTAATTTTTTAGTAGGTTCAACATGCTCCTTAAACATCGGTGTCAATATTTTCTCTGTGTAGCCATCTTCACCATTAATATTGTCAACGCCACCGCGTGCCTGACGTCTACGGGCATCTCGTGTTGTTTCGTCAAGGTCGAGATAGAACGCTTGGTCATAAATATCAATAATTCTTTCGTTCAGAGCCATATAACCTTCAACGAGCAGTATTGGTTTAGGGAGAACCAATCGGGCTAGTTTAATGCGATGGATAGCATAATCTGGGTTAGTGCGATGTGCCCAAGTCTCAACTGTAATTGGTGAACCTTCTCTAAGTGTTCTAACATCCGTTCGCAGTGCTGCCCAGTCAATAACGTCAGGATGATCCCAATTTATTATCCCGTCGATACGCGGAAGCTCTGCTTTAATTTCAGGCCTACCGCACATTTGATAATCGTCAAAGTTCAGTACCTCAAACTTCGAAGGTTCTGCATCAACAAGGCTATACGCTATGCTTGATTTACCTGCACCTGAACCACCTGCAATACCAACAACTTTCATAAATCAATAGTAACAAAAAAGCACCCCTTTCAAAGTGCTCACGTTTGGCTCCCACTAGTCGACGTTCTTCGGAACTTTGTACCTGTAAATGGTATGCTTGTATTAAATGAATTTAGCAGTAGAGAGCTATAAGAACTTCGGATTACTGGCCCTGACCACTTTCTGGTTTACTACGGTCGTCATGATTGCTCTACTTCGGGGTGATAAAACTAAATCTATAAGTAGTCATGCTGCGAGTGCAAAAAAGGCTGCATTAATTTTTGGCATTGTAGCCACATTCTCTGCGATTTTATTAATATTATTCTTCGTTAAGTGGTTCACGCCGACTTTCCATTTAGGGCTAGTGTTTAATATATTCGTGATTGGTATGCTGATTTTATTTGGCATTGCTGGAGTCGTCCCAGATACAAAAGGTATCAAACACAAAGTGCACGTCTGGTCGGCAGTGATGGCATCCGTTCTCCTATTGCCAGGTATGGTTATAATCATTTTGAGTACTGAAATTAGTCAAGTAGCTCAGATATTTACTAGCTTAGCACTACTGGCGATACTCGCTATTGGTTATCAACTTCTAAGAACAAACCGCAAAAATGACAGACTTCTTGTTTACGAAGCGTTATACTTCCTGTGTTTTGATCTCTCAATTCTCGTCGCAACTTATGTTCGATAATCATCCGATGAGTATAGTCTATTGTAAGCTGCTAATTGTAAAGTGCTTATAGCTACTGCTCCAAAACATGTTTTAATGAGCTAATTATGTCAGCGGAAGTCCCGACCCCCGAACAAGAGCCCAGATATCAGTCGCTCGACTATTACGGAGCGAAGCTGTGCGTATTGTGTCAACAGCAACTATTAACAAGCCAGCATATGACCAGTGGCAATATTTTGGCCCTATCCAAGGAGAATTACTCAGGGCATACATGACGAAATTGCAAATGAATTAGAAGCACGCCAGCAAGAATTGAATGAACAGCTCAAGTTGCTAACAAGTGACAATAAGAGCTTCCAGGTTACTGCTTCTTACCTGTTAGATTTAGCTCAACGCTTAGCTGAGCTTTTCAAAGAGAGCGACGAAGCTTTGCAACAGAAACTTTTGGAATACGTACTTTCAAACATTGAACTAAACGATAAAAAGTTGTCTTATGTGCTTCGTGACCCCTTTAAGACAATCGTTGAGACAAAGAAAAAAGCCCTTTCAGGCTCTAATCCAAGTATTTGGTGCGGGTCGGGGGACTCTAACCCCCGGCCTCGTCCTTGGCAAGGACGCGCTCTAAACAACTGAGCTAGACCCGCATGCCTATCGAACAAATTTTACCAAACTAGCCGGAAAAATCAATTTGGTGGCGCCTCCCAGACTCGAACTGGGGACACAAGGCTCTTCAGGCCTCTGCTCTACCGGCTGAGCTAAAGCGCCGTACGCGGTTCGTAACAGGGTAAATTATAGGTTAGCGAACGACTTTATTCAAGCTACAGAATATTTATCGCCCGAGCGGTAATAATCACCACAATCAGCAGCGACAAAAACGCTTGCGCAGCCATAATCATCTTGGCCCGACGACTCAAAGGCAGTGTGTCGGTCGGGCTGAAAGCTGTGGCGTTGGTGGTCGAGACATAAAAGTAATCGGTGAAGGTGGGGTGCCATTTGATTTTGTTTTGCTGCTGTGGGAACAAAAAATCGTTGTCTTCGTTATCGTTACCACGCCGCACACCCGGCCCGCCGCCGTCCATTTCCCAGTACAACATGGCGAAAATGACGATATTGGTTATATAAATACCGACCGCCGAGCTGAGCAAACTGGGCGCGTCATCTTTACTAGCCGTAAACAGTGCCTGCAGCAACAGTTGCAGCGACGTAGCGTTGGCTACAATCACTAGCACTATCAACGCCACTACCACAAAACGGCGAACTTTGGAGTCAAACGTGACTTGCCGGGGCGTCACGAATTGCAGTACTACTAAACAAATTAGCTCCAGTGCGGGCAGCAAAAACTTGGGCAAGGCAATTAGCCGCGCTGGCAACAGCAATTGCAGCACAATCACGCCAGCCAGCACCAACTGGACGTGCCACAGTGGATCACGCTGGTGGTGTTTGTTGCGGAGCCAGTTCATGTTTTATTTGACAATTTTCTTAAAAGCATCCGTCAGGTCTGCCAGCAGCACAAAGATCGTCTTTTGCGACGGCTCGACGGCGATTTTCTCGAGTGTTTGCAGCGTGCGGATACCCATACCGCCAGGCACGGTGCCCAAAATAGCGGCGGCCTCCGCGACCTCCCGTGCGGCGGCTTTTTCGGCTGCGGCATTAATAATAACCGCGCGGCGTTCACGCTCGGCCTCGGCCTGTTTGGCCATGGCGCGCTTCATGTCCTGGGGCAGTTCAATGTTTTGGATTTTGACGTTTTCGACGTCGATACCCCAACGGTCAGTCTCACTATCGACAATTCGCTTGATTTGATCGCTGATTTGCTCGCGCTGGCTCAGTAAACTGTCGAGCTCGACGTTACCGACCACATCACGCAGCGCGGCCTGGGCAAATTGGGCCGTAGCGTAGGTGTAATTATTGGTTTCCAACACGGCTTTTTCGGCGCTAATCACCCGAAAATAAACCACGGCATCGACATTGATCGTCACATTGTCCCGGGTAATAACCTCTTGGCGCGGCACGTCCACGGGCGTGGAGCGAATATCTACCTTAATCATCCGCTGAAAAACAGGTATCACCACGCGCAGACCCGGTTGGCGCAGGCCAGAATAACGGCCCAGCGTCAGCACCACGCCTCGCTCGTATTGGTTGATAATGCGAATACCACTCACCACCAGCGCCGCCAACACCACCAGCAGCAAGAACCCTAAGCTGCCTGCTACGTCCATGTCCGACTCCTTCCTGTGTCTGTACCTTCAGTATACTACTGTTCAAGCGCCAGATCGACAAGTTTGTCTAGCAGCGCCGAGTAACTAAGACCGCTGGCCTGCCACAATTTTGGATACATGCTTATATTGGTAAAACCGGGCAACGTGTTGAGCTCGTTGACGTATATTGTGCCGTCGTCGGCTAAGAAAAAGTCAACTCGAGCCAGGCCGCGGCATTCCAGCGCCCGGTAAGCCTGTACGGCGAGTTCACGGATGCTACTGGCGGCGGTCTCCGGCACGTCGGCCGGTATGCTTATACGCGACTTGCTGGTGGTGGCGTATTTGGCTTCGTAGGAATAAAACTCTTCGTCAGGCGTAATCTCGCCAAGCACGCTGGCCTGCGGATTGCCATTGCCCAGCACCGAGCATTCAATCTCGCGTGCTTGCACGGCGCGCTCTATGAGCACTTTGCGATCATGTTTGTGTGCCTGGGCCAAAGCTTGGCCGAATTCTTGCGGGCTGTTTACTTTGCTGACGCCGACCGACGAGCCAAGGCTGGCCGGCTTAACAAACAAAACTTCGCCGAGCTGCTTCGTGGCCTGCGCAAAATCCAGCGCCGGATCGGTAGCATGGTGTACTAGGTAATCCACCACCGGAACGCCCGCCTGTTGTAGCAGACGCTTGGCACCATCCTTGTCCATGCACACAGCCGAGCCAAGTACGTGGCAGCCAACAATTGGTACATGCAGCAGCTGGCTCAAACCCTGCACCGAACCATCCTCGCCGTTGGGGCCGTGCAAAATGGGCAAGATTACCTGAGGCCGGAGCGATTCACCATTGCTATCTATTAACTCATCGCTGCCCAGATGCGGCGCGAGTTCGTTGGACGGGCGTTCCAGATCATCAAAAGACTCCACCCGCCACCAGCGGCCCTGTCTGTCGATATACACCAAGGCAATAGCGTAACGCTGCTTGTCCAGCGCCTGGTACACATTGCTAGCCGAACTAATAGAAACCTCATGTTCCGCCGATTCGCCCCCAAAAACTAACACAAGATTGAGTTTTGACATAAGCCAAGTATAGCAAGTGATGGGCAAAGATTAAGCCTGATACAAGAAAATTACCTCACGCTGAGGTGATGTAATTTTCTTGGTGGGCGCTGAGGGACTCGAACCCCCGACCCTCTCGGTGTAAACGAGATGCTCTAGCCAACTGAGCTAAGCGCCCTGGATGGAACTGTTTGATTATACTATGCCTACCTCTGGTGGGCAATACAGGGTTCATACTTTTGGTCTTAAAAATGTGAAACGCCCGGGAGTGTGGTAGGTCCAGGGCATCCGCCCTAGCTGGTGACGTCAGCCGAGCGAGAAGCTCAGCTGTTGAAGGACGTCTCGTAGTAGTGCACGCCGCCGCTGGGGTCCGACCCGACCCACACGATCACGTGCGTGACCTACAAGACGGCTTGGCGCATGTGCAAGCAGATACGCCTATGATTCATGTCGCATTTGCAAAACATACCTCAGATAGATTATTATGGGGACAGTTTTGCCCTTCACAAGCCTTAAACATGACCGTCGTGCCTTCCCAAGAAAGGTGGTGCCCCTTGTCAACTCATATAGAAACTTTCGTCCGAGACTTCCGTGAGGCCATCGAGCCTTGCTGGGGGCCGGATACTGGCGCATATTCCGCCGACCTTTTTCCGGAGGGCTACGAAGTACCCCCTTCTGGCGGCCAGTGTGTCGTAACTTCTGCCGTTCTGTTGGGCGAGCTGAGCGACGTCTTTCCAAGCGAAAGGTTTAAGTTAACGGTTGGAGCTGTCTACGTTGGCCGTGTTGCCGTATTGGGACACCATATGTATATAACTCGCCACCCGGTTCTTGGGCGAGCCCCAACAGTCATCGATGCGACGGCAGATCAAGCGCCCGGTATTGATGACAAGGTGGTCTTCGGAGGCATGCAAGAGCTGGTTACGGCTCGCGGTCTTACGTA
>WNGI01002954.1_pt1 | contig 18931 bp, 22 predicted proteins | sample 5400621 | NCBI WGS metagenome assembly WNGI01 (sample SAMN13153374, study PRJNA577476) | soil metagenome | isolation source: 20 cm soil or saprolite under Garry oak tree replicate 1 | place: USA:California | collected 2016-06-15
GCCTGCCGGAGCCCGAGCAACCCGCGCGTCGGGATCTTGTACACGGCGTGCACCATTCCGTCGTCCCGGTACTTCATGTCCTTGAGCGTTCCGCGGCGACGCCCGGTGAGCTCGACCACCGCGCCGAGCTCTTCCTGCGCGACCTCGATCTCGAGCTGCTCGTACGGCTCCTGCGTTTCGCCGTCGACCTCCTTGAGGATCACCTCCGGCCGCGAGACCTGAAACTCGTAGCCCTCGCGCCGCATCGTCTCGATGAGGATCGCGAGGTGCAGCTCGCCGCGGCCGCTGACCACGAGCGTGTCGGCGGAGTCGCTGTCCGCGACGCGCAGCGCGACGTCGCGCTCAAGCTCGGCGTACAGGCGCTCGCGAAGCTTTCGGCTCGTGACGAACTTTCCCTCACGGCCCGCGAAGGGACTGTTGTTCACGCTGAAGGTCATGCGGAGGGTCGGCTCCTCGACGCGGATCGGCGGAAGCGGCCGCGGGTCGGCCGCGTCGGCGATGGTGTCGCCGATCCCCGCCTCGACCCCGGCGATGGCGACGATGTCGCCGGCCGCGGCCTCGTCGACCTCCTCGCGCGCGAGCCCATTAAAGGTGAAGAGCTGCGTGACCTTGGCAGGCGTGAGGCCGCCCTGGTGATCGATGCGCGCGACGGCCTGGCCCTTACGGAGCGTGCCGCTTTGCAGGCGACCCACGGCGATCCGGCCGATGTAGTCGTCGTACGTCGTCGTGGTCACGAGGAGCTGCGCCGGCGCCGCTGGGTCGACGTCGGGACCCGGTATTCGGTCGATGATCGCGTCGAACAACGGCTCGAGCGTCGTGCCGATGTGACGGTGGTCGGCGCTCGCCGTGCCGAGGATCGCGTTCGTGTAGAGGGTGGGGAACTCGGCCTGCTCCTCGGTCGCGCCGAGATCGAGGAAGAGGTCGAACGTCTCATTGAGGACGTGGTTGGGGCGCGCCTGAGGCCGGTCGATCTTGTTCACGACGAGGATCGCGCGGTGGCCGCGGCGCAGCGCCTGGCGGAGGACGAACTTGGTCTGCGGCATCGGCCCGTCGACCGCGTCGACGAGCAGCAAAACACCGTCGACCATGTTCATGATCCGTTCGACCTCTCCGCCGAAATCGGCGTGGCCGGGCGTGTCGACGATGTTGATCTTGACGCCGCGGTACATCACGGCGGTGTTCTTCGCCATGATCGTGATGCCCCGCTCGCGCTCGAGGGCGTTCGAATCCATCACCCGCTCGGCCATCTGCTGGTTCTCGCGGAAGATGTGGCTTTGCCGGAGCATTCCGTCGACGAGCGTCGTCTTGCCGTGGTCGACGTGGGCGATGATCGCGATGTTGCGGATGTCGTTGCGCTTCACATGACTGATTGTCGGGCATGGAGACGCCGCCCGAGTGAGTGTTTCGACTCGAAACACCGTGAAACGCGAGGCCGGCTGGGCCCTACGCGACGTTGACGACGAACGTGAAGGTGCCGGTCACGGGGCTGGTCGAGGTGTTCAGCGTCACGAGCATCCGCGAGCTGTAGATCGAGTCGCCTTCGTTCTGCGCTACGCCCGGAAAGAAGAGCTGCGACGTGTAGGTCTTGCCGTTCACGGTGACCTTGAAGTGGATGTGCTCGGTTCGGCCCGGATAGAGCCCCGGGATCACGGTGTCGAGGCGGTACGCGCCGGTCGCATCGGTGAGCTGCCACCCGCGGAGGGTGTAGCCCGAGTTGTCGTAGTTGCCGTTGCCGTCGGCCTGCCAGAAGTCGAGCTTCGCGCCCGCGATCGGCTGGCACGACGTCGAGACGACGTATCCCGTCAGTGTCAGCGGCGTGCCCGCGACTCCCGCAGTGCGCAGCGTGGCGTTCTGCGGCGGATTCGCCTTGTAGTACGGACCCTCGGTCAGCTCGACGAGAGACTGCGCCGGGGCCGTGCACGAGACCGCGGCCGTCGTCGCCTGCGTCGCCGTCGCCGACGATGCCGTCGGTGCGGTGGTCGCCGTGACCGTCGACGTCGCGACCGGCGATGTGATCGGTGCGACGGCGGGCGTGCCGGCGCACCCCGCGATGAGGACCGCGAGAAAGGTTGCAGCAACGAGTCGCATGCGGGACATCATGCAAGCGGCAGCGGTAAGAGCGCTCTAAGACTTGGGTAGGACGTTCATGAGCACCTCACCGGCTTGCCTTTCGGCGTATCCGGCGGCGGCGGCGTGACCGCGAACATTTTCGCCAGCTCGGCCGGCATGACATGCGATGGCTCCTGATCGAAGATCGCGGTCGTGCGCTCGAGCGCGCGTGCCACGAGGCCGCTGCAGATCTGCTGTCCGGCGAATCCGAAGCTGAACTTGGCGCCGGTGAGGAGCGAGAGCGTGATGCTCACGATCGTGGCCCAGTCGTACTGCCCACCAACCCAGTGCTCCGCGAACGCGACCATTTCTTTGCGGTCCTCGTTCGAAGCATCGATGTGCACGACCGTGTATTGAGTGCCGTGGTACGCGGCGAGCGTGTTGCGTCGCACGCCGGGTCCAAGTGCTTCGATGATCGCGCCCTCGGCCGACACGATGAGCGCACTGTGATTCCAGTAGGTGTAGGGCGCGTCCTTTCCGGTGAACCGAAGCCCCTGGCCGAACTGGATCACACGGCTGAAGAACTCTCCGCCGTGGGTGAGGATGAAATCTCCGGGCAGAGGATCGGGATCCGTCTGGCCGGGCGGGACGTGCTCGAATCTCACATTCATCATCGCTCGAGCCTAACGGGGGACGCGCTCCGCACGAGGAGCACTAGCCGAGCCGCGGATCCGCTCCGATCCAGCGCAGGTACCGCTCCGCCGACTTCTCCACCGCACCGATCCCGCCCGAATGCACGACCCGATCCCACCAGCCCCCGTAGATGCGATCGAAGCGGTACGGGCGCACGCGGGCGACGATCCGGCGGATCTCATCAGCAGGCAGCGGGATGAGATTGGGATAGCTCCGCATGAAGCTCACAAAGCGGACATCGGGCACGACCGTGATCGTGTCTCCGACCAGAAGCGCGCCACGGCCGGAGGCTCCAGCTGTCCAGTGCAGCACCGCGCTTCCGTCGAAGTGACCGCCGCATTGGACGAGCGTGACGCCGGGCGCGAGCTCACGCGTCCCCCGCCATGTGACGATCGCGTCGTCGTCGCGCTGCACCCACTCGCGATCCGCGACCGGGATGTAGATCGGCGCTCCACCGAACGCCTGGCTCCATTCGACCATCGCGCCGTAGAAATGCGGATGCGAGAACGCGATGCCGCTGATCCCACCCTGCGCGCGGACCGTGGTGACGGCCTCGTCATCGATGTAGCCGACGCAGTCCCAGAGGACGTTGCCGTTCGCTGTCCGAACGAGCAGGGCACGCTGTCCGATGCCGAGCGCGGGCGTCACGCCGACGCCGACGAGACCCGGCTCGAGCTCGCGCAGCTCGATCCGGTGCTCCATCAGCCGAAGCTCTTCGATCGTGGTCCAGGCTTGTCCACCCTGCCGTACGTACTGCCGCTCGTCCTCGCAGATCGGGCAATGCTTCGGCGGCGCCTCGCTCGGCGCCTGCTGCACCGCGCAGGTCGTGCAGATGTACGACCTCATTCGGCGGCGGCCGGCTCTGCGAGCGTGTTTTCGCTGCTGCCTGGCTCGTTCAGGTTGTACTCACGGAGCGGGGTGAAGTACGTGACCGCGACAGCCACGAGCGCGGAGATGCCGGCGACCGCGAACGCGGTCGACGAGCTTGCGATCGCTACGACGAACGAGAGGAACGGTGCGGAGAAGCTGTTCGAGACGAGCACGAGCGTTCGGAACGCTCCGTTGGCGCGTCCGCGAATGTGCGCCGGCACCTCACGCTGCCGCGGCACGAAGGCGTAGATGATGAATCCCATCCAGGCGGTCTCTCGCGCGGCGAAGCCCGCGACGATGAGGCGCCAGTCGCGCGCGAGCGCCATGAGCGAAACAATCACGCCGGCCGCGGCGGCGGAGCCGAGAAGCGTGTGTCCCAGCGGCCGTCCTCGCGCCAGCCGAGGTGCGATGACGCTCGCGAGCACGGTGACGGCGCCGGCGAGCGAGAGGGCCAGCCCGATGCTGACCTCGTCGAGGCCGTTCTCTTCGCGGAGGACGTAGAGAAGCAGCGTCTGGATGCCCTGCTGACCGAGGTTCGCGATGAACATCAGCACGAGCAGCCATCGGAGGATCCGGTTCTCGAACACGAACCGGAAGCCATCAGCCATCTCCGATGCGATCACCCGCGGGGTGATCTGCGCCGTCGGACGGTGCAGGTCGTAGATCGGCGGCATCAGGAAGAACACGAAGAGCGTGGGAACGAACGCCAGTGATGCGATGTACATCGCGTTGGCCGTGCCGAACGCGGCGATCGCAAGGCCTCCGATCGTCGGCCCGAGGATGCGCGCGCAGCGCGACGCTCAACGCGTCGCAGCCGATCAGCAGCTTCCGTTTGTCGGCACGATCGATGAGCACGCCGAGGATTCCGCCGAAAAAGACGTAGGGCAACGCTTGGACGAGACGCAGGGTCGCGGCGGCCGCGATCGAATGCGTGAGGTCAAGGATGAGCAGAGGTAATGCGAGGCGCGCGACTTCGTCGCCGATTCCGCCGAGTCCGACGGATCCTGAGAAGGCGGCAAACCAGGGATGACGGAGTGGGCCGAGCCGCATGCCCAGCGAGCATACGAACGACCTGGGGTTCGCGGCACGACGCTTGCGAGAGATGCGACCGACTTAGCACCGAGGAGGTTCTACATGGGCCAGGTCAACGTGAACCCCCCGAGTGGGCCGGTCGTGGTGAACGATGGTGGCGGGTTTGGCGCTGGGATGATCATCGGGATCATCCTGCTCATCCTCATCGTCCTCGTTCTGATCTTCGTCGCCGGTCCCCAGATCTTCAGGTCGGGGACGAGCCCTGCGCCGATCCCGACTGCGATCCCGACGCCTACAAAGTCCTTCCTGGACATTCTGTTCCTCGCCTGACCGCACACAGACGGTGACTCTGGTGGCGGCGCCGGGCACGAGCTCGGCGCCGCCGCCATGCTTTAAGGCGTGAAGCGCGTCCTCTTCCTTTGCTCCCACAACGCCGCGCGCTCGCAGATGGCCGAAGGCTTTCTCCGGACGTACGCGGGCGATCGCTTTGCCGTCGAGAGCGCCGGCACGAAAGCCACGACGATCCACCCTCTCGCCGTCCGCGCGATGCGGGAAGTCGGCATCGACATCTCCGATCGGCGGAGCAAGTCGGTCGACGATGTCGGCGAGGGCTGGGACGTCGTCGTCACGGTGTGCGACGCCAACTGCCCGATCCCGCCGCGTTCCGGTTTGAAGCTGCGGTGGTCGTTCCCGGATCCCGCGCTCGCCGGCGGTGACGAGGAGCAGCGCCTCGCCGCATTCCGTAAGGTCCGTGACGGCATCGAGAAACGAGTGCGCTCGCTCGCGTCGCGACTCGGTTGATCTTCAGTCGCTGCTCAAGTTCGTTACAGACGTCGCGCCGCGCCGGAAGTGAGCCGCTTACTTGAGCCAACGGCATGGCGAATGCTCGATCGTCCGGTGCGCCTCTTCGAGGCGACATCTGTGCGGAGGCCATGTGAAGATGCAGGAGAAGAAGGACCAGCCGGGTCAAGGCGACACGGGTGGCTCGCAGAAGCCTTTCCCCGGTGACGAGACCGGCAAGCAGGGTGGCCAGGGCGACGTCGGGAAGAAGGGCGGCAGTGGCGATGTCGGCAGCGAGAAGCCATCGCAGCCGGGGACCGAGAAGAAGTACTAATGCAGGAGAAGGATCTGCCAAAGCGTCCGGGTGAGTACGGACCGGACGACGTCGGGAAGAAGGGCGGCGCCCCGGTGGAGAACCCGAACATCGAAGGGCCCACCGACATACCCGATAAAGGCGGCGACGTCAGGCACCCTCCGGCTTAGTCCTCGCGACAACTGAGCACCCAAGATGGAAGAGCGCCGGCCGAGGCCGGCGCTCTTCGTATCTGTCAGGAACCGTTGTTGAGCGTGTTGATGGCTCCGCCACTTTCGAGGAGTTGACCGAAGACCGCGAAGATCGCGTACCCCGCGATCACCGCCGTTACGGCGAGGGCCGCGATGATCGCGAGCGAGAGCAACGCGGTCTGACGGGTCGCGGCTTCACGCGAGAGCTGTTTCTCCATGACGCGGTACGCGACGCTTCCGATCTGCACCGCGGACCGCGCGACGAGGAAGACCCCTCCGGCGATCCCGGCTCCGATCGCTAGCCAGATGAGGATCGCCCACTCGGTGGTCACGTGTCGGATTTTGCGCCACTCGTAGCCCGCGCTCATGAGAAAGCGCCCTGAAAGACCGCTGAGACCGCCCCCATACGGGGGTGTATCGAAAGCTAACTAGCGTCGTTGGAAGACCAGATGCCCCGGAGCCCGTAAATCGTCCAGAACGCCGGCGTCACCGGTGAGACGGCAAGAGGAACAGAACAGCGCGGTATCGACGCCGCGCTCGTCAAAGCCGCCCAGACTGGGGACGCCTCAGCGTTCGGTCAGCTTTACGAGCGCTATCGCGACCCGGTCTTTCGGTACTGCTTGTCGAGGACCGGCGCGAAACACGAGGCGGAGGACCTGGTAGCTGACGTGTTCATCCGCGCGATGGAAGCGCTCGACCGATACGAGGACCGCGGACTGCCGTTCGTCGCGTTCCTTTTCCGGATCGCGCGCAATGCCGCCATCGACAAGAGCCGCCGCACGAGGCCGGACATGTCGATCGACGAGCTCGTGAACCACCCCGAGTCCGGGCAGAACGTCGAGGCCGAGGCCGCGCGCTCCATCGAACGAGACGTCCTCTTCAATGCCATGTCAAAGCTGAAGCCCGACTACCGCGAGGTCCTGCTCCTGCGTTTTGTCGAGGGGTACGGTGCTGCAGATGTGGGACGAATGACCGGTCGGAGCGAAGGTGCGGTGCGCACGCTGCAGCACCGCGCCATCGATCGTCTTCGAAAGGAGCTCGACAGGATGGGCGAGCTCTCATTGTTCGAGCGCTTCTCGGGCGCGGACGCGGCGGAATGATGCAAGACTCCCTCGCCCGCGCGCTCGGTGGCCTCAAGGGTGCGCGAATGGACGACGTGGCCGCGGAAGAGATTCGGAAGCGGCTGCAGCTCGCGTGGACGGACCGTGCCGCTGCGCGCCGGCCTTCCCGCTTTGTTGTTCCAGGATTCGCCCGCGTGTTCGCGGTCGCGGCACTTGTCGTTCTCGTCGCGTTCTCGACGATGCGGGCCGGCGCTGACAGCGCGCTGTACGGCGCGCGCGTCGCGGTTGAGGATGCGCTTGTCTCGTTCCAATCCGATCCGGTCGAATACCTGAGCCAGCTCTACACCGAGCGCCTCGAGGAAGCGGCGCGGTTCGACGCGACGGGCAACGCCCTCGCTGCATCGCGCGCGCGGAGCGCGCAGAGCGACGCGCTGCGACTGCTCAATCAGATCTCGCCCGAGCCCGAGCAGTCGCCCGAGCCTTCGGCGAGCTCGGTGATCACATTGCCGTCGCCGAGCCCGACACCCGAGACGTCCGCATCGCCGACGGATTCTCCGACGCCCTCGCCGACCGCGACGCCGCGGCCGACGATCGCGCGCACGCCGACGCCGAAGCCCGCGACGCCCTCACCGAAGCCGACAACGACGACGACGAAACCGTCGCTCACTCCGACGCCCACGCCGATGAGCGTCCACGCGTATGGGTATGTCCTCTACGCGGACGGCACGGCGGTCGATGGCGCGTGCGTTTCGACCTCCCTCGATGGGATGTGCGTCGCGGGCTCGATCAAGGGCCGAGTCGACCTCCAGCTCACCGCGAAGAAGGGCCAATCGATCACGCTCTACATCCGGAACTACGACGCCGCACGAGGTGGGACCCTCCACGGCAAGGTCACGGTCACCATAAGCGGCACCGAGGTGGCGCTCGGGACGATCACGCTGCGCTAGACGGGGGCAGCGCCGGGGTCTTCTTCGCTCGGCCCCGGTGGGATCGCGGCTGCATCGAGGGGCAGCGCCGGGGTCTCCCTCGCTCGGCCCCGGGGGGATCGCTCTGGACCGCTCGTTAGGGGCCGCTCGCTCAGGAGACCCCGACGCTGCCAAGTGGCCCGCTCAATCAGGAGACCCCGACGCTGCTCAGCCCCAGCCGGGGGATGACTGCAGAGGGATGTACTGAGCCTGTCGCTGCTCCGTTCCCCGATCAACGCGATCCCGATGGGGTCGATGAAAGGGGCGAGCGAATGTTCTTGCATGTGTTTGGTGTCGCGACGCTCGGTAAGCCGGTGCTCGCGCTTGGCATCATCGCGAGCGCGTACGGTGCGGGCAGTGCCGTCGCGACGTCGGAGCACCGCGTGCCGAACCCTCCCACGCACGAGGTCGCGACCACCACCCGTTCCTTCGAAGCGCTGCTGAGCGAATGCGTCGCCCGCTACAAGCGTGGCGCAGCAAACACCAAGGAAGCCTGCGATAAGGCGATCGCCGCTAGCGGGCTCACCCCGGACGCCTTCGCCGCCACGTACCGCTCGCTTCTGGTGCCGCCGGCGCCAAAGACCGAGAAACCTGTGCTGACGACCGCACCCCGGACCACCAAGACGACCGCGCCCACGACCGTGCCGACGACCGTCTCATTCGAGGCGCTGCTGAGCGAGTGCGTGGCTCGCTACAAGCGTGGCGCGACGAACACAAAGGAGGCGTGCGATCGCGCGATCGCCGCGAGCGGGCTTTCCACCGACGCCTTCGTCACCAAGTACCGGTCGCTCCTCGTCCCGCCAACGAAGACCACGACGGCGAAACCGACGGCGACACCAAAGCCGACCACCGCGCCAACGCTCGACACGTCCGACCCGAAAGTGAAGGACTGCCTCGCCAAGTACGAGGCCCTGAAAACGCTCAAGACCGGCGACCCCAAGACGTTCGAAGCAGCGCTCAGCACCTTCAACAACACCTGCACCACCGCGCTCCGGATGAGGGGCTAGATGCGGCCCCTCCTCGCGTCGGCGCTCTTCGCACTGGGCTGCAGCTTCGCGCTCGCCGCCCTCCATGGCGGCGAGAGCGCGCTCGCGGCCGTCACGCTGATGGCCGCGTGCTCGACAGGCGCAGCGGTCATCCGCCTACTCGGGGCGAGTCAGCTCGTCGATGACCTCGACAACGCCAGGGACGTCGCCCGCGACCGCTAGCGCGTTCTCGGCATCGGCTTCGTCTTCGACCGGTCCCCGCAGGCGCACCACTCCCTGAAGCACGCCGACCTTGAGATGCAGTTACCTGGAGGCGAGGTATTCGAAGAAGAGGGCCTCCGCGAGGGTCGAGCGCTCGAGATCCTTCAGATCGACGCTTTCGTCCTCGGAGTGCGCATTGGAAAAGGGGTCGCCCGCGCCGGTGAGGAGGAGCGTCGCCTTCGGGAACGCTTTTGCGAAATCGGCGACGAATGGGATCGTCCCGCCGGCGCCCATGAAGACAGGGTCGCGATCGAATGCTTCCTTCATCGCACGGCGCATCGCGTCGTACGCAGCGCCCTCTCCTTCGAGCTTGTACGGCTTGCCAGAGCCGCGTGGCGTGATCGACACCTCCGCGCCCCACGGCACGTGGGTCCGGAGATGCTCGGCGAGCGCCTTGAGAGCGGCATCCGCGTCCTGACCCGGAGGGATGCGCATCGAGACACGTGCCTTTGCCGACGGCACGAGCTGGTTCGTCGACTCGGTGAGCCTCGGCGCGTCGATCCCGAGAATCGATATCGAGGGCTTCATCCACATACGGTCGGTGATCCCGCCCTCGCCGATGAGCTTCGTGCCGGGCCGGAGCCCGACCTGCTTCCGAAGCTCGGCCTCCTCGAGGTCGAGCGGGTCCGCCTTTCCACGGGCGATCCCCGCGACGGCGACGTTGCCGCGCTCGTCGTGGAGTGTGGCGAGTGTCTTCGCAAGGACGGTGAGCGCGTCGGGGACGGGCCCGCCGAATTCGCCGGAGTGCACCGCGTGATCGAGGGTGCGCACTTCGATATCGCAGGCGACGATGCCGCGGAGGGAGATCGTGAGTCCCGGCTGGCCGGTTCGCCAGTTCCCCGAGTCCGCGAGGATGACCGCGTCGGCGCGAAGCTCGCTGCCGTACTCATTCAGGAACTTCCCGAGATTCGGTGAGCCCCACTCCTCTTCGCCCTCCACGAACACCGTCACGCCGACGGGAGGCTGCGAGTCATGCGCCCGAAGAGCGCCCGCGTGCATGACCACGCCGCATTTGTCGTCCGACGTCCCGCGGCCATAGAGCCGCCCGTTCTTCTCGATCGGGTCGAACGGATCCGAGTGCCAGAGATCTCGACCGCCGGTCGGCTGGACGTCGTGGTGCGCGTAGAGGAGGACGGTGGGTGCGCCGGCCGGAGCCGCGACGTGACCGATGACCGCGGGAACGCCTTCGATCTCGACGATCTTCGTTTCGCACCCGGCATCGCGAAGGATCTTCGCGGTCGCTTGGGCCGAACGGCCGAGCTGTGAGGGATCGTGACCCGGGTGGCTGATCGACGGAATGCGCACCAGCGTCTCGAGCTCAGCACGGATCCGCGGCATGTCGTCGCTGACGCGATCGCGCAGCGTCGCCGAGGAGGCTTGCGTCTTCATGGAGTTAAGCAGCCTACTCCGCCCGCGGTCAGGCCGCCTAAAACACAACGGCGAAGGATCGATTTCGTTGCGACATAACTCTGGTACCCCGGCGACATTGACCGAAACGTGCGGCCCAAATTGAATGCATCGCCATGAAGAACCCCACATGGCCGAAAGCTCTGGCGTTCATTGGCTTCGCGATCATGGGCCTCGCGCTCGCGTACTACTCCACGGCGATCGCGACCGCCGGCGTCACGGCGAAGCTCGTTGGGTCAGACCGCTCGGGCGACTGGCTCACGACGGGCAGCGCCGTCCTGATGGTCGGCATCGCGGCAGCGGCAGCGTTCGGTTTCCTGGCGCTGACGAACCTTCGCGCGCTCATGCGCCGCGGCTAGGGCCCCTCTCAACGCTACGTTCGGGCGCCGGGGTTCGGTAAGAAAGAACCTCCGGCGCCCAGAGCGCGACCCCGACGACGCTGAGTAAGGTGGCGACCCCGCCGGACACGACCGAGAACGCCGGCGACACGACGTCCGCGACGACCCCCGATTCGACCTGACCGAGGTACGGGCCGCCCAGGAAGAACATCGAGCTGATCGCGACGAGCCGCCCGCGCAGGTGATCGGGAACGACGGTCAGCAGGATGGTGCTGCGGAAGATCGCGCTGATCGTGTCGGCCCCTTGTGCGACGGCGACGAAGACGAGCGCAGGAATGAAGAAGCCATCGTTCATCAGTCCGAACGCCGCGATCGCGAGACCCCAGGCCGCGACCGCGAACAACACCGCGACTCCCTGGCGCTGGACCCGCTTCGTCCATCCCGATGTGAGCGCTGCGATGAGCGAGCCGACCCCGGGCGCCGCGAAGAGCAGCCCAAGCCCCTGCGGACCGACCGCGAAGACTCGATCGGCGTAGAACGGGAAGAGCGCGCGCGGCGAACCGAAGAACGTCGCGAGGAAGTCGAGCAGCATCGTGCCGAAGAGGATCCGGTTCGCCCGGAAGTGCGCGAGCCCCTCGACCAGCGCGCGGCCGACCGGCGGGTGGATCCGCACTTCGCGTGGCGGCGCGACCAGCTGCGTCACGGCGACGAGCGCAACGAGGAACGACGCGACGTCGATCCAGTACGCGCCGGCCACGCCGAAGGTGAGGATGACGACGCCGGCCATCGCCGGTCCCGCGATTGAGGCGGTCTGGAAGAGCACCTGGTTCAGCGCCATCGCCGCGGGCAGCTGCTCGCGCTGCACGAGGCTCGGAGTCAGCGCGCCGCGGGCCGGACCGTCGAGCGCCGAGAACGCCGCGCCGAGCGCCGTGAACGCGTAGAGGTAGGCCACGTTCGCGAACCCGAGCTGCGTCCCGATCGCGAGCCCGGCCGAGCACGCCGCTAGGCCGATCTGAGTGACGATGAGTAAGCGCCTGCGGTCGACGCGATCGGCGATCACTCCGCCGAAGAGCGCGAGCGAAATGAGCGGTATTGCCTGGAAAAGACCGATGAGTCCGACGTCCAGGGACGAGCCCGTGATCAGATAGATCTGGTAGGGGATGGCTACGAGTCGCAGCTGCGTACCGGTGAGCGACACGAGCTGGCCAGTCCAGAGCAGCCGGAACGATCGTGACTGGCGGAGGGGCGAAAGGTCGATCAGAGCGTTCGAGCGTAGCCGCAGGCCTCACCTGCCGACTTGTACGAATCGGACGCGTCGCGGCGCAGCCTAGAGTCAAGCGATGTACGAAGCCACAACGGCATCGCGGGAGCTCGCGACGTGGGTCGCGGCGACGTGGCAAGAAACGGTCACCGTTGGATCGCACGCGGATGGGGTCCACCCCGACGGCTCGATCGACATCGTGTGGGACGGTTCCGAGTTGGTGGTGTTCGGGCCGCGGACACGGTCCGAAGTGATGCCTGAGGCTCGCCCGGGTACGTCTATCGGAGTTCGGCTCACGCCGGGGTCGACCCGCGCCATGCTCGGCGAGACGGCGGACGCGCTCGCGGATCGGACGGTTCCGCTGGAGGATCTTTGGGGCACGGCAGCCGATCTGGCGGCGATGCGACTCGCCTCAGCCGGTAGCGACCGTGTGATGTCCGAATTTTCCGCTGTGTTGATCGAGCGCGGCCGCGCCGGTGCGAGACCCGACCGTCTCATCCTGCGAGTGGTGGAGCTCGCGGGACGTCGCTGGAGCGTGAGCGACATCGCGCGGGAGGTCGGGCTCTCCGAGCGTCAGCTCTTCCGGCGCTGTGTGTACGAGGTCGGGTACGGCCCGAAACACCTCGTGCGCGTCCTCCGGCTTCAGAGGCTGCTGGGTCTGGCGCGTCGGTCGCCGGGGGTAGGCCTCGCCGCTCTTGCGGCCGCCGCCGGCTACGCCGACCAGGCGCACATGTCCCGTGAATGCCGCCGCCTGACGGGCCTCACGCCCGCCCGGCTCGTCCGCTCCCAGCGTCAGGTGTTCCCTTGACGAATGCATCGCGCCCCTCGTCCCACCGATAGAGCAGTCGCGCTTTCGGCCGCCCGCGCTCGACACCAGTGATCTCGTGGACGGATGCGACCACGCGTCGCGTCGGCTCCTCCCAGCGGCCGATCGATCGGAGCGAGACGGCGAAGGCGATCTTTGAGGCGTCACCGTCGGGCACCCCGCAGCCTTGGCAGATCTGCGCGAATGCGTCGTCCGGCCCGTCGGCATGCAGGGTCGCCGCGAGCGAGACGTTGTCTTTAGCCAACTGAAAGATCCGGCGAACGTCCGCGCCCCACACGTAGCCGGGCATGGCCGCGCTCTGGGTGATCTCGGGAATGACGAGATACCCACCTGCACTCTTGCGGATCAGCTGATCGACGAGCTCGCCGTCTTCGGCGAGCGTCAGGACCGGGGTCGACGCGGGACGCTCCGCGAGGATGGCGTGCAGGACGGTGCTCTTCCCGGCAAGACGTGGCACTGCGACGACGATCAACGAACGTTTACCGCGCCCAACTTCGCGCAGCGTTTGCGCGATGTCCGGCGACATCGTCCGATTAGCGACAAGGTCGTCGAGGCGTAGCTCTGTTGCGATGTCCGGATGCTACGTGGACGCCCTGGCACACGGCGTGCCCAGGTCCGGGTAGGACCATGAAGCTTCTGATTACCGCCGTCTTTGGGCTGGTCTTGCTCACGGGTGCGAGCGGACCCGGTCCGCTCAAGGATTCGATGGGAAACTTCTTTACCTCGAAAGACGAGGCGGCCCTCATGCGCGGCGAGGTCGCCGATCTGCGCCACGGCCGCGGGAGCGCCGCCCCCGGTTGGGTCACCCAGTACGCCGGCGCTTTGTGCACGGGCGATTCCGCGTACGTCGTGGAACGGACGGATCCGGCGCTTGCGGTGACGCAGGCGGACATCGACGCGCAGTTCCAGCGTCTGCACGACAACGGTCTGGATTGCACGAGCATTCGCTATCTCGGATCCGTCGGCACCAGCCAGTTCGTGTTCGTCATGCGCCACGGCCAGAAGGACGTCTGGTACGTGTTCACGCTGTCGGAGGACGGCCAGACCATCGCAAAGGTCGAATGACCCGCACCCGCTAGCCTTCGGGCGATGCGGCCCGTCGAGCTGGTCATGGTCGGCGCCGGAAACCGCGGGTACCTCGCCTACGGCGCTTTCGCCGAGCGAAACCCGAACGAGGCCAAGTTCGTCGCCGTCGTCGAGCCAGACGATGCGCGCCGCGCGCGGTTCGCGAATGCGCACCGGATCCCCGCCGAGCGCCAGTTCCGGTCGTGGGAAGAGATCGCCGGTCGCCCGCCGCTCGCGGCGGGCCTCGTCAACGCGACGCTCGAGCACACGCACCGCGCGAGCACGCTCGGGCTGCTCGCGGCCGGGTACGACATGCTCCTCGAGAAGCCGATCGCGATCACACCGCGCGAGTGCCTCGAGATCGCGAGCGCGGCCGAGTCAGCAGGGCGCCTCCTCCAGATCGCGCACGTGCTCCGCTACGCGCCATTCTTCGTCGCACTCCGCGACATCATCGTGTCGGGCCGTCTCGGGGCGATCGTGTCGGTGGACTGGCGCGAGAACCTCGTCTACTGGCACTTCGCGCACAGCTACGTTCGCGGGAACTGGGGCAACAGCCAGCGAGGCGGCCCGATCATCCTCACCAAGTGCTGCCACGATCTGGATCTGCTCGTGTGGATCTTCGGCCGGTGCGAGCGTCTCTCCTCATCCGGCTCGCTCACGCATTTCACACGGCAGGCGGTAGGCGCGGAGATCCCTGACCGCTGCACGGATGGCTGTCCGATCGCCGAGGACTGCCCGTACTTCGCGCCGCGTGTGTACCTCGATCGCCTCCGAGAGAACGCGAACAGCTTCGCGGTCGCCGCGGTCACGGTGGACCGCACGCCCGAGGGCGTGATGCGAGGGCTCGAGACCGGCCCGTATGGTCGGTGCGTCTACCGCTGCGACAACGATGTCGTCGACCATCAGGTTGTGCTCATGCGGTTCGCCGGCGGGCTCTCCGTCAGCCTGACGATGCAGGGGTCATCGCACGTCGAAGGCCGCACCGTGCGCATCGACGGCACCCGCGCGACGCTCCTCGCCAACGAGAGCCGCGGCGAGTTCGAGATCCACGACCATCGGAGCGGCACATCCGAGCGCATCTCGAAGCCTCGAGGCGTCGGTGGTCACGGTGGCGGGGACGAAGGGCTCACGCGCGCGTTCGTCGGAGCATTGCGAGGCGATCGCGCGGGCGTGTTGACCTCGGCCCGCGAGTCCGTGACGAGCCACCTCATGGCCTTTGCCGCCGAGCAGTCGCGAGTGAGCGGCGAGGCGGTGGATATGGAACGCTACCGCCGGTCGGTTTCCTAGTACGCCGCGGCGGCGATCCGCTGACCCTCCGCGCTCTTCACGAACTCGAAGAATGCGCGGACCGCGGGCTTGATCTCGGCGGTATTCGAGTAGATGACCGCGAGCGGGCGAACGATCTTGTATTCATTGCTGGCGATGGTCTCCTGCGTCGGCAAGACGTGATCGATGCTTATGACTTTCACGCGCTTGTCGCTCGCCGTCCGCGAGCCGGTGCTCGCGATCCCGATCGCGCCGTCGAACGAGTCCACGGCGGTCAGCATCGCCTCGACCTCGGTTTGCTGGATCACGTTCTTGCCGTACGCCGGGACCGCGCCGTCGAAGATGAAGTTCTCGAACGTCTGGCGGGTCGCGGCGTTGGGCTCGCGGATGTACGGCCGGATCGTCGGCTGGGTTCCACCCAACTCCAGCCAGCTCGTGACCTCGCCGGTATAGATCCGGCGAAGCTGATCTTTGCTGAGGTTGGTGACTGGGTTGGCGGCGTTGATGACGACCGCGGTTCCGCTGAAACCGATCGGAATACCCGTCACTTGATTCTGTTCGGCGGCCGTCAGATTGCGGCTGACGAACCCGACATCGATGGCGTTCGAGAGGACGAGCTTTATGGCGGAGTTCGAGCCGCTCTCGGCGACGATCCAGTTGACCTGCGGATGGAGTTCTGTGAACCGAGCGGTCAGCGCTTGGACCGCGGGCAGCGCGCCGCCACCACCGCTCGCGGTATACGTTCCGGAGAGTGGCTCGGGCGTCGATGCAGCAGGGCCGGCGCCGCACGCTGAGACCGTGAGGAGAGCAAGGACAATTCCGGCGAGATGGATCGCCCAGTGGCGTGGTTCTCTGCGCCGGATCAACACATCCTGCTCAGGGCCACGTTCGCCGTGGCGCCGAACCCCCACAATCCCCAAACCGGACTAGCAATTGACTAGATCATTTGACGGAGGGGCGGCGGCGTGAAGATCGGACCCATCACGATTCCCGAGGCGGGTGAGCGCGCGACGGGCACCTTCACGTTTTCCGACGACGAGGGGCTCGCGAAGTACGAGTGGCCCTACATCGCGATCGTGGGCTTGCGCGCCGGGCCGACCTTTCTCATCACCGCCGGGATCCATGCGGCCGAGTACACCGGGATCGAGGCGGCCATCCGCCTCGGGCGAACGATCTCGCCCGACGCGGTCCGAGGCACCATCCTCATCCTTCCGCTCCTCAACCGCCCCGGTTTCTACGAGCGCAGCATCTATGTGAACCCCGAGGACGGGGACAACCTCAACCGGCTCTTCCCGGGAAAACCAGACGGAACATGGGGCGAGCGATTCGCGCACCACCTCCTTACCGAGATCATCACGAAGTGCGATTACTCGATCGATCTCCACGCCGGCGATCTGATCGAGGACCTGGAGCCATTCGTCATCTACCGCGAAACGGGGACGCCCGCGCTCGACGAGCGCATCCGCGGGATGGCCGACGCGTACGGCGCGCGCTGGGCGGTGAAGGGCATGCCCACGAGCGAGCGGCCCGGTTCACTGTTCGCCGTGGCGTCGCTGAACGGCGTCGCGTCGATGATCGCCGAGTCCGGCGGACGTGGGCTCCTCATCGAGGAGGACGTCGCGCGGCACGTCACCGGCGTCACGAACATCCTTCGCGCGATCGGATTGCTCAGCGGCACCCCCGAACGCGTCGAGCCGCCGACGGTCGTGAAGAGCTTCGAGTGGCTGCGCTCGCCAGTCGAAGGGATCTTCCACAGCCACGTCCGCGTCGCCCAGCTCGTGAAGCCGCGTGACCTCCTCGGCGACATGACCGATCTCGTCGGTGAACCGCTCGCGGCCATCACCGCTCCCGTGGGCGGAGTTGTCCTATTCATCGTCACGAGCCCGGCGATCAAGAAGAACGGACTGCTTCTGGCCATCGGCGAGCTCTGATGCGCATGTGCGTGCCGGCGCTCACGGCTGCTTCCGTCCTCGCCCTTGCCGCGTGCGTGCCGCAGCCAACGGACGGCACCCGCAGCGGCACGCCGAGCCCGTCTTCGGGCGCCCTCGTATCGCAGCGCGGCGCCGGAGGCGATCTCAAGATCCTGTACTGGCAGCCGCCGAGCACACTCAATGCGCATCAGGCCACCAGTCCCAAGGACAGTGACGCCGCCCGACTGGTGCTCGAACCGCTGGCTTCGCTCGGCAAGGAGGGTCAGCCGATCGCCAACGGTCTCGCCGCCGAGATCCCGACCGTGGCGAATAGCGGTATCGCGAAGGACTTCACAAGCGTGACCTGGAAGCTCCGCCAGGGCGTGAAGTGGTCGGACGGCACACCGTTCTCCGCCGACGACGTCGCCTTCACCTACGAATACCAATGCGATCCGGCGACGGCGGCGACGACATTCGATCGCTGCGACGGCGTTCGGAGCGTCGTGGCTCGTGACGCGAACACCGTCGTCGTCACGTACCGGTCGCCCCATCCGAACGTCTTCCAGTGGGGCGTCGGAGCGGCGGGCGCGATCCTTCAGAGAGACCAGTACAAGAGCTGTCTCGGCGCCAGCGCCGCCGGATGCGCGGCGGATGTCAAGCCCGTCGGGACCGGTCCATACAAAGTCCGCGACTTCAAGATCAGCGACGTCGCCACCTTCGATCTCAACGGCAATTTCCGTGATCCGAGCAAGCCGTTCTTCAAGTCGGTCACGTTCAAGGGCGGCACCGACCCCGAGGCTGCGGCCCGCGCTGTCTTTCAGACCGGCGACATCGACTACGCGTGGAACCTTCAGGTCGAGCCGACCACGCTTCGCACCCTTGCGCAGAACTCGCAGACCGGCGCTCTGGTGACGGTCTTCGGTTCGAGCGTGGAGCGCCTCGATCTCAATTTCTCAAACCCCGACGCGTCGCTCGGCGACAAACGCGCCGAGCCCGACACGAAGCACCCGTTCCTGGCGGACAAGTCCGTCCGCCGCGCGCTGGCGATGGCGACGAACCGTGACGCGATCGCGCAGAAGATCTACGGAGACGGGCTGTTCGGAAAGGCGACCTGCAACGTGCTCGCCGCGCCGGACGCGATCAGCTCGCCGAATACCAAAGGATTCGATGTCTGCAAGTTCGATGTGGATGCCGCGAATGCCGAGCTCGATCGGGCCGGGTGGATCAAAGGCGCCGATGGGATCCGAGCGAAGGGCACGGTGAGGCTGAAGGTGCTCTTCCAAACGAACGTCAACGCACGCCGGGAGCTCACACAGGCGTTGCTGAAGAAGGACTGGGAGGGCATCGGTTTTCAGGTCGACCTTCGCTCCGAGCCGTTCACCACCTTCTTCTCGAACACGTCGCCCGGTGGTGCCGATCGGTTCTGGGCGGACGTGCAGACGTACGCTGATGGCGGCGACCCCGACCCGACGGCGTACCTCACCTCCGGCTGGACGACCGGACAGATGGCCGCCAGGACGAATAACTGGCTCCTCGGAAACCGCGCGCGCTACTCGAACAAGGACTTCGACGCGCTCGTCACCCGCCTGCTCAGCGAGAGCGATCCCGCCAAGCGCGCGGACATCGCGCGACAGGCGAACGACCTTCTTATCCAGGA
>WNGI01007634.1_pt2 | contig 18930 bp, 13 predicted proteins | sample 5400621 | NCBI WGS metagenome assembly WNGI01 (sample SAMN13153374, study PRJNA577476) | soil metagenome | isolation source: 20 cm soil or saprolite under Garry oak tree replicate 1 | place: USA:California | collected 2016-06-15
TCCAATACTGAATTGCGAGCGCGCGTGCAAAAACTGCGTCAACGCTCGGTGAGAAATCGTCGTCGGATTGGCGTAATTAGGCTAATATGCCATGGTCCTGCCGTTGCGCAAGACCATACGGTTTGGGTACGCGATCCAGACAATTCATTTGGGCTACGCCCCCGGCGACCGCCCCTTAGGCACCGAAAAATCGAAAGGCTGCTGGACCAGTTGGCGCACCGCGATGCCTCCCTTTTTCGCGGGTTTGTACCTTGCCCCTTCCAGTGCGCGCCGCACTGCGTCACTGAAGAGTGGATGCGTCGAAGATACTATTCCCAACGACTCGTATTCCACCTTCCCTGACGTGTCCACAACAAATTCGGCGAGGACCGATCCCGTGACGCCAGTAGCAAACAGCGCGGGCGGATACCTAACATCAATCGGATGACCGCTGTCGGGTGCGGCGCGCATGTCAACCTGATCGGAGGTGAAAATCGTAAGAGTCTCGACCATTCGCTGGAAATCCCAGTTCGGTGCGGACGCTGGAAAAACCGGATCGGTGTCGGGGCCCCGAGACCATAGAAGAATGGTGCCGCAGCTCGATTGATCACGATCAGCCTGAAACCGTAAGGGAGCGGTAGTCGACCCGAGATATAGCTCGATACCCTGTATTGTATTCGGCGAAAACGCGTCCAGGTCAACCTCGCCTGCACCCATCGACATTCCGTCGATCCAGACCAGAGGCGAACAATTCCTCTGCCGCATTCGAACGCCACGGCCAGTCCTGTTGCCTCTTGACGTGACCCCCGGCACATGAGTCAAGAGCTGACTCAACCGCGACGGATTTTCACGGTCGATCTGTTCGCGCGTGATGAAATACCCGTCGGAATGATTCTGAAGACGCTGATAGTATCCTGCGAGCCGACCCGTGAAATCCACGTGCTGCGTGCGAATTGCAACCGCCGGCAGCACTGTCGGCGTTCGTGCGAGACGAATTGTCAGCCGTGACTGATTGTCTCCCGACGAACGAAAATCGAGCGATGTCGCCACGAAGCCAAGCCGCCTCACTTTGATCGTCAGTGCAGTATCACCGACAATTTCGAAACGAAACTCGCCGAGCTCACTGGTCAGCGCGCGCGTGAAAGTCGGCACCAGCGTAACCTCGGCGCCATAGATCGGAACGCCTGAAGAATCGGTGACGGTGCCGATCAGCGTAGTCGTTTGCGCCGCAGCATGTGTGGCGAAAACCAAGAACGCGATTTGAATCGCTAACGCCACATAAATCCGCAAGTGGCTTCGCGTGAGATAATCCACTTAGCGACTACCTCCCAGCTACTATTGTAGCAATCGGTCACAGGTCGGACAATAGAGTTGCTGTTGCACAGGGACGCGACCGAGTTGCCACCTTCTGAAACAGGCATTATGGTAGGGCGTACAACACCTGCCGTGGCAGCAACCAAACAACTTGAGGAGGCGCACTTGCCCCGTTCGAGCTTTCGCTACCTGAGCGTTCTCGCTGCGTTCACCTCGGCAATTGGATGCGCTTCAGCTGGTGGTAACGTTTCAGTGAACCAGTCGGCGCCGGACTTCGTCACGAGTCTCGAGATTGCTGCTACTCCTGTAAGTTCCGCCTACGACCTGGTGAGCCGCCTGCGACCCACATGGCTCAGACCTGGCGGAATCAGCTCGGTTTCCGGCGGCAAAATCTCGAACCAGGTGACGCTGGTATATCTTGACGGTAACAAGATGGGCGAGCTCGATGCGCTGAGGAGCATTTCCGCGAGCGGCATCCAGACTATGCGTTGGCTCGATGCTGTGAGAGCGCAGACAGTTCTCCGCGGCATCGGAACTGAAGCCGTCGCCGGTGCCATTGTTTTGAGCACCAACCGGTAATCCTGATCGCACGTCCAGCTTCTCTCTTCTTATCTGTTGTTGGTTCGCGTAATGTTATCTGGTGTCCTTCGTTCACCTACACTGCCACTCGGAATACTCCCTTCTCGACGGCGCAAATCGGATTGACGACCTGATCAAGAGGGCGCTCGAGTTCGAGCAGCCCGCCCTCGCCGTCACCGATCACGGAAACCTCCACGCCGCCTGGGAATTCCAGGAAAAAGCGCGCAAAGCGGGAATCAAGCCGATCATCGGCATGGAGGCGTACGTCGCTCCAGGCGACCGCCGCAACAAGGATCGCGAAGGGAATCGAAAACCGTATTACCACCTCGTGCTGCTCGCGAAAAACAACACGGGCTACCGCAACCTCATAAAGCTTTCGTCGCTCGCCTACACAGAAGGCTTTTATTCACGGCCCCGCGTCGACCGGGAGATCCTCGCTCGCTATCGCGAGGGTATCGTCGTTTCATCCGCCTGCATGGCGGGCGAAGTCGCGCAGAATCTTCTCGCCGACAACTGGCCGGGTGCGCGCGAAGCTGCATCGTGGTACGCCAACACTTTCAAGGATTATTACCTGGAGGTGCAAGCGCACGACACCGAGAATCAGGCCGAGCTGAACTCGCGAGTCTTCCGACTCGCCGAAGAGCTTGGTCTCCCCGTAGTTGCAACGAACGATTCGCATTTTCTCCGCGCCGAAGACCACGACGCCCACGACATTCTTCTTTGCATCGGACTCGGCAAAGACTTCACATCCAACGATCGGATGCGTTACGACGCTGGACTTTACTTCAAGCATTCCGGAGAGATAGCGGCTGCGTTCCCCGATCGCCCTGATGTTCTCGAGAACACTCTGCGAATCGGGGAAGAATCGGGAATCGAGCTGTCGAAGAAATATCAGGTTCCTGCGTTTCCTCTCCCGGCGGGAGCGAAGAGCGAGAACGACTATCTCATCGAGCTGTCAAACGCAGGAGCGCGCGAGCGCTACGGCGATCCCCTGCCAAACGACGTGCGAGAGCGACTCGATTACGAGCTTGGCGTGATTACCACCACAGGATACGCCGGCTATTTCCTGATCGTCGCCGATTTTATTCGCGCCGCGAGAGAGAAAGCAATTCCGGTTGGCCCGGGTCGCGGATCGTCCGCGGGCTCGATCGTCGCCTACGCTCTGCGTATTACGAACATCGATCCACTCCGCTTCGACCTGCTGTTCGAGCGCTTCCTCAATCCGGAACGCGTGTCGATGCCGGACATCGACATCGACTTCTGCATGGAACGACGAGGGGAAGTCATCGATTACGTGAAGGAAAAGTACGGCCGCGACTCGGTTGGTCAGATCGTCACCTTCGGAACTCTGAAATCACGCGCCGCGGTGAAGGACGTGGGCCGAACTCTTGGTTTCACTCCGGCTGAGACCGACGCTCTCGCCAAGCTGATTCCCAACGCGCCCAACTACTTCCTTACCGTGCGCGAAGCGATCGACCGCGTCCCGGAAGTGAAGAAGCTATATAAGGAAGATGAGCGCTATCACGAGCTACTCGACTTCGCGATAGCGCTGGAAGGACTGTCACGTCATTCCGGCGTTCACGCGGCGGGAATCGTGATCGCTCCGGGACCTCTCGACGAGTACGTCCCGATCATGACGCAGAACTCGAAAGGCAGTGGAGCGGGCAGCGAAGAAAACGTAGTCGTGACGCAGTACGACATGGACGCTCTCGAGAAAGTCGGCATGCTCAAGATCGACTTCCTCGGCTTGACGACTCTGACGGTCATCGACGATGCGCTGAAGTCGATCCGGGAGCGCACCGGCTCGACGCCTGATCTGGACGCGATTCCACTCGACGATCCTTCTGTGTATCGATTGCTCCGCGCTGGAAAAACCACGGGCGTGTTCCAGTTCGAGTCTCCGCTCGCAACGGACATGGTTCGCAACATGCGCGTCGACCGCTTCGAGGATCTCGTCGCCTCGAATGGACTGATGCGTCCCGGTCCGCTCGACGCGGGCATGCACAAGGTTTACATAAGGCGAAAGAAGGGCGAGGAGCCTGTTTCGTATCTCCTGCCCGAGCTGAAGGAAGTTCTCGAGTCGACGTACGGCGTCATCACGTATCAGGAGCAGGTGATGCGCGTTGCGCAGAAGCTCGCGGGAATCTCGCTCGCTGAAGCGGACGTTCTTCGAAAGGCAGTTGGAAAGAAAGATCCGGTTCTCATTCGCGAGGAGCTCGGCAAGTTCGTCGAGAAATCCGTTGCGCGCGGCTTCGAGCCGAAGATCATTGACAAGATAGCCGAGCAGCTCGAGACGTTCGGACGGTACGGTTTTCCGAAGGCGCACTCGGTCGCGTACTCGATCATTGGATTCCACACTGCCTGGCTCAAGATCCACTTCCCGGCGGATTTCATGGCGGCGCTCTTGTCGTCGCAAATCGGCGATACCGACAACGTCGTCAAGTACATCAACGAGACGCGCGATCTTGGCATCGAGGTTCTTCCGCCCGATGCAAATGAGTCGGGATACAAGTTCACGGTGATCGAGGACAAGCGAATCCGCTTCGGACTGGGCGCGATCAGAAACGTCGGACGATCGGCGATCGATTCGATCATCGCCGCAAGAGCGAGCGGACCTTTCACTTCGCTCTCGGACCTCGCGGATCGTGTCGACCTTCGCGTGTGCAACAAGCGAGTCTTCGAGGCGCTCATTCAAGCAGGCGCACTCGACGCATTGGGCGGTCACCGCGCCCAGCTCTTCGCAGCACTCGATCAGGTTCTGCGCGAAGCATCGCTCAAGCAGGAGGAAATCGCGTCGGGTCAGGTTTCGATGTTCGGCTCGATGACAGACAATGGCCAGACTCATCATCCGGCCGTGCTGCCCACTGTCGCAACCTGGACTGAGTCAGAGAGACTCGCAAAGGAAAAGGAGACGCTCGGCTTTTACATATCTGGACATCCGCTCGAGCCTTATCGCGTTGAATGCGAGCTTTTCTCGACTCATAAGGCTGCCGATCTTAAAGGCTGGATTGCTGATCCGATGACTCTGGCCGTTGTAGTCACCGGAATCAGGCGACAGATGAGCAAGCGATCGGGCTCGGAGTTTGCGCGTCTCACAGTGGAGGATTTTTCCGGATCTGCAGAAGTGATGGTTTTTCCGGAGAAATGGTCCGTCCTCTCAGATCAGGTGAAGACCGACGTTCCGATTCTTCTGAAGGGTGGCTACCTGCGGCGCGATGAGACCTCGGACAATGCGACGTTCGTTGTGGAATCCATTACGCGAATGGCGGAGCTCAGAGCGAGCGGGCAAGTGATGATTTCCATTCGGCTCACTCGAGACCCCGCTCTCGACCCCGAAGTCATGAGGGATGTGCGCAGTATTGCGGAGTCGTTTCCGGGAACAGCGCCGCTCGAGGTCACCTACAGCGACGGCAACGGGTTGCGGGCGAGGCTTCGCTCTCGCAGTTTGACGCTCGCGGTCAACAACACGGCCCTCAATGATCTCCGGTCGCTACTGGGAAGCGACGCGGTGCGCCTGCAACGCGGGAGCAGATAGTGGCGACCTCCAGCCAGTCTCTCGATTTCGAAAAGCCGATAGCCGAGCTCGAGCGGCAAATCGATGAGCTGAAGAAACTCGCGGGTGATCAACAGCTGAGCGTCGTCGACGAGATCGCTCCGCTCGAGCAAAAGCTCGTCGAGCTGAGGGACCAGATTTATCACAGCCTGACGCCGTGGCAACGCGTGCAGGTTGCGCGCAATGCGAAGCGCCCATTCACGTCAGAGCTGATTCAGCTGATCTTCACCGATTTTATCGAGCTCCATGGCGATCGCGCCTTTCGCGACGACCCTGCAATAATCGGCGGATGGGCTCGTCTCGATGGCGAGACGGTAATGGTGATGGGACAGCAGCGCGGCCGCGACACGAAGGAAATTCTGAGACGCAATTTCGGAATGCCGCACCCGGAAGGTTATCGGAAAGCGCTGCGCCTGATGAAGCTCGCAGAAAAATTCCACGTGCCCGTGCTCACTTTCATAGATACGATGGGCGCATGGGCGGGAATCGGCGCAGAGGAGCGAGGCCAGTCGGAAGCAATCGCGCGAAATCTTCTGGAAATGACGCAGCTCACAGTTCCGATCATCGCCACGGTGATTGGCGAAGGAGGATCAGGGGGCGCGCTCGCGCTTGGAGTCGCTGACCGCGTGCTCATGATGGAGAACGCCGTTTACTCCGTGATCACTGTCGAGGGTTGCGCGGCGATTCTATGGAAGGACGGCAAGAGTCCGGAGATGCGCGAGAAGGCGGCGACTGCGTTACGGGTGACTGCTCCCGACCTGTTCGAGCTGCGAGTGATCGATGAGATAGTTCCCGAGCCGCCCGGCGGCGCTCATTCGGATCATCAAGCCGCGGCCAAAACTCTGCAGGAAGCTCTCAATCGTCATCTCGAGGAGCTTCGAAAGTATCGGCCGGAAAAACTCGTGCGACGCCGCCGCCAAAAGTATTTGCGACTCGGCCAATGGACTGAATGAAATCCGTCGATCCGTCGATCCGTCAATCCGTCAATCCGTCAATCCGTTCTAAAGAATGGCGCATTTAGTCGAAGTCTCATTCCGCGGAAACCGAAAGGAGTTCTTCCTTTGGGATTATCCCGATCCTCCACCGATGAAGGCAGCGATCATCGTGGATGCCGATCGCCCTGGCGAGCCAGCGCGATCGAGCGAGCGCCGCTGAGCTCGACCGCCAGAACGAGGACGCGCGCAAGAAAGCGATGGAGCGCGTTCGCGCCAACGGACTCTCGATGAAGGTCTCCGACGCCGAATGGCAGTGGGACAAGAAAAAGCTCACCTTCTACTTCACTGCCGAAAAGCGCGTCGATTTTCGAAATCTCGTGCGCGATCTCGCGTCACTCTTCCGCACGCGCATCGAGCTCAAGCAAATCGGAGTGCGCGACGAAGCGCGCCGTCTCAACGGCATCGGCCGTTGCGGACGACAGTATTGCTCGGCGTCGTGGCTGCCCGAGCTGCGGCCGGTGAATCTTGGAGTAGCGAAAGATCAGCGTCTCTCGCTCAATCCGGCGCAAATCTCAGGAGCGTGTGGACGGCTGATGTGTTGTCTCCGATACGAGCACGAATTCTACGTGCAGAGCCGAAAGCGATTTCCGAAAGAAGGACGGCTCGTGACGACCGCTCGCGGAGAAGAGAAAGTGATGACGATCGACATCTTCCGTGAGAGCGTTACGCTTCGCTCGGCGGAGGCAGAGACACGAGTGATCGGTCTCATTGATTTCAATCGAGAGCTGGCAGCTCTTCGCGGCGAGATCGATGTCGCGAGCGGCGACGATGTCTTCACGATGGAGCCCGACGAATTTGAATCCGGTGAAGGGTTCGACGACGTATCACCAGAGCTGATGTTCACGTCCGAGCACGAGATGGTCGTGATCGACGAATCGCTCATCGCCGAAGAGCCGCGCGCGCAAGGAGCAGAGGAAGCCGCTAACGGCACTCCGCCCAGCAACGAAGGAGCGAGCCGCCGCCGTCGTGGACGACGGGGCGGGCGACGCAGCCGCGGCGGCGACTCCGGAGAAAAATAGTTTGGGAAAGTTCTACATCACGACCGCCATCGATTACTCCAATGGCGATCCTCACCTCGGTCATGCGTTCGAGAAAATCGGCGCCGACGCAATCGCGCGCTATCGACGCCTTTGCGGCGACGACGTTCATTTTCTGATCGGCATGGACGAGCACGGCCTCAAGGTGGCACTCGAGGCGGCTGATAGAGGAATCGAGCCGAAGCAATTAGTGGGTCAAGTCGCCGAACGATTCATCGCGATGTGGCGCCGCTTGTCCATTTCCAACGACCAGTTCATCCGAACGACAGCACCTGAGCATCACGCGGGAGTGCGCGCGCTCATCGAGGCGATCTTTCAAAATTCGCCGGGCGATTTCTACGAGAAGGAATACGAAGGCTGGTACTGCGTAGGCTGCGAATCGTTCAAGCAGGACAACGAGATCATAGCGGGAAAATGTGTTCTGCACCCCACGAGAACTCTTCAATGGGTCGCGGAGAGAAACTGGTTCTTCAGACTTTCTGCATACTCGGACCGTCTCCGCGAGCTGATTGCCGGTAGCGATTTTCTTGGACCGAAAAGTCGACGCAACGAGATGCTCGCCCTGCTCGACCAGGGACTCGACGACATTTCTGCAAGCAGGTCGCGATTCTCCTGGGGCGTTCCGTTTCCTCGACAGTCGAGCGATGGAGAAACGCAAACCACTTACGTGTGGTTCGACGCCCTGCCGAACTATCTAACGGCGACTGGTTATCCGTCACCCAAATACAAGCAACGCTGGCCAGCCGATCTCCATGTTATCGGAAAAGACATCACACGATTTCACTCGATCATCTGGCCGGCGATGCTGATGGCTGCGGGACTCGAGATACCGAAGCACGTCTGGGCGCACGGCTTTGTTCTCTTTGCCGGCGACCGCCTCAGCAAATCCACCGGCGTGACCCTCAATATGGACGAAGCGATAGATCGGTTCGGCGTCGATGCGTTCAGATATTTTCTGCTCAGAGAAGTTCCGTTCGATGCCGACGGAAATTTTTCGTGGGCGCGCTTCGAGGACCGATACAATTCGGATCTTGCAAACGCGTGGGGAAATCTCGCGAGCCGAACCATCTCGATGATCGAGAGATATAGGGAAGGAATGATTCCAGAGGGCAAGTCCAACGAGATCGATACAGCCGACGCTCTGGATTTCGCAGCGTATCACCGCCACATGAGCGGCACGCCCGGATATTTGTTGAGCGAAGCACTCCGAGCCGTATGGCAGACAGTCATGCGCGCAAACGAGTACGTCGATCGAAAAGCTCCGTGGAAGCTTGCGAAAGACGAGAGCGCTCGCGCCGAGCTCGATGAGACACTTGCATCGCTGGCGAGACAGCTTGTGCGCCAGGCAGCGTACATCGCGCCCTTCATGCCCCAGAAAGCTGAGGACTTGTGGACACAACTCGGCGGGCCAGGATCAGTGCATGATCTGCGCTTCGATAAACTCGATGCGCTCGACCCTTCCGGATGGAAGGTGAACAAAGGCGCGCCACTTTTTCCGAAGGACGAGAAAAAGGCGCAGTAGTGCGGATCGCAGCAGTTTGACATTTGCTGGCCCCGGCGTTATCGCATAGGAAGCAACCATCTACATCTTCGAGGAAAAAAATGAGGAATGTTCGATTTGCCGCCACACTGTCAGCTTTCGGTCTTGGCATTGTCGGCTGCGCCACAACACCAAAAGTCGAGACCACTCCGTCACCGTCTGGCGCCGTGTCGACGACAAGCACCGCAAACGTCGCGAGCTGGTCGGGCAACATCAGCGCGGTCGTAGAGAGCAACTCCGATGTCAGGCAGTCATCGCGCGGTAACGGCTACGGAAACGCGCAGCTCACGCGCGGCGACGCCGCAAACTCAACGCGCATCAATGTTCAGTACTCGAGCGCCGGCACGAGCGACCGGTATTTGAACTGGGCAATTCTTCCTGGACGTTGCGGTGCCGGGTCGCTGCCGGTCATGCCGATCAGCAATTTCCCCGAGCTCACAGTCGGTGGAGACGGTCGCGCCCAGGTGAATGTCGAGCTGCCATTTGAATTCCCAAGGAGCGGCGATTATCACATCAACATCTACCATGAGCGACAGCAGACGCTCGATCAGGTGGTAGCGTGCGGCAATCTTCGGCCGTCGATGGGTTGAGCTGAAAACAGTAGCAATGCAAAAGGGCACGTCCTTTCGGACGTGCCCTTTGCTTTTACCGCTCCTGCTTTACTTCTCGCCGAACACTGGGTTCGGTGGCGCACCGCCGTATGTGTAGACCGGCAGGCCAAGAGTCTCCAGCTCCTTTGCAGGAAGCGGAAGGTGGCGCGGCGTACCCAGCTGCAGGTTCGACCCGCCCTTGAATGCCCACGTGTTCCCAATCGGAATGGTGCCATAGGTCAAACCCGGCTCGATTCGACGTCTGTCGAACCACGCCTGACTTGCTCCCGTGTTCATCAATTCGATATCTCGCTCGTAGAAGATGTCCGCGAGAAGCTCGTTGTTGGTCATCGCGCCAGTCGCCGGCGGAAGTCCACCGCGAGTAACGCGTGTCTTGTTGATCAACGCCGCGGCAGCGCCCTTGTCTCCACCCGTGCGAATGAGCGCTTCGGCGATCAGCAGATCGTTCTCAGCCGGCAGAGCAAACGGAACGTTGCCGATGAGGCCTTCACTCTCTGACTCGAACGAGTGGAAGAAGTACCGAGTGTGCGACCACTGACTGAAGAAGTAAACGCCACGAGCAGGGTTGTACGGAATGTTGTTCGTAAATGTGAAATCCGTCGACAGTCGGTTGTCAGCCGAAACTGCTTTCGGCGGAGGAGTCACACTGGTGTACTCGACCGGTTGCGTCGGATCGAGCAGCTGAATAACGCGCTGGTCCGTGCGGACCCAGCTCTGGCTCTCGCCATAGTACTTCATGTAGTCGTACCACAGGCTGCCGCCATCTCCGGTGATCTGAAGAGTGAGCGGCGTTCCAATGCTGATTCCCTTGTTGGCATACGCCAGAACTTTCGCCCAGTCCGTGGTCGCAGCTTCAGCGGCCGTCCGCGGCATGTACGCGATGGTACGCGCAGCAAAGGTATTGGCGAACTTGGCGAGGTTGGCTGCCGTCAGCGTCATTCCAGGCGTGAACGAGGTAGCAACTGTCCACGACTGGCCTGAGGCTGCAGCGATTGCCTTGTCGAGCTTCAGCAGCGCAGCCTTATTGACTTCAGGATACGCAACCAGCACCGCGGTGCCCGCAGGAGTGTCTTCATCGACGACGAATCCCTTGTCGAAGACGAGCGACTCGAAGCTGAGCGAAAGTCCCTGAATCAGGTATGCGAACGTCTGAAACTGCGGAGTTTCGTCAGCTGCACCGGCAGTTACTGCGACCTTGACTCCGCGCTTGATCGCGCCGAGTCCATCGTTCGCAGCGCCGAGTGCGCCGTACAGAGCATCGTACTGCGCGCTCGCTACTAGACCATCGCCGGCCGACGAGCTGTTGTTATACGCAAGTCGGGGCTCCTGTCCGTTGAACCGTGCACCAAAGTTTCCAAACGCCATCGTCATATTGTCCGCCATGACTGACGTGGCAAGTCCCGGGCACGGACCACAAGCATCCGTACCTTGCATGGCAAAGAACCACGTGTTGAACGAGGCTCCAATCAAATTCCGGACGTCGCCCGGCGTTGCAACTGCTCGTGCAACGTCAGGCGCGTTCGGGTTGGTGATGTTGAGGTCCGGCTTGCAGGCGCCGGCGAGCGCAACAATTCCTACGCTCGCAGCCAACGTCGCAAATCGTGTTTTATAGGTCATGATTATCTATAGCTCCGTTAGAATCCGATTTCGATCTGGCCAGTGAACTGGCGGAACGCCGGATAGCGGAAGCCATCGATACGGAAGTTGAAATCTCCGTTCGAGCTTGCTTCCGGATCGAATCCGGAATAGTTGGTCCACGTCTTCAGGTTACGTCCAATGAACGCGACCTTCAGGCTCTGACCGGTACGCATGAACGGCAGCGCGCGGACGAAGCTCTGTGCGAAGTTGTAGCTGACCGACATTTCGCGAAGCTTGACGTACGAACCGTCCTCCACGAAGTAGCTGCTGGGCTCGAGTCCGTTGTACAGACCGACGGTATAGTAGTCGATCGTGTGCTTGGATGTCGCCGGCTTTCCAGCCTGGTCGAGCGCGACATGACGCATGTCCTGGAACATCCAGTTCTTCGTGAAGTTGTAGATGTCGCCGCCGCGCGTGCCGTCGAGCAGACCGTAGAGGGTGAAGCCACCCGCACGAATGGTGTTCGCGAAGCCGAATGTGTAATTCGGATTTACATCACCGATCTTTACGTTGTTCTTGCCGTTCTTGTCGACGTATGCAATCGGACGCTCGCAGACGAGGTTGATGCAGCTCTTGAGCACCACCAGGCCTTCGTCGTTCACAACGTAGTTGTTGAGATCGATGGTGGCATTGAGTGGATTATCCTTGAGCTGGTCGAGCGATGTCACCCACTTCTGACCGTAGATGACGCCCATCGTCTCGCCTTGCTTGTAGTAGAAGATCGCCTGACCCTGCGAGCTGGATCCGACGCGGAACGGTGCGCGGCCGAGCTCGTCGATCTTCTGACGACTTCGCTCACCGGTCAAAGTAAAGTTGTAGCTGAAGTTCGGACGATCGATGACGCGCGTGTTGAGCTGAAGCTCGAACGTGCGGCCGCCGATCCTCGCAGCGTTCTGCCACTGCGAAGAGAATCCGCCCGACTGCGCCAGTGACAGCGGCACGAGCAAGAACGCTCCCACCGTGTGACGATCGGACTTCACGAACTCAACGTCGAAGCGATCGAAGAGGCTCGCGTTGACACCGACTTCGTTCTCTGTCTGCACGGCCGGCTTGAGGAGCTTGTTGCCGATCGTGTTCTTGGTCAGCTGTCCACCGGACACTGAGTAGGTCTCGTACTGATACTCGAATCCGGGACGGAGTCCAGCGGTTCCGCGCGCCGCGCGAATCTTGAGCTCCTGGAAGCCCGGGATGTGGATGTCCTGCGTAATTCTCCACGCACCCGAAAGCTGATAGAAATTGTTCCAGCGATTGGCCGCACCGAACAGCGAAGAGCCGTCACGTCGTCCAAGCACCTGTACGAGATACTTGTCGGCGAAGTTCAGGTTCTCCGTAACGGAGCCGTTCATCGTCCGGACGTTCTGGATCTGCGAAGTGGTGCTGCCTGTCGAAAGCTGCGTCGGGTCGGCGGACTGGAGATCCGGAACCGAAGCGACGAGCAGCTTGCTGAATCCTGTGCCGAAGCTGTTGAACCGATCTTCCTCGTACTGATAGGACCCACGAGTGGTCGACCGGAGCGAGCCCAGCGTGAAGTGCGCCGTCCCGCCGACGAGCGAGTTCGACGACTGATCGTTCGTGGTGCCGAGCGTGATCGAGCCAACGCCAGGAGTCTCGACGTCGGTGTTGCCCGTGTTCAGCAGGCCGCGATCGTAGAAGTTCGTCGACCGCTCGTTCAATCTGTCGGTTCCATACGAGCCATCGAAGGTCAACCATGTGAACGGACGATAGCGCGACGAGAACGATCCGAAGATGCGCTCGCGACGATCGTTGAATGACCGGTGTGCCAGATCATACAGCGGGTTGCCGCGCGCCGTGCCGCCAGTCGCAGCCGCCGGGAGAACCGGCGAATACTGCGTTCCGCAAAGTGTCGGATCCGGAGCGGCTGGATTGCAGCCGGGCTTGGCGTTCGGGAAAATCAGATCGACGTCAGGCGGTGCCTGGAGAAGCGCGAAGAAAGTGCTCGTTCCGGAGACGCTTGGCGTTTGATCGCTGTTCGACAAACCATAAAGAAGTGAAATCGACGCATCAGCTTTCTTGCCGATTCCCTGATCGACGTTCAGTCTGAGGTTCTGGCGCTTGAAGCCATTGAGGAACGGCAGAATTCCGCGATCGGTATCGCGCGAGAATGACGACGCGAAGTTGGTGTTTCCACGACGAAGTGAAATGTTGCCGTAGTTCGTTACGTAACGGCCGTCGCGAAGATTGGTCTTGAGCTGATCTCTGTAGCTTCCGGCTGGATACGGATTGTCAGCATAACGATCCGGCTTGATGATGCGCTGACCAGCGGAGGTAAGCGCGAACGACCCATCTGCGTTGAGCACGTACGGGTTGTGCTGGTTGAGCGGAACCCAGTGCTCGACGGAGGAAGTACCCACCTCGTTACGAGTAAGGAAGCTTACCTTACCCTCGGGCGAGTCCTTTCCACGCTTGGTCGTGATGTTCACGACTCCGTTCGCGCCGGTGGATCCATACGCGGTCGCTGATGCTGCGCCCTTCACGACTTCGATCGACTCGATGTCCTGGGCGTTCACATCGGCGATGCCGTTGGTGCTGAGTACGCCGTCAACGATGAAGAGCGGCTCGTTGCCGCCGACGCCGAGTACGGCGGAGGTGCGAACGCGGATTGCCGGACGCGATCCCGGGAGACCCTGCGTCATCGCGACGCGGACTCCGGAAACTTTTCCGGCGAGCGCCGACACTGCATCCTTCGGCGGCACATCCTTGAGCTGCTGCTCGCCAACTTTTCCGACGGAAATCGTCAGGTTACGCTGCGATGTCGCCTCAGCGACACCGCTGACGATGACTTCGTCGAGCTGACGGACTTGCTGACTGAGTACAAAGTTCTCGGTAACTGAACCCGCGCTAACGGTCACGTTGCGCGACTGCGGCGCATAACCGATGCGGCGGACAGTAACGACGATGCTCTGTCCGGCCTGCGCATTGCTTCCGAGAGTGATTTTGTAATTGCCTGTTGCATCTGTGCTTGCGCCGACACCCGTCCCGAGAGTCGGGATGACGACATTGACGGCGGGAATTCCATTCCCTGCCTCGTCGGTAACACGGCCGGAGATCACTGCTTGACCTTGCGCGATCGCGGCGCCCCCGAAGGACGCAACGACGACAAAGCTGGCAGCGACCAGCCGACTGAATCGTCTAAAATTGTTCATTTTCCCTCTAGTCCGAAGAAGTTGTCCGGCGTCGAACGATTGGCGCCGAAGAAAAGCAAATCTTTTCTTTGCTGCGCCCCATCCGGAATCTTTCGCCGTCGAATGCTCGGTGGTGGGCACGAGGGGATGGCGGTGTTCAGGGATGCGGGGTCCAACTTATAAAGGACTTATTTCTGCCATGGCATCCCTCCACCTGAGGTTCGACTGCGACGAATAACCGAAACCCCGTCGTTTGTTAAACGCGGTTACGATTCGCTAACATTGGGTTTCTAACCTGCAGTGCTACTATATATATCTTCGCCAGGCGCGAACATCTGTGCCCGCAATCATTTACAGTGGAGTTCAACCCGTGGCCGACGGTGCGCCAGACGGGGGTTGTAAGGGGGCAATGTAGGTCTGGGGCCAAAACATCGCAAGTGCGTTCGCACGCCCTGAACTGCTGTTCGGCGCTTACAATTGCCCGCGGCGCTGCCGCGGGGCGGAACCTACTGGTAGCGCGTATAAATCTGGATCACGCCCGCCACATGATCGCTGCCGTATTTCGTCATCGCATCCCAGCCTTCGATGAACCGGATTTCGGCGATGTTCGACGCCTGGATGGTGCGAAGCGAAGCGATTGTGCCGAACTCTACATTGTCCAGATAGACCGTCGGTTCTTTGGGCTGCTTGAGAAGAATCGAATTCGGACCTCGCGAGTTCAGAAAGTTCGCGCGATACAGCGCAATCAAATCGTACGCGGTCGCCACATTCGCTGATTGGATCTCGGCGGTAGTGATGACATTTCGATCAGTCGGATCGACGTGATGCATGCTCGCGCATGCGCCGAGTGAAAGAGAGAAGCTGAGGAATAGCGGGATGGATACTCGACGAGCGCTGTGCATGGCAGGACAGTGCCTCCAGTCAAGCGGCTCCCGAGGTCCGAAAAGGCGGCCGGGGTCTGCCGCGCGAAATGCTCTCGAGGCATAAGGTGCGCCGCCGCGCAAATAGTCGCAAGCTGAATCGCTCAGAATACAAAGCGGCCCTCGCACTTTGCGAGGGCCGCTTTGCAATCGAGCTCAAGAAATTCTAGTTGCAGGTTACCGTAAGAACTCCACCGCGTTGATCGGCTTCGTTCTGCGGAATTGGAAGTGCCTTGTTGAAGATGTCCCCTGCAAGCTCCTTCTTGAAGTACGTGCCGTTCAACCTGCCGTATGCTCGGAGATCGACCAGGCGATGCGCGCTCTCCATAAGCAGAGAGTACCGCTTCTCGCGCAGGATCGCGTCGATTGCGGCTGTTGCATTCGCGAAGGGCGGCAGTGGAGCAAGTCCACCTGACGCAGAACGCACAAAATTCACGTCGGCTAGTGCGCCCGCGAGATCACCGACCCCCACCTTTGCCTGAGCGCGGAGCAGAATCAGCTCCTCGTTTTTCAGGAAGGCAATCGGCTGGACCTGCGTCGCCTTGAAGTTGGAGTGGTACGTAACGTTTTGAATCGTGAAATTCTTGCCGAGCTCGACGATCTTCGCACCGCGAAGATCACCGGCCTGAAGACTGTCGCTGATCTGAGGATTCAGGTGAAGATTTCCATCGACCAGTTGATTCGGCGTATCACCCGGCGCAACACTGAACGTGAAGTAAACGCCATTCCCGATTTGCGACGCATCGCTCGTGTTGATGAACGAGGAATTGATCGCCGTGATCGCCGCGTTGAATCCAGTCGCGCCCGTCGGAGAAGTGTGATCGAGCGCGCGATACAGTTCGACCTTTCCTTTCCAGCCACGATTGAAGAGGGCGAAAGTCGCCGGGGTGTTAAAGCCAGCGAATGGCGAGAAGATTCGTATTCCCACTGTCGAGCAGTGCCGAGATAAACGCGAGCACTTTCGGCTTGCAGACGAGTGGCGCCAGCGCATCCCCCAGCGGATGATCGAGATCTATCGGAACACCTAGGGTGTCCCTGTACTCTAGAGCGTGGTAGTAATCGATAGCCTTCATCGTTTGGACCATTCCACGAGTTGCGGTCTGCTCCTGCGCCGTCACCTCTGCTCCAGGGGCCGACGGCAAGACGGCAAGGATCGTATTTGCCGCTCGAATGTCACGCATGAACGTCGTCCAGTTTCCACTGCCCGAGAAGGCGCCGGGATCCGGAGTGCCGTTCAGGAACTCATTGACGTAGCGTGCCTCCGATGCGTCAGTGCGGTACGAATCGCGCGCCAACACTTCGGCGAACACAATGCCGTTTGCCGGTGCGATACCCAGCGCGGCGCGCTGAGCATCATGGTAGCCGGTGACGATGTTCTGAAGCGTGAGCCGCGTCAGCGGTTTGCCAGTAAGATCTTGAAGTGACGGATTGTTGAAATCGGGGACCGCAGTGGAGTCTCTGCATGCGCCCATCAGCGCGACTCCCGCGATCAAAGTGGCTATGTATTTTCGCATTGTAATAGCGTCTCTGGTCATGGGTGATTAGAAGTCCGCACTGACACTGAAGAACCAGCTGCGACTCGGCGGATATGGTGTCACATCCGCGAAACGATTGGTGATCGAGTTGCCGAAGTTCGACACTTCGGGATCGAGTCCCGTGTATGGAGTCCAGGTGTAGATGTTTCGCCCGGCGACCTCCAATCTCACCGCATTCGCCGAGCTGAAGAGATGCGAGGTCAGAGAACGCGGCAGAGCATACGAAACCGAGAGCTCGCGCAGCTTCACGAACGTCGCGTCTTCGAGGTATGCTTTGGTGCTGCGAAGCGCCTGAAGCGTGCGCATCCTGTTCACGATCACTGTGTCACCGAGGGTTCCCTGGTTGTCCGCACAGCAATCGAGGAAGTAGTCGTTCGTCAGGTTCGCGATGTTACCGCCGTGACGCCAGTCGAACAGAGTGGAGACACGCAACGGTCCGTAGTTAAGCTCGTTGGAAAAACCCATCGTGAATTTCGGATTCGCATCGCCAAGAATGCTCAAGTGATCCACCCGGCTCACGAAAGTTCCGCATGACGTCGTGGATGGTGCGGCAGGACAATCAGCAGTTCCGCGCGTTACCAGCGCTCCCGCGGCATTCCGCCAAGTCGTGTCACGGCCGTTGCGACCGAGGATCGCAGTCGGTGAGCTGCCTTTTTCGATACGCGTTGAACCGAAGCCTACTCCGAATCCGCCGGTGTTGAAGGCGGGAACCGGAAGTTGCGTGACGATGGCGTGATTGTGTGCGAAAGTCGTGCGTGAGATCCAGTTGAGCGAGCCCCACTGAATGGGCGTCATGTTGAGGGTGATCTCATAGCCGCGATTTACAATCGAGCCGCCGTTTACGACCTGCGAGGTAAAGCCGGTCGACGGTGCCCTGATCGCGGTAAGGATCAGATCGTCAATGTTCTTGCGATAGGCAGTGAATTCGAATGCAGCCCGGCCATTGAAGAGCGTCGCATCGACTCCGCCTTCTGTCTCAGTTGATCGCTCCGGTTTAATCTGATCGTTTCCGTAAGCAAGGCCCGGACGGGTTCCGCTTATTCCCTCCTCAGTTATGACGGCGAGGCTCGTGAACTTCTGGCCGTAGCCTGGCTTGTTGCCGGCGCGACCGTAGGCAATTCTGAACTTGAGATCGTTGGTGAACGGCGGTAGCCACGAGCTGCGGTACGCTGCAGCAAACTTCGGGTAACTGAAGTACTTGTCCGGATCGCCGTTGTTGCTCGTGCGCTCGAGATTGACACCGCCCGTCAGGTTGAATCGCTCGTTGAAGAGAAGCAGCTCTTCCTGCGCATAGTACGAGAAATCCTTGACGAGCGTGCGAGTTTCGAATGCAGTGAGATTTGTCGCCTTGTCGAGATCTCCCTGACCGAGAAGCAGGTTCTGGCCGGCCGTGAAGACCTGGTCGAACTGCCTTCGGCCCTGGCGCAGTCCAACAGAGCTCGTAGCCGAAAAGAACCGCGACGCTGGGAAGAACCGGTGAATGATGGACGCGCCAAGCGTCGCGGTGACTTCATTCGAGTTGTTGTCCACGACCGTACCAGGGAGTCCATCAGCCGGCTCGAAGTACAGGAAGCGCGGCGAAAGAAGCTTGTCGAGCTGGTTGAAATGATCGACGCCGCCATTCGCGATTATGTCCAGCGTCTGACGCACGGACGAAAACAGATTGTAGTTCGCTGAAGCGCCGCCTATGAAACGATAGATGTTCTCGGGCGTGCTCAGATTGTCACGATCCTGGAACGGGTTGATAAAACGAGGGCGTTACAGAGAAGACCGTGTACGGATTCACGTTCGCATTGTCGTTGCCGCTGATTCCGCGAACCGTGAGGCTGTGAATGAGCTCGGTGTTCGCCTTGAGATTGAGCTTCGAGCCAATCAGCTGACCGATGTTGATACGAAGCGACTGCTTGTTGTAGCCCGTCCCCTTCTCGATGCCCGCGTCGCGCTTCGCAAGTCCCGAGGCGAAGTAGGTCGTTCCCGCGTTGCCTCCGCTCACGCTCAAATCCGTCTCGTAAGAAAGATTTTTCTCGCCATAGAACTGCTCCTGGAAATCATTGCACGTCGCCGACCATGGCGTCGCGTCGAGACC
>WNGI01001633.1_pt1 | contig 18924 bp, 18 predicted proteins | sample 5400621 | NCBI WGS metagenome assembly WNGI01 (sample SAMN13153374, study PRJNA577476) | soil metagenome | isolation source: 20 cm soil or saprolite under Garry oak tree replicate 1 | place: USA:California | collected 2016-06-15
GGCTGGCAGGTAGGCGACGCGGTGTTGCGCCGCCTGACCATCACGGCGGCCGCGACATCAGCGGGATCGGCATAAGCGGCAAGCCCACATGCCGGCCGACCGCCACGGACGGCCACACCGGGACACCGCCGAGGATCGCTTCGCGCAACCGGTCGCGATCTTGGTCGGCGGCCCAGACGACGAGGTTGACGAGACTGCGTTTCATTTCCTCGGGCAGGCGGACGGTTCGCCACGGACGACGTCGTAGCCCGGCAGCCAAGTCGATCAACTCATCTCGGAGTCAACGTCTGATCATCGTAATGGCACGAGCCTGCTCCGGGTGCACCAACCGAAGCCTTCGACGGCGCCTGGCAAGCGGCGTAGCGATGACGAAAATGCCTACCTCGTCCCGGCCTGGCTCCGCGGCGCTACGTCGGGTCGCCGTGAGCGGACACGCACGGACATGCCGCTGCGTGCGCGATTCTGGCCGTGCCTTCGCGAGGCGCATGCTCGAGCACGGCGCCCTACTGTCGCGCCTCCGCTGCGCACACTCAACGAGATCGCCGAATCCAGCGCGACCTCGCGCGTCCTCAGCCGCTTCCCGTCCTGTGCTTCCCGGAGCTGGGTCGGGATTATGCCTCGACGAGGATCACGAGGGTTTCGGGCAACACGCCGTCGTAGGCCATCGCCTCGGCCGCCCCCTGCGATTGCATCGCGCCCATGAGAGCGTCCATGTCCGCAACGTCCATGAGCACAGCAACATGAGTCCGGTTCTGCGGATCGACGAACGTCCGAATGTTGGTGACACCGAGGGGCCCGAAGAACTCTTCGCGCTTAGGCGAGGCGAGCCAATGATCAGTGTCCTTCACATCGTGGTGACCGATTACGGTCGGCATGGCTCCCCCTGGGCGTCTTGGGCCGACGGCGGTGCCGGGCCCGATGCGCCGGACCATATACCTACGTGCCTCCACGTCTACCTGCGAAGCCCCTGGCCCCGGCGTCACCGCCCGGGCTGGCGCGCTGGGAGCACGATCCACGAACCGATTGCCGCATCAAGTACCGAGTGGCCCGACCGGGCGCCACCCGGACCGGCAGGAGCGCACGAACGGGCGCCCGACGACCCCGCCGAGTCAGTTCGGCGCAGACACGGCGAGTGGACAAGAACCGCATACGTCATGCGACGTAGCCGCGCACGGCAACGTCCTCACTTGCCGCGGACAGGTCGATCGAGCGTCCTCAGCGTGAGTTGCTTTCAAGATCGAACCGTGCGATCTCGCATGTCGAATGCCCGCTGGCTGCTAGAGCAGCGTGTCGAGCACAGGCAGGTTTGCGGCGTCAGGGTCTTAGGGTGAGAAGGTCGCCGTTCGCTGCGAGGATGAGGAGCCGGTTGTCGGCCCAGGCTGCGGCCCACGTCGTCTGCGCCGCGCGGTCTGGCATACGTGGGCCTGGTGTCCATGTCGTGGACGTGGGGTTCCAGAAGGCGACGTCGCCTGGGCGAATGTGCACTCCCGATCCTGTGATGAGGCTCTGCGCGACGGCGACTTGGGCCGCCCCGGTCCACACGATTTGGGGGCGCGCGTCATCGAGCGGGCCGTGCGGGATGACGGTCGCGTGCATGGTGGCTGGATCCAGCACGTAGCCGTGTGCCCCGGTCCGGATCGGGTGCGAGCAGCCTCCGCACCAAGTATCGGTAGGCGGTATGAGGACCTGGGCGCCGGCGGTGACGGGGGTGGGCACCGATTCATCTTGAGACCAGCTGGCGGTGACGTCTTGCCAACCTCTGTCGGCGCCGAGTCGGTAGACGTCGATGCCGGAATAGCCGGTGTACTCCCTCGCGCCGGTCTGCACCCAGCGGCCCCACATCGACCACAGGATCACCCGGTCGCTCGCAGTCGCGAGCGCGACGCCTAACGCCGGATGCCCCACCGGCAGGGACGGATCGATCCGGGACCAGTGATCATCGGCTGGGTTGTAGGTGGCAGCGACCATGTGCCCGTCTTCCCGGACGCCGGCAACGACAATGGTGGCGCCGGTCCAGACCGCCGTGACCTGCGCCAGTTCGCCAGTCGGCGCCGCACTGGAGGTCGACCAGGCGTTCCTGACGGGGTCGTACAGACCCGCAACGCAGCAGCTGAGCATGCCGCTGCCGCGGGGCGCTGTTTGGCCTCCAAACAGGAACACCTGCCGTCCAGTCCAGACCGCAGCCTCGCCAGCCGCCCCGATCCGGCCCGGTGCTGTCGCGATCCGACGCCAGGTCGACGTCATCGGATCAAACGCGACACCGTCAGGCTGCGCGATTCTGCGGGCCGTTCCGCCGATCTCCAGTACCTCTCGCCCGTCCCACACCAGGACCGGGCTGTCTCGATCGCCTAGCGGCGAACGCGGCAGTCGACGCCACGATCCGTGGGCCAAGGCCGACACCACCAAAGACGCGGTCTGGCTCGACGTCGACAGAGGGCTCGCCGAAGCCTTCGGGCCGCTGGATCCAGCAGATCCCAACACCGTCCGCGGACTCCCATGAGTACAGGACACCGCCAGACACACCAGCAGCGCGGACGCCGCAACCGTGCCCGCGCGCATCGAAGTCACGCCACATCAACGCACGGCGCCGGGCCAGCGTTGCCCCGTCAGCAGACCGGTTGCCGCCCCTCATGACCGCAAAGCGCAACCGCTCAACGCACGGATGTCGGCCGATAGTGCGGTCCGGTGCAGGTCTGCGCATGAGGCGTCCATATGCCTCGGGCACGCGGCGGCGGACAACATCCGCGCGCGCCTGCGCGTTGTAGGCACGTGACGGGTGCCGTTGTTGTCGCGGCGGTGATGGCCGCTGGTCTGGTGTGCGGGGCGTGCGCGTCATCGCCTGCCGGGCCTGGGTCCTCCCGATCAACACGCACAACGGAGCCGGCCCGGGCCACGCCGGTGAGCGCCGCGGGCAACAAGAGCCGGGCCGAGGCTGAGGCGGCGCGGCTGCTGGCCGAGGTGCAGCTCCCGGCGGGGGCGGTCGAGATCGCGACGCCGCCAGCAGCGTTGAACGACCCAGCTGTGGGCGTGCCTTCGACGTCATCGTTGATCGACAAGGCGCGGTTTTGGCGCGTCTCGATGTCACTCGACGCGGCGGTTGCCTGGATCCGGGCCCATCGGCCCGCGGGCTTGACCCTCGGAGCATCAGCGAGCAGCGGGACACGGTACGGCGTGCAAGCACGCGGGATCGCCTTCGACGATCGCGAAACGGCGGCATGGCAGTACGCCCAACTGCAGATCGGCGTAGCTTCGCTCGGTGTAGGTGTCAGCGCGATCCGCGCCGACGGTCTCGCACTGTGGATCGATCCGCGTCCGATGAAAGACACGAGGATCGGCAGGCGCATGCGAGTGACCGCCACCGACGGATGCCCGAGCACGGACCGCGTCGTCGTTGGGGTGAGCAACCCCGCCACGGACCTGGCCGAAGGACTGGTTCCGGCAGCTTCGCCCACCGGCGGACTGCTCTGCCGTTACGCCGGACTGAACGGCAAACCGTTCGGCCTCATCGCCGGCCGGACACTCGGTGCGGACGCGGCACGGCACATCAACACACTCGCCAGCCGGATTTCGCTCGACCATCTCAACGACGAGGCGCCATGGAGCTGTCCCGCGGACGACGGCTCCGCCACGGTGGTTGTCCTCGCCTATCGCGGCCGCGCGGATGTCGACCTGTGGCTCCCACGCCGCGGCTGCATAACGCTGTCCAACGGCCACATCCAAACAGCAAACTTCCCGGCCGGACTTGGTGACCTCGTCGCCGCCGTCGCGAGCCTCTCCCGGCCATGACTCGGTAGCGTTGCCAGCATGGTTGGCTCGAAGCGGGTCGCCCCAATATTTCCTGTCCGTGACCTCACCGTCTCCTTGGAGCATTACCACCGACTTGGCTTCGCAACCCGCCCGTACGAGGGCGGCGGCTACGGCTTCGCCAGCCTCGATGGTTGCGAGATTCATCTGGGGGTAGTCCCCGCCGAGGTAACCACGACACCGTCGTCTGCGTATCTGTTCGTCGAAGACGCCGACCAGATCGCTAGTGCTTGGGCTGCAGCTGGCGCGGACGTCAGGACTCCGGAGGACACCGAGTGGGGACAGCATGAGGGCGTCGTGATCGATCCCGACGGCAACATCATTCGATTCGGCTCCCCGATGCGAGACGCGCGCCGCGACCAATAGCTTCGCTCCGCCAGTGATTTCGCCTGCTGAACGGTCCCGGTCCTCGTGTTGGGCCGGACCGATGCTGAAGTTCGTCGTGATATCCGCTTGGTGTTGTTCAGGGGCGCGATTGCGTGAGCTCGCCGGAGAGGCCGGTGAGTTTGCGCGGGCTGGTGACGATGAAGATCGTCGTGATCAGGCTGGTGACCGGATCCAGATCGAGTACGAACGCGGCGTACGGTTCGTCGGCGACCACGGCGACCGCGGCCGGGCCACCGTTGAGGTCGACGTAGCGGATCGCCGTCCCTGCTGGGATCCGCGCGGGCGTCTGGGCAAGTAGTCGGGCGACGCGCTCGGCCCCGGCGACCAGGCGCCTCGGGCCGGGCGTCAGCCCAGCAGTGTCGCTGTGCAGTACCACGTCGGGTGCGAGGACGTTGAGCAAGCCCGCGAGGTCGCCGCCGAGACAAGCGTCGAGGAATCGCGTGGTGGCCTGCTGCTGGGCGGACCGGTCGGCGGCGAACCGTGGCCGACGAGCGGAGATGTTGTTCCGGGCCCGGTGACCCAGCTGGCGTACCGCGGGCTCCGAGCGCCCGACGATCCGGGCGACCTCGGGGTAGCTGAAGGCGAAAACCTCGTGGAGCACGAAGACGGCGCGCTCCAGCGGCGACAGAGTCTCCAGCACCACGAGCAGCGCCATCGACACGGATTCGGCGAGCTCGAACGGCAGGTCGGGTTCGGTGACGACGACCTCAGGCAGCCACGGCCCGACGTACACCTCACGGCGGGCGCGCCGCCGGCGCAGACGATCGATCGCCAGCCGTGTCGTCACCGTGACCAGGAATCCGCGGGCGTCCACCACCTCGGCCGCATCCACCTCGCGCCAGCGCAGCCAGGCCTCCTGCACGGAGTCCTCTGCGTCGCTCATCGTCCCGAGCACCCGATAGGCGACACCACGCAGCAGCTCCCGATGCGCGGCGAACACGTCGGTCATGACGTCGCTCATGCCCATAAGACCGGCCACGCCCGCGATTCGTGACACCGCCCGCCCTGATGTCACATCCCGGCACCGCCGATGCGTCGTACTGCCGCAACTACCCGAACGATCGACGGAAGGGACACATGAACGTTTTCCTGTGGACGCTTCAAGCCGTCCTCGCGACGATCTTCCTGGCGTCCGGCGTCAGCAAGTCAACCCTGTCCAAGCAGCGCCTGATCGCGATCGGCCAAACCGGGGTCGGACCACTTCCGATGCCGCTGGTGAGATTCGGCGCTGCCTGCGAGCTGGTGGGAGCGCCCGGCATCATCCTGCCCAGGGCCACCGGCATCGCGCCAATCCTCACTCCCCTCGCGGCGTGCGGGTTCGCGATCATCATGGTGGTCGCGATCGGCGCACACATCTCACTGCGCGAGCTCGGCAACACGCTCGCCACCACCGGCATCCTCATCGCCTCGATCGTCGTCGCGATCAGCCGGTTCGCATCATGACGCGCGCCAAAGCCAGCACAGTGGACAGTCGTTCAGGTTCCGCTGCGCCGCCGGACGCCGACGAGGTGGGGTCTTCGATCGCTGTTCGGTGGCGAGTAGATGAGCGAGATGAGCGAGTCTGGCGACCACCCCTCATGAGGTACAGACCTGATGGTTCAGGAGAGTCCTAGGCGGGTTCGGCCCGTCGCCCGAATGCGCAGGCCGGGCCCACGGCCCGCGCGCCGACGCGTCCGCAGAGCACCGCGCCGGATTCGGGCGGGGTGCCGTCGAGGCCGTAACGCGCAGTGGTGACGAACAGCTGATCTCCATCCGCGCCGCCCAGGCACACGCTGGTCGGACGCGGCGCGGGCACCGCCACGACCCGGCGCAGCGAACCGTCGGATTCGTAGCAGTGCACGGCCGAGCCGTCCCACAAGGCGACCCAGACCCGTCCCCCGTCGTCGACGGTCATGCCGTCGGGCGATCCGGCGTCCGGCGGCACCACGACGAACGGCTCCTGCCCCGTGACGCAGCCGTCCGGCCCGACGGTGCAGCGAAAGATCACGCCGGCGACGGTGTCGGTCACGTACATGAGCGTGCCGTCCGCGGAGAAGGCGGGACCGTTGACGATCGTCATGCCGTCGAGCACGCACGTCACGGTGCCGTCCGCGTCGACGCGATACAGCGAACCCGCGCCGCGCGTCCCGTCGTAGGCCATGCTGCCCGCCCAGAAACGTCCGGCCGGATCGCAGGCGCCGTCGTTCATCCGCATCGGCACCGCGGCGCCGTCCTCAGGCCGGTCGAGCCAGGTCAGCCCGCCCGAACTGTGCAGCAACCCGAGCCCGGTCCCGGCCGCGACGATCCAGTCACCGGGCGAGTCCGCCACCGGGGCAGCGGCGCCGAGCGGGACGTCCAGCGCAGCCAACTGCCGTGCCTCGCGGTCGCGCAACTCCAAGAGCCTGCCGGTGAGGATGTCGACGAACACTAGCCGGCCGTCGACCCATCGGGCGCCTTCCGCGAGTTCGTACCCGCCCGCGGCCCACAGCTCGAGGCCGCTCATCGCAGTCTCACCCCGCCGACGTGTTCGGCGGCGCGGCGGCGGCACTCTTCGCGCAAGCGCTCACCGCAGCGTGGTCCCCGGCGCGGACTGCAGCAGGGCAAGGTCGGCCCGGTCGGGCAGGCCCTCCCAGTCGCCGTGCCGCGCGATTGCGAACGCAGCCGCAGCGACACCGCGTTCGAGCCGCGCAGCAACGTCGAGTTCGTCCAGCAGCGACGAGAGGTACCCCGCGACGAACGCATCGCCCGCCCCTACGACGTCGACCACGCTCACCCCCACGGCTGGCTGGGACACGACTGCCCCAGCGGTGTGCGCATCAGCACCGGACGCGCCGCGCTTCACTACGACTTCCCGTACGCCGTCGGCAAGCAAGTGCGCCGCCGCGGTCGCGGAATCGGCGGACGGATCCGGGGCGACCAACGGCAGTTCGTCGGCGGATGCGAAGAGCACGCCCACATCGCCGAGCAGCGGCCGCAACGCCGCACGCGCGGCCGCGGGCGACCAGAGCCGGGAACGGTAGTTGACGTCAAGGGACACCGGGACGCCCAACTCGCCCGCGCGACGCACGGCCGCCTGCACGGACTCGGCAGCCGACGTGCCGAGCGCAGGCGTCACGCCGGTGACGTGTAGCAGTCGCGTCTCGGCGGACAGCCCCTGGAGCACCTCGCCGGCCGTCAGTGCCGAGCCGGCCGAGCCCGTGCGGTAGTAGTTCACCCGCACCACGTCCCCGATGCGGCGTTCGAAGAGCACCAGCCCGGTCGGCCGATCCGGATCGGTGCACGCATAACCCGTGTCGACGCCCTCGGCGCGCAGCGTGCGCAGGACGAGGGCGCCGAGCTCGTCCGCTCCGACGCGCCCGATCCACGCGACGCGGTGCCCGAGCCGGGACAGCCCGATGGCGACGTTCGCCTCGGCGCCGGCCACCGACAGCTGCATCGTCGCGCCGAGCCGAAGCGGCCCGTCCCCGCGCAGGGCGGCCATCGTCTCGCCGAACGTGACGACGTCGTTCATGGCCCGACCGCCTCGACCGCGTGCCGGAACGCACGGGCGCGCCGACGCAGTTCGTCGAGCGAGCCGCCGGACGCGGCGTCACCGACGAGCGGCGACCCGACGCCGACCGCGACCGCTCCGGCCGCCAGGTAGGCCCGCGCGGCGTCCTCGTCCACGCCGCCGACCGGCACGAACGGCACCTGGGGGAACGGCCCGCGCAGCGCCCGGAAGTAGCCTGGTCCGCCGAGCGATGCAGGAAACAGCTTGACCGCGTCCGCTCCTCGCTCGAGCGCCGAGACCACTTCGCTCGGCGTGAGCGCGCCCGCGATGACCGGCAGCGCCCGCCGACGGGACTCTGTGATGCTCGCGCCGAGCGCCGGCGTGACCACGAACGACGCACCGGCGTCGGTCGCACGCGTCACGTCGTCGACGGTGACGACGGTGCCGGCGCCGAGCCAGGCGTCCGGGCCGAGGTCGTCGCGTGCCCTGGCGATCACCGTCGTGGCGTCGGCGCTGGTCAGTGAGACCTCGATCAGGTTGACGCCCTCGGCGACGAGTGTCTGCACGGAGCGGAGCGCCGCATCGACGCCGGAACCCCGCACGATCGCGACCAGCCGAGCGGTGCGCAGCGCCTCGAGAAGTGTCATGCGGCCGTCCTTCCCGCGGTGATCTCGAGCTGCCAGTCGACCACGCCGCTCGGCGGGACCGTGACGGCGTCGCCCACCGCCGCCTCGGCCAGATCGAACACCGACCCGAGCATCGGTTCGACACCGATGCTGCGATAGGGCGCCACTGCCGGGAAGCCGCCGAGATTGCGCCAGATCGCGACGCTCATCGGCACGTCCGCCTCGGCGCTCAGGCTCAGTTCGAGGTGATCGCCGTCGTCGACGACCCGGGCGGTCCGAACGCCCACCGCCACCGCGCCGAGGGCGGTGCCGTCGTCCGGACCGAGCCGGTCCAGGCGAAACGCGGTTGGCCAGACGTCGACGCCGTAGGACGAATCCGCGTCGGCGTAGAGCCGGACGGCAGTCCCCGGCGACAACACGAGCTCAGCACGCGGCGAGACGTCGAGCAACGCGTGCGCCGCCCAGACGAAGCGGAACCCCGCACTCGCTGCCAGCCGGTAGGCGGCGCTGACCCCGGTCCGGGACACCCGGATCCGGCGGTACAGGACGAAGTCGCCGCACTCGACGACATCCGCGCCGTCGACGCGCCGCCACGCCCGCGCCCAGGCAGCGCCGTGGTCGGGCGTGCCGCGCACCGTGGGCACGCATTCCTCGAGACCACCGGCGTCGGCGAAGGCGTCGCCCGGCACCACGTCGGCCCGCCGCGGCTCGTCGCGCGACCACAGCCACTCACGACCGCCGAGCCGCAGCGACGTCCACCGGCCGCCGTGCGCCAGGTCGGTGTCGACGCGAGAACTCACCATTCCCGCAGGGAGCCGTCGCGTGCGCGCCAGATCGGGTTCCGCCAGCGGTGCCCGGTCTCGTCGGCTCGCAGCACGGCCTGTTCGTCGATGCGCACGCCGAGGCCCGGGGCAGTCGGCAGCGCCGCGTACCCGTCGACGAACTGGAACGGGCTCGTGTCGACGAGGTAGTCGAGCAACTCGTTGCCGGCGTTGTAGTGGATGCCGACGCTCTGCTCCTGGATCAGGAAGTTCGGCGTGGCGAACGCGACCTGCAGGCTGGCCGCCAAGGCGATCGGCCCGAGCGGGCAGTGCGGGGCCATGCTGACGTCGTAGGCCTCGGCCATCGCGGCGATGCGCCGCACCTCGCTGATGCCGCCGGCGTGCGAGACGTCCGGCTGCGCGACTGCGATACCTGTGGTCACGACGTCACGGAAGTCCCAGCGCGAGTACAGCCGCTCCCCCGTGGCAAGCGGCACCGTGGTGCAGTCGACGAGGCTGCGCAGATCGCGCGCGAACTCGGGAAGCACCGGTTCCTCGACGAACAGCGGCGAGAGCGGTTCGAGCAACGGCAGCAGCCGCCGCGACATCGCCGAGGACATGCGGCCGTGAAAGTCGACGACGATGTCGCAGTCCGGGCCGACCGCCTCGCGGACGGCAGCCAGCCGATCGACGACAGCCCGTGTCTGGGCCGGGGTCGCGATCGGCCCCATTGCACCCGAGCCGTTCATCTTGACCGCGGTGAACCCCGCCTCGACCTGCTCGCGGGCGAGGTCCGCGACCTCGTCCGGCTCGTCGCCGCCGATCCACGCGTACATGCGGACGCGTTCGCGTACCGGGCCGCCGAGCAGGCGATGCACCGGCACGCCGTAGGTCTTCCCGGCGATGTCCCACAGTGCCTGGTCGATGCCGGCGACCGCGCTGGAGAGCACCGGACCGCCGCGGTAGAAACCGCCCTTGGTGAGCTGCTGCCAGTGATCCTCGATGCGCAGCGGATCCTCACCGATCATCAGCTCGCTCAGCTCGGACACCGCCGCGCGTACCGTCTCGGCCCGACCCTCGATCACCGGCTCGCCCCAGCCGCTGATGCCCTCGTCGGTGTCGATACGCAGGAACAGCCAGCGCGGCGGCACCAGGAAGGTCGTCAGGTTCGTGATCTTCACGAGCGCGGCTCACCTCTCGATCGCCTGGCGCGCGACGCCGCCGCGCTCCGCGTCCGGGCACGGGGCTTGGCGCTCTCGACCCGGCCCGCATCGGCGGATGCCTGTTCGAGCAGGGTGTCGACCGCGGCGGCTGCAGCGGAACCGTCGCCCGCCTCGATCGCCTCGAGGATCGCGCGGTGAACGGGCACCGAGTCCGGCCAGTGCTCGCCGGCGTGCACCAACAGGTCGCGGGCCCGCAGCCCCGCCTCGATGACGACCTCCATCCGGCTGAGCAGTTCGTTGTGCGCGGCGTCGAGCAGCGCCCGGTGGAAGGCGAGGTCGGCCTCGACGACCGCCGCGGCGTCGGTGCCCGCTTCAGTCATGGCCTGCAACGCGGCGCGCATGGCGTCGAGGTCGTCGTCGTCGCGGCGGGTGGCGGCGAGGCGGGCGCCGGCAGGCTCGACGATCCCGCGCACCTCGGCGAGGTTGTCGAGGAAGGCCGCGTCCGGCTCGCCGCCTTGCCAGCGAAGCAGATCGGCGTCGAGCAGGCTCCACGACGAACGGGGGCGCACCACGGTGCCCCGCTTCTGCCGCGCGTCCACCAGGCCCTTCGCCGCCAGCACGCGCAACGCCTCGCGCAGCACGGTCTTGCTGATGCCGAACTCCTGCTCGAGTTCCTCGGGTGGAAGCGACGAGCCGGGTGCGTAGCGGCCACGCACGATGCGCGAGCCGATCGTCTCGACGGTCTGCCCGTGCAGTCCGCGCAGGGCAGTCGTGCGCCGGGACGGGCCGCCCCAGCCGTCGACGTCAGACTCGCGCCGCCGATGTGTCTGCTCTGTCATTGAACCCCCCCGGCCGTCACGCCGAATCCTTCACGATGCTCCACCCGCCATCGACGACGACGGACGCCCCGGTGATGAACGATGCGTCATCGGAGGCCAGGAATGCGACGACCGCGGCGACCTCGTCCGGCTCACCGAACCGCTTGGCGACCGTTGCTGCCACGCTGCTCGCGCGGTCGGCCTCGCTCACCCGGTCCCACATGGCCGTCCGGATCGGGCCGGGCAGCACGGTGTTCACCCGCACGTGCGGCCCGTACTCGACGGCCAACTGCCTGCCGAGGGCAACCAGCGCGCCCTTTGCCGCGGCGTAGGCGGGATGTCCGGGGACACCGACCAGCGCGTGCACCGAGGACGTCAGCACCACCGCGCCGGAGCCCTCCCGCAGCATCCCGATGCACGCGTTCACGCCGAGCCAGGCCGCGGTGAGCGACACCCGAAGCTGCGCGTCCCACTCGGGCTCGGACAGTTCGTCAGCCGCCTTGACCACCACGTGACCGGCGTTGCCGTGCAGCACGTCGAGACGGCCGTGGTGATCGGCGGCGTGCGCGCGCACGCGTTCCCAGTCCGCGCCCGACGACGCGTCGAGATGCACGAAACAGGCCTCGCCGCCGTCGGCCTGGATCGCCTCGACGATCTTCTGCCCGGCCTCGTCGTCGATGTCAGTGACGATGACCGCCGCACCTTCGGCGGCAAGGCGCCGAGCGCTGGCCGCGCCGATGCCGGCACCGGCCCCGGTCACGACCGCCACCCGGTCGCTGAAACGGCTGGTGTCCACGTGCCTCCTCATGGCGCGCACGGCGCCTCCTGCGGTGAACGTACCGATCAAGATTAAATATGTAAATACTATTGACATCAGAAAAGGCTCGCTTCAGGATGAGTGCCCTGCGGGCCGGGAAGCAGGCTCGGCGCGGTGCCGAAATGAGCGCGCCACGCGAACACATCCACCGGTCACAGCGCCGGTGGCCCACGGGAAGGGTCAGCAGGATGCTGCGTTCACGTCGCCGCATGACGGCGCTCGGGGTCGGTGTGGCACTCGTCGGCGGCATCCTCGCCGCCTGCTCGTCAGGCAAGACGTCGTCGAATCCGAGCCAAGGCGGCGGCGCTCCGGTCAAGAAGAGCGGCACGATCACGATCGCCTACCTGCAGAAGCAGGGCGATCAGCAGTACTTCGTCGACGAGGCGAACGGCGCCAAGAAGGAGGCCGCCACGCTCGGCGGCGTGAAGGTCGATGTCGTTGACCTCGGCACCGACTCGAACAAGGCGATCAGCGCGATGAGCACAGAGGTCGGCCAGCAGGTCGACGGCATCGCCATCGTGGTGCCGGACCAGAAGATCGGCCCGCAGGTGATCGACGCGGCGCACGGCGCGAACATCCCCATCGTCGCGTCCGACGACCCGATCCAGGGCGGCGACGGCAACGCGGCGGCGTTCGTCGGGTTCGACAGCGTTCAGATGGGCACCTCCGTCGGGCAGGAGGCCGCCACCCTCTTCAAGAAGGCCGGCTGGACGGCGTCCGACACGAAGATTCTCGCTGCGTACAAGCAGGATCTGTCCGACTGCCAGTTGCGCGAGCAGGGCGAGGAGCAGGGCTTCAAGGCTGCCGGGACGTCTCTGCCCATCGTCAAGCTCGGTACCGACAACTCCGTCATCGACGCGCAGAACAAGGCTGGCGCGGCGCTGACCGCCAACCCCGGTGTCAAGCACTGGGTCGTCTGGGGCTGCAACGACGAGAGCGAGACCGGCGTCGTGACCGCCTTGCAGAACAGCCACATCGCGCCGTCGAACATCATTGGCGTCGGGCTCGGCGCCTACCTGACCTGCAAGGACTGGAAGGCGGGCGTGCAGTCGGGCAACAAGGCCGCGCTCTACATCGGCGGCGCCGACGTCGGCGCGGCGGCGGTTCGCGTGCTGGTCGACCAAATCCGCAACGGAGCGGGCCTGCCGCCGAAGACGATCGCGAAGACCACGATGGTCGACCCGGCGAACTGGAAGTCGACCATGGCCGAGTGCACCTGATCGCCGGGGAGACCGCGGTGCAGACCCGGTTGGTAATGCGCGACATCAGCAAGGCGTTCGCCGGTGTGCACGCGCTGCGAAGCGTCAGCGTCGACGTGCGGCCGGGCGAGGTCCTCGCGCTGATGGGCGAGAACGGCGCGGGAAAGTCGACACTGCTGAAGATCCTGTCCGGGGCGTACTCGCCGGACGCCGGGACCGTGACAATCGACGGCGCACCGGTCCGGTTCGCCTCGCCGCACGAGGCCCACGCGGCCGGCGTGCGTGTCATCTACCAGGAGCCGGAGATCATCCCGCACGTGTCGGTCGCCGAGAACGTGTATGTCGGCGCGCTGCCGCGCAGGGGACCGTTCTTCGACAAGCGCGCGTTGTACAGCAGGCTGCGTGCCGACCTGGCGCGGTACGGGTTTGCGCGAGCGCTCGACCCGATCGCGCCTGGTTCGCGGCTCTCCCCCGCCCAGCGGCAACTCGTCGAGATCATGCGCGCACTCATCGCCGACGTCCGGGTCATCGCCTTCGACGAGCCGACGTCGTCGCTGTCCGACGTCGAGGTCGAGTCGTTGTTCCGGCTGATCCGGCAGCTGCGCGACGACGGCATCGCCGTGCTGTACGTGTCGCACCGGCTGCCCGAGATCTTCGACATCGCCGACCGCGTGACCGTGCTGCGCGACGGCGCGGTCGTCGGGACGCGGCAGACCGCCCAGACGAGCGACGACGAGCTGGTGTCGATGATGGTCGGGCGTGACCTCGCCGGCATGTTCGTGCGCCAGTCCCACGCGCCCGGCGACGTCGTGCTGTCGGTGCGCGAACTGACCAGCGCGGACGTGACCGGAGTCAGTTTCGACGTGCGCGGCGGCGAGGTCGTGGGCATCGCCGGTCTGGTCGGGGCGGGCCGGTCCGAGCTCGCCCACGCGATCGTCGGCGCCGAGCCGGTGCGCTCGGGTCAGGTCAGCATCGGCGGCCGGGTGGTGCGCATCCGCAGTCCGCGCGACGCAGTCCGGGCCGGCATCGGCTTCGCGCCGGAGGAACGCAAGGCGCAGGCGCTGCTCATGCACCGTTCCGTGCGCGACAACATCTCGCTGGCAGTACTGTCCCGCATCAGCGTGGCCCACGTGGTGCGCCGCGGCGAGGAGCGGCGGATCGCGTCCCGGTTCGTCAGCAGGCTCGACGTCCGCACGCCGTCGCTGGAGCACGTGGTGGCCGACCTGTCCGGCGGCAACCAGCAGAAAGTGGTGCTCGCCCGGTGGCTGGCTCGCCGCCCGCGCGTGCTCATCCTGGACGAGCCGACGCGCGGCGTGGACGTCGGCGCGAAGGCGGAGATCTACCGCGTCATCAATGACCTTGCCGCCGAGGGCATCGCGATCGTCGTGATCTCCTCCGAACTGCCCGAGATCCTCGCGCTGTCCGACCGGGTGCTCGTCATGCAGGCCGGCCGCATCACCGGCGAACTCTCCCGCCAGGACGCGACGGAGGAACGCATCCTCGCGCTCGCCATGCAGGACACCCTTGCGACCACCGGAGCAGAGTCGTGACCTCGATGACCACACCCTCGACGGCCTCACCGCGGATCGACGCCGTGCCACCCGCTCGCCCGCGGGCAGTGCGCCGCGCGCTCGACGCGATCGGCGTGCAGAACATCAGCCTGCTGATCGCGCTGGGCGCCCTCGTGGCGTTCATCGGCTCGCGCAACAGCAATTTCTTCCTCGTGAGCAACCTGAAGACGATCGGCACGACCGTCTCGATCGTCGGCGTCCTCGCCATCGTGCAGACGGTGGTCATGCTGATCGGCGGCCTGGACATCTCGGTGGGCAGCGCCGCCGGGCTCACGTCAGTTGTCTCGGCGATGGTGTTCACCAGCTCGCACGGCGCCGGCATCGGGATCCTCGCCGCGCTCGGGGTCGGCATCCTCACCGGGCTGTTCAACGGCGTGGTGATCATCTACGGCCGGGTCAACGCCGTGATCGCGACGCTGGCCACCTACGCGGGATTCCGCGGGCTGGCCAACCTGGTCTCGAACGGACGCGCACAGGGATACACCGGCACCGACGGCACGTTCGTGTTCATCGCCCGAGGATCCATCCTCGGCGTACCGGTGCTCATCTGGATCCTGATCGTCATCGCGCTGGCGGTTCACCTGCTGCTGCGCTACACGGACGTCGGCCGCAACATCTACGCCATGGGCGGCAATGCCACGGCCGCCCGCCTCGCCGGCATCAACCTGAACCGGTACGTCATCGGCTGTTACGTGGCGGCCGGCGTCGTGGCCGCCATCGCCGGCATCATGCTGACCGCGCGCACCGGCTCGGGCCAGCCGACGTCGGGCAGCCAGGGGCTCGAACTGCAGTCCATCACTGCGGCGGCGCTCGGCGGCGTCGCTATGCAGGGCGGCAAGGGCACGGTGCCGGGCACGATCCTCGCCGTACTGCTGCTCGGCGTGCTGCAGAACGGCCTGACGATCCTCAACGTCAACTCGTTCTGGCAGGACATCGCGCAGGGATTCCTGCTCGTGATCGCCGTCGTGATCCAACAACGCCGGCGAGGCACCCGGGCCATCGGCCTGCCCTAGACACCTGGAGAGACACATGACGGTGCGCAGATTCGCATCCGCGATGTTGCTGCTGCTCGGGCTGGTCGTCGGCGTCGCGGCGGCCCCACCCGCGTCGGCCCTGGACAACGGGCTGGCCCGAACGCCCTACCTGGGCTGGAACACCTACTACGGGCTGGGTTCGAGCTTCGACGAGGCCACCATCGACAGCATCGCCGACGCGATGGTCAGCCGCGGACTGTCGAGCGCGGGCTACCGCTACGTCTGGATCGACGGTGGCTGGTGGTCCGGCACACGCGACGCGCAGGGCAACATCACCGTCGACCCTGCGCAATGGCCGCACGGGATGAAGGCGGTCGCCGACTACATCCACGCGAAGGGCCTGCTCGCCGGCATCTACACCGACGCCGGGGCGGACGGCTGCGGCGGCGCGAACCAGGGCAGCTACGGCCATTACCAGCAGGACGCCGACCAGTTCGCCGCCTGGGGATTCGACGCGCTCAAGGTCGACTTCTGCGGCGGCACGTACCTGCACCTCGACCCGGCCACGGCGTACGGGCAGTTCCGCGACGCGCTGCTGAACAACGCCGGCCACCGCCCGATGCTCTTCAACATCTGCAACCCGTTCACGCCCGACCGGCTCGGGCCTGGCGACCCGCCGCTTGAGCGATCTGCCTATTACTCCTACACGTTCGGCCCGAGCACCGGGAACTCCTGGCGCACCGACACCGACGTCGGCTTCGTGCACAGCGTCCAGTGGCCGGACGTCCTGCGCAATCTCGACGACGACGCCAAGCACCCGGAGGCGGCCGGGCCGGGGCACTGGAACGACCCTGACTACCTCGGCCCCGAACTGGGCATGACCGCGGCACAGGCGCAGGCGCAGTTCACCATGTGGTCGATGGTGGCCGCCCCGTTGATCGTCGGCAGCGACGTCCGGGCGCTGTCGCCCGCGACGATCAGCATGCTCACGAACCGGGACGTCCTCGCGATCGACCAGGACCGGCTCGGCGTACAGGGCACGCGGATCTCGCAGCAGGGCAACGGCGACGTCTGGGTCAAGCCGCTGGCGAACGGCGACCGCGCGATCGCCTTGCTCAACCGTGGCTCGGCCCCGCTGACCATACGCACGAGTACGGACGCGGCCGGGCTGCCGCGCGCCTCGCGGTATACGTTGCGCGACCTGTGGAACGGGCGGGTGAGCGAGACCGCCGGCACGATCACCACGACCGTTCCGCCGCAGAGCGCGGTGCTCTACCGCGTGACGCGCGGTGCAGGCGACGTCGAGCCGGCCACCGACCTGAGCGCACCGTCCGTCCCGGCGACACCCGGCTCGGACCAGATCCTCGCACTGCCCGGCAGGGCTCTCGCGGTGTCGGCCGTGTTCCGCAACGACGGCCGCGAACCGGTGACGCAGGCCCACATCGGGCTGACTGCTCCGTCCGGGTGGGCGGTCACCGGCGACGCGGGCAGCAGGACCGTCCCGACCGGAGCTTCGATCACCGGCCGATGGCAGGTCAGTGCGCCGCCCGGTGCGCTGCCCGGCAGGTACTCGCTCACCGTCCGCGCCGACTACAGATGGGACGACGAAACGCGGGCCGCGAGCCGGTCCGCCGACCTGAGCGTGCTAGTCCCGTCCGCGCCACCCGACGGAACCGGTTCTCTCAGCGACCACGGCTGGATGCAGGCCAGCAGCGGTTGGCAGGTGGCCGCGCCGGACGCGAGCGTGGGCGGCGGGCCGATCACGATGCAGGGCGTCCAGTACGCCAAGGGCGTCGGCGTCGCATCGCCCTCGCGCGTCGACTACTACGTGGGCGGCAACTGCAGCAGGCTGTCGGGAATCGCAGGCATCGACGACGCCGTGAACAACGTCGGCCCCGAAGGTGGCACGGCGAGCTTCCAGATCGCAGGCGACGGTCAGGTCCGCTTCGACACCGGCGTCATCGACCGGTCGACCACGAAGGCCTTCGACGTCGACCTGACCGGGGTGCAGGTGCTGAGCCTGCTGGTCGGGGACGGTGGCGACGGTGGCTACAACGACCGGGCCGACTGGGCGAACCTCGACCTGACCTGCGGGCCACCACCGGCGCCCGGGACGTGGCCGGACTTCGTCCCGCAGCCCGCATTGACCGCGACCGCGACGAGCGCGCACGACGGGTATCCGGCATCGGCGGCGGTCGACGGCCGGCTCACCACGATCTGGCACGACGAGTTCACGCCGCAGGCCCCGTTGCCGCAAGCTTTGACGATCGACCTCGGTGCGGTCCGGCCGGTGTCCGGGCTGACCTACCAGCCGCGGCTCGACGCGTCCGCTACGGGCACCGTCACGGCGTACCGCATCGAACTGAGCAGCGACGGCAGCACGTTCGGTGCAGCGTCGAGCGGCGCATGGCCCGACGACAGTTCACTGAAGTCGGTGTCGTTCACCCACCGTCCGGCCCGGTACGTGCGGCTGGTCGCAACGGCGGGCGACGGGGGGTATGCCTCGGCAGCCGAGGTGCGCATCGCGGTCAGCGGCTAGCCGGGTCGACCTGCCGCGCGGCGATGACCGGCTCGGCAGGGACCCGCCGGCCGATGTGCCGGAACTTTGTCAAGCGTTTGCGCCGCCATCCGCTCGATTTCAGCGGATAGCGGCGCAACTTCGTCGAGCGTTTCGAGACCGTACCCGCGGCCTGCAGGATGAGGTCTCGTCGTTGGGCTACGAGACGGCCGCGCCGTGCACGGCCTGCTTGACGACGTCGGCCGTGGCGCCAGGCTGAGAGACGTACAAGGAGTGACTGGCAGCGACCTCGCTCACCGTGGAACCGGCGCGGTCGGCCATGGCTCGCTGTGCCGGCGGCGGGATCATGCGGTCGTCGGTCGCGACCAGGTACCAGCTGGGCTTGATGCGCCATGCATGTTGGGTGATGTGGCCGGCGAGGGCATCGACGCCCCAAGGGACCTGCGAGTCGGCCATGAAGCGTGCCTCGGCTTCTGGCAGGTCTCCGGCGAACGACGCGTACATACTTGCTGCTTCAGCAACTATGCCCATATAGTCTCATCTGCTGAGACGCCTGTCGTGGCGAGCGCCATACGTGCCCGAAGGAAATCGAGCGACACATGGACGAGTTTGGCTGCCGGTGATCGGTCGAGGTACGCACCGACCGGTCGTCGTCGAACTCCTCTTTGCATGCGCGCAGGCGGGATCCAGTAAGCAGTGCCTTCTCCTCGAGTGCCAATTCATGCGGTAACGCCACGGGCATTCCCGCGGCTTCTTGTCACCTCTGTGAAGGGAAGGGTCTGATGCGAGGACATCTGCGGCGGCGCCTGTGGACTGT
>WNGI01001634.1_pt1 | contig 18923 bp, 15 predicted proteins | sample 5400621 | NCBI WGS metagenome assembly WNGI01 (sample SAMN13153374, study PRJNA577476) | soil metagenome | isolation source: 20 cm soil or saprolite under Garry oak tree replicate 1 | place: USA:California | collected 2016-06-15
CGCGTTCGTCGAGGGATGGGGACTCTACTCCGAAAGCCTCGGGCCCGAGCTGGGACTGTACAAGGATCCGTACTCCAAGTTCGGACAGCTGACCTACGAGATGTGGCGTGGGATCCGGCTCGTCATCGACACCGGCATCCATTCACTCGGCTGGTCGCGCCAGCAGGCCATCGACTACTTCAAGTCGAATAGCGCCAAGACCGATCAGGACATTGTGCAGGAAGTGGATCGCTACATCGTAATGCCGGCGCAGGCGCTGGCGTACAAGAGTGGGGAGCTCGAGATCAAGGCGCTGCGTCGATACGCGGAGCAGCAGCTAGGCCCGCGATTCGATATTCGGGCGTTTCATGATCAGATACTTAGCCAAGGGGCTTTGCCGCTCGACGTACTGGATATGCGGGTTAGGGCATGGGTCGACTCACTGAAGAAATGAAGCTCAGTGTAAGGCGGGGTTTGATTCGCTACACAAAATCCGCAAGCACCCGACCCGGACCGCGAGCATGAGCTCCTAGCTAAAGCGCTGGAAAGCTTGCAGCTCCCTGCTTCGGTATTATCGAGCTCAGCGAACCGCCAAAAACTCATTGCTGATCTGGATCGCGGGGTCGCCGCCGCCTGTCACCCGAACCACCTCGCCTGTCGGCGGCTCGACGTCGCCTGTCGGTCACTGCGCCTTCGCCCCCGCGCAGAAGAGAAAGCGTGAAGCGCGCTCCTTTCCCTTCGCTGCTCTCCAGAGTGAGATCACCATTCATCGCCCGAGCGAGGTCACGGCTTATTGCCAAGCCCAGCCCAACCCCGCTCTCCCGTTCGGCGAGGCCCTCCTTCAGCTGAATGAACGGCTCGAAGATTGTCTCGTGCTTCTCCGCCGCAATGCCAATACCCGTGTCGCTGACCCGTAACGTGACAGTTTCATTCGCCGCTGCGCAGTCGGCGCTGATGCGGCCGCCCGACGGCGTGAACTTGATGGCGTTGGAGAGAAGATTCACAAGAATCTGAGTTACTCGCTCGGGATCGGCGCGGGCCACGATACTCGAGTCTCCGGAAATCCCATCGAAGGTGAGTTTTTTCTGCGCGAAAAGCGGCTCAACCAGCTCGACCGCGCGTTGCAGCGCCTCGCAGGCTTTGACGTCGATGAGAGAGTAAGACACACGCCCGCTCCCGACCCGGGCGAACGTCAGGATCTCGGTGATGAGCAACGCGAGGTGCTGCTGATTCGTCTGCATGCGGGCGAAGTCGGCGTGCTGTCTCTCCGTCACGGGTCCGCGCAGGCCCATATCGAGGAGCTCGATGTAGCCGCCTATCGCATTGAGCGGCGTGCGCAGCTCGTGGCTCATCGCGCCGAGGAACGCTGTCTTCGCCTTGTTGGCGGCCTCGGCGCTCCGCTGGAGCACCAGCGCCAGGTCGTATACCTGCGCATTGTCGAGCGCCAACGCTCCTCGCGCTGCCAGGTCTTCAGCAAGCTGCACGTCCTCTGGGGTGTACCACCAACCTCGTTGAGCGCTGACGAAAGTGATCGCGCCCAACACCCTGGCACGGGCGATCAGCGGCACGGTGATGAGCGATCCGATTCCGAGCTGACGCAGGATGTACAGGTTCTCGGCACTGTGGGCCGTCGCAGCCAGCGTAGCTTCGATATTCTCGGTGATGGCGACTGTTCGCGCGTTGCGCAGCATCGCAGGGGCTCCAAAAGGATCGTCGCGCTCAGGCAGCCATGTCGCTTCCAGCTGCTCCGCGAGCCTCTGCTTTTCCGGATCAGGGTGGAAGATGCCCAGACGATGGATCGCGCCGCCCTCTTCCAGAATGTCGACGATGCACCAGGCATCCAGAGTTGGAAGCGCGAGCTTGGTGAGCGCGACGAGCGTGCTGGCCTGATCCACTGACTGCGCCAGCAGGCGACCGGCTTCAGCCAGGAAAGCTGCCCGGCGACGCGCGGCTTCCGCTCCTTCCGCCAGACCTCGTTCGCGTAGCGCGCCGAGGAGCATCTGCTCGGCAACCTCCCGCTGCAGCTCTAGCGCATCGTCTCGCGGTTTGGCCTCGCGGATCTCGAGACCAAGGGCTTCCGACCGGCCCCTGTCGTTGATCACCGGCCACACACTGCATCGCCAGCCGCTCGCTCTCTCGCTTGATGCGCCGATCTCCTGATCTGATAGCTCGACACCATCTCGAAATGCACGATCGAGAAGTGCGATCAGCGCTCGTCGCTCGTCGGTGGCAAATGCGCTGGCGATTGGCGCACCGAGCGGGTCACCGTTGGGAACTCCGGCGAGCTGGCAGAAGGCAGAGTTCGCGTAAACCAGAGTGTGCCCGGCACCACGAGTGATCGCGAATGGCAGTGGGGCTTGCTGCATGCAGCGCCGCAACGCTTCCTGAATCGAACGCTCAGTCGCGCGTCCGGTGGCGGATCCACTACGGGAGCTCATTCGCTCTACCTGCTTCGTTTTGCCCCGGTCGCTTTCGCGCGCAACGTTGGTACGCCGGTGATAATTCCATCGTACTCGGTCAGTGGACCACCGACGACCACGCCCTTGGCAGTTACCTCGTACGACCTGAATTCATGGGTGTGGTCGCTGCCGCGCATCTTGATCACTGCCATCACTCGCCGCAGCTCACCTTTCATCTCGACATACCGTTGGACGATGATCTCGTCGGTGATGAAGGACACATTTTCCGACGTGAAACGCGCCTCCGAAAAGGCCTCGGAAACTTCCGCGGTCATGAATACGGTGACGCCCGTCGCGGTCAACGTCCCGACTAAACGATAGAGCGACTCCCGAAAATCCTCGCGGAACGTTGGGGCGAGAGCAACCTCGAAACCCGAGAGCGAGTCTATGACAACTCGCTTCGCTTTGAGACGTTCCACTGCTTCGAGAATCGCGGCGAGGGCCTCGTCGACGGAGAGGTCGAGCGGACGCAGATAGATCAGCTCCAGCTTCCCGGCATTGAGCATTTTGCCGACGTCAGGATTCCGCGCGTTAGCGCGGGCAAGATACTCTTCCGGATACTCTTCGAATACCGCGATCACGCCGGTTTCTCCCTGCGCTAAGCCCGCCACCATGAACTGCGTCGCGACGGTCGACTTCCCACTGCCGGCGGGACCTGTGAGCATCACCGCGTCGCCAGCAATAACTCCGCCACCGATCATCTCGTCCAATCCCGACACCCCGGTCGACAGTCGCTCACGCTTCTGAAGCCGGCGCGCGCGCGTCTGCTCTGGGATGCGCGGGAAGATCTGGAGTCCGTCGTCAGTAATACGGAATGTGTGCAGGCCCGGCATCGGCGCGCGACCGCGGGTCTTAACGACCTGAAGCTTTCGCACGACGGAATTCCTGTCCGTCGCCTGCGAGAGCCAGAGTATGCCGTCCGCGACGGTGAAGACCGGGTTTCGCTGCTCCTCCTCGGTGTATTCGCCAAGGAGAAAGGACGTAACCTCCCAGCTCGTGAGGTTCACTGCGAGACGCTGAACAAATTGGTCGAGCTCGAAAGCTGCCGCCCGCTCGACGGTGCCATACTGAGCGCGAATCGTTCGAAATGAATCGACGATGAGGATTCCCGGTTTGACCCGCTCCGTCTCGCTGACGATCCGCTGCAGAACTTCGCCCAGATCCCGCTCCATGACCTCAGCGCTCAGATTGACGAATTGAACAGCCGATCCGACCCGGGCAGAATCGAAGAAACTGAACTGCCGTTGATATCGCAGCATCTTCAGCGTCGGCTCGCCGAGTACGGTAAAATAGAGCGCGGGTCGCTCGACTGTCGCGTTCGCGAACATCATCTGGTGGGCGAGAATTGTTTTCCCGGAACCGGGGCCGCCGGCGATCAGATTGAAGGAGTATTCCGGCAGCCCTCCACCGAGCACCGTATCGAGACCGGGCACTCCACTGGTGAAACTTTGAATCACCGCTCTTTCCGCGCCGTTCACGCTTCCTCCCGCCTGTCATCGGGCGCCGTGTCATCGCGCTCGGGTGCGGCCAGGCTTCGCTCTATCAGTTTCGTTGCCATGTCATCGCCGATGAGTCTGCCGAGTAACTCGATGAGGTGGACGAGCATCGACTCGAGGGCCTCGGCGATGGCGGCGTCTCCGCGCGCCATGATGGTTTCGGCGACGCCGTCGAGGTAGGGCTTCGATCGGGGCCGGAGTTTAATCTGGTCGAGTGTTGCGTACTCGAGCCGCGTCTGAGCGAGCGCGCGCGCAAAGAGCGCGTCACAGCCGTCCGGCCCAACCCACCGTGAGAGGTCCCGGTAGAGATCTTCGCACGCCAGGGCGGCGGCACGCGAACGGCTGTCGGCGCCCTTTCCTTCTGGCTGGCGACTCTCGATCAAGCGGCGCGCGATCTGTCGCGCCGGCTGCTTGTCCGGTGAGAGCCTGTCCCTAACGGGGTCCGCCGGGTTCATACGAAGGCGCGCCGACAAGGGAGCGCTCATGCGGCCGACTAGCAGATGAGCTAGAAACGAGGAGCATCAGGAATCCGGTTGCAATCTCGCCGCACAAGTTATCCGCCGAACACATCACAATTCAACCGTGAAACCGCTTCTGGCCCGGAAAGTGAGTACATTTAAAGCAGGTCCATCAAGTGATTATTTGCGGGAAGTTCCCACCAGCCCGCACTTCCGATCTGCCTCGAATCGCGAGGCGGTATCCCGGCGCTACTGGCGACGCCTTCTCTCGCTGAGGCGCAAATGAAAATCTCCCCAACCGCAGCCGCTGGGCTGCCCGATTCCGTCCGCTCAGACGATAAACCGCGAGCTTCGCGCACCGTGGGATTGACAGAGCAGAGACTTCGCGCGCGCAACAAACAATCCTGGAAGACGAGCACGAAAGGATGGAGCGATTTCTTCGGGCGCTTCACCACCCCCGCTAAGAGTAGGGCGAGATGACGCACAAAGGCGCAAGTACAGACTCAGCGATTCCAAACAGTAACGGCGGCGTGAATGGCGACAAAAGACTCGATGCGCCGTCAGAGATTTTGGCGTACCGGCGCTCGGCCGCTCCATGGCCATTGGAAAATGCGATGAAGTGGATTCGCGGACATGTCTTCACTTCGCGCAAGATCAGCGCGGAGGGTGCTGACTTCAACGTAGACCGTCGACAGGCGGAGGCACTCCTCAACGCGGGGGCGCTGCAGAGCGCGATCTTCAACAGCGCCAACTTTTCCAGCATCGCTACCGACGCCAAGGGCGTCATCCAGATCTTCAATGTCGGGGCCGAGCGCATGCTCGGCTACACCGCCGAGGAGGTCGTGAACAAGATCACACCGGCGGACATCTCCGATTCGCAGGAAATCATAGCGCGCGCCAGAGCCCTCAGCATCGATGTCGGAACCGAGATTACTCCCGGATTCGAGGCGTTGGTATTCAAGGCGTCGCGCGGCATCGAGGACATCTACGAGCTGACCTACATACGTAAGGACAAGAGTCGGTTTCCGGCCGTCGTGTCGGTCACCGCGCTGCGTGATGCCGAAGATGCGATCATCGGCTACCTGCTCATCGGCACGGACAACACCGCGCGGAAGCAGATCGAAGAGGAGCGGATGAAGCTCGATCAGCGCCTGCGCGACCAGCACTTCTACACGCGATCGCTGCTCGAGAGCAGCATCGACGCGCTGATGACGACTGATCCGCGCGGCATCATCACCGATGTCAACAAGCAGATGGAGACGCTGACGGGCTGTACGCGTGACGAGCTGATCGGCGCGCCGTTCAAGAATTATTTCACCGATCCAGATCGTGCCGAGGCGGGAATCAAGCGCGTGCTCACCGAAGGCAGAGTCACCAACTACGAGCTCACCGCCCGTGCCAGGGACGGCACACTCACCGTTGTGTCCTACAATGCAACGACGTTCCATGACCGCGACAGAGTACTGCAAGGAGTGTTTGCCGCGGCCCGCGATGTCACGGAGCTGAAACTCTTCGAGCAGAGGCTGCAACAGAAAAACGTCGAGCTGGAAGAGGCGAGTCGCATGAAGTCTGAATTCCTCGCCAACATGTCACACGAGCTGAGGACACCGCTCAACGCGATCATCGGTTTTTCCGAAGTGCTGGGGGATGGCCTGATCGGTGACTTGAGCGATCAACAGAAAAAGTTCATTGGCGACATCTTCAGCAGTGGCAAGCACCTGCTCTCGCTGATCAACGACATCCTCGACTTGTCCAAGGTTGAAGCCGGCAAGATGATGCTCGATCTCGAGTCCGTGCAGATCTCGTCGTTGTTCGCGAACAGCCTGTCGATCATCAAGGAGAAAGCCCAGGCGCGCCACATCAACCTCACCCTCGACGCGCCGCGTGAGCTGGGCTCGATTCGCGCCGACGCTCGAAAAGTGAAGCAGATCGTCTATAACCTGTTGTCCAACGCGGTCAAGTTCAGCAAGGACGGCGGGGAAGTGACTCTGCGAGCGACCCGCGTTCCCCGAGGCGAAGTGGGTGAGCTGCCCGGTCCGTGGATCGGACGCGGCTTCACTTTGGCAGATAACGGGTTCGAGGAATTTCTCGAAATCAGCGTCACCGATGGCGGGATCGGAATCTCGCCCGATGGACTCGAGGCGCTGTTCAAGCCGTTCAGTCAGATCGATAGCGGTCTATCGAGAAAATTCGAGGGAACGGGATTGGGACTCGCCATGATCAAGCTCCTGGCCGAGCTTCACGGCGGGACACTGTCGGTGGAAAGCGCAGTGGGCGAAGGATCGCGCTTCACCGTCTGGCTCCCACTGAGAGCGAAGGATGAGACCGAGCAAGCGGTAAAGGCTTTGAGCGCGCCGTCGATCGAGGTGGTACCAGGTGATCGCATTGCGCTCGTTGTGGAAGACGACTTGAAGTCTGCCGATCTGATTCGGGTGCATCTCGAAGCCGAGGGCTTCAAGGTCCTCCACGCGGAGACAGCCGAGACGGCACTCGTTCTGGCGGGACAGCACGCGTTATCGCTGATAACGCTGGACATAATGCTCCCGAAGATGGACGGTTGGGAATTACTGGGTCGCCTCAAGCAGATACCGGCGCTCAGACACGTTCCGATCGTAATCGTGTCGATCGTGGCGGATCGGAACAAGGGATTTGCGCTTGGCGCGGCGGCGGTGATGCAAAAGCCGATTTCACGGCAGGAGCTGTATGACTCGCTCGTCGAGCTCGGTCTGGTTCCAGTGGCGCACGGTGGAAGCCTGCAGGTCCTGATCGTGGACGACGACCCTCGCGCGGTAGAGCTCATCGCTCTGCACGTCGCCGGCATGGCGAGCAAGGTGTTGCGCGCCTACGGCGGCGCCGACGCCATCGAGATGGCAAGACGAGAGATGCCGGACCTGATCGTGCTCGATCTGCTTATGCCCGAAGTCAACGGATTCGATGTCGTGGCAGCGCTTCATGAGAATCCCGGAACGGCGACGATACCGATCCTGATCGTCACTTCCAAATCGATCACGGCCCGCGATCGCGACGAGCTGAACGGCTTCGTGTCGACGATTATGGAGAAGGCCGACTTCGACGGTGACCGGTTCGCGCTCGAAGTTCGGCGGGCCATGACGAATCGCGAAGCGGTGGTCTGAGATGGCGAAGGTACTGATCGTCGAGGACAACCCGGCCAACATGACGTTGGCCACATTCCTGCTCGAGTCGGCGGGACACAGCGTGCTCAAGGCGACGGATGCGGAGACAGGAGTTGCGCTGGGGGCGGCCGAGCGGCCCGACCTCATTCTGATGGATATTCAGCTCCCCGGCATGGACGGTCTCCGCGCGACGGCACTGCTCAAGGCCGACGACGCAACGAAGGACATTCCAGTGATCGCGCTTACTGCTTTGGCGATGAAGGGGGACGAGGAGCGCATTCGGGCCGCCGGGTGCGACGGGTATGTCGCGAAGCCTCTCTCGTACAAGGATTTTCTGGCGACGGTTTCCAGCGAGCTCGGGAAGCGGGTAACCGTTCACACCACTATTCAACCATTGCCTTTCCATGGTAGCGCTGCCAACGGCTAGTTGGTCACCAGGACTGTCACTCTCGTTGGTGAAAAAAAAGGAGGGGCTCGGGTGAGCCCCTCCTTTTTTTAAACTATGAAGCGATCGTCAGGCAGTCGTAGACAGCGAATCGTACTGGTACGTCTCGACCGTCGGCTTTCCGAACATCACCGGGCGGAGCGCTTTGTCCACCTGAGGATACGTCGCGGATTCGTACTTACGTGCTGAATCCAGGTTGCTCCAGACGCTGATGGCGAGAACGTGTTGATCCTGCACCAGTAGGAGTTCGTTCCTGAAGCCGTCCTGCTTCTTCAGGATTGGGAGCACGTCGTTTCTGAATATCGTATGGAACTGTTCGTTCTTGTCAGTCGCGATGTCGAAGCGAACGCTGCGTGCGACTTGTCCATTGTTGATCTTCTGCATTTGAACTATCTCCAAAACACCTCGTCGGAATTCGCCGGCCCCTGCGTGCGAGGATCTTCCGCAGAACGGCAACGCGAGAGGTCTAACTCCGGCGCCCAATCCATTTCAAATTGTACAGAATAGCACTGCACGTTTGGGCCCGAAAAGTCGATTTAGGCGTATTCGGTTGTAAGTGGCGCGACCCACGACGCTTACCTGATGAGATCGATTGACGGGGCGCGATTCATGCCCTTAGAATGGATAGACCGGATCGCACCAGCCCGGTCTTCGAACGAGAAAGTCCAACGAGTTACGGCGCTTCTGGTGACGCCTCCCCCGTTCAAAAGGCGTTACCATGATCACCCCGACGGAAGTCACGCCGGCCGCTGCGACCCTGGCTCTCGGCCTCGACGGACCGGCGACAATTCAGGCCAAGCGTGAGCGGATGGAGGCCGCCTCATCGCGGAGAGAAATGCGATTAGCAGATTTCATTTTGGCGAATCGAGCCGCTATCCTCGCCGAATGGCAGGCGTTCGCGAAAAGCTGTGGACCGGCCAGCACGTCGATGGGGATCGCCGCCCTCAGCGACCATGCCAGTGAGATGCTGACGGTGATCGCCGAGGATCTCAAGACTCCACAGGGCGCGCACGAGCAATCGGAAAAGTCGATGGGTCGCGCTCCGAGTACGGGGACCGATGTACGGACCGCCGCCGAAAAGCACGGGACGGGTCGGGCCGAAAGCGGCTTTACCATGGACCAGATGGTGGCCGAGTATCGGGCGCTGCGCGCGAGTGTGATTCGACTCTGGACCAAGGAACGCGGCGAGGCTACACGGGTCGATCTCGAGGACCTGACGCGATTCAACGAAGCGATCGATCAATCGCTCGCTGAATCGATCACCCGATTTACCCAGGACCTGGACAAGTCCAAGGAAATGTTCCTCGCCATACTCGGCCACGACCTTCGAACGCCGATCGGCGCGATCATGACGTCCGCCAAATTTATGCTCGACACGCAGGAGCTTCCGGAACCGCACCTCACGCTGACGTCGCGAATCGTGAGCGCCTCGGGCCGTATGAACCACATGGTGGGCGCACTGCTGGATTTCACACGCAGCCGGCTGGGCGGAGGAATTCCAATCGTTCGCGCAACGATGAACATGGGGAAGGCCGTGCACGATGTCGTCGACGAGATCTCCGCCGCGCATCCGACGCGAACGATCTCGATCGACGCGCGCGGCGCGCTGCGTGGTGATTGGGATTGCGCGCGAATCAGTCAGGTCGTGTCGAATCTGATCTCCAACGCGCTCGAGCACGGGACTGAGAGGACGGTCGTCAACGTCGGAGTCCATGGCGACGACAAGGAAGTCACGATCGCGATACACAACCGCGGCCCGGCGATTCCCGAAGATCAGCTCGACGGAATCTTCAACGCCATGAAGGGGCAGAATACCGCTGGCAAGACCAGCGGACCATCAGCAAACCTCGGCCTCGGTCTCTATATCGCCGATCAGATCGTGCATGCGCACAACGGCACGCTGGATGTCGAGTCTTCGGAGGAGCGGGGAACCACCTTCACGGTTCACCTGCCGCGGAAGGTATAAGCGGGAGGAGAAGAAGATCCGGATTGCGCTAACAGCCACTGGGTCCGACCCGCGATCGGTTGAAACGAGGCCCCATTTGAGCGCGTACTTGATTAGTTTTAATGCACGATTGTAAGTGATTGTGCGGGAAGTCCCCACCAGCCCGCATCCTCGATCCGCCTCGATTCAGGCAGGATCCGGCGCTACTGGCGACGCCGCTACTGGCCCAGGCGCCACGATAGAAAATCTCGACCAAGCTCCGCGAACGGCAAGCGCCGAAACCATCGGGGCACTGAAGTTTCGCGGCTCTAACCAACGAGGGAGAAAGAAATGATAAAAAGTCTCACGGGCAAACTGTTCGGCTCCAGGACCAGGAAGACCGCCGGCGCTGCCGCAGTCAGAAAAGAGCAAACGCTGGCAGCCATCAACGAAACGGAAACGACCTCGACGAAGCCACCGCGTGTCCACCGCACGATCGGATTGACGGAACAAAGACTACGCGCGCGCAACAAACAATCGTGGATGACGAGCACGAAGGGGTGGAGCGATTTCTTCGGCCGCTTCATGAGATAAAGCGAAAGGGGTTCACCACGACGCTTTATCGAACGCGGACGAGCACCTCCGTGCGACCGAGCGGCGGCATCGAGTGAATCGTAAACCGCGCACTTGACCATCGTGCGCGGCGCGATCTCCGGCCCGATCTCGAGCAATGCATCCGTCGACGATTGATAGCGCGGCCAACGCGGCCATTTGCCCTGCGGTCGGTGAACCATTGGGATCGCCAGTGGTAGCGAACGCCACCCAGTAATCGCTCATCGCCTCGGCAACCGTCGAGGCGAGTCGCATGAAGTCTGAATTCCTCACCAACATGTCACACGAGCTTAGGACGCCGCTGAATGCGATCATCGGCCTTCTCCGAAGTGCTGGGCGATGGCCTGATCGGCGATATGAGCGATCAACAGAAAAAATTCATCGGCGACATCTTCAGCAGCGGCAAGCACCCGCTCTCGCTGATCAACGACATCACATCAACCTGACACTCGACGCGCCCAGCGAGCTGGGGTCGATTCGGGCCGACGGGCTACATCGCGAAGCTTTTGGCGTACAAGGAATTCCTGACGACCATTGCCGCCGAGCTCGGGAAGGGCGCAGTTATCAGGTGATGAGGTGCTGGGCCCTCTGTCGCTCGGGCTGAGCATCCGAGTCATCGCTATCAGGGGTCGAAACACTTAGATTTAAGTAGGTTCATCAAGTGATCATGTGCGGGAAGTTCCCACCAGCCCGCACTTCCGATCCTGCCTCAATGTGAGGCGGTATCCCGGCGCTACTGGCGACGCCCTCCTTTCCGCCAAGGCGCTCATGAAAAAATCCCCAATAGGAATCGCCCAACTTTCGGACACGTTCGGCTCGCGCGATGATTCAAGCCTTTTCGCATTCATAAATGCGCTGCGGGAGTCCGTAAGAGCGAGGGTCGCTGCTGAACAACGCCGCGGACTACCGCTCGCCGAAATTGTCGTTCACGTGCGTGAAATGGTACGCCGCACTGAAGAGGCGACTAGTGATTCGAAGCCTAGTGCCCTCGCATTTCGTTCGATATCGAGACAGGCGATAGCCTGGTGTCTCGAAGCCTATCGACCGCCTGCCGCTCGCGCGCAAATAGCTCGCGATCGATTTCCACTGCAATCACCAATCTAGAGGAGCAATCATGAACAACTACAAAGGTATTTCCGCGGACGACAAGCACAGAATCATCACCGCACTCAAAGCTCGAGGCGCCGGGAGCTGTCCGCGTTGCCGCGATAGTCAGTGGACCGTGAGCGAGTTCTCGCGGATCGAAGTGCAGGCGACGATGGATCGCAACAGCCTCGAGAGAACCACGATCCCCGCCATCATGATCGTCTGCGAGCACTGCGGATTCATTTCGCAGCACGCACTTCAGCCGCTCGGCATTTGGCCCGAGACCACCGTCGATCTCGACACGAGGAAGTCGCATTCCGCCAAAGCGGCGATAGCTTGATACTTCACGAAGCCTCGTGACGACATCACAGAATCCAGCTCCTGGAGAGAGGCTCGAACGACGGGCATCGGAGAGCGCCTCGGCGCGAGCAATAGCCGACGCCGCGACAGCGCGTCTTGCGCGACTGCAGAGAATAACTGCGGCTCTCAGCAACACTGTCACCCAGGACGCAGTCGCTGACTCGGTCCTGCGTGAGGCGATTGTAGCTCTCGAGTGTGATGCGGGAGCTGTAGTCGTCACGACGGCGGGTCAGGAAAAACTGACACTCCTCCGCGAATCCGGGTTATTGGATCCGGTGATGCGCTCGTTCGAGCATCAGCAACCGAGCTGGTCGCGCGGTCCATACACCGAAGCGATCGAGGAAGGCGCTGCAGCCTATCTCGAGTCGTACGAGGAGATGGTGGCGAGGTATCCGGGCTTTCGGAACGTCAGCAAGGCGGAATCGCGCGGTGCATGGATTTTCCTTCCGCTCGCGATCGAAGGACATGCGGTGGGCGCGCTCGCTTTTGGATTTGCGGGCCCGCGCAAGTTCACCTTTCTCGACCGTCACTTTGCGGACACTGTCTCACGTTATTGCGCGCAGGCGCTCGACCGCGTGAGACTCCGCGTTGCCGCAGCGATGGCGCTTGCCGAAGCCGATGAGGCGCGCAAAATGGCTGAGCACGCCAACAACGCCAAGACCCTCTTTCTGCGCGCGATGAGTCACGAGCTTCGCACGCCACTCAATGCCATCGCGGGCTACACCGAGATCCTCGAGATGGGAATCCGCGGACCGGTGAGCTCTGATCAAGCGAAAGATCTCGGTCGCATCAAGCGCGCGACCGCCTATCTCCTGCGTCTGATCAACGATGTTCTTACGGTCGCCAGACTCGAAGGTGCGAGACCTTTGAATCTCGTCTCGATCGCGGTCAACCCGGTGCTGGCCGAGGTGGAGGGGCTCTGCGCCCTGCAGGCGAAAGCGAAGGGACTGGAGCTGAAAGTCACTCCGTCAGGGCAGGAGCTCTTCGTGGCGGCGGACTCCGAAAGATTTCAGCAGATCCTGCTGAATCTCATCACCAACGCGATCAAGTTCACCAATAGCGGGAGTGTCTGCGTTACGTGCGATCTCGATGCGAACATGGGTCGGGTGCGCGTGACCGATACCGGAGTTGGAGTCCGTCCGGTCGATGTCGACCGGGTGTTCGAGCCGTTCGTGCAGATCGACAGACACCTGACAACGGCGACGCAGCAGGGCGTGGGTCTCGGACTTTCGATCAGCAGGGAGCTTGCCCGCGCTATGCACGGCGACTTGACGCTGCAGAGCATCGAGGGAGTCGGCTCGGCGTTCACCCTCACGCTGCCGATTGCGTCGGCAACTTCGCTGGCGCCACCGGTAACGCCCTCAGCTATTGAGGACACTGAGGCTCTCTTCGGGCCGGTGCTCGTTTCATAGAAACAAGTAAGTCCACGCTGAGTCCACGATTACAGATCGATTTGACAGACGTATATGCAGCCGGCCGTTCTATCAACAGGGAGAAGCGAATGCCACAGCAAATATTGCAGGTGAATCTCAAGTTCAGCATTCCACGCGCTGACTTGGAAACGGCCTGGCTGGACGCGGCACAACCGATTGCGGACACACCCGGTCTACACTGGAAGGTGTGGTTAATTAACGAGGCGGAAAACGAGGCGGGTGGGATCTACCTCTTCGAGAGCAAGGCGGCAGCGGAATCCTATATCGCCGGCCCGATAGTCGCGGCGCTCAAGGCGAGCCCAGTCGTTAGCAATGTCAGCGCGAAATTGTTCGACGTTATGGCTTACCACAGCGCGGTCACCAGGGCCCCGCTTGATTATGCTTTCGAGCCGGCCGGCTAATTCAAAGGCGGGATCTAAACGCCTTGAACGCTGGTAGCTCATTGCTGCGAATCGCAACGCGCAGCATCATTCGCCCATGAATCTCCTCCTGCTGGCCGCCGCTGCCACGCTCGTCTACATCGGCCGCGAGAATCAACTGCAGGTTCGCATTCCTCGCATTGCCGCCGACGTAACGGTAGACGGAAAACTCAACGAGCCGGTCTGGCAGCAAGCAGCTGTGCTGACCGGGTTTTCCGAGTTCTCGCCGCACGACGGGATTCCTGCCGCCGATTCGACCCAGGTATTCGTCTGGTACTCGCCGACGGCGGTGTACTTTGGCATCCGCGCCTTCGAGCTCCATAGCGCAGTACACGCGACCCTCGCCGATCGCGACAAGATCGCCGCCGACGACAACGTCCAGATCCTGCTCGGCACCTTTCACGATCATCGACAGGCCTACGTCTTCGGTGTGAACCCGCTAGGGGCTCAGATGGACGGGACCATCGTCGAACAAGGTCAGAGTCTCACCGGTGGATGGACGCCTACGCTCTCCGGACGTGTTGCACCGGACCTGAGCCAGGACTTTGTCTTCAGCTCCAAAGGCCGGCTGACCGACTACGGGTACGAGGTCGAGATCCGGATTCCGCTCAAGAGTCTCAAGTACCAATCCGGCGATGAGCAGAGCTGGGACATCAACATCGTGCGCCAGGTCCAACACTCGGGACACGAAGACTCGTGGGTTCCGGCGAAACGCGCCAACACATCATTTCTGGCGCAGTCCGGATCTCTCGACGGGCTGACGGGACTGAGCCGCGGTCTGGTGCTCGACGTGAATCCTTCGCTCACGCACAAGGCGACGGGTGGCCCGAGTGCGAGTGGCTGGAAGTACGATCAGGGATCGCCGCAGCTGGGAGGCAGAGTGCAGTGGGGCGTTACCAGCACCCTCACGCTCAACGCCGCGGTCAATCCGGACTTCGCCGAAGTCGAGTCGGACGCGGGACAATTCGTGATCGACCCACGACAGGCGCTGTTCTTTCCGGAGAAGCGACCATTCTTCCTCGAAGGACTCGACGCGTTCAACACGCCGCACAACCTCATTTACACTCGGCGGATTGCGCAGCCCGATGGTGCGCTCAAGCTCACCGGGAAAGTCGCGGGCACCAGGATTGGAGTACTTTCGGCCGCCGACGATCGAAGCTTGTCGCTATCGGGACGATACAGGGCGTTCTACAACGTCGTCCGCGCTCAGCGCGATATCGGTGGACAATCGCGAATCGGCATCGCCTACACTGATCGTGTGCTCGGCGGCGACTACAACCGCGTCGCCGACGTCGACGGCCGAATCGTGTTCGGACAGGTCTACAGCGCATCGTTCCAGTCGGCGGGAAGTTTCGATAACGCGGGCGGAATGGTGCGCAACGCTCCGCTGTGGGAAGGAAGCTTTGCGCGCAACGGCAAGCAATTCGGCCTTCGTTACATCTTCACCGGCATCAGCGAGGACTTCCGCGCCAGGAGCGGATTCATCTCACGTCCCGGAATCGTGCACGCCGGCGTCGATCACCGCGCGACCTGGTTCGGACAGCGTGGTGCGGTGCTCGAGACGCTGACCGGCGACATCCTGCTCGACGACCAGTGGCAGTACTCGAATTTCTTTCATCGCGGCGATGCGCAGGATAAAAAGCTCCATCTCAGCGGCAGCGCCGGACTTCGCGGCGGTTGGAACGTGGGCGCCGGCTTTTACGTGGAGACTTTTGGCTTCGATAGAGATCTCTACTCAGCATACCAGATTCTGGCGCCGAATGGCGACACTCTGCCGTTCGTCGGCAGACCGCGCATCACCAATCATGATTACGTCTTCTCACTCGTGACGCCGCAGTGGTCGATCTTCAGCGGCAATCTTCTGTATGTCGGTGGCCACGACGAGAATTTCTTCGAGTGGGCGCAGGCCGACATCGACCTGGTGCAGCTCGGCGTGAGTTTGCGGCCGAGTGATCGCGCGCGCATTGATGGAACGTTGGCTTATCAGGATTATTGGCGCCGCAGCGATCACACACTCGTTGGCCGAAACATGATCCCGCGCGTGAAGTTCGAGTACCAGATCACGTCCGCGATATTCATGAGGGTAGTGGGTGAGTACGTTCTGAGCGAGCAGGACGACTTGCGCGACGAGACGCGGACCAACTATCCGTTGCTAATTGGCGGCGAGCTCGCATCAGCAATTCGCTCGCGATCGCTGCACGGCGACTATCTGTTCTCGTACCAGCCGACGCCGGGCACGGTGCTATTCCTCGGCTACGGCAGCGCAGCCGACGGAATTCCAGATCCGGCGAACCGGTTCAACTGGCAACCGCTCAAGCGCACGTCCGATTATTTCTTTGCGAAGGCGAGCTACCTACTGAGGATGTAGGCAGGGTCTAGATCGTTTCGCTAGTTCGCATCCACAGAACTGAAGCGGGGAGCGGACAGCTAGGCAGTGTCGTAGCTGGGAGCTTTCAAAGCGTGCTGGAAAAAGCTCCTAGCTTAGTAGCTGCCAAGCTCTCCGCTCCCCGCTTTTGTATTCGATGTCTCGAAGTGGCGCCGCTCAGCCGGACTCGTCGCTTTCCTTCTCAAGGGCAGTGCTATCGCGAAGATCGACCCTCCATCGTCCGGGTACTCTGCCCAAGCCCGTCCGCCGAGCGACTCGGCCGCCTCGCGAACGATGTTGAGGCCGAGCCCGGTTCCTTCGATCGAGGTCATGCCCTCGTGCGCGCGGAAGAAGCGCTCGAATAGTTTGTCCCGTTTGTCAGGAGGTACGCCGATACCGTTGTCACGAACGCGGACGACGACCCGCCTCTCTCCATCGTCCGCCTGCTCTTCCGAGCCCGAGATCTCGACGAATCGATGTGGCTTCGCCGGATCGGCGTACTTGATCGCGTTGGAGAGGTAATTCTTGACGCAGAGCTCAATGACAGCGGCACTGACCTCGATGTCCGGCATTCCCGGGAACATGAGGACGTCGATCTTCGCGCTCTGCGCCGCTTCGCGCACCTGCCGCACCGCTTCGCTCACCGCTTCGGATAGCTTCACGTTTCTGTGCTGCCGAGGGTCGTCCCCATCCGTCCTGGAGAGAATCAGAACATTCTCCACAGTGTTTCGCAGTTCGCGCGCGTTCCTGAGGACGATCTCCTCGAGCTCAACGCGCTTGTAGGCGGGCATGTCAGGAAGCTCGTTCAGAACACTGCTGGCGCCGAGTATGGAGCCGACGCGGTTCTTGATCTCGTGTGAGATGACCCTGTTGAATGCGCGGAGCCGCTCCTCCCGCTCGGAGACGTGCTTGTCAGCCAGCAGCAGAAAGTGAGTCATCGTCGTCTGCTGGATGATCGTCACTGCCCGATAAAGGCGGGATCCGCACGCCATCAGCTCGCTCTTCTCGCACGGCTCGGTAATGTTCCTGACCGCTGTCGTGAAAAACTCGAACAGAATTCCGCCGAGGAACTCGTACTCTTTGAGGATCTCGTAGGCGTCGAAGCCCTGTTTGTGGCGAAGCTCACCGAGCTCCATCGCTTTGGCGACGACCGGCATGTCGACGCCGATCTCTGCGGCCGGATTCTTCACGTAATCAGCGACCCCGTCGATCAGGAGCGGAACGTGATCGAGTAGGTCTTTGGTGGGGAACACGCGATTCCGGTCGAGTGACACGCGACTGGCGATGCGGTCCAGCCACTGCACCGTCAGATCGTGCCTGGCGAGCCTTAGTCTCTCGGCCAGGACCCCCGCCAGCGGACAATCATTCTCTACTCTCGACACCATCGGCTGCTGCTCCCGGGCTGTGCGCCTCTCTGCGGAAAGTCCGTAAAATGCATGCGCCGGGCCAGCAGGTAAGGGCCGGTATCGCCGCTCAAATAGTCAGGGTCCGGTATGCCGCGCTTGCTGGTATCCACATAACTGAAGCGGGCAGCGCTCAGCTTTGCAGCTGCTTGGCTGGGAGCTTTTCCGGTGGCGTCACGGTGGGCAAAAAAAGCCCTACCGCACCGGGTGTGAAAGCTCCCAGCTAACACGCTGCAAAGGCTCGCCGCTCCCCGCTTCAGTTATGTGGATGCCACGGAGCCGCCAAAGCATAGACGCCGAGACTAATTCCCGCCGTTATCCGCCGGTCCCGTGAACACAGTGTTGTTGACCGTGATGTTGTCGAGCACGACGAATCCGGGATTGGCCGGGATGTCCGTGCCTTCGTCGAACACGATCAGAAGCTCGCTAATAGTGAGCGGATCCGATGGATTGAAATCCGGAGTGAATCCGGTCGCCGGCAGGGAAGCGATCGGCGTACCTGGGGCCGGGTAGGAGTCTCTGATCCAGTTTGCCGCGCTACCCGGCGTGTGCACCGCCGCGGCGCAGCCGAGGAAGATGACACCGCGGTCGCCGGACGCGTCGGAGACGATGATGTCCCAGCGCGGTGCACCGGCTCCGCACCATCCACCGATCCGATGCTCCCACGACAGACCGACAATTGCTGAAAGTGGCTGGCCCTCGAGCCCGGTGATTCGGGCTACACCCGCAGCGAACGTCTCGGTCGTCGTCATCTTCTGAAAGTAGAGCCCGTGATCAGCGTTGCCTTTCGAGTCGGGTAATCCTTCGTGCGCCTTCCAGGCTGCGTACGACATCTGACCGAACCCATCGGGATGGAGCTTCAATCCGGAGCTTGAGTTTCCGTTGGCGTTGGCAGCGGCGACCGCGACGCTGGATGGGCTGACCGACTGCGGTCCGGTAACCGTCCGGTCGGCGCAGGCGGCGAGAGCGAGCAGTGCTGCAGTGGTGGGGAGTAGTGCGCGATTCTTATTCATGGTGCCTCCAGCTGTTCAGGTCCATCCCGTCGATTTCCAGGAAGAGGCATCGCTCGCAAGAAAAGTGCAGCAGAGAAATTTGTTCCCCGAGATGTCGATTTCCTTTCATCGACATGTCGATTTCGTTTCACTCGATGTCGATTTCATTTCACCGCGATGTCGATTTTCTATCACGACGTGCCTTCTATCTCGCGGATCCTAGGTGGATGAAAAGAAGCTGACGAGCGCGCGATTATGAAAGCTTGTGGCTAAACAGCTGCAAAGCTGACGGCTCCCCGCTTCAGTTCCGTGGATGCCAGCTAGCGCAGCAATCTAAACCTCGATGTTTAAACCCCGA
>WNGI01006340.1_pt1 | contig 18923 bp, 17 predicted proteins | sample 5400621 | NCBI WGS metagenome assembly WNGI01 (sample SAMN13153374, study PRJNA577476) | soil metagenome | isolation source: 20 cm soil or saprolite under Garry oak tree replicate 1 | place: USA:California | collected 2016-06-15
AATACAGTCGTAGGTGGTGGCCGTCCCCAGATCGACGACGATTGCATCCCTTTTGTGGATTCGGCTGGCGGCGAGGGTATTGGCTATTCGATCGGCGCCGACAGTAAAGGGCTCCTCCACATCGAGCTTGATCGGGAGTTTCGCGCGGGCGTCGATCATGATCGGCTTGTCGCCAAAGCACATCTCACAGGCTTCCGCGAGCATCGGAGTGATGGCCGGTACCACGGAACAGATGGCTGACCCGTCCGCCCCTTCGGGCGATGCTATCTCCGGCCCTACGATCGATCGAATCAGGAGGGTCAGCTCGTCCGCCGTCCTCGGCGCGCCTGTAGTCAGCCGCCAATGGGACACGAGCGCTTCCCCATCAAAGATTCCGATTGTGATCTCGGAGTTGCCGACATCGAAGACGACGATCATTGGGGATCCTCGAGCACGAGGGAGCCGGAGCGAAACGGAGTCACGGAGTCTGCCAATGCCACGAGAAGCTCGCCCGTCGGGGCGATCCCCGCGACCCGACCGACGGCGGGCTCAATGCACTTTCGCCCGCGGGCGAGATCGCGGGCATCGAACTCCTCCATTTCATCAGGCTTGAGCGGACCGGTTGCCCGTGAAGCCGCGAGAAGACCTGGGACGAGCTCACCGAGAACGTCGAGTCGGTCCGTTCCCGGCTCGAGTCCGGCCGCTGACGGTACGTTGCGAGGAACTTTCACATTCACGCCCAGGCCAATCGCCACGTACTCGACCGACTGTTCGCGCCACCGCGCCTCTACGAGAATGCCACCAAGCTTTTTTTCATCGACGTAGAGGTCGTTGGGCCACTTGAGACGGATGGGCTCCGAGGCAAACCGGTCGAGCGCTTCGGCCGCCGCTAGCCCGACGCGCAAGGAGAGAACTCCCAGGCCTGAAGTATCCGACGGCCGCTCGATCAGAGTAAGCCAGAGACCATCACCCGGCGACGACTGCCAGCTTTTTCCGCCCCTCCCGCGACCCGTGGTCTGTTCGTTGGCAATCACGAGCGATCCCGCTGGCGCGCCTCGAGCCGCAATCCGATGCGCGACGTCGAGCGTGGACGTGGTCGACTCGAGGAGCTCCACACGCGGAAGCCCGAGCATTCGTTCGATCGCTTCGTGCGTAGCTCCATCGAAGCGGACCTCGCTATCCGCGCGCGTGAATCACCGCCAGGACTGCAATACCGAGCAAGACGCGATACCATGCGAAAATGCCGTAGCTGTGCCTGCTCACGTACCGCATGAGAATTGAGATGGCGAGCCAGCCGCTGATCGCCGACGCAACAATGCCCGACATCAGCTCGTTCGTCACTGCGCCTTCATGCAACGCCTTCGGACCTTCGAGCACGACTGCGGCCGCGATGATCGGCATGCTCATCAGAAAGCTGAATTCCGCCGCGCTTTCGCGATCGAAGCGCAGGCCGCGCGCAGAAGTGATGGTGGAACCCGAGCGCGAGACGCCGGGAATCAATGCGATCACCTGGGCCAATCCGATCAGAAGCGCATCCACCCAGCGCATTTCACCAAGCACGCGGCGCTGGTCGACAGCCTTGTCGACCGCCCACAGAATAAGTCCCATCACGATCAGCGCGATTGCAATTATCTCTGGACTGCGAAACGCCGTCTCCGCTCTCGATTGAAGAAGGTACCCACCGATGGCGCCCGGGATCGTGGCCACGATGAGGGCAATCACCTTTCGTTTTTCGGGAGTCTCAATGCGTCCTGTCGTAACGATTCCGAACGCGGCCTTGATCAGCGTCAGCCACTCCATTCGGAAATACCAGAGCACCGCCAGTAGTGTCCCGAAATGGAGAGCGACGTCGAACGCCAGTCCCGGATCCTCCCAACCGAAAAACCAGGGCGCGAGAGTGAGGTGCGCCGAGCTGCTAATGGGAAGAAACTCGGAGAGCCCCTGAATGATTCCGAGCGCGATCGCCTGAAGGGGTGTCATGTTTTTTGGGAGGGGAGTGATTTCCGATAGAGTGTTTCGTATTTGGTTACGATGGCGTCGCGAGAAAATCGCTCGCGAGCATCCGCAGCCCCCAGTTTGCTCATTTCCGACCACCGGTTGCGATCCCGAAGAATCTCGAGTGCGGCCGCGGCCATGCCGGGGATGTCACCGACGCCGCACAGAATGCCAGTCTCGCCATCCCGCACGACTTCAGGAAGACCACCGGCATTGGTCCCAATCACGGGCACACCCGATGCGAGTGCTTCGAGCGCACTCAATCCGAACGACTCGCTCTGACTCGGCAGCAGGAACAGATCGGCGGCGGCGAGCAGAGGGGCGATCTGATCGAGCTTCCCCAGGAATGACACAGAATTCTCGACACCGAGCGTACGCGCCTCTTCTTCGGCTGCGGGTCTATCGGGACCATCTCCGATCATCACGAGCACACTGGGAATCTCGCGATTTACTTCGGCGTAGACGCGGATAACGTCACGAACTCGCTTGACGGTCCGGAAGTTCGAAACGTGCATCAGGATCGGTCTCGATGATCCGAACTGCGTCCTCAATAACGGCGGATATTTGTCGCGATCGTAGATGTCAGGGTCGATGAAATTGTGGATCACATCGATAGCGGGCCCATCGCAGCCGAATGCGCGACACGTCTCCTCCTTCAGGTACTGCGAGACCGCCGTGATGCGATCCGACTTCTCGATCGAGAATTTCGTTATTGGATAGAAGGAAGGGTCCTGACCGACGATAGTGATGTCCGTTCCGTGAAGCGTGGTAATGACCTCGATGTCTTCGCCCGTTTCGCGCAGCATCTCGCGGGCGATCCAGGCGCTGGTGGCGTGCGGGATCGCGTAATGACAGTGCAGCAGCTCGAGGTGGTGGCTTTTGACCACTTCGTGCATCCGCACCGCCAAAGCCAGGTCGTAAGGGGGAAACTCGAATAGGGGGTAGCGGCCGACATCGACCTCGTGAAAAAAAATGCGTGGTAGAAACGACGGAAGCCGGAACGGTTGCCGATAAGTGATGAAGTGGATTTCGTGCCCGCGCTCCGCCAACGCGATGCCAAGCTCGGTCGCCACGGCGCCGGAGCCGCCGTACGTCGGGTAGCAGGTGATCCCTATGTTCACTCGGCTCTTGCCCACCACTCCCGCGCGACGGCGCGGGCTTGAGAGTCTTCAGGATTGACGACTGTGACAGCGGCCGGCGGCAGCTGATGCCTGAACCACGTACGCTGGCGCTTCGCGTATTGTCGCGTCTCAATAATGATCCGCTCTCGTGCGGATGACAAATCCAGCCGACCCTCGACGTGCTCACGAATCACGGAGTAGCCGCTGGCTTTCCACGCCGGCACGTCCGGTGGAACCGTGCGAATCAGCTCTCGAACTTCGTCTGCCCAGCCGGCGTTGAGCATCCAATCGACCCGTGCTGTGATTCTCGATTCGAGCTCGGAGCCGGGATCCACGACCAGATAGGCGACACTTTCGTCCTGAACTTCGACGGCTGTCACCGCTTTGTGTTCAGCGTGAAGTTCGCTGATACGCGCACCCGAAAGCAGAGCGGTCTCGATTGCGCGTAACAGCTGCGTCCTGCCAAGATGCGCTCGCGCGGGGTCAAGCTCCTCGCACCAGCGGCGCAGCTCGTCGAGCGGCTTGGTCTCGAACTCGCGCTCGAGCCGGGACCGCTGGACTGGATCCATTTCCGGCGCAGAGAAAAGTGGGTCGACGAGGGCTTTGATGTAGAGTCCTGTTCCTCCCACGATTGCTGCGTTTTTCCCGGCTTTGTCGGCGCACTGAATCCAGTCGTTCGCTTCGCTCGCCCATCGGGCGGCGGAGTAGCGCTCCTGCGGGTCGGCGACATCGATGCCGTAGTGGGTGACACGCGTACGCTGCTCACGCGTGGGTTTGGCGGTTCCGATGTCGAAGCCGCGATAGATCTGTCGCGAATCCGCGCTCAGAATCGCGGCGTTGTGCCTCTCGCAAAGCTCCAAAGCAACCGCGGATTTGCCTGCGGCGGTCGGACCACAGATCACTCGCAGTCTATCGCCTGCCAAAGCGCCGCTCTACCTCGTCCCAGGTGAGATGCACGATCGTGGAGCGGCCGTGCACGTCGTGCGCGGGCAGCGTCGTATCCCGCAGTGCCGCGAAGAGCGAGCGCATCTCCCCCTGCGACAGCTCCTCACCAGCCTTGATTGCCGCTTTGCAGGCGACGGTGGCCGCGAGTCTTTCGTGTTTTGCCGCCGCTCCCGCGACGCGGTCGCCGGTCAGCGAGTCCAGAGTTTCACGTAAACAACGCTCGGCATCAAAGCGCTGGTGCGGCATTGGCACGGTGTTGACGATGAGCGTGTGTCCCCCAAATCCCTCTACTTCGAAACCCAGGCGCTCGAGATACTCCCGATTGGAGTCGAACGCCTCGCCCTCGGCCGGACCGAGGTGGAGGGTCAGCGGAAGCAGCAACCGCTGGGCGGGAGCCGCTCCGCTCTCCAGCGTGTGCATGAATTGCTCGTAGAGAACCCGTTCGTGGGCGGAATGCTGATCGATCAGAACCAGTCCGTCTTCGTGCTCGAATGCGACGTACGTGTGCCGTAGCTGGAAGAGAGGCGGGATTGGTTGCGCCGGAGCCGCGACACTACCCGTGGAGACGTCGGTCGAGTATTCAGCGCCGTCGTCAGCAGTCGTGTTGTCCACGAACAAGGGCGAGTCATCGTCGTTGCGTGGGCGAAGGATCTCCGAGTCGGGGTTCGGGGGCAGATCGACTGGCCGAAAGCTGAAGCTCGACCCGCGAAAGCCAAGCGACGCTCCGCTATCCAGAGTCCCGAGCGAGCGTCTCACGGCCGTTTCGACCGCGCGCTCGACAGTCCAGCGGTCGCGGAATCGGACTTCCGCCTTGGCCGGATGAACGTTCACATCGACGGCGTCAGCGGGCACTGTGACGTTGAGGAAGAACGATGGCCGCACCCCGGCGACGATTGTCGAGCGGTACGCGGACTCCACCGCCCGGGCGATTCCGGCGTCGCGTACAGCGCGACCATTGATCGAGAGAAAGCCGCGGCGCGTCGAGGTGCCGACGTCTGCCGGTCGCTGAACGAGACCACTCGTGTGAATCGGTCCGGCGACATCGTCGACGTCGAGCAAATCCTCTGCGTACCGCCCTCCCCAGATCGCGCCCAGACGCGACCGGACGCTCGAGACCGGTGGCAGCGTTAGCGCATTCTTGCCGTCGTGTGACAGGTGGATCCGAACTGACGGCTGGGTGAGCGCCAGCGCGGTCAGCGACTCGACAGCGCTTCTCCATTCCGATCTGGCACTGCGCAGAAACTTGAGTCTCGCAGGCACGTTGTAGAACAACTGGGCGACCGATACCGTGGTTCCCCTTCGCCGCGCGATCCGCTCGGCCGGGGAGATCTGCCCGCCGGTGACTCGAATCGATGTGCCTTCTCCATCGGCAGCCGCTGTCTGTATCTCGAACTGCGAAACCGAGGCGATAGCAGGCAGTGCTTCTCCGCGAAAGCCGAAGGTCGATACGCCGACAAGGTCCGAAGCCTTGCTGATCTTCGACGTGCCGTGGCGGGCGAGAGCGCGCGGAACATCTTCACTCGAGATGCCGGTGCCATCGTCGCTCACGCGGATCAGCTTGCGCCCGCCATCCTCGAGTGAGATCTCGATGACCGTAGCGCCGGCATCCATCGCGTTCTCGACGAGCTCTTTCACCACCGACGAGGGGCGCTCGACAACTTCGCCCGCCGCGATCTGGTCCGCGACGGAGCTGGGAAGAATTGAAATCACCGGCATGGTAACATCGAAACTACCAATCCTTGCCCCTCGGTGGAGTCGGCACGTTCCTCTTTTGCCGCTTGCCTTGGACGTCGGTTTCCTTGTCCTCCGCGGCGTTGAGCACGGCTTCTGCCTGCTGCGGCGTCATTCCGGGAACCGGCTTGGGAGCCGGGGCCTGGTTCTGACTCGCCGCGGGGGACGGGCTCGGCGTCTTGCTCTGCCCGCCGCCGCCACCACCTCCCCCACCTCCTCCACCTCCGCCGCCACCGCCCTTTTTTTGTCTCAACGCCAGCTCGTAATTCCACCGCGCATCAGAATCGGCGACGGCAACTTCCAGTATCTGCTTGTAGCGATAGAGCGCGCTGTCGAGCGGAACGTCGGCGGAATCCTTGGAACGACGTCCCTGAATCAGATAGTCGAGCCCGAGGTTGAATCGCGCGTGATGGCTGACTTCCAAATCCTTCGAGTCGGAAGCTTTCGTCAGAGGCGGTATCGCAGGAGCAAGCGAGTCGCGCAGCAGCAACTTTGTCCCTGTATTGTAAAGCGCAATCGCCGGCTTGTCGCGTTCGACGGGCCGGCACGAAGCCGTGAGCAAGAGCATCGTCGCTGTGGTGGCCGCCGCCGCAACAGCTCTCCTTCGACGACGACGCGTCTGCAGAAATGTGTCAAGCGTAAGGAGTAGAAGAGCAGCGAGCACGAACCATTGGAACTGGGTACCGAGGTTCTCTCCGGAGACCAGAGAACGCGGATTGGCGTGCAGGCTATTGAGCGCTTGCCGGATTTTCCCCGCCTTGTCGGGCGTGCGCGCGTCGATGAAAACGCCCTTCGCTTCGTCCGCGATCGCCTTGAGCAGAGCAGGATCATAGTGGGTGACCACGATGTTCCCGTTCTCGTCGCGCTTTTGTGTGACTACGCGGTTCTCGACGATTGGAATCGTGGATCCCTGGGGCGTTCCGAATCCCACCGTGATGATCGTAAACCCCGTCTCCCGGGCGCGGCGGGCCGCGGCCAAAACCTCCTCTGGGTTGTCGAACCCTTCGCCATCACTCATCAGAATGATCGCCTTGTCTCCCTGGGATTTGTTGAGCGCGAGAAGGTTCGTAGCCTGACGCAGTGCGCTGGCGAGTGAGCTCCCGCCCTGCCCCACGATCGAGGGATCGAGGTTCTGCAGAAAGAGATCGAGTGCGCTGTTGTCGACGGTGAGAGGCGTGAGGATGTAGCTGCGGCCCGCGAAGGCGAGCAGCGCGAAGCGGTCGCCCGGCGACAGATCTCGCAATCGGTCGATATCCTGTTTCATTGCCTGAAGCCTGTTGGGCTTCTCGTCGGTCGCGAGCATGGAGAGAGAAGCATCGAGCGCAAGTACCACATCTACGCCCTGCTGTTTGACCACGTTCTGCTCGACGCCCCAGCGAGGACCAGCGAGCGCCAGGCCAAGTAGCAGCGTGGCGAGGGCGGCTCGCGACGCCGCCGACCATGTGCGTTGTTGTGTAATCGAGGGCGCGAGTCGCGCTATCATCGACGGGGTCCCGAGCCGCGCGAGACGCGTTCTGCGCGCACGAATTCCCCAGGCCACGAGCCACGCCGTCACGACGGGCAGGACGATCGCCAAGGCGAGAACCCACGGCCACTGGATATATTGGAGAATCGTTGACACCGTCACGGCAGCGGAGCCCTCCAAGCCACGATTGCAAACTCGGCGAACAGCGCGAGAAGGCCGATTGTTAGCGGCCAGCGGTAAAGCTCCCTGTATCTCACTACCGTGCTCGAATGGACGGGTGCGCGCTCCATCAGATCGATTTGAGCATAGATGTTCTGAAGCGCGGCTGCGTCGCGCGCGCGGAAGTATCTGCCGCCTGTCATGCGGGCAATGTTACTGAGTAGTGCCTCATCAATTTCCACCGGCTGATACTCGTAACGCAGGCTCCCATTGGCGTTGCGCCCGACGGGTACGGGCGCCATTCCAACGCTGCCCACCCCGATTCCATAGATCTTTATTCCGTACGCCTCCGCTGCTTTCGCCGCAACCAGCGGCTCGATGCTCCCGCGATTGTTGACGCCGTCGGTGAGAAGAATCAGCACGCGTGATTTCCCAGGTGCGTCGCGGAGCCTGTTCGCGGCGGTTGCAATCGCGTTTCCGATCGCGGTGCCATCCTCGAGCTGCCCCGCCTGAAGATTCGATACCGCCTGCATCACGACGGGATAATCGGTAGTGAGAGGAACCTGGGTCAGAGCCTCGCCCGCGAACGCTACGATGCCGATCCGATCCGATGTTCGCCGCGCTATGAACTGCTTGACCGTTGCCTTCGCTACCTCGATCCGATTGTTCGGACGGAAATCGAGAGCGAGCATCGAGCTCGAGAGATCGATGGCCAGGACGATGTTGATTCCTTCGCTCGTCTGGGTTTCCGTGTGCGCACCGGAGCGCGGGCGAGCGAGCGCCACGACGAACGATGCAAGAGCGAGGTTCCGCAGCGCGAATATCGCCTTTGGTACCCAGCTTCCAACGTGTGGTCCGGTGGCCAACACCGACGTGCGTGAGAAAACAATTGCATCCTTGCGGCGCAGCCGTCGCCACACCCACCACGCCGGCAGGAGCAGCAGCAACCACAATGCTTCCGGAGTATAGAACTCAAACAATCCGAATACGCTCACGCGGCCCGCTCCTTCGCGGCTGCGCTTCGCTTCGCGATTTCAGACTCGGGATTTACACGCCCCTCGACGTGATCGACGATTGCTTTGAGCGCCACCCCGGCCTCTCGTGCTTCTTCGCGCGCAATCTCGGCCCGCGCGAACTTCACCAGGTCAGCCTCCTCGAGCAGGCCAGGAAGGTTCATTTCCACGCCGTCGGCTGGCTTCATCGCGCGCACAAGCTCTGAGGAAGTGTCGGAGCGTCGGACCCCCGGGATTCGCGCCACCAGGTATTCGCGCGCGACGTCCACCATCGCGGCGAAGTACTCCTCGGGTTGACCATCCTCGAGCAGTCGACGCGCCGCAATCCGCGCGAATTCCTGCTGCGCTCGAACATACGGATCGACCGGCGGCTTGGGGCGGTTTCGGTATCGCCGCCACGCCCACCAGAGAAGAACCGCCGCGATCGCCGCAGCGAGCAGCCCGAGCCACAGCAGCCAGTTGATGACCGGCAACACGATCAGGGGACGCGCCGGTTTCGGAATTCGCAGCGAGGTGTCGGCGGGGAGCACGGATTTGACGAAGACCGAAGCGTCCGCCAGGGGCAGGCGACGTTCCTGGCCCTCGAACGAGACCCGCACATCTGGAAATCTGAGCGGCTGAGTGCCGATATCCCACGCTACGACATGATAAAGAGCGACCGCGGTGTCGCCGATCATCGAGACGACTTTTTCGCCGCGAAGCTCGATCGGCCGAATGCCATTCCGCGTCGTCGTGTCCGGACCAGGAGGAAACTCGAATCGCACTCCCTTCGGTGCCAACACCTTGATGAACAGGTTGAAAGGCTGCCCGATGAGAACCGTGTCCGGGCTCACCCGATAACCCATTTGCACCGGCAGTGTGGTCTGCGGATTCTGGGCTGTTCGCGGAGCTATCGCTTGCAGCAGCAATAGCAGGAGGCTCACGTAGTTCACCGCCGGAGTCGTGTCTCTCTGGCGCGGAAGAAACGGAGAAGTGGCTCGACGACGCCGCCCTCTGTTCTTACCGAGATCTCGTCGATCGCGAGCCTTCGCAGCAGATGCTTCCGTTCTTCCCGCTCGGCCGCCACCCGCTCAGAGTATGCCTCGCGAACATTGGAACTGCTGGTGTCGACCTCGAACGTATCACCCGTCTCGGGATCAATCAGCCGCGCGATCCCGATGTCAGGCAGATCGCGCTCGCTCGGATCCTCGACGGTGACTGCCACGACGTCGTGCCGCTGTGCCAGGATCTTGAGCGGATGGGAGATATCTGCTTCCAGAAAATCGGACACGATGAATACGATCGCCTTCTGGTTGAGCATTTTTGCGACGTAATCGATTGCGGTCACCATGTTGGTCCCGCGCCCGACGGGCTCGAACGCGAGGAGATCGCGAATGATTCGCAGCACGTGACGCCTTCCCTTTCGCGGCGGAACGACGTGCTCGATGCGATCGGTGAAAAGAAGAACGCCAACGCGGTCGTTGTTCTGAACCGCCGACATTGCCAGGACCGCGGCCAGCTCGCTCGCCAGCTCGCTCTTGAATCGTCTCACTGTCCCGAATCTCTCGGAACCCGAGAGGTCGACCACCAGCATCACTGTCAGCTCGCGCTCTTCGACGTACCGCTTGACGAACGGCCGGCGCATTCTGGCGGTAACGTTCCAGTCGATCGACCGGACTTCGTCGCCCGGCTGGTACTCTCGTACCTCCGAGAACTCCATTCCCTGGCCCTTGAATACCGAGCGGTATTCCCCGGTGAAAACGGAGTTGACAAGTCCGCGCGTCCGCAGCTCGATCAGCTTTACCTGGCGCAAAATCTCGGACGGCACTCCCATCGGTTTCTCGGGAGTCCGCTTGGGCGCCTCTTTTTGGCGCCGGCGAGATCGGAAAATGCCGATCACGGAACGGGTATCGCTTCCAGAATGCGGCCGACGATCTCGTCGCTCGTGACTTCTTCTGCCTCTGCCTCGTAGGTGCGGAGCACGCGATGACGCAGAACGTCGGGCGCGATTGCCTTTACGTCATCGGGCGTCACGAATGCCCGCCCACGGAGAAACGCGTGGGCGCGGGATCCCTGGGCGAGCGCCAACGTAGCACGCGGGCTAGCGCCGTATTCGATCAATGGCTTCAGCTCGGGAAGCCCCGATTGATCGGGATTTCGGGTAGCATGGACGATCTCGACGATGTAATCGACCACGCGCTCATCGATGTAGAGTTCGGCGATGTGGCGGCGGGTCTCTAATATCTGTTTCGGCGTGGCGACGCGATCGACGGGAATGGGGTCACCGCTCGCCATCCTTCGCAGCACTTCCTTCTCTTCCTCGCGCGACGGATAGCCGACGTGGAGCTTCAGACGTGGAGCTTCAGCATGAAGCGGTCGACCTGGGCTTCGGGTAGCGGGTACGTGCCTTCCTGCTCGATCGGATTCTGCGTCGCGAGAACGAGAAACGGCTCTTCGAGAACGTGCGTTGTCCCGCCGATCGTCACCTGCTTCTCCTGCATCGCTTCGAGCAGGGCTGCCTGCACCTTCGCCGGCGCGCGGTTGATTTCGTCCGCCAGAATGATGTTGGCGAATATCGGCCCCTTCTTGACCGAGAACTTCCCATTCGACTGGTCGTAGATCTGGGTGCCGACGACGTCCGCCGGCAGCAGATCGGGGGTGAACTGGATCCGGCTGAATGTGGTGTTGATCGTCTCCGCCAGCGTCCGGACGGTCAGCGTCTTCGCGAGTCCGGGGACTCCCTCGAGCAGCACGTGGCCACCAGTGAGGAGGCTTATCATCAGACGCTCGACCATATAATCCTGGCCGACGATTCGTCGGCCTACTTGATGCACCACCTCCTGCACCATCGATGCATCAGCGGCTATTGCGGTGGTTCCGTTCACGTCTTGCCCCTCCCGTAGTGTTCTTGCTCCTGCCACCGCTCTTGGTGAGTGCGGCAATGATCTCCGTCTCGCGCGCCGTCAGCGGGCGCGTCCTGCCTGACTCCAGCGTCCCGAGTTTCACCGGACCGAACTTTGTCCGCACCAGCCGCTCGACTTCGAGATCCAGCGCTTCGCACAACCGTCGAACTTCCCTCGTCTTCCCTTCCGCTATCGTGAGCTCCACGTCCCACCTGCCTCGACCGATCCGCCTGGCTGACACCGCGGTCGGCATTACCAGCCCGTCTTCCAGCTCTACACCTTTCATCGCGGCTCGTGCCGCATCCGCGCCATCGCCGCGTACCGTGGCGACATACGTTCGCTCGATTTCGCTGCTAGGGTGTGTCAATTTGTGCGCCGCATCGCCATCGGTAGTGAGCAGCAGCACGCCTTCCGTCATGTAGTCGAGGCGTCCGACATATGTCAGTCCGGGCACGTCATCGATCAGATCGAAAACCGTCCGCCGGCCTCCGGGATCGGAACGAGTGGTCAGCACCCCCGTCGGCTTGTTGAGAACGATCCAGTCAGATGCCGCTGGTAAAGCAACGGCCTTGCCATCGACGGTGATTTTGTCGTGTTCAGGGTCGACGCTCTGACCCGTTTGAGCGACCGCCCCATTGACGCTCACACGTCCCGCGGCAACCAGCTCTTCGGCCCGACGACGAGAAGCGATTCCCGCGCGCGCCAGCGCGCGCTGAATTCGCATTGATCCGGGCATCAATCTGCCCGCGGGGGCGCCTCGCCATTGTCCTTGGTAACCGGAACTCCCCCTGGCGGCGTCGCCTGGCGTGGTGCTCGCAACGCGATCGCGAGCTCGTCGGCACGTGGGAGCTCTTCCAGATGCCTCAGCGCAAACTGCTCGAGGAAGAGCGTTGTGGTGCCATAGTGGAGCGGACGCCCCAGGCCTTCACCGCGACCCACGACATCGATCAGCCCACGCTCGTGTAGGGACTTGAGAATTGCCCCCGCACCTACACCTCTGATCTCCTCGATCTCGGAGCGGCCAATCGGCTGCCGGTAAGCAATTATCGCCAGCGTCTCGAGCGCCGCCGTCGATAACCGCTGCGGCCGAGCCGCGAGCTGTGCCCGTTCTATTGCTTCGGTGTACTCGGGTCGGGTCAGGATCTGCCACCCACCGGCAACTGCCACAAGCTCGACACCGTGACCTTCCGTGTCGTAGTGCACGCGCAGCTCTTCGAGCGCGGACTCGAACGTTGTCTCCGTGTCGTCAGCGTGAGCGGCTATCGCACGCAGTGCCTCGGCGGGGACCGGAGTGGCGCTCGCGAAGAGCGCCGCTTCAAGCAGCTTCGCTAGAGGAGTCACGTGTTATCTCGAACGCGGCGAACGCGTGTGGCTGCACCAGTCGGAGCTCTCCACGCTTCGCGAGCTCCAGAAGCGCAAGCAGAAGCGACAGGACTTCCCACGGCTCCGCCTTTTTCGGAAGAATGTCTTTCCATTGCGCGCGGGCACGGATCGCGAGCAATGCCCGCACGATCCCTATCGCGCCGTCCACGTCGAGCGCCCGCGGAATGACGTCGTGGACGTGCGGCTTTCTGGCCAGCCGCAGCACGCGATCGACCGCCGCGAGGAGCTCGGGAAGAGAAAGCGAGAGCGGGCCGGCCACCGGGATCTGTACCGGCTGCTGAGAATACGCCCGCGCGAAACGTCCGCGGCGATCCTCACTTCGCCGCTCGAGGACATCAACGACTTCACGGACCTGCTGGTACTCCAGGAGTCGCCGCACCAATTCGGCGCGTGGATCCTCCCACACATCTTCACCCTCGCGGCGGGGAAGCAGCATCTGCGCCTTGATCCGTACGAGCCTGGCCGCCATCTCGAGATAGTCAGCGGCTTCGTCCAGCTTGAGCGACGAGATTCGCGCCAGAAATTGCTCGGCGATCCGCGCGATGGGGATGTCATAGATGTCGATCTGCTCATCGCGAATGAGCGTGAGCAGGAGATCGAGGGGGCCTGAGTATTCCGCCAGCTCGACGACGAAGACTTCGGACACCGCTGACCCGGCGACCGTGAAGGAACCGGGCGTCAGCGTGGTCACATCGTCCATGGACTGGGAAGGATGTAGGGAAACACCACCCGTGTGGCGAGCCTGTCGAGCAGGAACACCGGCCTGAACCAAAGGTTGAGCACTGGAGCCCCAAAGCTGATAAGCAGGAAAAGTATCAGCAATCCGTATGCGCCGAGGCGCTGGTAGCTGAGCGCCCAGGCGGGAGGAAGGATGTACTTGAAGACGTGCGACCCATCGAGAGGCGGAATCGGAATGAGATTGAACGCGGCGAGAGCCAGATTGATCAGTACTCCGTACAACAGCATCGCCTGCAGAATGGCGCCCGTGTCGGATAGCCACGGCAAGAGGCGCCCCAGGAATCCGGCGAGAACGATCAGCGGAATGCAAAGGAGCGCGATAATAAAATTGGTCGTCACGCCCGCAAGCGAGACGATGATGTCTCCACGCTTGAAATTGCGATAGTTGCGCGGAATCACCGGCACCGGTTTCGCCCCGCCGAACGCGATCCCGGTGGTGAAAAACGTGAGCAGCGGCAACAGAATCGTCATGAACAGATCGATGTGCGGGATTGGGTTCCAGGTCAGACGGCCAAGGGAGTAGGCGGTTGTATCTCCCTGTTTCAGCGCGGCGTAGCCATGTGCGTACTCGTGCGCGACCATTGAAAACAAGAGTACTGGCGCGACGAGGATGAACTGCTGAATCGATTTGTCCAATGGGCTCAGGCTAGAGTCGTGGATCCGCTCGTTGAAGTTAGCATTTCCCGCCATCGCTCGGCACCCGCCGGCAAAACTAATCCGGATCGGGTTTCGCGTCGTAGGCGCTAATGCCGGACCCGAATAAAGCGACATCGAAGGCACGACGAGGATCGATTGTCGCGACTTACCCTCGACAGAATGGGACGCGCGGGTTGACGTGAGCCTCTCTCAAGGGCAAATTTCACGGCTACATCACAGCCCAAAAGACCTCGGAGATCAGTTCGTGCCAAATCTTGCTTCAGCGAAAAAGAACATGCGGAAATCACGTGCCGCTGCCATCCGCAACCGCGCTCAGAAATCCGCCCTCCGCACCGCCCTCAAAAGGGCGTCCGCTGGAACGGCCGAGGAGAGATTGGCCGCCGTGAAGCTGCTCGACCGGGCATCACGGAAGGGACTTATCCACAGAAATGCGGCAGCTCGCCACAAAAGCAGAATGGCGAAAGCCGGAAAGTAAACTCACATGAAATAGAAAGGGCGCCTCGAGGCGCCCTTTTTTTTTTACATCGTGGCCAGCTCGCCGCCGCATCTCTCGCAATACCACTCGGTAGGATAGTTCGCGGCCCCGCACTCGGGACACTTGAGCGTTTTGTGCTGTTCCGATCGGGGGTCCTGTGTGCCGCCCGTTTTCGGAACCGAAGGCGGAGTTGCGACCGCTGTAGACGGAGGCGCGGCGGATCCGCCGCCCGGTCGAAGAACCGGAAATTCGTCGAATGGCGAACGGCTATTGGCAGGGTTTTGAGACGGCTGCGAGCGCGCCGGCGCAGGCTGCTCGACGCGAGCCGGCGGATTCAGCGTTGGTGGCTCGGGGATCGCCGGACGCGGCACTACAGGAGAAATCGGCGGCCGTGCGCCGTCTCCCGATACCGCTCTGCCGGCCGCGATCGCTTCGGCCTGCCTCTCCTTCACGCTCAGCGCGAATATCCGACTCAGCTCGTTCAGCTGGGCGTCGACCGCGCCCTTCTCCTTGACAAGGCGCGCGAGCTCCTTGTCCCAGGCCCCACCGATCTCCTTCCACTGCTTGTCGGTGTACTCTCCGACCGCGGCGCGTAATTCGGCCTCCTGCCGCGCCTCGCGTTGCTGACGCTCCTGGCGGGAAATCTCTTCGAGCCTTACGGTCAACGCGTCGATGTTCTCGCGCAGCTCGCCCGCACGTTCAGCAAGCTTGCTCGAAACTTCACGCAGGCGCGTCTGGTAGTCCGACTGAACACGCTGATATACGGAATCAGGTGTGCTCGCGCGCTTCTCTTCCAGCGCGGCCAGCCACTCCTCATATCTCTGGCGCTCCTTAAGGAGCCCATTGAGCGCGTCCAGCGAGACCGGCTCCTTCTCAGCCATCGTACTTCATCCCCTTGTTCGATTCATCTTCTCCCGACCGCGGGCGGGAATCCCCGATCGAAAGACGACCGACCCTGCCACAATAGTACAAGTGGCGCGCCCGACCAGGGACATTCCGTCGTAGGGGCTGTTCCGTCCCTTCGAGACGAATTGCGAGGCGTCAACCTTCCAACGCGATTTCGGATCGAACACCGTGACGTCCGCGACCGCCCCGCGCTTGAGCGATCCGCCCGGAAGATTGAAAACGCGAGCGGGAGTGCACGCCATCCGATCGACGAGAGCTGAGAAGGTGAGATGCCCCGTTTCGACGAGATTCGTCACTATCACGGCCAGTGCTGTCTCCAGGCCGACGATTCCATTTGGCGCGTCGGCGAATTCTCTCTCCTTTTCGTCGTAGTGGTGCGGCGCATGATCCGTGGCGATGAGATCGATCGTTCCATCCTTCACTCCATCGCGCAGGGCTTCGACATCCTTGGCTGTCCGAAGTGGCGGATTCATTTTCGCGTTCGTGTTGTAGCCGCGAACGCTTTCTTCCGTCAACGAGAGATGATGGGGACAGACTTCCGCGGTGACTCTTATTCCGCGGTCCTTGCCCCAGCGAATCAGCTCGACGGATCCCTTCGTGCTCATGTGCGCGAGGTGAACATGCCCGCCAGTCAAGCGCGCGAGCAGAATGTCGCGGATGACCATGATCTCTTCCGCTTCCGCCGGAATACCCTTGAGGCCAAGCTGCGCGCTCACAATCCCTTCGTTCATCGAGCCGCCGGCCGAAAGCGTGGGCTCCTCGCAGTGGTCGATCACCGGAATCTTGAAAGTCCGCGCGTACTCCAGCGCGGTGCGCATCAACTGCGCGCTAGCGACCGGCTTGCCGTCGTCGCTGACAGCCACGGCACCCGCACCAACCATCTCTCCGAATTCCGCCAGCGCCTTTCCTTCCTGGCCGACGGAGATCGCGCCGATCGGGTACACACGCGCCGATTGGGCTCTTTGCGCCTGCCGAACGATGAAGCCCACTGCGGCCTGATTGTCGGTGACGGGATCGGTGTTCGGCATCGCGCACACCGCGGTGAATCCTCCGCCTGCTGCTGCCCGCGCTCCCGTCGCGATCGTCTCGACATCCTCGCGTCCAGGCTCGCGCAAGTGACAATGCACGTCAATGAAACCGGGCGAGACCATGAGCCCGGCGCAATCGATGACATCGGCTTCTTCCGGCCCTTCGATCGAGCGTCCCACGCCGACAATTTTGCCGTCAGTTATGAAAACGTCGCCGACTTCGTTCAGATCCTGCGTTGGATCGATCAGCGTTCCTCCGCTCAGCAGGATCGGCTTCATTCCCTGTCCTCGCGTCCGCGACCGCTGCCGCCTTTCGCTGCCTCGGCCAGCTCCGGCTTCCCGCCCGCGAGCAGGTAGAGCACCGCCATGCGAACCGCCACGCCATTCGTAACCTGATCCAGAATCACGCTGTGGGGACCATCGGCCACATCGGAGTCGATTTCGACGCCGCGATTCATCGGGCCCGGGTGCAGGATCAGGATGTCACGCGGTGCGCGATCGAGTCTCTCGCGCGTGATTCCGAAGACGCGGTTGTATTCTCGCGCCGACGGTATATAGCCCGCGGTCATTCGCTCGAACTGGAGACGCAGGACGTTCAGCGCCTCGGCCCACTCGATCGCTTCCTCGACCCGATCGAAGATGCGAACTCCGAATTCATCGATCGCATTCGGAAGCAGTGAGCGTGGTCCGCAGACCGCCACCTCGGCGCCGAGCTTCTTCAATCCCCAGATGTTCGACCTCGCCACACGCGAGTGCAGAATGTCGCCACAAATGCAGACGCGCCGCCCTTTCAGATCTCCGAATCGGTCACGCAGTGTAAGAATGTCGAGCAACCCCTGAGTGGGGTGCTCGTGCGTGCCGTCTCCGGCGTTGATGACATTCGACTGAATTCGCTCGGCCAGAAACTGCGCTGCACCGGAGGCGGAGTGACGGATGACGACCATGTCGATCCGCATCGCTTCGAGATTGCGCGCCGTATCGACCAGCGTCTCCCCTTTCGAGACACTCGATCCCGCCACCGAAACGTTGACTGTATCCGCGGAAAGTCTTTTTTCCGCGAACTCGAAGGAGATCCGCGTTCGGGTCGAGTTCTCGAAGAAGAGGTTTACTATCGTCGACCCTCGGAGCGCCGGGACCTTTTTTATCGCCCGCTCGCTGATCTCCTTGAAGGGTTCGGCGGTATCGAGAATGAGTCGAATCTGGTCGCCCGTCAGCGACTCGAGGCCTAGTAGATCTTTGCCGAGGGTCCCCGTCACGCCGTCGACTTGGGCACGATGACGACTTCGGTGCGCTCGTCCAACTCGGCAACCATCACATCGACGCGCTCATCCTCTCCGACCTCGACCTTCTTACCGACGACATCGGCATGAATTGGGAGCTCGCGTCCACCGCGATCAATCAGAACCGCCAGCGAGATGGACGCCGGCCGTCCGAAGTCCGCCAGCTCGTCGAGTGCGGCACGGACAGTCCGGCCGGTGTACAACACGTCGTCCACGATCACGATGTGCTTGCCCTCAAGGTCCCACGGCAGATGGGTCGGGCCGACAACCGGTCGCGGGCCGACGGTCTGCAGGTCGTCTCGATAGAGAGTGATGTCGAGCGAGCCCTGCGGCACCGTCACGCCCTCCCCGCCCTCTATCATCTTTACCAGGCGGTCGGCGAGCTGAACGCCGCGCCGCTGTATTCCAACGATGATGAGATCGTCCGTGCCGTGATTGAGCTCGACGATCTCGACCGACATGCGCTTCAGCGTGCGCTCGACGGCCCGGGCGTCGAGGACCGTCGTGGTTTTCGTGGTCATCAGTGCACAAATATGGCGGGACGCGCCGACTAATTGAAGACACTCCGCCCTGCGCGGCGCACTATTTTTGTCTGATGCTGGCCGAACTACTCAGAATGTTCGCAGGAAGTCGCCAACCGGCCGGCACCTCCAGGCATCAGGTGCTCGGGATTCCCGTGCTCGTCTACAATACGCGGCCCGACATCGACAGCAGCGCCGTCATTGGGCGCCTGGAGCGTAGTCTGTCCCTGATCGAACGCTACGTACCGCACCATTTCCGGCATCTCAAGAGAGATTTCGCGTACATCGTCGTGCAGCGCTTCGCGTGTCGGGGGGCCTACTTCCACGAGCAGCGCGCCTGCCTGGTGGAGCTGACCTTCACCGTGAACCCCGCGTTCTGCGACGCAGAAGTCGCCGCGACGATCCTTCACGAAGCGATGCACGCCCGTCTGCACGCACTCGGTTTCCCACTGGAAATGGAAGATCGCGCGCGGCAGGAGCGTTTCTGCCGCCGGGCCGAGATCGAGTTCGGAGCTTTGGTCCCCGGCGGTGAGCCGGTCGTTGAGAGAGCGCGGTGGACGTCCGACCTTTCGGACGAAGAGGTCGCCCCGGAGATAGACCCTCGCATCGCTGCTCAACGCATCGCCGAGGTCGACCGCGCGGCAC
>WNGI01001635.1_pt1 | contig 18910 bp, 19 predicted proteins | sample 5400621 | NCBI WGS metagenome assembly WNGI01 (sample SAMN13153374, study PRJNA577476) | soil metagenome | isolation source: 20 cm soil or saprolite under Garry oak tree replicate 1 | place: USA:California | collected 2016-06-15
GAGACCCGCGTCATCGACGTCCACATCCGCAACTTGCGGCGGAAGATCGAGCAGGATCCATCGCACCCCTTCTTCATCCTGGCGGTGCCCGGGATCGGCTACCGCTTCACGAGCGCCGGCAAGCTCGGCTAGTGGTCGACCGTCAGGAAGCGGCGGCCCCCGCCGCCGGCCGAAGTTCCTGGTAAACCGCCAGTAGGCGATTGAGGTTGTCGGATAGGCTGTAGCGTTCCACAGCGCGCGCGCGGGCCCGCCGGCTCAGCTCGGCGCGAAAGTCGGGGAACTCGATCAGGGTACGCAGCGCCAGCCGGAGCTGGCCGTCCAGGTCCCGGGGGTCGACGACCATGCCCGCCCCCCGCAGCGCCTCCCCATCGGAGCCGACGTCGGTCGCCACCGTGGCCACGCCGCAGGCCATCGCCTCCAACAGCGATAGAGACAGCCCTTCGACAAGCGACGGCAGCACAAAGATGTCCATGGCGCGAAGCATGGCGATGCGCTCGGCCTCCTCGAGCACCTGGCCGGTGAAGATGATGCGCCGGCTGGCGTAGCGCCGTTCGAGCCGGCGCCGCTCGCCGCCGCTGCCGACCACCACCAGCTTGACGTCCTCGGCCGCGTCGACGTCCTGAAACGCTCGCACCAGCACATCGACATTCTTCTCCGGATCGACCCGGCCCAGGTATCCGACCAGCGTGGTCGCCTGCGACGTCTGCTTGAACGCTGACGATCCGGGCGCGTACTTGTCGACGTCGACTCCGTTCGGGATGACGGCAACGTTCGCGGCCGGGACGCCGTAATTCTCGAGCAGGCTCTTCTGCTGTTCCGAAAAGATGATCACCCGGTCGAAGCTCGCCAGCGACTGCGCGTAGAGACGATACACCGCCGAGCTGATCCCCTGCCACAGGGAAAAGCGCGAATCGTACGGCACGTGAAAGGTCGCCACCACCGGCAGGCCCAGCTCGTGACAGAGCTCGGGGAGCCCGAAATCGATCAGGGTCGAGAAGCTGAGCGAGACGTGCACCAGGTCGACCCGCTCCCGGCGTAGCAGGTCGGTGATGATGCGCTTTGTCCTGGGCGAGGAGATGATGTACCGGTGACTGCCCGTCAGCGACCGCAGGGTGAGCGTGTCGTCGGTGACGGCGGCCAGCGCGCCGTGATGGACGAAGAAGACTTTGACGCCCCGCGCCCGAAGTCCGGCCACGATCTCGCGGGAATAGGTCAGCAGGCCGTCGCCTGCGCGGCCGCTCTGGTGACCGAGCCAGGCGATCCGCAGCGGCTCATTCATCGGAAGTCGATGTCCTCGAGGAGGTCGAGCAGGAAGGGGCGGTTCTGAAGTTGCGCGTGGGGGATGTGGAGGCCGGGCTCGTCGACGGTGCGACCGTCGTAGCGAAGGATGTCGATGTCGATCTCGCGCGGTCCCCAACGCTGGCGCGCGGTCCGGCCAAGCTGGCGCTCGATTTGCTTGAGGGTGTCCAGCAGGGGTCGCGGCTCGAGCGAGGTTTCGACCTCGAGCACCTGGTTCAGGAAGTGCGGCTGGTCACGAATGCCGACCGGCTCCGTCTCGGCAACGCGGGAGGCGCGCACCACCGTGACGCCCGCCTCCGGCAACGCCTTGCGTGCCGCCCGCAGGTACCCTGCACGGTCACCCAGATTGCTTCCCAGGGCGAGCCACACCGTAGACGAACGCCTCAAACGCTCACCTGGCACTGAAGCGTCGCTCGCGTGGGCCGGCGGGCCCGATTGCCGGATCGCGTCCGCCATCCGCGCCACCCGAACCATCGCCTTGACGTCGTGGACCCGGACGATGTCGGCGCCGCCGGCGATGCTGAGCGCGACCGCCGCGGCCGTGCCTTCGAGCCGCTCACCCGCCGGCAGATCGAGCGTCTTGCCAATGAACGATTTCCTGGAGGGGCCGATCAACAACGGAAAACCAAGCCGGCGCAGCTCGGACAGGCGACGGATGATCTCGAGGTTCTCCTCGCGCGTTTTCCCGAAACCAATGCCCGGGTCCACGATGATGCGATCCTCTGCGATGCCGGCCGACCGCGCGAGCTCGACGCTCCCACTGAGGCTGGCCGCGATTTCGCCGATCAGGTCGCGATAGCCCCCACCGGGATTGTTATGCATCAGCACCACCGGCACGCCGGCCCCGGCGACCGTCGCTGCCATCCGGGGATCGCGCCGCAGTCCCCACACGTCGTTCACCATCGCCGCGCCGGCCGCGATGGCACGCTCGGCCACGGCGGCCTTGTAGGTGTCGATCGAGATCGGTACGGTGACGGTGGCGACCGCCTGCTCCAGCACCGGGATCACGCGCGCCAGCTCCTCATCCGAGCTCAGGCCCGGACCCACCCAGGTCTCGGGGCGCGTGGACTCACCGCCGATGTCGATCAGGTCGGCGCCGTCCTGCTCCATTTGGCGGGCCTGGCCGACCGCTTTCTCGAGATCGGTCACGCCGTCGCCTGAAAAGGAGTCGGGCGTGACGTTGACAATCCCCATCAGGTAGGTGCGCGCCCCCCAGTGGAACTCGCGCCCGCCGATGCGAAGCGACCGCATGGTGGCCGCCATCGGCCTGAGCGTAGCATCATGTCGTTTCGGTGACTGGCATCAAGTTGAGCCGCCTCCTCGATGGTGTGACGGTGCTCGAGGCGCCGCCGACCGACCCCGAGGCGGTAGGCCTTTGCTACGACTCGCGGCGGCTGAAAGCCGGCGATTGCTTCGTCGCCATTCCAGGTACGCACACGGACGGGCACCGCTACGTCGAGACGGCGCTGCGCGACGGCGCAGTAGCCGCTGTCGTCGCCCGGCGCGTGGGGACCGCCTGGCCGCAGGTCGTGGTTCCGGATACTCGCCAAGCGCTGGCGCTGATGTCCAGCACGTTGTATCGCCACCCTAGCCGCGAGCTGGTGGTCATCGGCGTCACCGGGACCGACGGCAAGACGACAACCACAACCATGATCCAGCAGATGTTGCTGACGGCCGGCCGTCCTTCCGGTTCCATGAGCACTGTTGATATCCGACATGGAGACAACGTCGACCTGAACGACTCGCGCCAGACCACCCTGGAGGCGCTGGAGATCCAGGAGCAGCTGGCGCGGATGCGTGACAGTGGGCTGAAGTACGCCGTGATCGAGACCAGCTCCCACGGTCTCGCCTTGCAGCGGGTAGTGGGCGTTGACTACGACGTCGCCGCCTTCACCAACATTGCCCACGAACACCTCGATTTCCATAAGACGATCGAGGCCTACCAGGAGGCGAAGGCACGGCTGATCGATCTGACCGCCGGTAGCGTAGCGAAGGGCGTGACGAAAACCGCGGTGCTGAACCGCGACGATCCAAGCTACGCCTACCTCGTCAACCGGCCGATCGCCCGCCAGATCACATACGGCGTCCAGCTGGACGCGGATCTCAAGGCCAGCCGGGTGGAGGCGACGGCCGATGGTTTGCGCCTTGAAGCATCCACCCCGCTCGGCCCGCTGGGATTGCGGCTGAAGTTGAGTGGCCGATGGAACGCCGCCAACGCACTGGCGGCCGCGGCCGTCGGCATCGCCGTCGGCCTGACCCTTGACGAGATCCGGAACGGGCTGGAACGCTTCAGCGGGGTGAGCGGCCGGATGGAGCGGGTTGACCTCGGCCAGCCCTTTAACGTGATCATCGATTACGCGCACACGCCGCAGAGCCTCGAGAAGGTGCTTCGCGAGCTGCGGCCCATCACGAAGGGGAAGCTGATCGCCGTCTTCGGCAGCGCCGGCGATCGGGATCGCGAGAAGCGACCCTGGATGGGCGAGATCGCCGCCCGCCTCAGCGACTATGCCGTCTTCACCAACGAAGATCCGCGCGAGGAAGACGCGATGGCCATCCTGAATGCGATCGCCGCAGGAGCCGAAGCGGTCGGATGGAGAGAGGGCGAACAGTATGCCCGGATCGAGGACCGACGTCAGGGGATTGCGCATGCGGTCCGGCGGGCTGGCCCGGGCGACACCATCCTGCTGGCGGGAAAAGGCCACGAACGCAGCATTTTGATCGGGCGAGGCAAAGAGCCCTGGGATGAGCGCGCCGCCGCGGAAGGAGCGATCCGCGGCCTGGCCAACTAGGGAGAGCGGTCTTTCTCCGAGGGAATCAGCGCCGGGCGGCGAGGACGAGTTTGCGGTCGGTAAACGAAAGCACGACGTCATCCCGAACCACGATCGCGAGGTCCCGGACGGCGGATGCCGGTGCCGTCAGAAAACGTTCCCTGACCCGCCGCATGGTGAGGGCGTCTTCGCCGCCGCGCTCGAGCCAGGGCTCGAAATCGTGGGCCTTGCGCACCACTTCCGTCTTCTCCACGCGAAAGCCGGCCTGTTCGCACAACGCGATCCATTCTCCCTGCGTATAGATCCGGCGATGGGTCGGGTCTCGCAGCGATTCGACCTCGTCCTGGAACGCCGCACTCGGCGGATCGTCGGGGGCGAGCGTGTCGATGAAGATGAAGCGACCGCCGGGTCGCAGGACCCGGGCGACCTCGCGCATGGCCAGCGCCACGTCATCGAAATGATGGGCGGCAAGGCGGGTGGTCACGATGTCGAAGCTCGCATCGGGGAATGGCAGCCGTTCCGCTGTGGCGGCGACGAATTCCGCATTTCGTACGCCGGCATCCTGAAAGAGTCGGCGGGCGGTGGCCAGCATCGCGTCGACCGGATCGGTGAGCACCACGCGGGCGACCTTGGGGGCCAGGGCCAGGGCGGTATGCCCGGCTCCGGTGCCGATGTCGAGGACGCGCTCGGTTCCGCTCGGCCTCGCAAAATCAACAGCGAGTTGCAGCTCGTGCCCGGTCTTGTGTTCGCCGGTCGCGTACTTGTGCGCTGCCTTCTCCCAGCGGCGTGCGCCGCCTGTCACGCGTTCAGCTTAAAGCGACGCTGTCGAGCACCTGCTTGACCAGCGCACTGCCGGCATCGGGGGTCAGAAAGGTGAGTAGATAGTTTCGGCCGGTCGTATGGATATAGACCGACGACATGTAGGGCCACCCCTGATCCGGGCGGGCCCATGCCGAGGTCACTCTGCAGGTGTCGAGCGCGACGCGCGCGACCTGTTCGGAAACGGTATAACTCCAGACCTGGATGGTGGCCGTGTGGTCGGCGAGCGGCGCCAGGTCGGCGCGAACGCTGGCGGGCAACTGTACCGTCAGGGTGCTCGCGTTCGAGGTCTGCAGGAGCAGGAAGGGGACCTCGTCGCCGGACTTGGTGACCGTTGTCAGCGACGGGTCGGAACCTGCGGCCTGGTATCCCTGGGGCAGCATCAGGCTCCAGCCGAATCCGCTCGCCACGTGCAGCGGCGAGCTACTGACGAAGTCGGCCCGCAGCCAGCCAGCCTGGCTCCCGAGCTTGACGTGATACCAGAGCTGTCCCGAGGCGTCGGGAGCGCGAGCGTCCGCCGTGGCCTGGGTACCCTGTGAGAGGGTCGCGACGCGACCGCTCGAGGCACTGGCGGCACTCCGAAGGTTCACACCCAGGGGATCGTTGACCCAGATCGCAAACGGCAGCGCCGGCGCCGAGGGCGCCACCACGGTCGTGGACTTCGGCACCGGCAACGACGCCGGACACGATGTTGGTGAGGCGTGCGGATCGATGCTGCTGGAGGCGGATGGTTGAGGCCGGCTCGCCACGGCGTGGGTCTTGTAGAGGGACGTTAGCGGCCCAGCCAGCAGGAAGGCCGCCACGGCGCCGATAGCCATCAGGGGGATTAGGCGGAGAGCCGACCTCATGGTCATGCAACGGCCCCCGGGAAGGCGGAGTTACGCCAGTGGCCGGCGGTTCGGCAGCCCGGGCCGACGCGGAAATTTGGCTGGGGTCGGGGCCAATTTCTGCACAACAAGCAGGGCGGTCCCGCCGGCCACAGGCCGTTCGACCCTTGGCGCGCCGCCTCCCAGGAGGCGGGCCGCCTGGTCGAGTCGGGGCGGGTCGACGGCGCTGACTTCGGCAATGAGGTCTCCCCCGGTTGTAACGAAGGGAAGGGCAAGCTCCAGCAGCACCGGCGCGGGAGCCGCCGCCCGCGAGATCGCCCGGTCGAACTGCTCCCGAACCAAAGGCTGGTGGCCAAGGTCCTCGGCTCGACCGCAGAGCACGGCGACATTGCGCAGCTCGAGGGTGACGGCGACATGTTCCAGGAAGGCGCACTTCCTGGCGTTCGCCTCGAGCAGGGTGAACTGGACCTGTGGCAGCGCCAGCGCAAGCGGCACAGCCGGCAGTCCGCCGCCACTGCCGATGTCGATCACCCGACGGATTCCTTTCCACGAGACAGCCAGCAAGGCGGCGGCGTCCTTGACCTGCGCCTCGACCTGCTCGACGGTGCGGGCTCCCGTCAGGTTGACGGACCGGTTCCAGTCGAGCAGCAGCTCGGCGTAGCGCCGAAGCGGCGGGCTCACATCCTTACAATATGGTCGTGCCGATCTACGAGTTCTCCTGTCTGACCTGCCGCCACACGTTCGATGTCTTCGGCAGCTACGCCAGCCGTGACGAAAGCCAGGTTTGCCCGCAGTGCGAGGGCACCAACACCAGGGCGATGTTTTCCACGTTCGCGGTCGTCGGAAGTGGCGACGCGACGCGCGCCTCCACCGCGGGTGGCTGTGGCTGCGGCGGCAGCTGCTCGTGCTCGAACTGACCCGGTCTTTTTAACCGCTGGACACGAAGGCGATCTTTCCCGCATGATTGCCAGGTGGCGACCGCCGGCATTCCCGTTCGTCTCCGGCCGCTGCCCCTGGCGGAACTCCTCGACGAGAGCTTCAAGCTCTATCGGCGCGAATTCACCGTCATCGGTGGCGTCGCGCTGGTCGTCATCCTCCCGAACCTGCTGCTGACCTTGATCTCGGGATCGTACCGTGCCAATCCATTCAGCTATCTGCAACAGGTTTTTCAGAACCTGAACGACCCCCAAGCGCTCCAGGCAATTCAGAATCGCCAGTCGCAATACACGAACTCGGTGCTGTACTTGCTGACATTCCCCATCGCCCTCCTGCTGTATCCGTTCACCGCGGGCGCGTTGTATCGGGCGGCCACGTCGCTGGCGGCCGGCAACGTCGAAACCATCGGTTCGGTGCTGGGAGGCACCGCCCGCCGCTATTTCGGTATTTTCGGAAACCGGTTTCTCTGGGGGTGCGTGATCGCCGGTTCCGTCTTTATCGTGACGATCCCGGTGGTGATCTGGGTCCTGGTTCGTTGGGCGGTTTCGTTGCCGGCGCTCTTCGCGGAGGGCGCCGGACCGGTGCAGGCGCTCGGAAGAAGTTGGAACCTCACCAAGGACAACTGGTGGCGCTGCCTGGGCGTCCTGATCGTGATTTCGTTCATGGTCGGGCTGATCCAGGGCGCCCTCGTCCTGCTCTTCACCGGCGTTGCGGCATTGATGCCAGGCTTGAGCGATGACCTCCGCGCCGGCCTGGTGACGACCGTCGCGACTCTCGTCAATGCCCTGGTGGGCGCCATTACGCCGATCGCCATCACCATGCTCTACCTCGACCTGCGGGTTCGCAAGGAAGGTCTGGATCTCGACCAGCTTGCCCGACAGGCCGCTCCGGGCCCTGCGCCGGCCTAGACCGTTGCGCCGGGGGGCGTCGGCGCCGATCCTGCTGCTGGTCGTTGCGGGGCTGCTGGCCGCGTTCGGGGGAACCTCCGCCTCGGCGAGCCCCGCGGACGATTACACCAACGCCGTGCATCGGGCCTTGACCCTGGTGCAATTCGCCGAGCGCGGCGACCTGCCTTCGATCCAGCAGGCGATCGACGTCCTCGTCCAGGAAACGGGCAGAAGCCAGCCCGAGATTTTGCGTGACCTTCGCCAGGCCCCCCCGGACCTCGCCGACGCGGACCAGCGGTTGCACGCGCTGTACACCACGTTGCAGGCGCGGGTCGATACCCCCGACCCCGCCAGCGCCAGGGACCAGTTGCAACGGATCCTTTCCCAGCCGCGCTATTCCGGGCTGCGTGCCGGTCCGTCGTTGCTCGAGCAGATTCTCAGCTTCATCGTCCACAAGATCGCGGATTTTCTCTCGTGGGCCGGGGTCGGTAACCTCCACCTCAACGTCCCGATCTGGGTCTGGCTGGGGCTCGGCCTCGCGGTCGTGATCCTCATCGTGGTCTGGCTCATGCGTGGCGTCCTGGGCCGGGGTGGAAGGGAGGCTCGGGTACGGGCGGACCGGTCGCCGGGCCGCCCCCATCTCGACTTCTTCGCCGATGCCGACCGGCTGGCCGCCGGTCATGACTACGCGGCGGCCATCAAGGCGCTCGCCGGCGCCGTTTCCGTTCGGCTGCGAGGCGAGCAGGCGTGGGAACATAGCCCCTTCACGGTGCGCGAGCTGTTCCAGCAATCGGACCGGGCCGAAGGGTTGCGGCCGTTGCTGCTCTCCTTTGAAGAGGCGAGTTACGGTCATCGAACGCCCGATGCGGCCGCCTACGCCCGCGCCGCCGAGGCGGCGGCGCCGTACCGGCAGGCAGCATGAAAGGCCGCGGCTGGATGGTGCTGGGCGGGCTGGGGGTGCTGGTTCTTGTCCTGGTGCTGCTGCGTGGAGGCACCACCCAGCGCCAATCGCCGAACCATGCCTCGACCAGCGATGCCGCTGATGGCACCTCTGCGCTGCGCGCCTACGCCGACGCGCTCGGGTATCCGAGCGGTTCGGTTGAGGGCACCTTCAGCCTGCCCGCCGCTGCGGGCCTGCTCTTCGTGTTCACGCCCTCAAATGGCTTCAGTGCCGACCAGGTTGCCCAGCTGAACAGCTGGATGCAAGCGGGGGGCGTCGTCGTTTACGCAGCCGAGGAGGGCGACCCACAGCTCGACACCCAATTCGGCTTGCGCCGCTCGGGCACCGCCGTCTCGGCGAAGGCGCATGCCGCCGCGCCCATCTTCGGCGGAGTGGAGTCAGTCGGCGGCGCCGACGCGGCCCCCGCGTTCAAGCCGACGGCGACGCAGGTGCCGTTGCTTCGCAACGACGCGGGTGAGGTGCTCGGGCTTCGCCAGACCGTGGGTCAGGGGCAGCTGGTAGCGCTCACCGATCCGCTGATCCTCTGCAACGGCTATCTCGGCAAGCCTGACAACGGTCGTTTCGCGGCCGACCTGATGGCTCTGACGCCGGCGGGTGGCCGCATCTGGTTCGACGAATTCCATCATGGGGCGGCCGCCGGCGCCTCGACCGAAACGGCCTGGATGACGACACCCTGGGGCTTCGCCCTCCTCCTCGCCGTGGTCATCACGTTCGCCGGCCTGGCCATGCGCGGCCGAGCCTTCGGCCCGGCGATCCCCCTGCGAGCTCGCGAGGACCGGTCGACGGCGGAGTACGCCGTGGCGGTCGGAAGCCTCCTGCATCGCACCGGCGCCCGGCGGGTTACGCTGGAGGCCTTGCTCGCCGCCACGCGCCGCGCGGTCGCCCAGCGGGTCGGTCTCGGCGCCGACGTTCCCAGCGATCGCCTCACCGCCACCATCGCCCAACGCGCGCCGGCTGCCGCGGCCGAGCTGTCGCGCGCGGAGCGCGAGCTCGAGCTCGCCACCGCGGGCGAGGCCGAAGTCCTGGAGATGGCCCGCCGGTTGCATGACCTCGCCTATCCGTTGTCCATGAAGGAGTCCGCATGAAAGCCGCCGATTTTTACGCCCGCTTCCGATCGGAGGCCTCAAAGGCGATCGTCGGCCAGGACGATGCCGTGCGCCTCTGCGCCCTCGCCCTGATCGCGCAGGGCCACGTCCTGCTCGAGGGGGTTCCCGGGGTGGGCAAGACGCTCCTGGCGAAGACGATCGCCCGCTTGCTCTCATTGCAATATGGCCGGGTCCAGTTCACCCCCGACCTGATGCCGGCCGACATCGTGGGCACCTCGGTCTACGACCTGCAGTCGCGCTCATTCCGCGTTCGGCAGGGTCCGGTGTTCACCAATATCCTGCTGGCGGACGAGATCAACCGCGCCCCGGCAAAAGTCCAGGCCGCGTTGCTCGAGTCGATGGAGGAGCGGGGCGTCAGTCTCGAGGGTCAGCAACTTCCCCTGCCCGATCCGTTCATGGTGCTGGCGACGCAGAACCCGATCGAGTACGAGGGGACCTATCCGCTGCCAGAGGCACAGCAGGACCGTTTCCTGTTCAAGGCGTTCATGAACTACCCAACCCCCGAGCAAGAGCTGGAGATGCTCCGCCGCTGGGATGCCGGCATCGAGCTTCGCGACCCGGCGCGGGCCGGCGTGGAGCCGATCTTCGATGCCGCCGCCGTCGCGGAATGCCAGGCCGAGGCGCGCAAGGTCACCGTCGATGAGCGTCTCCGACGCTACATCATCGAGCTGGCCGTCGCCACGCGCCAGGCAGCCGAGCTGGTGCTGGGGGCAAGCCCGCGAGCCGAGGTGCTCCTTCTGCTCGCCGCCAAAGCCGCGGCGGCATTCGAGGGCCGCGACTACGTGACGCCGGATGACGTGAAAGGGCTCCTCCGGCCAACGTTCCGCCACCGGCTCTTGCTGCGACCGGAGGCCGAGGTCGGCGGGCAGACTGCCGACAGCCTGCTCGACGCGGTCATCGCCCGCGTGACCCCGCCGCGGTAATGCGCCGGCTGAGCGCTTGACGCTCGTTCCGCGGCCGCGGTTGCTGGCGGCACTGATCGCCGGTTCCGTCCTGTTCCTGCTTCTGCTGCTGAGCCCGGTATTCATCATCGTGCCGCTCCTCTATTACGCGGCGATGGGAACTCTCATCCTGGCGGATTCGCGGCGTCTCCCGCGCAGGTCGGGCTTCATGGCGAGCCGCGTTCTGCCCCAGCCGTTCTCGCTGGGCGAAGTCCAGGCGGTCCAGGTGCTGGTTGCGCACGGCGACGCCGCCGGATTCCCTGCCGAGCTGGCCGACCACGTACCCGCCGACCTCCGGCCGGACCGGCGCCTGCTCTCCGGGCGGTTCGACGGTGAAGGCCTGCTGGCGGTCGAATACTCGGTCCAGCCGCCCCACCGCGGGGCCTACCGTTTCGGCCCGGTCGACCTTCGGTGCTGGCGGCCCGGCGGCTGGCTGACCCGCCAGGTCCGAATCAAGGCGGAGGAGAAGGCCGCCGTCTACCCCGACATCCTTGCCATCAAGCGTTACGAGCTGATGCTGCGCCGCGGGATGCGAATCATGGCCGGGTTGCGCCGGGCCCGGCCGCCGGGCGCAACCACCGCGTTCGCCGGCCTGCGCGATTACCTGCCGGGTGACGAGGTGCGACGCATCAGCTGGAAGGCGACCGCGCGCCGCGACAGGCCGGTGGTGATGGAGGTCGAAGCCGAGCGCGGCCAGCAGGCGATCATCGCCCTCGACTGCGGCCGCCTGATGACCGCGCCGGCCGGGCTGCTGACCAAGCTCGACCATGCCGTGAACGCCGCCCTGCTGCTGGCCTGGGTGGCGCAGAGCCAGGGGGACCGGGTCGGTATGCTGACCTTCAGCGACGGGGTTCGACGTTTCGTCGCGCCGCAACGCGGACCGGCCCAGGTGTCGCACCTCAACCGGGTGCTCTACGACGTCAAGCCGGAATACACCGAGCCCGACTTTGCCGAGGCCTTCTCGCACCTGGCGCTGCGCGTGAGCCGCCGCTCCCTGGTCGTGGTGCTGACCGACGTGCTCGATCCCGAGGCTTCACGCGAGCTGGTGGGCCATGCCATCCGATTGAGTCACCGACACCTGGTGATGGTGGTCGCCATGGCTGACCCGGAGGTGCTGGCCGCCCGCAACGCGCCCATCGATCGGGTCTCGCGCGCCTACGAATGGGCGGCTGCCGAGGAGTTGCTTGCTGCCCGGCGCGCCAGTTTCGAGCAGTTGCGGCAGGGGGGTGTGCTGGGCCTCGATGTCGAGGCCGGCCAGCTCAGTCCCTCGCTGGTCGAGCGCTATTTCGAGCTGAAGGAGCGGGCCCTGCTCTAGGAACGCCTGTGAAAAAACGCGTCGCAGCTTTTGCGCTCGTTCCGGCACTGATCCTGGTGGGGGCGATCGTTCTCCTCAACAAGATTGGGGCCGGCTCCTTGGAAAAGGCGAGACCGCCGGCGGTCACCCTGTGGGCGGGCGAGGACGTCGTCAATGCCCAGGGCAATCATCTGACCATCGGCAACGTGATCGTGACCTCGGACCGACTGACCATTCAGTATCGAGCGACAGGGACCTCGTTCGATGCCGAGGGGTTATCCCCTGCGGGTCAACCGCCCACCCAGTTAAGCGTGACGGTCGATGGGAAGGCGCTGACGCCGCTGGAAGGCAACGTTGGCGGCGATCCACAGAATCCGTTTGTGACGGGCGATTTCAGCTGGCGTTGGTCGGGTGGTACGCCTCGGCACATTCACCTGGTCGTTACGCGCATCCTGGGGGATCCGAACGCGAACTGGGTCGCCGATTTCGACGTGCAGGCTCAGGCATCGAAATGACTGGTCAGCCGGTCGTGGTCGGGCGGCTTCGCCGGCCGGTCAGCAGCAGGTAGGCGTAGAGCAGGACGCCCGTGGTCAACCCGACCAGGACCTTGAGGGCGGTCGGCGCATCGGAAGGACTGAGGTTGCCCTCGATGATGCCGGCGACGATCAGCAGGGGGGCCATGCCGGCGAGGATGATCACGGCCTTGCGGGCGGCCAGCACGAGCGCGTCGCGGCGGCGATAGGCGCCGGGGAGCAGGATCGCCCAGCCCATCATCAGGCCGCAGGCCCCGGCCGCCACCACGACGGACAGCTCGAGCACGCCGTGACCCACGACGAAATCGAGCAGGCCGGGGGCGATGCCATAGGCATTGGTCAGTCCGAGCAGGCCGCCGAGCTGGATGCCGTTCGTCATCAGGAGATAGATGGTCGGCAGGCCGAGCAGCACGCCAAACGCGAAGGCCAGGATCGAAACGTTGATGTTGTTCGTCATGATCACGCCGGACATCAGCGGGCGTTTGTCCGCCGGGATCTGGGTCCAGAGTTGATGGTTGTGCACGAGTTGCACGAGTTCCGCGGGCACCAGCGCGTAGGCCAGCTGTGGGTCGAGGGTGATGGCGATAAAGGCCACCAGCGCCGGACCGAAGAGAAGCACGGCCGCCGCGATGAGGTAGGGCGCCGCTTCCCGATAGGTCTGCGGGAGGGTCTGCCCGTAGAAGCGGGCGATCCGCTCGCCCAGGTTGCCGCCCTGCCGGTAAACGGCGGCGTGGCCCCTGGCAACCAGCCCGTTGAGGTAACCCGCCACCGGCTCGGTCGGCCAGTCCCGCTTCGCCCGGGCGAAGTCCGCCGTCGCCCGGCGATAGAGCGCCGCGAGTGCCAGGACCTCGGTGGCGCGCAGGCCTCCGACCCGGCTGGTTCCGGCTCGCGTCAGGAGTTTTTCCAGCCGGTCCCACTCGGGTCGCCGGCGGGTGACGAATTCGTCAGCACGCACGTCATCCATGATGACGGAGACGGCCGGTTCCGCCCCGCCTGTCGCAGAACCGCGACGCCCTATCGCGAAATCGGCGCGTAGAGTGAAAGCGTGCAGCCGCCCGATACCTCCGACGACCTTGTCATCTCGACCCCGGAGCGGGTGGCGTTCCAGTATGAGATCGCCGGTATCGGGAGCCGTTTCCTGGCGCAGGTCGTCGATACCCTGGTCATCACGGTGATCCTGATCGCGATCTCCATCCTGGCCGCCTCGCTCGGTGGAATCTTCAGCTCAGGCGAACTGGCCATCCTGGTCGAAATCATCCTCGGGTTTGTCCTGCTGGCGGGCTACTTTCTGATCAGCGAGGCCGCCTGGAACGGGCAGACCCTGGGCAAGCGCGCCACCCGGCTGCGAGTGGTCGGGGATCATGGAGAGCCGCTGAGCATCGGGCAAGCCGCCATTCGTAACCTGGTGCGGATCGTCGACTTTCTCCCGGTTTTCTACGCCGTCGGCATGTTGACGCTCTTCATCAACGGCCGCGGCAAGCGGCTGGGAGATTTCGCCGCAGGGACGCTGGTGGTGCGCGACCGGCAACGCATCAGCCTCTACGACCTGTCCGGGACAGCGGCAAGCCCGACGCCGGCTCCCGCGATGCCCTCCTCGATCTGGGCGGCGCCCTCAGCCACGCCCGCCCCGGCGCCGGTGGCGCCCGCCAAGCCGCAGACCCTCGACCCTGGATTGCGCCGGCTGGTCGTCGCCTACGCCGCACGCCGGGAAGAGCTCCCCCTGGCCCGGCGCCAGGCGCTCGCCCAGAGCGCGGAACCGGCCTTACGGCAGGCTCTCCCCGATATCGTGGCGACCGCGGGACCGCTTGCCGCCCTTGACCACCTCGCCGAGCGCGAAGGCGTCTCGCCCCACCGTCCAATGCACCGGCAGGCCTCCAGCGCGATGGCCTGGGGCATCGCCACTCTCGTCTTTTTCTGGATGCCCCTGATCGCGATCCCCACCGGGATTCTGTCGATCGTCTTCGGCGGCGACGCCGTCAGGGAGATTCGCGAGCAGCCGAACCGCTACCAGGGAGAGGATCGGGCGAAGACCGGCCGACTGCTCGGCATCATCGGGCTGGCGATGTCGTCGATCATCCTGCTGCTCTTCATCGTCGGGATCGTCTTTCGGTCCGGCTAGAGGTGCTCGCGTCCGGCGATCCCGGTGTTAACCGGATGCCACCACTCGAGATCGGTCTCGCCGAGCTTCCAACACAGAAACACGGTCTCTCCCTCCCGCTGGTGAAAGAAGTCGATCAGTCCGATGCCAGGGTCTCGCAGCAGGATGCCCCATTCCTGGAGCTGGCGCAGATCGCGATCCAGCGCCCTGGTCAGCTCGGAGAGGTGGCGACCGGGCAAACCGCCTCCGTTGTGGGCGGCCTTCTCTCGGACGGCCGCCACGGTCTTGTCCCGAGCCAGCGCCTCCTGCGTGTCGCGGATGCGCTGGAGTAATGGCTTGAGCTTGGGCAACAGCGCGTTTGCCTCCTCGACGCTGTAGAACTTCTCGGGCACCAGGTGGACCTCAGGCGGCGGAGATCGGCGCCATGGCGCGCAGCCGGGCCACCATATCCGGCAGCCGCCGGAGAACGAGATCGACGTCGGCCTGCGTGTTGTCCTTACCAACCGACAGCCGCAGGCTGCCCAGCGCCCGCTCGCGCGGATAACCAAGCGCGAGGATGACGTGACTCGGTTCCAGCGACCCCGAGGTGCAGGCTGATCCGGACGACGCCGCAATACCTTCCATATCGAGCTGGAGGAGGAGCGACTCGCCCTCGACGCCCTGGAAGAGAAAGCTGGCGTGGTGGGGAAGCCGTTTCGCCGGGTGTCCGGTGATTTCGGCAGCAGGGATCCGGTCAAGCACCCCCTCCAGCAAGCGATCGCGAAGTGCGGTCAGCTGGGCGATGTTCTGCGCCATGTCGCGCTGGGCAATGCTGACGGCCTTCGCCAGCCCGGCGATGCCCGCCACGTTTTCGGTCCCCGCCCGACGGTTGCGCTCGTGCCCCCCGCCGAGCATGAAGGGCTCGAGTCGAACGCCGGACCGTACCACCAGGCAGCCGACGCCTTTTGGACCGTGAAGCTTGTGCGCCGACATCGAGAGCAGGTCGACACCGAGCTCATCCACTCGCGTCGCGATCTTCCCGGTCGACTGCACCGCGTCGGTGTGGAAGTATGCATCGCTGTGCTCCCGAGTCACGGCCACCAGGTCAGAAATTGGCTCGATGGTACCGATCTCGTTGTTCGCGTGCATGATGCTCACCAGCGTCGTGTCCGGCCGCAGCGCGTGCCGCAGGGCGTCCGGATCCACGAGCCCGTAGCGGTCAACCGGCAGCCGGGTCACCTCGAAGCCATCGCGCTCGAGGGACTCGACGGAACGGAGCACGGCATCGTGTTCGATGGTCGAGGTGATCAGATGCCGGCCACGGTCCGCATTTCGGTAGGCAATGCCTCGCAGGGCAAAGTTGTCACCCTCGGTGCCGCCGGAGGTAAAGATCACTTCCCTTGCCTCGACGCCGTAGAAAGCCGCGACCTCGTCGCGGGCCTGGTCGATCGCCTGCCTGGCGCGCTGGCCGAGACCATAGACGCTCGAGGCATTGCCGAACTCCTCGGTCAGGTACGGCATCATGGCCTGGAGAACCTCGGGGTCGAGCGGCGTGGTGGCCGAATGGTCCAGGTACACCATCGGCACCATTCTATGGTGAGCCGCGCGCGAGGTCGGCTGAGCGGAACGCCCCAGTTAGCTGGACGCCTGCCGCGGCGGACGGCCGCGGGCGAGTTCCTTCATGGAGCCGCTGAAGGCCTTCATGTACTGATGGACGTCGAGCATTTCGTCGCCGCTGATGGGCCCGTCGCTCGCCGCCTTCGGCAGACCGTCCGGGTGCTTGGCTTTCTTGAGCAACAGGACCGCGACGAAGCTCACGCCGCAGTTTGCGCAGGTCACTTCGACCGTGCAATGTCCGTCCGCCTCATTCAGCAACTTGACCTGGCAGTCGGCCAGCGCCTGCGAGCAGGCGAGGCACTTGTAGTATTTGGCCCGCTCCTTAATCAACGCGATCAGGTTCACTCCTTTCCACTATAAACGGCACATTGGCGCCCCGCCAAGCGCTCGATTCGAGACGTATCTCAGCCACCGAGCCGATAGATGCGGATGGGCGGCCCCGGGCGGATCCAGCCGCCATAGCCGGCCAGTGGAACGTAATAGGTATCGATCGGATCAAAGACGCTTACCGGACAGCCCGCGGTTGGGGAGAAGCTGGCGACCGGGGGACCCTCGGCCAGCAGCGCACGTTCGAGCGGACTATCCGGTCGGCATCCGGTGCCGGGCGTTTGGTATCCAACCACGATGTACTGAATGCTCTGCGCTCGAAAACTGTCGAGCGACGTCAGCTGGAGGTCATCGCTGGTGAGCTCGCGAATCGTGTATTGGGTTTCGAGCCGGCTGTCGAGGAAGGCCGCGACATAAGGGTCGGTCGCCCCGTGGCTGTACTTACGGCTCGCCACCATCGCCTGGTCATGGGCCGGCCCGGCCATATACGGCACGGCCGCGCGTTGCCCGGGCGGCATGTGCTGCGCCAGCCAGTCGTAGGCCAGCGTCCGCGTATCGGTCTGCTGGATCAACAGGTCGTAGCGCACGTCGTGGACGAGCGGCGGTGCGAGGACCAGAAGGATGACGCCTGCGAGGACGGCGTGCCGGAACGCCGGGGTCACCCCGTGGCGTACGAGGTCGGCGAGCGCCCGCCCGCCCAGGAGCAGCAAGGCCGGGATCATCGGGTCGGCGTAGCGAAAGAAAACTGAACCGCCGGCGCCGATGACGATGAAATAGATGAGCAGGAACGCGAGGACGATCCAATCGGCGGGTTGGCGGCGAAATGCGGCGTAGCCGACGCCGATCAGGCCCGTCAGCACCAGCACGGGATCGATCCCAAACCAGAGTCCGATTGCCAATTCCACGTAGCCGATGGCCGGCGCCGACGTGGTGGCCAGGTGCTGAAAGATGTAACGGAGGCCATGCCCGCTCACGGCCGGATCGAGCACGAGGAACGGTGAGGTAACGGCCAGCGTCCCGACACCAACCACGGCGACCAGCACCAGTCGAGCGACCGGCGGCAGCCAGGCCGACCGCGCGGCGCGCCCCCGCAGCGTCTGGGCGGCCGCGATGCCGGCGAAGACGAAGGCGCCGTTGTATTTCAGACTCGTTGCGATGCCGAGGATCACACCATTGAGCAGCAGCGGTCGGGCGCCGCTCATGGTCATGGTCCGATAGGCAACGTAGAGCCCGACAGTGATCGCCAGCGCCAGCGGAACGTCGAGTGTGGCGAAGTGGCTGTCGCGAACATGGAGAAACGCCACCGTCAATGCCGCCGCTGCAAGAAAGCCCGCCAGCCAGCCGTAGGCGTGCCGGCCGAACTCGAAGACGACCAGGACGGTGAGGCTGCCGAAGATCGCGTCCAGCGCGCGAACCCCGAGATACGCTGACGCATGGTCGGACACCAGTCCGAGCAGATGAAACGGCGCCAGCCAGGCCGCCGCGAGGTAGAAGTACAGATGCGGCCAATTCGCGAAGTGCGGATCGGCGATGCCATGAAGGATCCCCATCGCGCGTCCCACGGTGACGTCTTCGTCCGGCCGGTAGAGCGCCGGCAGCCCGAAGTTGATACCCCAAAGTCGCAGGCCAAGGCCGACCACGAACAATCCGGAGACCGCTGCACGGCCGAATCGGGGCCCGCGAGCGGGGCTAACTGCCGACGAGGTCTGGCCGGGTTGGCCCGTACAGGTCGACCGGAACCGGGGTGGGCTCGTGCTTCTTGGCCTCGAGCTTCTTGACGGCGTCGATCGCCGCTGTCGTGGCGTCGCCGACGGCGGTCGTGATCTGTCGGGTCAGCTGCGAGCGGACGTCGCCAGCCGCGTACAGACCGGGCAGACTTGTTTGCATCGTCGAGTCGGTCACGAGGAACCCAAGTGGATCGTGCTCCAGGTGGACTCGATGATCGAAAAACTGCACGTTCGGCTGGAAGCCGATGAAGACGAAGACCCCGGTGACCGCCAGCGGCCGGGTCCGCCCGGACACCAGGTCTTTCACCGTGATCTCCCTCACCTGGCCCTCTTCACCTTTGATTTCGGTCACGACGCTATTGGTGATCAGCTCGACTTTTGGATTCTTGCGCGCCGCCTCCACCAGGATCGCTTGGGCTCGAAACTGCTCGCGCCGATGGATGATGTAGACCTTGCTCGCGTAGCGCGTCAAGAAGACGCCCTCCTCCAGGGCGGCATCGCCGCCACCGATCACCGCGACCACCTCCTCCTTGAAGAAGGCGCCATCGCAGACGGCGCACTGCGACACGCCGCGGCCCTGAAACTCACCCTCTCCGGGGATGCCCAGCTTTTTCGGCTCGCCGCCCGCCGTCAGGATGACGAAGTCGGCCACATACTCGCCCTCCTCCGTCTCGACGACCTTCTTATCACCGTGCTGCCGGATGGCGGTGACCCGGGCGGTCTCCAAATCGACGCCGAATTTGACCGCCTGGTCCGCCATCCGCTGCGCCAGCTCGGGACCGGTGATGTGA
>WNGI01001638.1_pt1 | contig 18904 bp, 20 predicted proteins | sample 5400621 | NCBI WGS metagenome assembly WNGI01 (sample SAMN13153374, study PRJNA577476) | soil metagenome | isolation source: 20 cm soil or saprolite under Garry oak tree replicate 1 | place: USA:California | collected 2016-06-15
CATGACCGTGAGCGCTATCGCCGCGATCTCGAGCCAGCTCCAGACGTACGGCGCCGAGCCCGGCGGTGCCACCGCTGATGCGGAGCCGACTTCACGCGCCAGGTCGGCGGGCTCGCCGAGTCGATCACAGATCGCAAGGAGATCCTCGTCCGTTTCCTCCGCAAGTGCGGCCCGCGCCTCCGCGATGTGCCCGCGAACGTCCTCGAGGAGCTCACGGCGGCGCTGGGGATCGGCACCAGCCAGTCCAAGGTCGAGCCGTGCCAGGTAGCCCTCGATGATGGCGGTCGCATGCGGAGCGCTCATCGCGCACCTCCTTGTAGGGTTCGATCGATGGCCGTTCGAAGCGTTGCCCACTCCCGTCGGAACGAGCTGAGCGCCCGGTGACCGGTCGCCGATAGCCGGTAGTACTTCCGCGGCGGGCCGGCGCTCGTCGTCGGACGCCGCTCGATGGCGACGAGACCTTCTCGATGGAGACGCGCCAAGAGTGGATAGATGGTCCCCTCGCTGGTCAGCATTCCGTCGACCTCGCCGAGTCTCTGCACCAGCTCGTAGCCGTAACGCGCCTCGCCCGCAAGCTGGGCCATCACGCAGAACTCCAGCAGTCCCTTGCGCATCTGGCTGACGTCGACCGCCACCGTCGCAGGCTAGCAGCAACTACTGTGTATTACAAGGTAGAGTGCGATCAGCCGAGCTGGTCCGTCATCCAGTCGGCCATCGCCGGCCGGTACTTGTACGGGATGTTGTTGCAGACATGGTTTCCTTCGGGATACAGCAGCAGCGTCGCGTTGGGCGCCTCACGCACGATGCGCTCGGCCTGTTCCGGCGGGAAGAGCCGGTCCTTACCGCCGTGGATCACAAGAAGCGGGCAGGTCACATCGTTCAATACGCCGCGCAGAGTCAGTGCCTTCGATCGCTCGAAGGCTTCGGCCTCGTCGCGGGACTTCGTGTAGAAGACGTACCCGCCCCTGGTGAGCGGGTTCAGCGCGGGCCAGCACTCCGACAGGTCGTAGGGACCGGCGAGCGCGACGAGGGCCCGAAGCCGTTTCTCCGTGGCCGCCGCGCGCGGCCCGTAGATGCCACCCATGCTTATGCCCATAAGCCCCACGCGGCCGAGATCCACGCCCACGTCCTCGGTCGCGAGGTGATCGAGGAGCGGCGTGATCACGGTCGCCCAGTCGGGGCGGATCGGAAAGCGCGGCGCACTCTCCCCCTGCCCGGGCCCGTCGATGGTCAGCGTGGCGAGGCCACGCCACAGGAACTCGTTCTCCATCGCGAAGAGCTCTTCCTTCACCGAGTCGAGGCCCGGGACGAGCAACACCAGCGGAGGCGGGCGGCCGCCGCGAGGCCTGCGCAGGATCCCCGGGAGGACCGCACCTTCGAACGGCACTTCGATGCGCCGGCCCGGCGGATCGAGTCGCGGCAGCGCCTTGGCGTAGGTGGCCACGGTGCGCTGGCGGAGCTCGTCATGGAGCGCGAGATCCTCGAACCAGAGGAACTTGCCAAGGTGGTAACACCACGCCGCGCGCTGGTACGCCGCCGCTGCCGTCACCGTGCGGCCGGCCCGCTCGGCCTCGTCGGCGAGCGCGCGATGCCCGTCGCCCACGCGCCGCCAATTCGGGGCCCAGTCACGCCACTCCCTCGTCGCCGCTTGGACCTCTTCGAAATCGTTGACGTCGATGCCGTTCGCGACGAACCGCGGCTTCCAGTGCTCCGCCGCGAGCTGGACCCGGCTGGCCGGCTCGACGGTCACAGGTCCGCGCGCTCGAGCCGCTCCGCGACCGCGGTGAGGAAGCGCGCCGCGGTCGCGCCGTCCGCGACGCGGTGGTCGACCGAGAGCGTGAGCGTTGCGACCGGACGAACCGCCGAGCTGCCCTCCCTCGCGATCACGCGGTCGGCAACGCGGCCCACCGCCAGGATCGCGGCCTCGGGCGGATTCACGATCGCCGTGAACCGGTCCACGCCGAGCGTGCCGAGGTTCGAGACGGTGAAGATCGCTCCGGAGGACTCGTGCTCAGCGAGCTTGCCCGCGCGAGCGTGCTGCTCGAGCTGCTCGCGCTCGCGAGCGAGCTCGCTCAGATCCTTCTTGTCGGCGTCCCGCAGCACCGGCACGAGGAGCCCGTCGTCGAGCGCGAGCGCGATGCCGACGTGAATCGCATCCGCGGTGACGAGCGCATCGCCCTCGATACGCGCGCGAAGGCGCGGGTGATCCCGGAGCGCCTTCGCGCACGCGGCCAGGATCGCATCCGTGTACGAGGCGCCGGCCTTCTTGCGCGCCTCGTTCGCGGCGCTCATATCGACATCGCGTGAGATCGAGAACTGCGGCTGCTCGCGCACGCTTCGCGTCATTCGCTCGCCGATGGCTCGTCGCATGCGCGAGAGAGGCTCCCTCTTCTCCCCTAAAGGAGCGGCAGGCGAGGTCGATGCGGACTCGACATCTTCCATCGTCACCCGCCCGCCGGGACCAGAGCCACGAACCCCTGAGATGTCGACTCCCAGCTCTTGCGCTCTTTTGCGCGCAGCAGGTGACGAGCGGACGCGATCTCCATCTTGCAAGACAGTGAGGGGCTGTGGCTCCGAGGGACCCCGCGCGCCGGGGGGACCCCCAGCCGACGAAGGCTGGGGGTCGGCGCGTAGAGAGGGTTTCGGAGCCGCAGCCTGGAGCGTTTCGGGTAGAGGTTCGTCCGCGGTGTCACTGATGAGCGCGATAACAGTGGCAACGGGAGCGGACGAATCGGCGGGGAAGAGGATGCGGCGGAGGGTCCCGGCGGCGGGTGACTCGACTTCCATGGTGGCCTTGTCGGTCTCGACTTCGAAGAGGACCTCGCCCGCGGCGACGGCGTCGCCGACGCGCTTGTGCCACGCCACGATGCGGCCCTCGTCCATCGTCAGCCCGAGCTTGGGGAGGATGACGCGAATGACGCTCAGCCCACGAGCTCCTTCGCGGCCGCGACGATGTCCTCGACCTGTGGAACGACGCTCTTCTCGAGGTGCTGGGCGTATGGGATCGGCGTGTCAAGGCCGGCGAGCCGCTTCGGAGCCGCGTCGAGGTCGTCGAAGGCCTCCTCGGTGATCAACGCGGCGATCTCCGCGCCGTAGCCCGCGCGCTTGATGGCCTCATGAACGACCAATACGCGATGGGTCTTCCGCACGGATGCGAGGATCGCGTCCTTGTCGAGCGGGACGAGCGTCCGCACGTCGACGACCTCCGCCGCGATCCCCTGCTCCGCGAGTCTTGCGGCCGCCTCGAGCGAGAACAGCACTTCGCGCGACCAGGTGACAATCGTGAGATCGGTCCCTTCGCGTTTGATGTCCGCCCGGCCGAGCGGCACGAAATGCTCGCCCTCGGGCACCGCACCTTTGGTCCGATAGAGCAGCTTGTGCTCGAGGAAGATGACCGGGTTATCGTCGCGAATGGCCGCGGTCAGAAGTCCTTTCGCGTCCGCTGGCGTGGCGGGCATGACGAGCTTGAGTCCGGCGACGTGCGCGAACCACGCCTCGAGAGACTTGGAATGCTGCGCCGCGTTGCCGCGACCCGATCCGCCCTGCGTGCGGAGCACCATCGGGACGCGCGCCTGCCCGCCGAACATGAAGCGGTTCTGAGCCGCCTGGTTCACAACCTGGTCCATCGCGAGCCCCGAGAAGTCGACGTACATGAGCTCGACGACCGGACGAAGACCGGTGAGTGCAGCCCCGACCGCGGCGCCGACGATGCCGATCTCGCTGATCGGTGTCTGGCGGATGCGGGTCGGGCCGAAACGGTCCAACAGCCCGGCGGTGACCTGGAACGCGCCGCCGTGCTCGGCGATGTCCTCGCCGATCACGATCACGCGCTCGTCGCGCTCCATCTCGAGGCGAAGCGCCTCGCCGAGCGCCTCGTTGTAGAACAGCTCGCGCGTCGCCTGAGCGACCTTCCGGTCGGGGATCGCAGTATCGGCCGTCATACGAGCACCGCGGCGTGCTTCTCCGCATAGCGGAGCATGTTTCGGAAGTTGCTCTTCGCGACGCGCGGGGCCGTGATCGGCTCGAGCACCGCGAGAAGAAGCCTCGTGAGCAACGTTCCGCTCCCAGGAGTTTTCACGATTGTCACCGCGTAATGCACAAGACTCCCGGCGCCTTGAGGCTCGATCCGGTATTCCTCGATCGCGACCGCATCCGGATACGCGCGTTCGAAACGGGTTTCAGTGCGAGTCTCGTAACGGCGCGGACGGTCGGCGGCGGTCACCACCGCCAAGACCACGTAGCCGATGCCTCGGGCGGTGCCGCGACCGGTGTAGCGCGCGCCCCGCAGAGCCGGGCCCGGGACCGCCGCGAGCGGCTCTTGCCTGATGTAGGGCGGACACAGATCCCACTTCTGACGCTCGATCGGGTCCGCCAGCAGGTCGAAGAGCTGCTCGGGCTTCAGCAGGCATGCGGCGGTGTCCCGGACGGTTCGGCCTCTCTGCTCAGCTTGCATACACGTCCTCGGGCAGCCTGATCGGTGAGGCGAGCGGACCCTGCTCGGCCCAGGCAACCGCGCGGTCGATCTCGCCCGCGACCGACGTATCGATCGCGGCGAGGTCCGTCTCGCTCGCGAGCCGGTCGGCGACGATCCAGGCGCGCGCGTCGACGATCGGATCGAAGCGCTTGCGCCACCCTTCGATCTCGTCCTTCGTCTGGTATTTGCGGGGGTCGCCGTAGTAGTGGCCCTCGTGCCGGTACGAGTCGGCGACCAGAAGCGTCGGCCCCTTCCCCGACCGGGCGCGCGATACGGCCTCCCCGGCCGCCTCATGGACCGCGCGGACGTCGCGGCCATCGACCCGTACGCCCGGCATCCCGTAGCCCTCGGCACGCACCGCGATGTTCTCGATGGCGAACGCGCGTTTCACCGGGAGGCTCTCTGCGTACTGGTTGTTCTCGCACACGTAGATCGCTGGAAGCTTCCAGATCGCGGCGAGGTTGAGCGACTCGTGGAACGTGCCCTGATTCGCGGCGCCGTCCCCGAAGAACGACACCGCCACCTGGTCGGTGCCGAGCTGCTGCGCGGTGAGCGCGGCGCCGGTCGCGATGGGGATGCCCCCGCCGACGATGCCGTTCGCGCCGAGGTTGCCCTTGGACGTATCGGCGATGTGCATCGAGCCGCCGCGTCCGCGGCAGTACCCCGTCTCCCGACCCAAGAGCTCCGCGAACATCTTGCCGAGGTCCGCGCCCTTCGCGATGCAGTGACCGTGTCCCCTATGGGTCGAGGTGATCCAGTCGTCGTCGCGCAGGTGGGCGCACACGCCGGCGGCGATCCCTTCTTCACCGGCGTAGCTATGGATCGTTCCCCAGATCTTGTTCTCGCCGAAGAGCTGTGTCGATCGCTCCTCGAACGAGCGGATGGTCCGCATGACGCGGTAGAGCTCGAGGGCGGTCGCCCGATCGATCGTCACGCGGCGGCCTGCGGATGGAGCATCACGCGGATGGCGCCATCGCGGCGCTCGGTGAACGTGCGCCACGCCTCCTCGAACCGCTCGAGCGGGAAGTGGTGCGTGACCAGGCTTGTCACATCGATCTTGCCCTGGGCGAGGAGCTCGAGCGCGCGGCCCGAGACGCCCTTCGGGTTCGCGAGGGAGCCGAGGACGTCGAGGTTCCCGCGCACGATCGTCGAGAGATCCACGCCGGAGAGCTCGACGCCCGCTCCGGTGGCGCCTCCCAGGACCACGCGACCGCCGCGGCGTGCGAGAGCGATCGCATCGCGCGCCGCGTCGGCCGTCCCGGCGAACTCGACGACCAGATCCGCGGCCGCACGGAGTCGCGCGACGTCCGCGGCGTCGACGACCTCATCCGCCATGTCGCGGACGCGGGCGAGGCGTTGGCCTCGCCCCACCAGCGTGACTCGCCCGGCGCCGAGAGCGCGCGCGAGCTGCGTCGCGCAGAGGCCGATCGCGCCGGGGCCGATGACCACGACATGCTCCCCCGCCGCGAGCCGGCCGCGTTCGAAGGCCCAGAGCGCGACGCCGAGGTTGTCGGTCCACGCACCCTGGTCGAACGTGACGTGCTCGGGGAGCAGGTGCAGCGCCGCGATCGGGACGGCGGTGTAGTCGGCGAGACCGCCGGCGATCGTGAACCCGACGTGTGCATGACCGGTCTCGCGTTTTCCGTAGTTCAGGCAAAGCGTGTACATGCCTTCCCGACAGCGCTCGCACGTCCCGCAGCCGACGTGCACCTCCACGCCCACGCGGCTCCCAGCGGGAAAGCGCTCATCCGCCGATGTCACCACGTCGCCAGCGAATTCGTGACCGGGCACGTGCGGGAACCGCGTCGCCGGGAACTTCCCGGCGAGGATCTTGGCGTCCGAGGCGCAGATCATCGACGCGCGGACACGGACCAGCGCCTCGCGCGTGCCGGCCCGCGGCGTCGGCACCTCCTGCAGAGCGAACGCGCTCGGCCCGGTGAAGACGACCGCACGCATCGTCGCTGGGATCTGCGCTCCGCGCGCGGACACGTTCACGGCGCTCTTCATGTTCGCGGACGACCCGGGTACCGATCGACGTAGACGAGCTGGTCGATGGGGAGCCGGTCCGCGGTCGGCGCCTCGGCCGCGTGGCCGAACGTGAACGTGCCGAGGAACGTCCACGAGAGCGGCACGTTGAGCATCTTCTTCGCCTTCTCGGTGATCCAGTGCTGGACGAAGACGGCGCCGTAACCGAGCGAGTACGCCCGGAGCCACATCGCATAGATCGCCATCGCGGCGGCCCACTCGAAGCCGTTGTCGGCGTGGACGTTGGTGAAACTCTTGGCGGGATCCGCGATGACGGCGATCACCTCCGGCGTCTGGAGGTCGTTGACGAGCCCGCTCGCGCCGTCGGGACGAAAGATCGGATCCCAGTAGGCCGAGAGCTCCTTCGATTCCTTCGCGAGCTGCTGCAGCTCCTGTTTTACCGACGAGCTCTTCACCCAGATGAATCGGGTCGGCTGGCGATTCGCTGGCGACGGGGCCCAGCGCGCGGCCTCGAGGATCTCGTTCACGTCGGCATCCGGCACGAGGCCCGGCTTGAACTTGCGCACGGCGCGCCGCGTGCGGATGAGAGTGCCGATGGATCCGCGTACGTCGACGCCCACTAGGGCTCCACGATAACTTTCAACGCACCGTCGACGCGCTCGTTGAACGTACGGAGGGCGTCGCCGAATTCCGCAAGCTTGAAGTGATGCGTGATCAGCTTGGCCGCCGGGATCCGGCCGTCGGCCATGAGCGGGATGATCTCCTCCATCGTGTTGCGATTCGCCCGCACGCCGTAGAGGTCGATCTCCTCGAGCACGATCTTCTGGAAGTCGATCGAGGACGGCTCCTTCGGGATGCCTGTGAACGCGACGCGTCCGCCCTTTCGGACCATGCCGATCGCCTGCCGGACGGAGTCCTTCGTGCCCGCGGAGTCGACGGCGACGTCCGCGCCGAGACCGGCCGTCAGCTCGCGCACGCGGGCGACCGGGTCGCCGCCGTGATAGTCGACTGTCTCGAAGCCGAGGGCGCCCGCGCGCTCGAGACGCTTCCCGCCGCCGACCACGAGCACGCGGGCGGCGCCGAGCGCCTTCGCGCACATGCCGACGAGAAGCCCCATGCCGCCCGACCCGACCGACGCCACCGTGTCGCCGGGGTCGATGCGGGCGCGCTTCACCGAATGCAGCGCGATCGATGCGGTGTCGCAGAGCGCCGCCACGTCGAACGGCATCGAGTCGGGGATCCTGAAGACGCTCTTGATCGTCTGCGTCACGAATTCGGCATACGCGCCCTGCGTGTAGTGGCCGTACTGCCGGTGGCCAAGGTCCTCGCGGCCGTAGTTGAGGCACAGGTTGTAGCGCCCGATCCGGCACATGCGGCAGTACCCGCAGCCGGAGTGCGAGGTCCCCGCGACGCGCGTGCCGGGAACGAAGCCGAACTCGCGGGCGATCTCCCCGGCCGCGACGACCTCGCCCGACCACTCGTGCCCGGGGATGAATGGGTAGGCCTTCGGCCAGCGGCCCTTGAAGGTCCCTTCGATGATCTCGGCGTCGGTACCGCAGATCGCGATCGCGCGCACCCGGCAGAGGACCTCATTCGATGCGGCCGACGGGCACGGGACGTCCTTGACCTCGAACGTGTGCGGCGCGGTGAGGACGAGCGCCCGCATCGTCAGGGCACGAAGGCGACGACGCGGCAGATGCAGGCCTCGCCGCCGACCCAGCGCCACGGGAACGCGCCGACATCGACTCGTCGGCCGGCCACCTCCGCCAGCTCACCGCCGAGGTTCTCGAGCATCGGGATGTTCTCCTTGGCCATGTGGTAGTGGATGTGCTCGAAGTCCTTCATCGGCAGCGTCTCGTCGATCGACTTCCCGGTCTGCTTCTCGTACTCCTTCACCAGGTCAGGCCGGAAATACCGGACGCGAACATGGAGCGAGTGGTCCATCGACGCGATGTCGCCGCCGATCATCTTCACGCGCCGTTCGATCAGGTAATCGCAGACCTCGGGCTGCGGGCCGGGGTGGCGGTCGAAATACATGACGTCGTCTCGCGTCGTCTTCGACCAGTTGTAGCGATCCCATCCCGTGTAGAGAAGGACGATGTCGCCTTCGCGGATCTGCTCGCCTTTCGGCAGGCAGCCCAGGACATCCTTGACCGAGTAGTACGACCACGGCTTGGTGATCGGCCGCAGGTCGACCACCAGGGCCGAGCCGTACAGGTCCTGGATCGGGATGGCGCCAAGATCCTTCCCCGTGGGCCAGTAGTGAATGGGCGCGTCGATGTGCGTGCCCGTGTGCATGTTCGTCTTCACCAAGACGGTGCTCTTCCCGTCCCGGTGGTGCGTGGTGATGTCGGTAACCTCGATGGACGCGAACTGCGGCCACGTCGGCATCCGATCGCCCCACGGCTGCGTGAGATCGACGAGTCGCGTCATCGGTTGCGCTCCCTAATAGGGCCAATCCTTCTTTCCGAGCTGCGCGACGATCTTGTTCGAGAGCGTCAGGTCGACCGCGTCCGCGAACGAGATGGTGCGGTCGATCTGCTTGAGGTCGAGCAGGCTCTTCACCGTGCCCTCGACGTTCTTCTGGGGTATGCCCTCGTTCTGTGGCCAAGCCTTCGCGCTCTCGAGCGTCTTGTAGGCGGCCTCGACGACATCGCGGTCGGCCTTCGTCTCGCGGACGGCCATGTCGAGGATCCTCGAGCGAAGCGACGGGTCGTACATCGCGCGGTTCGCGCGGATGATCGCGCGGAGCATGCATTCGGTCTGGGCGCTCTTGGCTTCGGCGCTCGGCACGGCGTAGACCGCGTACTGGTAGTCGGTGAGGACTTCCCACATGTTTGCGAGCACGGCGATGTTCGGGGCGGTCTTCTTGACCGTGAGCACCTGGTCGACGTGCAGGATCGCGGTATCGGTCCCGCCGGAGACGAGCTGCTGCACGCGCGCCGCTGTGGTCGTGGTTACGAACTGCACGTCGGAGGCGCTGATCCCGTTCTTTTGTAGATAAGCGCGCGATAACGCGTCGGCGAAACCACCCGGCTCCTGGATGCCGATCTTCTTGCCCTTGAGGTCGGCGGGGGCCTTGATGTTGTCTCGGACCGCGAAGACCTGGCTGATGTTCGGTGAGTACGTGTTGACGATCTTCACCGCGACGCCCTGCGCGATCGCGCTGATGACCGGTTCGGTGGACGTCCCGGCCATGTTCACCCCTCCCGCGGCCATCGCCCGCAGAGCACCGACTCCGCCCTCGAACCGCACGAGCTCGACCGTCAGGTTCTCATCCTTGAAGTAGCCGAGCTCCTGCGCGACGTACGGCGGGAGATGGACCACGTTCGGCGGCGTCACCGGAACGGCGATCTTGAGCGACGTCGCCTGACACGTGGCCTTCGCGGCGACGGTCGCCGTCGGGCTGGCTGCGGCCGACGCCGATGCCGACGGCGCGGTCGTCCCGCCACCTCCCGCGCATGCCCCGAGGATGGTCGCGAGGATCACGCCGAGTGCGAGCTGTGGTCGCATGTTGTCGCCCCTCCTGCTACTGCTCGCGTCGCGTCCAAGGTGCGACGCGGCTCTCGACGAACTGCACGAGACCCATGAGCGCGATACCGAACGCTGCGACGACGATCACTGGCACGAACATCTTGTCGATCCGGAAAGTGTTCTGGTACACGATGATCAGGTAGCCCAGCCCCGCAAGGCCGACGAGGAACTCCGCGACGATCATGCCGATCAGGGCTCGCCCGATCGCGAGGCGGATGCCCGTGAGGATGAAGGGCATCGCTGCCGGGACGATGACGTCGCCCCAGAGCCTGCGCTCGCTGGTGTTGAACGCGCGCGCCACTTCGAGGAGGCCCGGATCGACGTTGCGCACGCCCTGCTGGGTATTGATGAGGATCGGGAAGATCGCGAACAGCACGACAGTCGCCACTCTGGGCGCGTCGCCCGAGTACTGGAACGCGACGGCGATGAGCGGAACGAGCGCGACCGCCGGCACGGAGTACAGCGCGCTGACCCAGGGATCCATGACGTTGTAGAGCACTCGCGACCTACCCGAGACGATTCCGAGCGCGATCCCGGCGACGAGTGCGATCGCCAGCCCCGCACCGAAGACGCGCATGCTCTGCACCATCGCGAGCTGGAGCTCGCCGTTGGCGATGAGATCGGCGAACGCTCGGAAGATCTGGCTCGGCGGTCGCAGGATGATCGGGTTCAGAAGAGGCCCGAAGAGCTCCCAGATCGCGAGCACCGTGAGTACGGAAGCAACTCGGATCATCCAATCGGACGGCCGCGCCCGCCACCAGCGGCGCTCCGCCGCGATCGGTCGCGCGCGCGAGGTGACCTCGCCAACCTGCGGGATCGTCATGCCACGAGCCTCTCGCGTAGAAGGCGCCAGCAGTGGTCGCGCAGCTCCACGAACCGCGGGTGCGCCACGACGCTCGCGACGGTGCGAGGGCGCGGGATGTCGACCAGGATCGTGTCGCGCACCCGCGCCGGGCGCGCGGTGAGAACGACGATGCGATCGCCGAGGGCGATGGCCTCTTCGATCGAGTGCGTGATGAACACCATGGTGCGTGGCTCTTGCTGGTAGATGCGCAGGAGCTCGTCCTGGAGGATCTCTCGTGTCTGAGCGTCGAGCGAGCCGAAAGGCTCATCCATGAGCAGGATGTCCGGCTCCAGCGCGAGGGCCCGGGCGAGCCCGGCGCGCTGCTGCATCCCGCCGGACAGCTGATACGGATAGGAGCGCTCGAAGCCGGTCAGGCCGACCATCTCGGTGTAGCGGCCCACGCGCGCGTCGATGCTCCGCCGGTCCAATCCGGCAAGCTCGACGCCGTACGCGACGTTCTCGCTCACGCGCTTCCACGGCATCAGCCCGAAATGCTGGAAGACCATGGCGACGTTCCGTCGTGGCGCGCGTACCTCGAGGTCGTCGATCTCGATCCGACCGGCGTCGAGGCGGACGAGTCCATGCATGCAGCGGAGCAGTGTGGTCTTGCCACACCCCGACGGTCCGAGGATGCAGAGCGTCTCCTTGTCACGGACGGCGAGCTCGAGTCCCTCGAAGACGGTGAGCGCGCCCGAGCCGAAACGCTTCGTCGCGCTTTCGACGACGATCCGATTCATCCCAGCCCTCTTATCTCTTTCCTATGCCGTCCTCTGCTGGGACTGCGAGTGGGCGGCGGTCGAGCCGCGGACGACGAGGTGCACGTCCATCGTGACGCGACGGACCTCCGCTGGCTCGCCCTCGATCTGCGCGATCAGCAGATCGGCGGCGCGGATGCCCATCTCCCGCTGCGGCACATGGACGGTGGTGAGGGGTGGGCCGAAGAACTCCGTGAGCGGCATGTCGTTGAACCCCACGAGCGACAGGTCCGCTGGGCATTCGAGTCCGGCCTCGCGAGCCGCCCTCAGCACGCCGATCGCGATGAGATCGTTGGCGCCGAGGACCGCGGTCGGCGGCTCCACGCCAACGAGCAGGCGCCGCGCGGCCCGGTACCCAGCTTCCTGCGAGAACGCCTCCGCGACCGAGACCAGCGCGGGATCAAGCTTGACCCCTCGAGCGCGCAGGGTGGCGCGCGCGGCGGCGAGGCGCTGGCGACCGGTCATGGTCGTCTGAGGCCCAGCGACGAACCCGATCCGCCGGTGGCCGAGGTCGACGAGGTGATTGACCGCCAGAGCGACGCCCTTCTCGTTGTCGACGAGCACCGCGAGATCGTCGGTGCCGCGCGTGGCCCGGTTCACGAGAACGAACGGGAACCGGTCGCGCCGCAGCTCCCCGATCGTCGCGTCGGCCATGAAGCTCGACGCGATCAGGACTCCGTCAACCTGCCGCTCGCGGAGCACGCGGAGGTAGGCGTCCTCGCGCTCCGACGAGTCTTCGGTGTTGCAGAGCACGAGGTTGTATCCGCGCGCGTGCGCGGTCTCCTCGACGCCTTTGATGATCGGCGGAAAGAACGGGTTGTCGATATTGGGGACGAGCATCCCCAAGGTGAACGTGCGCTGCAGGCGGAGACTTCGCGCGAGCGCGGAGGGGCGGTAACCCAGCCGGCGAGCCGCTGCGATCACGCGTTGCCGGGTCTCAGGAAGGAGGCTGAGCTCCGCGCGCTTGTTGAGCACGCGCGAGACCGTAGATGGATGAACGCTCGCCGCGCGAGCCACGTCGATGATCGTGATGCGCGGTTCCGTCACTCTGACTCCATTCGCAAAGTCACGATACGTGGGGCGCCTTCGTCGAGCGCCCTACGCGCCCGTCTAGTTCTTCGGTGCGATTGCTCTGCCGGGAGTCGGCCGGAGTATAGGCAATCGTTTGTACAGGGCTGACCTGCGCACTCCTAGGCTCTGGTTAGCTGGGCCTGCCACAACACCGGCGCCACCGAAACCTTCGACGATGTGACACCCGCATGGTCACTGGACAGTACAAGAGTCGGCTTCGCGATCGGCGGACAGGTCTCGCAGCTCACCGTCGCCACTCGCGAGGTCACCAGGCTCCCCAAGCGATGCATTTACCTTCGGCGATCTCGTGTGGCTCAAGTGACTAGGATCAGGCGGTATGGCACGCATTAGCTACGTCGATGCTGACCACCTCGAGGATCCCGAGCTCCGCGAGTACATGGAGCAGTCCCGTCGCTTCGGCACGCCGCGACCCGAGACGCAGGCGATCCGCTCGCACGTGCCTGCAGTGGCGAAAGCCTTCTCGCGCGCCTGGGACCGGATCTTTAGGCAAGGGATCCTCGAGCATTCGCTCAAAGAGCTCTGCCGCGTCTACGTCTCCAAGACGATCGACTGCAATTACTGAGGATCGCAGCGGTCTCTCCGGGGCGGAGAGCAGGGGCTGACCGAGGCCGATTACGAAGAGCTTCTGAACTTCGAGCGCTCGGAGCGCTTCACCCCGCGGCAGAAGGCGGCGCTCCTCTACACCAGCATGCTCGTGTGGGACCCGGAGGGCGCGGACGAGCGTGTGTGGGCCGGGCTCCGCGAGCACCTCACAGACGCCCAGATCGTCGAGCTTGGATCGTTCATCGCCGTCACGTACGGCCAGCAGCGCGTGATCAAGACCTGGTCTGTCGGACACGGCGAGCTTCCCGGCGACCCCCGTGCCGGCCTCGCGCCGGAGAGGGCGAAGTCCTGATGGCCCACCTCCCGGGCAGCGCTGATGACATTCGGGCCGCCGTCCCAGCCGCGCTCGAGAGCTGGCGCTACATCCGTGAGAACGTCCTCGAGCGGGGCGTCGTCGATCAGCGCATCAAGGAGCTCTGCTTTCGCTACCTGGCCGAGGATCGGGACGTGATGGACTTCGCCCTGTTCGGCGAGCGGGAGCGGGCCGCACTCGAATGGGCTGACGCGATCGCATACGAGTCCGATCGCGCTGACGACGAGTTGTGGACGCGCCTGCAACGGCTTTTCAACGAGGCGGAGCTCGTCGATCTGGGGTGCGCGATCGGCTTCGAGCTCGGCCAACAGCACTGGCGGCGGACGGTGGGCCTCGCCGCGCGCGACTAGGCCACCTTCTCGGCGATGCGCTCGTTCGCACGGTGGTCCCACGGCACCGCGATGAGCGCGGGCTCGCCGAGGTCCAGGGCGCGGCGGAGAGTCGGGAAGAGCTCGCGCGCGGTCGGCACCGCGAATCCGGCGATCCCGAACGCGCGGGCCAGCTCGACGAATCCGGGATTGCCGAACTCGGTGGCGAACGTGCGGCCGAAGAGTCGCTGCTCGTTCGCTTCGATCACCCCCAGCCGGTCATCGACCAGCACCATGCAGACGATCGCCGTCCCGAGACGCTTCGCGGTCTCGAGCTCCTGCACGTTCATGAGAAAACCGCCATCGCCGGCGAACGCCACGACCTTGCGATCCGGGAATACAAGCTTCGCGGCGATCGCGCCGGGTAGCGCGATGCCCATCGCGGCGAGCCCGTTCGAGACCACGACCGTGTTCGGCACGGGCGTTGGATAAAGGCGCGCGAGCCAGATCTTGTGGGCCCCCACGTCGCTGATGACGATGTCCTCCGGCGCGAGCGCCTCGCGCAGCGCGCCGACGACGTGCTGCGGTAGGAAGGGCGCCGCCACGTCGCGGGTCACCGGCGCCGCCTTGGTGACCGCGCGCGGCTGACGGTCGGTCCGTTCCTTCACTCGCTCCGCGAGCGCCGACAGCGATTCATCGAGCTCGCCGACCACTTCGACCGAGGGCTGATAGTGGCCGTCGAGCTCGGCGGCGATGCTGTCGACGTGGACGACGACTTTGTCGCGCTTGGGATTCCAAAGCGAGGGCGACCACTCGACGAAGTCATATCCGATCGCGATCACCAGATCGGCGCTCGCGAGCTGCGGGATGTTGGCGAGGTCCGCGCCCGGCCGCTGCAGTCCGGCGGCGGGGAGCGAATGCGGGCCATAGGGATCGAGAACACCCTTGGCCATGTACGTGTGCGTGGCGTAGATGCCGCTCCGCCGTACGAACTTCCGGAGCGCATCCATCGCCGGATGGCCCGCCGCCTGACGCCGCGCGACGCCGTTACCGGCGAGGATCACGGGCGCCCTCGCTTGCGCGATGAGCTCCAGGGCGCGGGTGATCGCCTCTTCCTTGGCCCGCGGATAGAGGGTGCGCCGCACCTCGAGTGGCTGCATGTCGATGTCCTCAGCTGCGACGTCCTCCGGGAGCTCGATATGCGTCGCGCCGGGCTTCTCGAGACGCGCGAGCCGGAACGCTTTCCGGACCACCTCGGGCGTCGCTTCGGCGACGCTGATCCGCGTGCTCCACTTCGCGACCGGCTCGAACATGCGGACGACGTCGAGGTACTGGTGCGATTCCTTGTGGGAGCGCTCGAGACCGGTCTGCCCGGTGATCGCGACGAGCGGCGCGCGGTCGAGCTGCGCGTCCGCGACCCCGGTGAGGAGGTTGGTCGCCCCCGGCCCAAGGGTCGCGAGGCACACGCCGGGGTAGGACGAGAGGCGTCCGTATACGTCCGCCATGAACGCCGCGCCCTGCTCGTGGCGCGTGAGAACGAAGCGGATCTTGCCGCTATCGGCGAGCGCGGCATTCAGCGCGAGCGTCTCCTCGCCCGGGATGCCGAAGACGTGCTTCACGCCCTCGTTCTCGAGACACTTCACGAGCAGCTGGGCGACGTTCAACCGGTTGCCTTCCGTGCGATGCGCGGTATCGCGGCCGCACCGGCCCCGGTCGCCAAGCGCGTGCTGATCACTCGGCTGGCTGGGATGCCGGCTGCTGCGTACCCGCGGGGCCGATCCAGATCGTCTGGATATTCGTGAACTCCCGGATGCCGAAGGCCGAGAGCTCGCGGCCGTAACCCGAGCGCTTGATCCCTCCGAAGGGCAGCCGTGGATCGGACGCGACCATACCGTTGATGAAGACGCTCCCGGACTCGATCTTGCGCGCGAGCCGGTCGCCGCGCTCCGCGTCGCGCGTCCACAGCGAGGCGCCGAGTCCGTATGCGGAATCGTTCGCGGTCCGCACGGCTTCATCCGCGTCGCGGACGCGAACGACCGCCGCGACCGGTCCGAACGTTTCCTCCTTGAAGACCGGCATGTTCGGGGTCACGTCGGTCAGCACGGTGGGACGGTAGAAGAAGCCCTTCCCAGGGATGCGCTCACCGCCGGTGAGGATCCGCGCGCCCATCCGCACCGATGCATCCACCTGCCGCTCTATCGCCTCGAGCAGATCTCGCCGGGCGAGCGGCCCGACCTGCGTCTTGGGATCCAAAGGGTCACCAACCAGGAGATCCTCCACCGCCTTGGCGAACTTGCGCTCGAAGTCGTCAGCGACGGAGCGCTCGGCGATGAACCGCTTCGCCGCGATGCAGGACTGCCCCGCGTTTTGGTTGCGGGCGCGAGCACCGGTCGTCGCCGCGGCGTCGAGGTCGGCGTCGGCGAGGACGATGAACGGGTCCGAGCCGCCGAGCTCCAGGACCGTCTTCTTCAGAGCGCGGCCGGCAAGCTCCGCGATCCGCGAACCCGTGTCGGAGCTTCCGGTGAGCGTGACAGCGCGTATGCGGTCGTCCGCGATGAGTGGCTCGATCGCGCCGCCGGAAACGAGAACGGTCCGCAAGAGTCCTTCCGGAAAGCCGGCGTCGCGCACGGCCTCCTCGATGGCGAGGGCGCATTGCGGCACGTTCGAGGCGTGCTTCAGGACCGCGGCGTTCCCGGCCATGAGCGCCGGCGCTCCGAACCGGACGACCTGCCAGAACGGGAAGTTCCACGGCATGACCGCGAGGACGACCCCGAGCGGCTCGAACGCGACGATGCTCTGGCGCGCGTTCGAAGGGATCCGCTCGTCGGCGAGGTAAAGCTTGGCGTTCTCGGCGAAGTGGTCGCACGCCCAGGCGCACTTCTCGATCTCCGCCTTCGCCTCGCCGATCGGCTTTCCCATCTCGATCGTGATCAGCCGGCCATAGCGATCGGCGCGCTCGCGGAGGAGCGTCGCGAGCTTCCGCATGAACGGCTCCCGCTCGGCGATAGCTCGCTCCCGCCATTCCAGGAAGGCCTCGTGCGCCTCGGCGACGGCCTCCTCCACCTCATCGGGCGTGAAGGGATCGAAGGTCGCGAGGACCTCCTCGGTGGCCGGGTTCAGGCTCGTGATCTGAGTGACGCTCGTGGCCATCGTTACTCGAGGATAGCCCGGACTAGGTGTTGGCGAAGGGATGGACCGGCTTGAACACCTTGACCTCGATCGGCGACGCCGCCTTCTTGAAGCGCTCGCCGTCCGCAGCCACGCCGACGCCTGGGTAAAAGCCGTAGTGCATCGGCACCGCGAACTTCGGCTTGAGTGCCTTCGCCATCCCGGCGGCTTCGTCGACCGTCATGACGTAGCCCCCGTCGCCTATCGGCAGGAACGCGACGTCCGTGCGGATGCGGTCGAGCTCCGGCAGATGGTCCGTATCGCCCGCGTGGTAGTAGGTGTTTCCGCCGAGCTGAAGGACGTATCCGACCCAGTTGTTCGCCTTCGGATGCGCCTCGAGCCGCGCGGGATCGATGTTGTATGCAGGCACAGCTTCGATCTTCACGCCGGCCGCTTCGAGCCGATCGCCGGGCTTGACGGGCTTCACATTGCCCGACAGCTCCCGCGCAACGTCCTGTGGCGCGACGATGATCGTCTTGTTGTTCTTGACGCGCGCGATGTCGTCCGGCGCGAAGTGGTCCCCGTGGGCGTGCGTGATCAGCAGGAGATCAGCGGGCGGAAGATCGTCGGTGAGCCCCCACGAATCGATGTAGACGACGAGCTTCTCACCCTTCCACCGAAAGGTCGACTGCTTGTACCAAGTGAACGCGTCGAGCATCTAGGTCCTCCCCTGGACGACGTTGCGCAAGACGCCGATGCCTTCGATCTCAACCTCTACGGTATCGCCGATCTTGAGGTACTCGGGCGGGGTCCGTGCGAAGCCGACGCCCGATGGCGTCCCGGTGATCACGATGTCGCCTGGCCAAAGCTCGCATCCGGCCGAGATCTCCTTGATGATGCGCGGCAGCTTGAAGACCATGTGGCGGGTCCGCGAATCCTGCTTCGTCACCCCGTTCACGCGGGTCCGTAGGGCGAGATCCGCCGGATCGACCTCGTCGGCCGTCACGATCCACGGGCCCATCGGCAGATGCGTGTCGAAATTCTTCCCCTTGAACCACTGGCCGCCGTGCCGGCGCTGCACGTCGCGCACCGAGACGTCGTTCGCGCAGGTGTAACCGAAGACGTGGCGCATCGCGTCGGCCTCGGCGATGTCGCGGCCGGGCCGCCCGATGATCGCGGCGAGCTCGACCTCCCAGTCGAGCTGCTGAGAGTGGGGCGCGGGAAAGAAAACCGGCGCATCAGGGCCGGTCACGGTCGCCGGGTTCTTCGAGAAGAGCGAGGGGAATTCGGGGATATCCTCAGCGCCCGGCTGCGCCGAGCGGTCGCGGAAGCTCTTTCCTTCCTCGAAGTGCTCGCTGTAGTTCCAGCCTACGCAGAACACGTTTCGCCGCGGCATTGGGATGGGGGCACGCAATTTCGCGCGTTCGACAGCCGTCCCGCCCTTCGCCTTCGCCGCGGCTGCGCGAACGCGGTCCCACATCGCCGGACCGGCTGCGATGAGCCCGATCACGTCCTCCGGTGCGCCGCGGACGAGAACCCCCACCGCCATGACAGTGCCGTCGCCCGCGATCACGCCGGCGCGGCTCGCTTCGTCCGTCTCGTACGTGCAAATGCGCATCAGCGCGCTCCTTCCAAGGGCGGCGCGGGCCGCTCCGCGGACCACGCGGCATACGTGCGGCGGTAATACATGAGCGGCGTTCCGCCGAGGACCTCGCCGGCCTCGACGCTTCCGATGAAGATCCAGTGGTCTCCCGCCTCGCGCATCTCGGTCACCCGGCACGCCGCGTAGGCGACCGACGCATCGGGGAGGATCGGGGAGCCGTCCGCCTCCGGCGACGGCTGCCAGCGAACGCCGCTGAACTTGTCGTCGGCCTTCGAGGCGAAGAC
>WNGI01005405.1_pt1 | contig 18899 bp, 19 predicted proteins | sample 5400621 | NCBI WGS metagenome assembly WNGI01 (sample SAMN13153374, study PRJNA577476) | soil metagenome | isolation source: 20 cm soil or saprolite under Garry oak tree replicate 1 | place: USA:California | collected 2016-06-15
AAGAAACGTTGGGTGCTCAAGTTTGATGATCCAAAGGCGCTTGAACAGATTGACGCCGTGTTCGTAACAGTGGAACCGAACGGCGGGAGCCACTTGCCAAGCGGTAAGCCCCTCCTGTTTGCTTACCTAAAAGTTGATCCAAATCATCCATAGTTGTGGCTCGCTAGCGTCTTTCGGAATCGCTCGTTTGTTTTCTCATGACGCTCGCGTGGTACAACTTCGGACTCTCCTGCGTAGACCGGAAGAGCATGTCTGAATCCGATGGTCACAGGAGAAACCGAGTGCGAGTGCCGCAGATCGCGTTCCTTTGCGTCGTCAGCCTGTTCCTAGTTTCTCCGATTCTTGCGCAATCACCGAATGGGACCATCAATGGCCGCGTGCTCGATCCTTCCGGTGCGGTTATCGTCGGCGCCGAGATCACGATCGTAAACGACGCGACCCGTGTCCAATACGCGAGCAAAACCAATGGCGAGGGGATCTTTGTGGTAACGAACCTTCCTCCCGGAGCATATCGCCTGCAAGTCGCGAAGCAAGGATTCAAGACGCTCATCAAGCCCGACATCGTCTTGAACGTGCAAGACGCCATGGCGATCAATTTTACACTGCCGATTGGTGCTGCAGCTGAGACGGTAACAGTCGAAGGCGGCGCGCCGCTTGTAGACACGCAATCGGCTACAGTGAGCACCGTTATAAACCGAGGGTTTGTGGAAAATCTCCCTCTCAATGGCCGCAGCTTCAACACGCTTTTGGAACTGACTCCAGGCGTTGTCATCGCGCCCAGCAGTGTTACTTCACCGAGTCAATTCAGCATAGCTGGTCAGAGAACAGATGCTAATAATTTCACTGTTGATGGAGTCTCCGCAAATTTTGGGGTCAATGGAAATAACGGCGCGGGAGCGTCGGGCACGGGTTCTGCGCAGGCCTTCAGCGCTTTTGGAGGCACGAGCAGTTTGGTTTCCGTTGAAGCTTTGCAGGAATTCCGTGTTGAAACATCTTCGTTTGCACCAGAATTTGGCCGCTCGCCCGGTGGGCAAGTAATGCTGAGCACGCGTTCGGGTACGAATGATTTCCACGGGGGAGTGTACGAATACTTCCGCAACGACGTACTGGATGCAAACGACTGGTTTGCAAACGCTGCGGGCAAGGCGCGTGCGCCGGAACGGCACAATGATTTTGGGAGTTTTCTTGGGGGTCCGATTTGGAAAGGCAATAGTTTCTTTTTTGTTTCTTACGAAGGCGCACGTCTTAGACTTCCTCAGACAAACGTGATTAATGTTCCCTCTGAGTGGGCCAGGACGGTCGCCGCCCCCGCCGCGATCGCCCCTTACCTCAACGCCGAGCCTCAGCCCGACGACAGGACCGTAACGCCCGGTGTCTATACCGGCAAGTTCACAGGGGTTTGGTCCAATAGTGCAACCCTTAACGCCGGGAGCGTGCGGGTAGATCACACCTTTAATTCCCGGTTTTCGATCTTCGGTAGATACGACGAGGCTCCCTCCGAGTTCGTGCAGCGAAACAATAGTCTAAGCAGGATCACTTCTGGCCCAGTCAATACGCGAACGGCAACCCTGGGTTTCAATGCATTCTTGAGCACGCGGATGTCCAACACATTTCGTTCCAATTATTCTACACAGTATGCAGCGGGGATTGACTCCTTGGACTCGTTTGGAGGGGCAGTTCCTCCCCCGTTAAATTTATTGCTGGGACCTCTTTCCGTCGAGAACACTCTCACTGGTTTCCAAGCCTCCGGGACGGCTGAATACCAGACAGGGCCAGCCGCCAGGAATACGTCGAAACAGATTAACTTCGTCGATGACTTTTCTTTTGTTGTGGGCGCTCACCAGATGAAGTATGGCGTAGATTATCGCGCCATAGAACTTGACGCGGAGCCAAGACAACACCAAGTCCTCTATCTAGCGCTTAGTGTGCAAAGCTTTGTTTCCTCTGGCGGCCGAGTGCTTGTTATGCAAACAGGTACCTCAGCTTCTGCGCAGCTTCATTCTCAATCCCTGTCGTTGTATGCCCAGGATGCTTGGAGAGTTTCTCCAAGAATTTCACTCAGTTATGGGATTCGATGGGAACTTGCCCCTGCACCCGTTGCGCTGGGAGCGACCACGCTGGCATCTTGGACTAATGTTGACACCCCTTCCCAGATTGCACTTGCACCTCTTGGCACGTCTGTGTGGGGCACTACGTACGGCGACTTTGCCCCACGAATTGGGGCGACGTACGCCCTAACGGACAAAGGGGACTTTGTGCTGCGGGCTGGCGGAGGCATATTCTATGATCTCGGCGTGGGTTCAGTTGGAACCTTGGCAGCTGCTTTTCCAAATTCGGCAACTAAGAATAACTTGAATATGCAATTGCCCGTGGCCGACCCGACTCCATTCCTGCCGGCCATCTCTACAACGGCTCCGTATGGCCAAGTGCAAGCATTCGCACCAAATCTGAAGCTCCCCCGTTCCTATCAGTGGAATCTGGCCTTGGAAAAGTCCTTTCGAGGAAAACAGGTCATTTCTGCAACCTATGTGGGGCAGGCGGGAAGAGAACTGTTGAGGCAGGAAGCTTTGTTTCAGCCAAATTCTAGTTTTGGCAGTACCTTCTTACTCACGCAAAACGATTCGATATCAAACTACCATGCGCTGCAAGTGCAGTATCGCAGGCCCCTTTCGGAACATGTTCAGGCGCTTCTGAATTACACGTGGTCGCATTCGTTGGATAACGCCTCAAACGACGTTCTGGCTGGCCTGTCAAATACCGTGATCTCAGCCGCAAGCGACTACGGCTCTTCCGACTTCGACGTGCGGCATAGCTTTTCAGGGGCTCTGACGTTTGCAGTTCCGGCGGCGGTCAAATCCGGACCGTTCGCTCTCGTGAGCAGCGATTGGTCTATTGATACAGTCATCGTCGCCCGAACCGGATTTCCGTTCAATGCGACGGTCGTCGGATTCTCACCTGTTGGTGTTGGTGCTTTTGTGCGGACTCGGCCGGATCGTGTGCCTGGACAGCCCTCCTGGATAGCACAACCCGGCGCTCCGGGAGGGAAGATTCTTAACTCCGCTACAGATCCCAACACTGGCGTCATCACGGGTGCATTCCAACTTCCATCGACTATCCGACAAGGAACGGAAGGAAGAAACGACATCCCCGGTTTTGGTCTGACCCAAGTTGACCTGTCGATCAGCCGAAAGTTTCCCATTAGGGAGCACCTCAACCTCCAATTCCGCGCGGATGCGTTCAATGTCTTCAACCATCCGAACTTCTCGAACCCAGGCGCTACCATTAACTCAGGAGATCCTACTGATCTTCAGGCTTCCAGAATGCTGAACGTGGGGCTAGGCGGGCTGAATCCTCTGTTTCAGGAGGGAGGGCCGCGGTCCCTTCAACTCTCTCTGAGGCTCACTTTCTAGCGGGATCGTCCTTGCCCTAAAGCAGTGCATTTCACGGCAAGAAATGCGAAATGCTGAGAAGACACATCTGCAGGATAGCCAGTAAGTTTCTCTGGATTTAGGCGTTTACACCTGATTGCTGAGGCTCCGAGAAGACATTGACCAAATCGTGCAAAAGGCGTTCTACGTCCGAAGTGTGGCTTGTCACGGTTTATTGCCATGGGCGAAATGCAAACCGTTTCTCGGGTGGAGCTAGAATGCGCCTTTTTCACGTTTCCTTGCTCGTCGCGGTTCTGCTGATCGCAGCGAGATCTTCTGGTCAGCAAAGAAAACCTCGACAAAATCAGCGTCGCGTTACTGTTGCTGATGCAATCCAAATGATGCGCTTGGGAGACCCTTGGTATTTTGCCGGCAGTTCCAAGTTCAAGGTTGCCAATTTCTCCCCCGATGGCAAGCGATTCACTGTAATCATGGCAAAGGGCAACTTAGAACACAATACGAACCAGTATTCGCTCCTCCTTTTTCAAACTTCTCGTGTCTTCAACTCACCCAAACCCGAGGTCTTACTTACGATGTCCTCTTCGTCTAACAGGGAGGCGATCAAGGATCTCAAGTGGTTGGTTGACAATGAAACGATCGCCTTCATTGGAGAGAACCCGGGACAGTCGCCTCAAATATACACGTTGAACATCCGGACGAAGCGGCTCGAAAGACGGACAAGCCATCAAACTCCGATCGTGTCTTTCGATACCACCGACAAAGGTAACGAATTCATTTTCAAGGCCGACCCTCCGAGCAAGCGAGTGATGGATACGGAGCAGGTGCGTCGCCACGGAGTCGTCGTTACCAATCAACTTCTTAAACAGCTCTTAGCCGGAGATTCCTATACGTTTGTGCCAACCCTCCTGGAAGGCGAACAGGTTTTCCTAAAGGCGCGAGGAAGGCCCTCAATAAGGGTTACGCTGGACGACGTCGCGGCCGGCTTCACGCAAATCTCCATGGCGCCCAACGGGCGCTATGCATTGATCGAGGCCTTTGTTAGACATGTTCCGAAAGCGTGGCAAGAATATGAGAATAGAGTCATCCATGAATATGCCTCGGACCAACAGGAACGGCAAAGTGCATCGATCTTGAGACGGTATACGCTAGTAGAAGCACGGAGTGGCCGGGCTACACAGTTGCTAGATGCTCCTGCGGGATTTGACGAGAAGGCCTTCGTCTGGGCGCCAGATGGCCAATCACTCGTACTCTCAGGAGCGTATCTCCCGTTGGATGTGGATGATCCAGTTGAGCGCGGGCGGCGCGAAAAGAATACTTATGTTATTGAGATAAAACTTCCAACTCGGGAAGTTACGGTCATCAGTGAGCAGAAGTTGAGTGTCACCGCTTGGGATCGCAACACAAATAGAATTGTGCTGGGTCCGAGTGAGTGGGACAACCATCTTCCCCCCGCCTCATATAAAAAAACCGGGTCTGGGTGGAAGGAAGAAGCAGCATCCTTCCCAGATGACACGAAGCCGAGTGCTCAGGTAAAGGTGACTCTGGAAGAAGACAGCAATACTCCGCCAAAAATATACGCAACTGATCAGAAGACACAACGAAAGGTGCTTCTACTCGATCTCAACCCCCAGTTTGGCGATCTCCATTTCGGCACCGTCGAGGAAATCAGTTGGAGTGCTACCGACGGACACAAAGTCGCAGGTGGACTATATCTGCCGCCAGACTATGTGGCTGGGACGCGATATCCTTTGGTCATACAGACCCACGGTTTTGACAAAAGTAGATTCTACATAGATGGTCCCTGGAGTAGTGCCTTTGCGGCCCAACCACTAGCCGGCAAAGGGCTGATTGTGCTCCAACTTCAGGCCCCAGATACTGAAATGGGAAAAGTAGCTGGCACGCCCCAAGAAGCTCCCTATGGGATGGCCGAATATGAGGGAGCAATCGATCACCTGGATGAGAGAGGCTTGATTGATCGCAGCCGAGTCGGAATCATTGGCTTTAGCCGTACGGTGTACATAGTGGGATACACTTTGACGCATTCGAAATACAGATTCGCTGCCGCGACGATGGCCGATGGAATAAATGAAGGATATTTCTCTTACGTTGTCAGTCCAAACGGGGCGGACGACAGATTGAACGGAGGCCCTCCCTTCGGCGATACGCTTGCTCTGTGGTCAAAAAATTCTCCCGGTTTCAACTTGGATAAAGTGCGGACACCAGTGCGTCTTGAATACTACGGGTCTTCCGCAACCGTACTGGGTGGGTGGGAGTGGTTTTCTATCCTATCGCACCTGCACAAGCCGGTAGACATGATTTATCTTCCGTACGCTCCACACGAGCTGGTTAAGCCCTGGGAACGAATGACCTCGCAACAGGGGAACGTGGACTGGTTTACATTCTGGCTCAAGGGCGAAGAGGATCACGATCAGACGAAACGCGAACAATACTTTCGGTGGCATCACTTGCGGAACCTTGAGGAGCAGAACCAAGCCAACTCAAAGCACTAAAGTCGGTGCAAACTGAAACACAAGATGAATCGCTATCCACGGCCATTTGTCGCCGTATCCGGTGACTTCAGAGCGAGTGACGATATCGAATATGGACCATCACGGTCTGCTGACTGCAGAGTGATCGAAATAAAGGGCACTTGTCGCCTTGAGGATGTCAACAGCTATGTCTTGCAAGCTAGGTCTAGCATGACTAAACCGTTGGCAGCTTCACACCTTCCAGCCCCACACCTGCTTGGCTTGGTCATTCGTCTGCCACATATGCCGTGGCGCTTCCTAGGTAGGGATTTGACGGATCAGCTTCTAGGATCATCGAGTCGGACTTGTCGGTAGGGTTGTCAACCATCGTCACAGCTCATTCCAACAGACCGACCTCAGGCCTCTCATGATTCATTTGGATCTGCCCCTTTTCCTTTTATGTTTCCCAGACTTTGCAATTGTTCCTCTCTTCGGCTTCTGAGAAAGACTCTTGCTGAGGAAGTTCGTGAATCACTTTAGCCATCCAAATACCCAAAGCCAACGCGTTTGATAGCAGATCCTAGAACGGCCGGAACGCCTCCCGGCGCCAGGAGGCGCTTCGGCTCTCCAGTTACTCGTCAGCTTCGTACGCAGTGATAGTGGCCAGGAACGGGCCGTTATCGGCGTCAGCGTATTCTGGATCGGACTTGTCACTCTGGTTCTGAATTGCCGTTGCGGCACTCGCCAACAGATTCACTGTGGGTTTTTCATAGTTCATGAGATTCACCTCCTTTCTTTGTCAAGTTTTCCCAACTGGGAAAGTCCTTTAGTTGAGCCGAAAAGGGGCTCTCTTTCGATAGTTCGTGGTTGGGCCCTATCTCTCTCGTTCCTCGCATCGTGCAATACTTTCCATTTCATTACGTGTGCGAGCCACGGTTCGATTGTTAGTGTCCGCAGAAACGGGACCAATGGAACTAGCTGGCCCCGCCGAGCCTTCTGTAAGGCCTCAATGAAGTCTTCGGGGTCTACGATCGCGAAGAAACTGGTAGTCATGTGCTTACTCATCTGGACGATATTGGTCCATTCCGTTGCAATGGCTACAAGAGACCGTCGTGAAACAAACGCCTTGCGCTTTCTGTTCAGGAGTTCGTCGGGGACTGTTCCGATGAGGGCGCGACGCATGAGCGAGCGTCGCTGACCGGGGCGGACCTGTTGTTCGCGTGGGATGGCGTACATGAATTCCAGCAGGTCACGGTCGAGATAGGGATAGCGCTTCTCGCGCTGCGGATCTAATGGCAGGGGATCGCATGCCAATTGTCTTCGCAGCACATCCAAGGTGCCCACATTTCCTTGAAAGCTCGGCAAGGGACCGAACATCTTTGTCCTGCTTTCATAGCCCAGCAAGGCAGCTCGGTTTCGCTTGGCAAATTCTTCATTCAACCAAGGGGCCAGCCGCTTATGTTTCGGGACACCGACGAGAGCGGCAGGGAAGAATCCCCGTGCGGCCTCAAAGAGCAGATGGAACCAAGGTTTCCTCTTGTCGAGTGCCCAAACTTTCAGCCGATGAGCGAGGTGTCGGAATTTGGCTCTCGCAATGAGATCTTCAAGTTCGGGCGTCGGCGTTGGCACGCCGCCGGTGACTTCGTCGCCGCCGATGCCGGAGAGCACAACGCGGTTTCCCTGGGAGGTCATGCAGGCGGCGTATTGGCGGCTGGTTTCGGACGGTTGGCCGCTACCAGAGCCGGGGGTGGCCGCAAAGTGATCGTGGTCGACCTCGAACGTGAAGGGTTCTTGCTTGCCGACGTCAATATGCGTTCCGGTGCGGCCGCGCTTTTCTTCCACTTTGGTGAAATAGGGACGTTCGTTCCAGTTGGGTTCGGAGTCGTTGTAGTAGGAGATAGTGTCGAGGCGCGGGGTTTCGGCGAAACCTCGGGCGATGATGGTGTCGGCCATGCAGACAATGGAGGAGGAGTCCATGCCACCGCTGAGCTCGGCGAGGATGGGGCTGTCCGATCGGAGCCTGCGCCGGACGGCTTCGTCGAAAACAGCTCGGAAGTGCTCTTCGTATTCGGCGTCGGTGCTGTAACGGATTCTCTTGCATGGGTCGAACTGCCAATACTTGCTGATGGAGTGCTTTTCCGCTCGTATAGCTACGAAGGACGAGGGCGGGACGGAATGGATGCCCACGTAGGGCGTCAAATGCGCGGCGGGGAAGAACGAGAACCAGCCGGCGATGTACTCTTCGTTGAGCGCGAAGGTTTTTCCAGCGAATAAAACGAGTGGGTCGAGGATCGTGCTCCAGGTGGCTTGGTGTTTTTCAATTGAGTAGTAGAGATGGCGAGTGCCGATGGGATCTTTGGCTAGGATCAGAGAACGTGAGGTTGAATCCCAAATCGAGAGAGACCAGTCACCAATGAGCTTGGCGAAGCAGTCGGTGCCCCACTCTTCGTAAGCGGTGGCGACGATTGAAACGTCGGTGAAATTGATTGTCAGGCGATCGCGCAAATGGCGGATGAGGTCGGCGCGATTGTCCAAGCGGCCGTCCCAGGTGATGACGGCGCCGGAGTCCGTGATGTGAGGCTGCGTTTCACGGCGGGACTCCTTGGTGGTGTGGAAGGCGCGGTACAGAATGCTGATGCTCGTCTTCGAATAGGAGCCGCTATCATCAGGACCATACGGCACCATGACTGGCTTCACCTTTTCGAGGTAGTCAGGGTCCACCGGCTTGCCGTCGGTATTCCACCTTCCAAACTGGACGCTCATAATTGTTTCCCTTCTCCCGCGATCTGCAATCGAACCCTGCTAGCTCCTATCCAAAACCGCGTACATTTCCGGCGTGTATGGTTTGTCGTTGACGACGCGGCCGTCCACTTCGACCCATGCGTGGGCCTTGAACGGCATCTGCTGCGCGCCGATGACCATCTGCGCTGGGACGCCGAAATTCTTCAGGAGGCAGGCTGTGGCTGCGGACCGTTGCAGGCAGAGCGCTTCTTTCCAATACCAGATGCAGGCCATATCGATGGCATGGTTGATGCGTTCGATGTCACCGGGAGCCGGCGTGCGCGTTCCAACCGGATAGTTGCGAACCTTGTCGTAGAGCGCCGCGAAATTGCCCCGCGCCAAGTACAGATCGAAATGAATCAGTTTCAAGTACGCATTCAGCACAAGAAACGACACGGCCACCCTCTCTCTCACACTGGCAATTGCAATTGATCGCAAAGAAAAGCCATGCGATCCGTCAACGCTTCGATGCGTTCGTTCAAAGGAAGCACGGGCGAATGGCCGCGAAACTTGTTGTAGTCGAGAAAAATACGATGATCGGAAACATTTGCAGCCTGGAGCCGCGCGGTCATTTTGCGTGCGTGAAGGGGATTGCAGTTTCGGTCAGCGTCACCGGAGACAATCATCGTTGCGGGATAGGCCACGCCCTGCCGGACTTGATGATAGGGAGAGTACTTTGCTAGGGCAGCGAAATCGTCGGGGTCATCCACCGTGCCGAACTCATCTTTCCAAACGTGCGCGTTGTCAAAAAGGTGGTAGCGAAGCATGTCCAGCATCGGAACCATGCAGACGACGGCGCGAAACAGATCGGGGCGTTGCGTTAGGGCAGCTCCCACGAGCAAGCCGGAATTCGAGCCGCCGAAAATGGCAAGCTTTCCGGGAGAGGTTCGGCTTGTTTTGATGAGCCATTCGGCTGCGGAAAGAAAGTCGTCATAAGCTGTCTGGCGGTTGCGCCGCTTCGCGGCATTGTGCCATTTCGCGCCGAATTCAGACCCACCCCGGATGCTCGGCAACGCAAACACAAATCCATGCTCCATTAGGAACGCGACGAAGACGCTGAACTGCGGTGTCATGGAGTTGCCATACCCTCCATAGGAGGTCATGACGATTGGTTGCGGGCCGGCTTCCAAGACATCATCGCGCCCCACGAGAAACATGGGAACGCTGGTTCCATCTGCTGACGTATACGCGACTTGTGTGTGTCGATAGTTCCGAGAAGCAAACCGGATTTTTCTCCTCGCCCAAGGCAAACATTTTCCGGAGATTTCGGAATACCGCCAAATCGAAATGGGTTCGGTGAACGATTCTGCTTCGAGCAGCAATTCATCACTTTCAGGCGAGCCGCCAATCAGACGAGGCGTGATGTCCTCGCGAACGGAGAGCTCGTTGGTTCTCTTTCCCGATAAATCGAACACGGACACATAAGTTCGTGTCCGACAGATGCGGGAGACAAAAATATGGTTCCCAACAACAGCCCACCTTGTGATCCGCATAGCAGTTTCTCGAACCACATCGATCCAATTCCGGACCTTATTGTCCTGAAGAGCAAGTTCCACGATACGAAAATTGGGCGCATCACGGTCAGTGATCGCGAGAATTCTGCCGGGGATGAGTCTAGGACTAAAGGTGTAGTCCGCATCGGTGATAATGACTTCAGTTGTATCGCTCGAATCGAGCGTTTTGACGTAGAAGTCTGTCCGGGTTTTGTCGAGAAATTTGTACACAAGGAAACCGATACGTTTGGCGTCCGAGACGAGACACAGTCGAAGCTTCTCGTTTTCTCCGGCGCAGAAAATCTCCTGGTCGTCGGTGAATGGCGCACCAAGGATGTGATGGTAAGCAGCTCGGTAAAATGGCCTTATCGCATCTGAGGATTCATGGACGTAATAGAAACTCGTGCTGTCAGGGGCAAACTCAAAACCGCGCAAGTAGCCACGAGGAAGAGCATCCGAAAGTGTTGTGCGGCTTTCGATGTCGAATAACGCAAAAGTTCCCATACGCTCGCCACCTTCCTTGATTTCGTAGAGTAGAAGGCGTCCGTCCGGTGACACACGCAAAGGTTTCAAGGCGGTGTATGGGCCAGTTCCGCGTTTGGCCGGATCTAGGAGAAGCTGATCCTCTCCTTCTGGGCCTTCGCGCATGTAAATGCTCGGCTGCTCTTGCTCCGAGAGTCGCTTTCGGAAGAAATACCGATTGCCAACCTTTTGAGGTGACTCGTAGGTCTCCACAGCGAGAAATTCACGAATGCGCTCTCGGATTCGGTCCCGACCCGGGATGCCATCAAGGTATGTGCGGGCGTAGCGAGTCTGGTCCTCGATCCACTGCCGCGTGCGGCGCGAGTCTTGATCTTCAAGCCAGCGATAAGGGTCTGTGACGGGAACGCCATGAAGAATCTCAGTGACAGGCTCAACGTGCGAAAATGGGGGAGCGGCACTTAGGCCACGCATTGTTCGCTCCCTTCTACCGCCTTCGTTGCTTCGCGATACATGCGCCGGCTTAGGCTTCGGAGGTAAGCGGACCGCCTGGGGTTGTGCACAGTGTCTGGAGAGCACCAAGCTTTGCCAGCTACAGCGCATACAAAGACAGCGACGAGGGGCGAAACCGTCATTCCGCGTGCGAGATTTCTCGAAGAGTGGAATGAATGCCATGGCCGGAGGTAAGCGGCAGTGATTTTTTCTGTTGCCGCCGATTCGTGAATGTAGCAGCGCCGCATGTGTTCAAGTAAGTATTCGAATGTGACGAGAGGGTTTGTCACGCAGGCTTCCGCCCAGTCGAGAAAGACGGATCGGGCTGGAGAAATCAGAATGTTTCCAGGATTGAAATCGATGTGCCCCAGAGTCTGCGGAAAGTGGAGATCGTGAAGCGAGATCTTTGCACCGAGCGGCCAGAAGTTCAGCATCTTGTCCGATGGACGCGATCTGAAGTTCGGCAAGGTCTTTGGCCACCCCCTCCCAGACGGGAAGCTCTGTGAATTGGTCGAGTGTGGCGTCGGAAACTTCCTCTGACAGCCACCCATTCCAGGATGGATGTACTCCAAGGATCGCAGGAAGATTCTTGGGGAAGAGCCGAGTCAGAGAAACGGTTATGGGAAGTTCATGACGGTTCGGTTCACCGGCTGCTTTGAACCAAACCGCGGGACCGTTCGTTTCGAGGCGAATGAGACTGAAGGTCGGACCGGCATTGAATTGGTGAAAATGTCCGTTCACGCGAAGCCCCAGCGGGCTCAGTTGCTCCTGCGCCCAGATGAAAAGATCTCTGAGCCAGCCAGGCCTTCCAAAGGGTCCGATCTGTGGTTGACTGGCGTACAAATCCAGTTCGCGAAGCGATCCCTTAATTGCATCATTGTCCTCGATGGACCGAGTAAGCTGACACACAGACGCATTGCAAGGCATCCAACAGGTTCCTTTGGGTGCCTCGTCGCTGTGCTTGATCGATTCCAGGACGGCGTAGTGTCCTGAGTGCTCGTTTCTGTGCTGAGCGATCCTTTTTCGCGGCAATACTTGTACGCAGGGCAGTGACCATCCGGACCCGCTCGATGAGAAGAGGATTTCTGAGCCTTCGCGCCTCAATACGATGAGGCGGTACGTTTGTAGGTCAATTTGGTCAGTGGGTTTCATCGCTTGCTCTTGAGTCGCTGCTTCGTCAAATGGAATCGCCAGAACCATTAGCCTGAAGGATGCTGTGTCTGCGCAGAGCTTCTATGAATTCGTGAACGTCAGTGCGGGCGACCTCGATGGTCGTAACGTAGGTCCGGCTGATTTCCTCCGCAATGCGTGCTTCGTCCCATCCTTGCTCTATCAATTCGAGGATTTTCGAGCCGACAACGTTGAGAGAGAACATCTGACCGTGAAGGACATCGAGAAGGATTCTTCCATCTTGGGTTCGTGTACTTCGAACTGAGTCGGAGGTATTTAGCATGGTTTCGTTCGAACCCCTCGGTCTCGCTGACTTGTGCCGAAATGTGTGCTGTGCCGGGCAATGTCGCACCGGGCGACATGTGAATCCAGACAAATCCCTTACCGTTCGCAAATCCGAAGTAGCACCTGCAAAGGTCTGTCGCCGCATAGACATGGAAGTCGCCATCATCGTTGGCTGATTCAATTAGTGTTCGCTCTTCTGCAGTAGTTGAGTGCTTCAAGGCTGCAGGAGGCTTGCCACTAGGGAAGACGCCTGAAAATCGAAGTGACTTGGCCGATCATCTCGGCATCGATTCCGTTTCTAAGCCGCAACGCATTGTGGGGTCTGTCGGCATGCGGATGGACGATGAGAACGCCTTGCTTCAGAGTGCAGGGGCCACACAGAAAACTCCCGTCTCGTGTGAGAAGAATATAGAGAGGTTGTTCCCAGGCTGTCCTTGCTATTGATTGCACTGGCGTTTTGACTCGGCGGTTGACGGCGACAAATGTCGCTCCCATGAGACAGGGATGGGCTGAGTCTTGGTTTCCACCGACCCAGAAGATATCGGATAAAGAAAAATCCTTCAGTCTCGTGAGCGTGGGTATGGCATTTTTGATGAATAGGGGCAATTCCTCCCACTGGTCGATGAGAGTTGACAGAAATCCACGACTGCCCTTGCCAAGGCGTTTTGTGTTGGCCACCTCATCGAAGGTTTGATTTCTAGGGGAACCAACGCGTCCAATCATTTCGTCGGGCAGAGGATCGTTTCCAAGAGCATCGAGCGGGAGGCCTCCGGCGCGAAGGAAAGTCCAGAAATCAATGCAATAAAGGATACACAGCGAAATAATTTTTTGTATGTGACGGGGCGGCGAGGAGAAACCTTCGTAGTCGGAAAGCGTTCCCGCTGCGTTGAAGTACATTTGGTCCGCAAGCGTGCCGGCGATTGACCGGCTCAAAGCAGAGGCTTCCCGGAAAGAGAGGCCGACTCGGATTCGCGACATTCGAAGCAATTGCTGCAATCCTCTGCGGAGATCGGCGGTAATCGCAGGGGTGGCCTTTGACGAAGTTGGTGCGCACGCAGCGATTTCAGGGGCAGGTTGGACCATGAACGGCCGGATTTCAGCGTCCACTAATCCAAGGATTCTGACACCGCGGGTCAGCGCCAGCTCGACCTGTGTGAACGGAAAATGTGTGGAGTAGAGCCCGATTCGATTCTTGTCGATACTTCGCAAGTGGCCACAGTTGAGGGCGGGACCGTTCTCCACGAGGTAGATGTTTCTGTTGGGGCTCAATCCCGGCACGGACAGCAGGTCTGGTTTGTTCCTGACATCAATTCGAGCGACGCTTCCCGGAGCTAGGGTAGGAAATGCAAACACATCCTCCCGACCGACCTTTGCATAGAGAAATCGCCTCTTGTTAAGGGCGAGCAACTCCCTTGCACGTCTTGGCGCGCCCAACTTTAAGAGTTGTCCGAGTGGTGCGATGGTAGGGAGAAAGGACTTGGCCAGGCTTTCGACAAACCAGGGGATCCACTGATCCTGATCGTAAATTGACGAATCGAGGAGGACTGTTCTGCGCCAGGAGATGCCCACCTGAAGCCGTGGAATATCGTCGAGACGAAATCCAAAAACCGCCATCCAGTCGCACAATCGGTAGTTGGAGATCCGGCTCAACGCCAACAATTGGTGAATGCTTGGAATCAAGCCTTCGGTAGCAAGGTCGAAGTAGAGGTGTTGGGGAATGAAATAGGGTGAAGATTGACCGAAAATTTCGGCAGAACGTTGTGAAACTCGATAGAGGGTCAAGCCTTTAGTTGAAAGGATCTGGCGCACCCGGTCAGCAGTCCCCATGGTTTGTCCTGGAGGTGAGGTCGGATATACAAGGCTTTGCGTGCAAGTCGGCAGAAATCGCGCCATTGGCCGCATATGCGACCATTTGCAACGATTTCTCCGCACAGAGGGAATGATGGGTATATTAACAAGGATACGTAGCTGGACATAAAAGGTCGGGAAAGTAGGACGCCCGCCAATGGATGACCGCAGCGCGAATCCAAGTGCTGGTCACGGATTAAAGGCGTTACGTGTGCGTCTAGGCCTATCGACACGGGATGTACAATCGAAAAGCAAGCAAATCGCGACGGAGAAGCACAACCAGGAATACTACATATCGCATGCTTGGCTCACCGATATTGAGAAGGGGAAGTTTACGCCGGGCATTTTCAAACTCTACAGTCTGAGCGCAATTTATCACCGCAGATTCTCGGAGGTGGCTTCCTATTTTGGTGTGCAGATCGCAGACTTGAGCCGTGACAGTGCGTCTATCGGTTTGCCGCGGACACACCTCCTGGACAACCTCGGTGACGCAGATATCAAGAGCGTATCGCTCCCTGTCAGGTTTAAGCCTGGTTTTCGCTTTGAGAAAACAGATCTCTTGGCAAGAGTCGTAGAGAAGTGGGACGACGTGCCGGTAGGTCTGTTGCAACACCTCGATCTGCGCAAGTCGACCTATGGTTATATTGGTCTGGAGGATTTCACTCTGTACCCGCTCATCCGCCCCGGGTCTCTCGTACAAATTGATGCCAAGCAAAGAAAAATCAGTTCAGTGAAATGGACGACCGAGTTCGAGCGACCGATCTATTTCACGGAATTGCGTGATGGGTACGTGTGCAGTTGGTGCGAGATTGACCGAGGGCAACTGATCGTCATTCCCCATCCGCATTCGCATCAAGAAGTGAGACGGTTCGACTACCCGTCTCAGGCAGAAATCGTTGGGAGGGTCACTGGGGTGGCGATGCGGATTGTTGGGGAAGGAGCGGCAGAGGAGCGGGATACATCGCGCGACAAATGAGTACCAAATCAACTTCGAGTCCTCCTCCAGTTTGTGTTTTTCCATTGCTCTCCTGTTCTAGAGCGACCGCAATGCCGAGCGCGTCAAGTGTGCGCAGCAAGAGCCCGATTTTCAGCGCACGGCTTGCCCTTTACAAGTTCCACGATCCACTGATGGCTGACGCCCCCCCTTCTGCGCAAGGGACTTCTGGTCAAGCGCAGGTTTGGTCCGACGGTTACGGATGAGGGCTCCGAGAGCAGGGGGGCGAATGCGCATGTCTTGCTCCTCGCAGGGAGTCAGCGTACGGCGACATTACGGATAACGGTCGGTGTTACCGGCCAGCGGGAACGGGGAAGAGCGAGTGGATACTGCTCCAAAAGCGTGCGGCTCCTTTTTAGGAGGGACACAAGAAATCTTCGGCGGTGTTCCAGAAGATTTCTTGCAATCTTGCCTCTGTCCATTATTGTATGTATAATACTCCATAGTTGGAGTTTAATCTCGGGAGCGAAAATGGCAACAGGCAATCGACCTCTGGCGGGAATCGGGTGGGACCAACCGGCTGACCTCTCTAATAAGGAGGTCGTAAGACGTCTGAGCCCATCGGCCGTCAAGGCATTCTTGAAAATCGCCGCACTTTGGGATCTCCGCGACGAGGATGCTAGGCAATTACTCGGCGGCATATCGAATGGCGCATACTACGAACTGAAGAAAACGGGTTTGAGAATGCTTGATCAGGATCGATTGACGCGAATTTCCCTGCTCACAGGCGCCTTTAAGGCACTCAACATTCTTTACCGCAAGAAACTGGCTGATCGTTGGGTTCACCTGCCAAATACGAACCCAATGTTCGGCGGAGAAACGCCGCTAGCCTACATAATTAAAGGCGGGATGCCTGCCATGCTAAGGGTGCGACAACTTCTCGATGCGCGTCGGGGTGGACGGTAGGTGCTTCCGCATGTTTCGCGCCTTCTCCAAGACGACACTCATCGACTGATCCCATCTGCATATGACGAGGAGAATGTCCTCAAAAGACTGACTACGGATTCCGATGAGCTAATTGCTCTGTTCGAACTGGAGGGTGCGACTAACGAACGCCTGCTCGGCGAGGCAGGGCTCCTGCCTGGGATCACGGTCCGGGAACTCGTGTTCGGTGTTTCATGCTCCCACATTGTGAATGCGGCATTCACTCACGCCAAGCCGTTGGGAAGCCGTTTCAATGGGCCAGAACGGGGAGCGTGGTACGCGGCCTTCTCTCTGGAGACAGCGGGAATCGAGGTCGCGTTTCATACATCAGAGGAATTGCGGGAAATCAATTGGCAAGAAAAGGAAACCTTCCGTTATGCCGACTTCTTGGCCGGTTTTCGAGGGGAATTTAATGACATTCGCGGGGGTTCCGGTTTTGCCAAATGTTTGGATCCGAATAGCTATGCAACCTCTCAGAAGTTGGCAGGAGAACTCCTAGACAAGGGATCGCCGGGTGTCGTTTATCCGAGTGTTCGACCTAGCGGGGGAACCTGCATTGCATGTTTCCGCCCAGCCTTGGTGAACAATGTTCGGAAGGGCGGTCAAGTATCTGTGGAGTTTGAAAATGCGCTGGCTGCGCCGGTAATCCGTCCCATACCTTAGAATTTGGAACAATCAAGGCTAGGAGTTTGTCCCGCAGGAAGTAGTGCGAGGGCGTTGTAGAATTGATTCCGCATCGCAGGTGGTGAGAGACGGTATGCAATTCCTTTTTTTATTTGAAAATGGCTGGTGGACTGTTTTTTTTGAATCAGGCGGTGTTCCGGGCCGCGATCCTCTTCAGGTTCAACGCGGCGCAGAGCCGTTGCCACTCTCCTCGCACTTTCTTCAGGCCCGGCACGCTGAATCGCTGGAACCTCAGCGCGTGCTTGATCCACCCGAACGGCGGCTCGGCCAGCCACTTCAGTTTGCGATACCAGCGCTGTCCCTCTTCACTTCTCAACCGCTGCTCCATCGCTTGCGTGTGCGGGTTCTCTATGCACGGCAGAAAGTTCTTCGCCGACTTGCCTTCCCGCCCTAGCGCCACATACGCGGCGATCTGTTTCTCCGCCAGTTTTCGAAAATTATCTTGCGAACGATATTCCGCATCCGCCAACATCCGTTCCGGTTTCTCTCCGCCCTGCGCTTCCGCCGCTTCCGTCAAGGGAACCAAGCAAGCGGTGTCCGCCGTATTCTGAACCATGTCATTCGCCACGATCAATCCTGACTCTGCCTTCACGGCGATCTGTCCGTTGTAACACTGCTGAAATCCATCCTGTGTCTTCATGATCCGGCCCTCCGGATCAGTGAAGTTCTCCTGTTTCTTCTCCGGCACCTCTCCAAACTCCCGATGATGCCACGAGCGCCCGCCTTGCGGACGCACTCCCGAGGCCCATCCGCCGTCGTTCTCGTTGCGGCCCGCCCCGCGATCTTCTCCCTTCAGCCGCTCCTCGGGCCTCTGCAACTCTTCGAGAAGCTCATCGCCGCTCCGCTTCATACTGCTCATTTTCGGCTTCGTCAACCGCCTGCGCGCGCCGCAACAACCCCGCGATCTCCGCCTTTAGTTTCTCTTCCTCTTCCTTCATCCGCCCATAACTCATCGCCTTGTGCTTGCTCGCATTCGCCCGCACCTTCGTCGCGTCGATCGCCAGCGTTCCCATCCGGATCAGCTTCATCTCCCGCGCCAGCTTCACTACTTGCCCGAAAATCCCCGCGAACTCGTCCAAATGGTACTGCCGAAACCGGTTCACCGTGCGATGATCGGAAAAATTCCCCGCGCCCAGAACCCAAAACGCCATATCCTCTTCCAGCTTCCTGGCGCTCTTCCGTGAACTGAACACCCCGCTCGCGTAGGCGTACACCTTGTGAGGAGCGTTGGGAAGAGCTTCGCATATCTCATGGTGATTTACTTTCGACGGTCGTAATACCTACCAAACCCGCCGTTTCACGGCGGATGCGCCACGAATGGCTAAGGAGCTAAACTCGGCGATTTTTCTGGCATTTCCGAAAGGCGGAGTGTCGCTGGACGATCTTCCGACCACAATCAAGGTATTTCACCGTTTCTGCGCCGCTGATGGGCACTATCTGGCCCTCGTGCGCTGGCCGCTTTTCCGAGCAAAGGCGAAATGCGGTCTGGTACCAGAGAGTGCCAGGACATAGCTCATAGGATGTATCTGAGCCACCCTCGAGAGTACGCCGCCTCGAGAAACAAGCGTCGAATAAAGGTCGCTCCCCAACAAGCAGCGAGCGATCGCGGAGCCCCTATCGTCTTTCGGGTGAATAGAAAAGGGTGTTTGGTCCTATGGCGGACCGTTGGGAACATACAACGGATGGCTATTCCTTCCGGTTTTTCAGTCCGGAACAAATCGATAAAATTCTGTCTGAAGGCGCGAAACGTGGAAGGTCGGGTTCTCATGCAGCTATCGAGAGAATTCTCAAGCTAGAGCCGGGAATCGAACGAGCGGAACTCTGGCAACGAATTCGCCAGCTCAAATACCCTTCGAACGGGACACGCTACCGCCGGATCGTGTGGGGCGCC
>WNGI01008137.1_pt1 | contig 18895 bp, 14 predicted proteins | sample 5400621 | NCBI WGS metagenome assembly WNGI01 (sample SAMN13153374, study PRJNA577476) | soil metagenome | isolation source: 20 cm soil or saprolite under Garry oak tree replicate 1 | place: USA:California | collected 2016-06-15
TGTTCATCAATGATTTGGAGAAATGTTCGATGGCTGCGACTTGCTCGGCTGTGAGCGGGCCCAGTCGCCTAAAAGCGGCAGCAAGCTCCGTACTACGCACCCGGTCCATCTCTTCTCTGAACTCGCGAACCACCGGTACAGCCGTCAATCCCGCCACCCAATCCCAATATTTCTGGACCTCGGCAGCAATGATCTCACGCGCGGCGGGCACATTCTCTTCGCGACGCTCGAGATTGGCAGCGGCCGCCGATCGCAGATCGTCGAGATCGTAGAGAAACACATTATCGAGGTCACCGACAGCGGAGTCGACATCCCGCGGCAGCGCGATATCGAGAATGCAGAGTGGCCGATCGCCACGCGCATCAACCGCGCTACGGACCCTATCCACCGTGACGACCGGGTGGGGCGAAGCTGTGGAGCAGATCAGAACATCAACTTCACGCAACGACTCCCAGCACTGATCGTAGTGCATCGCCGTCGCGCCATGCCTTTCGGCCAGCGCCTGCGCGCGCTCGTGCGTCCTGTTGGCGACGATGGCGACGTGCACTCCTTCGGTGAGCAGGCACTCGAGCGCGAGTTCGGCAACATCTCCGGCGCCGAGTATCATCGCCCGCCGGCCACCCAATCCGCCGAAGATTTTTTTGGCGAGCTGGACCGCAGCAGAGCTGACTGAAGCAGCGCCGCGGCCGATGCCCGTCTCTTCCCGGGCGCGCGACGCCGCGAGCAGCGCGCTCTGAAACATTCGATTGAGAATCGGGCCCGACTCGGCGCGACACTGCTCCCAGGCGTCCTTCACCTGACCCTGGATCTGTGCTTCGCCGAGTATCATCGAGTCGAGGCCGGCGGCAACCTCGAACAGATGCGACGTCGCCTCACGATCGCGTTTCACGTAGACGAATCCGTCGGCGTCGTTCTGGAGCCGGTCGGACAGCAGTCCAGAAATGCGCTCGAGCGCACCCTCGTTTTCCTCGACAGCGTAGATCTCGGTGCGATTGCACGTCGACAGAACGACGCCTTCGCGGATCAGCCGCTGTGCTTTCAGTCGCCCGAGTGAGTGCAGCGCCTCCCAGGGGCGGAAAGCGAGCTTCTCACGCACCTCGATGGGAGCGGTGGTATGGTTCACGCCGACGAGAATCAGCGCCACGAATCCACCTTTTCACTGAACGAGCCGTTCTCTACCGAGCTGCAGAAATCATCTCCGAGAAGCTCGGGGGCGGCGGTTTTCCAGCGGTCGTCGCCGCTGGCGATGAGTCGCGATCTCAGTCCGCGCAGCGCAGATACCGCGCGCTCATAACGTCCGTCAAACCGCTCGGCGATCGCGTCGCGAATTCTTGCAGCAGCGCCGGGCACTCCTCCCGACGAAACGGCAATGGTAACATCGCCGGACCGGTGCAGCGCCATGGTGTGAAAATTCCCCTCGTCCGGATAATCGGTGATGTTGACGAGCTTGCCACGCGCATTGGCGTCGACGGCGATCTGCGCGTTCACCTCGCGCGAGTCGGTCGCAGCGATCACCAGGGTCGCGTGATCGATGTGCTCTTGGCGATAGCTCTCGCCCACCAGGGTGATTCTCCCCAGCCGATCGGCATCGACGAGCTCCGGCGTCGCGTCCGGAGAAACGACGGTGACGAGCGCGCCGGCGTCGGCCAGCGCCAGCGCTTTGCGCGTGCCCACTGCGCCCCCGCCGATCACGACCGCGGTGATTCGTTCTCCGTGGAGCGCGACAGGAAAGTCGCTCACAGGAACTGGCCGCGACGATGACGCTGGCGAAGGTGAGTGCTGACATTAGAGCGGCCCGACGCGCCTGCCATCCGCGGAGCACCCGACCCAATGCCAGCGCGCTCACGCCCAGCCACGCGCCGATGCCCCAGATGATCTGCGGGATGACGACGGCGCGGTACTGGAACGAGTAGGCAGTGGCTAGCGCCAGCCCCAGCGTGAGACCGAGAAAGCCGGCGATCGACGCCAGATGATTCACGCGGTCGAGTGTGTCGAGTGGCGGGAAGAATCTGAATATGGCACCGAAGTGCGCCGACTTGAGCTCCCGTCTCGCGACCAGGTACATCGTGCCGGCCGCGGCGGCTGTCGCGTACGCGCCGATCCCAATGAAGCTGAGGACGATGTGCATCGTCAGCCAAACCGCGCGCGTTCCCTGTGGCTCGAGGAATGGATGCATGCCCGCGATATTGCCCGCCATGGTAACGAGCGCGGCAACCGGTGCGGCAACCAAAGTGAGGCTGACTTCGCGCGCCAGACTCTCGACGATTACAAGCGAGATCGCCAACACCAGTCCGGCGAAGGAAAGACCGGGTCCGAGGCCGGTGAGCGATGCCGCACCTGTTTCTCTGGTGAGCCCGGCGAGCGCGGTAGCGTGCGCGCCAATTCCGAGCAGCAGCGCAATGATCACGCCCGCCACGGGCGCCTTCACGCGACGCGCAAACGGCAGCGCTGCTACGGCGGCGGCAGCGAGGTAGAAGCTCACGGCAACGAAATGGGCGATCGCTATCATCTGATCGCCCTAATTTAATTCCGTGGTCTTGTTTTAGCGCATTTCAGCGGCGCGCCGACCGCAAGATGTTAGTCGGCGCTACCGAGCTTGCCGGTCAGTCGCGCCGGCATTCCGTCGCGAACTGTCGGCTGAACCTGTCTGATGATGATTGCCGTCGTAGCATACGGCGTCACGCGAACGACTTGCGCGACCGCCGCGATCACCGCGGGCGCCGGGTTCTCGTCTGCTCTGCCCGTCGAGTTATCGATGAACGTGATTTCGTCGCCAATCTGAACGCCGTTCTTTGCGTTCTGCGAGATGATCACGTAGTGCCCGATCGACGGCAGCACCGGCTCCTCGTGCACATAGACAACTTTCCCGCGAGCGCCGCCAACCACTGGCGACAACGTTCCGCCCGGAACCTCGAGCTGCGGAGCCGCGATTATGGGCTCATCGAGCTTGATCTCGCCGAACTGACGCATGATCCGGGCGACCGGCCGCTGACCTTGCGCCACACTCTCGATCCGCAGAATTCCGGTGGGAACGACGACCTGTCCGTACTCGCCGAGGTTCGGACCGAGCACATAAGACATGTAGCTGTCGCCAATGCGCGGGACGGATCCCCTTGGCAATTCCAGGTACATGTCGTCGTTGATCTGATATCTCGACTGAACGATGGTGGTCTTGATGCCTGGGCGATCGACGCTGGAAACGATTCTTCCCGCGCCTCTTGGTCCGCCGCCACGCTCACTGTAAGGCGCTGCCTCGATTTCGCCTCTCCTGACGGCGCCGGCGCGCGCGCGGCCGATCACGTCATGCTGCTGTTGCTGCATCGCGGCCGCGGCGCGGCTCATTGGAGACGAGAAGACTGTGAGATCGGAGCGTCCGCCGGAAATCACCTGCGGCTCGACCGAACGAGTCACGACATGAGAGACGACTTCGCCGGCGCTGTCGGCGCTGGCCAACGCGCCCGGCTTCACTTCAGTGCCCGAGATGCGAATGACTTCGCCGGGGTAAATCCAGTGCGGATCCTTCACGACATCGGTGTTGCGGCGGAAGATCTCCGGCCACCGGAACGGATTCTTGAGATAGAACTGCGCCAGATCCCAGAGCGTGTCGCCCTTCTTCACCACGTGCTTCACTTCCCTGGTGGTGTCGGCGGTCATGACGAGATTGTTCGTCGTATCGACTTGCTGGGAAAGCGGGGGAGCGGGACGAGCGGTGTCGGGATTGGTCGGCACCTGCGCCGAGGCGCTGCCTGCGGCGGCGGCGACCATGAAAGCGCCCAGGATCGCTGCCGTTCTTGACGATGGATTCAGGAAAATGCCGATCACTCGTACTCCCCGTACTTGATGGATAGTCGCCCGCGTGGGACCGGGCAACCATTTGACGGGCGTTGGCTGGGTTAGGTCACGGGAAACTGTCAAGGCGGGCCGGAGCGGGTCGCCAACTAGCTGGCATCCACAAAACTAAAGCAGGGAGCCGTAAGCGTAGTCAGCCTCTTAGCTTCGAGCTCTTCCGGCGAGTTACAGGTCGGACATTCATGTTTTTGCCTCGCTTCCTCAATATCTCGACGAAGCATGAAGATTTATGACTTGCGCGCATCTCCAGCGCCAGTATGGAAGCTCGGTGCTAGGAAGCTGACAAAGCTTAAAGCTCCCCGCTTTAGTTTTGTGGATGGTTTTGAGCGGCTGCATCAACGGCCCGCCTTGACGGCTCCCAGCTCTCAACTACCAGCCTTCAGCTCCCAGCTAGACCCACCGAGATGCAAGAACGGCCCTGCAAGCAGGGCCGTCCGGTACAATCTCAAGTCTCGAAGGCAGTTAAAAGGGCAGATCGTCGTCCGTTTCCTCGAGCGCCCCCGGGAAATCCTCGAAGTCCGTCCCTCCCGCATTGCCCGACGCCGTCTTGGCGCCTGCGGCCGCCGGAGCCCGGCTCCGTCCGCTTCCCTCGCTATCGAAGTCGCCCGACGCCCCGCGACCCCCACCGAGCATGATCAGCTCACGAACGTTGATCTCGGTGCTGTAGCGAGTCTGGTTCTCCTTGTCCTGCCACTGCCGGTACTCGATCCTGCCGTCGACATAAATCTTGTCGCCCTTCTTGCAATACTTCTCGACGACGTCGGCGAGACCCGAGCCCTTGCTGTTCCACACCACGCAGCGATGCCACTCGGTCTTTTCCTGTTTCTCACCATTCGGCGAATTCCATTGGCGGCTCGTGGCGAGCGAGAATGTGGCGACCCGGTTTCCTCCGGTCGTCGACCGCACCTCGGGATCGCTGCCCAGGTTTCCGATCAGCATCACTTTGTTCAGACTTCTGCTCACTGTGCCTCCTGGCGAGAGTTCATTTCCCGCCCAGAATAGTATAGGTGGGGCTCAGACCCCGGGCAAACCAACGATTTCATCGGTCAGCAAAACTTCCCGCCTTTCTTTCCTCACCACCTTCGGCGACTTCCAAAGTCCTGCGCATCACCAGCGCGTCTTCCACCGGTCGCCGATAGTAATTCTTGCGACGCCCGATTTCTGTGAAGCCGCGCGATTCGTACAATCCGCGGGCAGCACGATTCGACTCGCGCACCTCCAGGAAAGCGTTCCGCACCCCACGTCCACCCAATTCGATCAGGACTGAATCGAGCATCTGACCGGCGTAGCCCTTCCCTCTCCATGCCGACTCAACGGCCATGTTGAGCACCTCGGCGTCCTCTCCCACGGCGTAGGCGATCACGTAACCCGTGACCCGATTTTCCGGCGGCAGCACGAGCACCTCAAAGATAGCAGGATAACCGACCTGCAGACGTCGAAAAGATTCCTCGCTCCACGGATCCGCGAAGGACGCGCGCTCTATCCTAGTGACGTCGCTCACATCGTCCTCAGTCGCTGGTCGGAGTAGCGCGGTCACGTGGTAAGCTTGCGGCCGTGGGTGGCTTCCCAGCGAACCTGCGCCTCGGCGAGACGACCGTAGTCGGGTTCCCACGAGGCGAGATCCACCGGGCCGAGTTGAACGATCCAGTCGTGGATGGGACCAACTCCGCGAGCATGCGGATGCGCGTCGATTCCCTGGCCCGGACCGATCACTTTGATTCCCCGCTCGTGATTGCGCAGTTCATCGAGCTCCGCACGAGACAGGATTGTCGGCGGTCCGACCTCAATTGTGTGGATCCCGAGGTCGATCCCCAGCTCCTTTCCGGATAGGTTGAGGCTGGGGGGAATGGTTCGAGCCGGCCACGGCGGTTTTGTGATTCTCGCCGAGTAGAATTCGCCACGCATTGCATCGAGCACGGAGAGATATTCCCCCGAGGGGAGGGGCGGTTGTGCGCCGGTCACGGTGAGCGCCAACGATGATACCGCGTACAGATCGACGCCGTAGCCCACGGCCAGTCCCTTCGCCACCGACGCAGCAACGCGCAAGCTCGTGAAGCTACCCGGGCCCGACCCGCAGACGATCCGCTCAATCCCTTCTCGAGGCACCTTCAACTCGCGTAAGCACTCCGCGATCGCGGGCATAAGCCTCTCGCCCTTCCCTGCGCGCGGAGCGGCGCCGTCGTCTTCCTTTAACGTACGCTGAGCGAGGACCTTCGATCCGAGAAGCACTGCGACGCTCGCTTCGTACGTCGATCCATCGATCGCCAGTGTGTAGACGTCAATCTTCAACGAACGACTAACCTGCGAGAAGGATCCGTCGGGTCGGATCGTCGGGCACGTAATCGAGATCGATCGGAAGATGGTCCTCCGGCAGCCGCGATCCAGCTCGCTCCGGCCACTCCACGACAATGAGAGACCGCGAGCTGACGATCTCGTCCCAGCCGAGGTTGGTGAGCTGCTCCGGTGAATCGAGACGGTAGAGGTCGATATGAAAAACTGCCGATTTCGGTGCGCGATATTCGTGCACCAGGGCGTAAGTCGGGCTCGTTACTTCGTCCAGAACGCCGTAACCGCGGCAGATCGCGCGTGCCAGCGTGGTCTTGCCGACGCCCAGCTCTCCGGTGAGGGTCACGATGAGTGGCGGCGTTATCGCTTTGCCAAGGTCTTCGCCCCAATGCTGGAGCTCGCGCTCGGTCAGTCGGAGGTGTCCCTTGTCGGCTAGCGGCGGAACGAGGTGCCGGTGGGCGGGCATTCTACCGGCCGTGAAGGCCCGCCAACGATCCTCTGCTCTCTGACTGGCGCCCTGCTTTTGCCTTGATCTCGAACAGCTCATCGCGGATCCGCGCCGCCGTCTCGAAGTCGAGATTCGCCGCCGCGTCCCGCATCTGTGCCTCGAGCTCGGCGATCAACGCCGGCAGGTTGTCCTTGCCGTAGTGAGCGCTCGATTCCGCGACTCGCCGTCCCTTCTCGCGCTCGCGCTCCTCGCGCTCGGTGCGGGCATCGGCCACGCGGGTGATGAACCGCACCTGATCGACGCTCTTCTTCACGCTCACCGGCGTGATGCCGTGCTCGCGGTTGTAGTTCTGCTGAAGCTCGCGCCGGCGACTGGTCTCTCCGATACAGCGCTCCATCGATCCGGTCATTCTGTCGGCGTAGAAGATGGCGCGCCCATTGAGATTTCTCGCCGCGCGACCGACGGTCTGAATCAGCGAGCGATCGCTGCGCAGGAATCCTTCCTGATCCGCGTCGAGAATCGCGACCAGCGAAACCTCCGGCAGGTCGAGTCCTTCCCTCAGAAGATTGATTCCAATGAGAACGTCGAACTCGCCCAGTCGCAGCCCGCGCACGATCTCCATCCGCTCGATGGCGTCGATGTCGGCGTGCATGTACCGCACGCGGACCCCCATCTGCTGCAGGTAGTCCGCGAGATCCTCCGCCATCCGCTTGGTGAGCGTGGTAACGAGCACTCGCTCTCCACTCCGCTCGCGAATGCGGATCTCGTTGAGGAGATCGTCCACCTGCCCGCGCACCGGACGCACCTCGATCTCGGGATCGACCAGTCCCGTTGGCCGGATGATCTGCTCAACAACCGCGCCTTCAGAGAGACGCAGCTCGATTTCAGCGGGAGTGGCGCTGATGTTCAGCGCCCGCGGCGTCAGCGCCAGAAACTCGTCGAACATGAGTGGACGATTGTCGAGCGCACTCGGCAGACGGAACCCGTAGTCGACCAGCGTCAGCTTGCGGGCGCGGTCGCCGTTGAACATGCCGCCGATCTGCGGCAGGGTCACGTGCGATTCGTCGACGACGACTAGAAAATCCTCCGGGAAATAATCGAACAGGCACGCCGGCCTCTCGCCTTCAGCGCGGCCGGAGAGATGACGCGAGTAATTCTCGATTCCGGCGCAGGTTCCGATCTCGAGCATCATCTCGATGTCGAAGTTGGTGCGCGACTCGAGTCGCTGGGCCTCGAGCAGCTTGTTGGAAGCGCGCAGATCGGACAACCGCTGCGCGAGCTCTTCCCGGATCAGTGCTACCGCGCGCTCGATGGTCGGACGCGAGGTGACGAAATGCTTCGCCGGATAGATCGCCGCCTTCTCCAGATTGGCGATCGTATCTCCCGTTAGAGGGTTGATTTTACTGATTCGCTCGATCTCGTCGCCCCACATCTCGACGCGCACGCCCTGCTCTTCGTAGGCCGGCAGGATCTCAACCGTGTCGCCGCGCACGCGGAAGGTGCCCCGCTCGAGCCCCATGTCGTTTCGCGAGTACTGGATCTTCACCAGTGAGCGCAGGATATCATCACGCGCAATCTTCTGTCCCTTGGTCAGTGTGACCATCTGCTCGCGATAGGAGCGCGGATCACCCAGACCATAAATCGCTGATACAGTCGCCACGATGATCACATCGTCGCGCTCCATCAGGCTCGACGTCGCGCGCAGTCTCAGCCGATCGATGTCCTCGTTGATCGACGCATCCTTCTCGATGTAGGTGTCGGTCGTCGGGACGTACGCTTCCGGCTGGTAGTAGTCGTAGTACGAGATGAAGTACTCGACTGCGTTATGCGGGAAGAAGCCCTTGAGCTCCCCGTACAGCTGCGCCGCCAGCGTCTTGTTGTGCGAGAGGACGAGCGTCGGCCGGCCGAAATTCTCGATGACGTTCGCTACCGTCATCGTTTTTCCGGACCCTGTAACGCCGAGCAGGGTCTGGAATCGGTCACCCCGATCCAATCCCCGTGTCAGCTCCGCAATCGCTTTTGGTTGGTCACCGGCGGGCGCGAAGGGCGCCCGCAGATCAAATGCCGCCTTGGCCATTCTTTATGTCGCTCTGCAGACGCTCCCGGCGCGCGACCTCGGTCACACCCTTCACTCGTCTTGCCGCTTTGAGAATTTTTTGCAGGTGTGCGAGGTTGCCCACTTCGACGGCGAGCTCGCCAATTACGTGTCCGTCGGAGCTGTGCAGCTCGAAGCTCCTGATGTCGGTTCCGGTCGCTGACACCGCCGTTGCCAGGTCGGCGTACAGGCCGCGGCGATCGGTCGCCTCCAGCGCCAGTCGCACCATGAACTTCTCGCCTTCCAGCTCCTTCCAGTCTATCTCCAGACGGCGCTCGGGCTCCTGGACCAGCATCAACAGGTTCGGACAGTCAGAGCGGTGAATGCTCACCCCGCGTCCACGTGTTACATACCCCACAACGGGGTCGCCGGGTACTGGCTGACAACATTGGGCGTACCGGACCATCATCCCGTCGACGCCCTGGATGCGGACGCCCTTGGTGGTACCGCGGACCTTGTCGACCAGCCAGTCGAGCGGACCAGGCTTGGGTCCTTCGGCCGCGCCGTCCGTCTCCGGGTATAGCTCCTTCAATACCTGCGAGACGTTGACGTCGCCCTGACCGATCGACGCGATCAGGTGATTCAGATCCTGCAGATGGAGCGCCTTCGCCACTTTCAACAGCTCGGAGTCTTCCGGCCTGGTCAGCCGCCGGCGCTTGATCTCGCGATCCAGAATCTCGCGGCCGAGTTTGATCGAAGTCGTGTGCTCTTCGATGCGCAGCCGCTGCTTGTGTCGCGCACGACCGGTGCGGACGTGGGCCAGCCAATCACGACTCGGCTTCGCGGACGGCGACGTAATGATCTCGACCGTTTCCGAGTTCTTGAGCTCGCGGGCGAGGCTCGCGATACGTCCGTTGATGCGAGCACCCTGACAATGCAGTCCGACTTCAGTGTGGACCGCGAACGCAAAGTCGATCGGCGTCGCCCCTTTCGGCAGCTGGATCACGTCGCCGGTCGGAGTGAAGACGAAGATCTCGTCCTGATAGAGGTCGAGCTTGAGAAACTCCAGGAACTCGTCGGGAGTCTTTGCGTCGAGCTGGAGCTCCAGCACCTGCCGGAACCACTGGAGGGCGCGGTCGAGCTCGTCGGCGCTGCGTGAGTCTTCCTTGAATCGCCAATGCGCGGCGATTCCGTACTCCGCGGTGCGGTGCATCTCACGCGTGCGGATCTGGATCTCGAACAGCTGTCGATTGGGTCCGAACACAGTCGTGTGCAGTGACTGATAGCCGTTCGACTTCGGCTGCGCGATGTAGTCCTTAATGCGCTCCTGCAGCGGCGTGAACTGGTCGTGAATTACGCCCAGCGCGTGGTAGCAATCTGGAACCGAGTCGACGAGGACGCGGATGGCCAGCAGGTCGTAGATCTCCTCGTACGGCTTGTCCCATTTCTTCATCTTCTTCTGGATCGACCACAGATGCTTGGGCCTGCCCGTCACTTCGACGTTATTGATGGCGGCTTTCTTCAAGTGCTTTTCCAGCGGCTCCTTGAGCTGCGCGATGGCTTTCTCGCGGTCAGTCCGAGTCGCCGAAACCTTCTTGGCGAGCGCCTTGTACTCGCTTTGCTCGAGATGCTTGAACGCCAGATCCTCCAGCTCCCAGCGGACCCGCGCCATTCCGAAGCGGTGCGCGAGCGGCGCGTACAGATCGCGAGTCTCGGTCGCTATGCGCTTCTGTCGATCCGCCGGAAGGAACTCCAGCGTCCGCATATTGTGCAGGCGGTCGGCGAGCTTGATGAGGATGACGCGGGCATCCTTGGCAATCGAGAGCAGCAGCTTGCGGTAATTCTCGACCTGCCGTTCCTGCGACGAGTTGAGGGGCAGGTGACCGATCTTGGTCAGGCCATCGACGATTTCGGCGATCTCCTTGCCGAACTCGGCCTCGATGTCGTCAATGGAAACTGCGGTGTCCTCGACAACATCGTGAATCAGCCCGCTGGCGACGGTGGTCGAATCCAGCTGCAGATCGACGAGGATCTTGGCGACTTCGACGCAATGAGAGACGTACCTGTCTCCCGACAGCCGCTTCTGGCCCTCGTGGGCGCGCTCGCTAAACCGGTAGGCGCGCTCTAGCAGCTCCCGGTCCAGACGTTCCGGGAGGTTCTCCTTCAACCAGGTGGGAAGGGTGTCCTTTTCCTTCTCCTTTACCGCGCCTGCCGTCAAAGCAGTCCTGCCTCCGCGAAGCTTATGTAGCGGCCCCTACCGATAATAACGTGATCCTGCACGGGTATGTCGAGTACTTTGCCCGCCTGCACGAGCTGTTCAGTTACCAACCTGTCGTCGGGCGAGGGCGTCGGGTCCCCGCTCGGGTGGTTGTGGACGAGTATGATTGCCGCCGCACGCTCCGCGATCGCTTCCCTGAACACTTCGCGCGGATGTACGAGCGACGAATTCAGGAGCCCGCGCGTTACCGTGATGTCCCGCTCGAGTCGGTGCTGCGAATCGAGCACGGCGACGTGAAACTCCTCTACGGGAAGGTCTTCCAGCCTTTGCGCGAAGATCTCAAAAACATCGCGGGGCCAGCGCACGGGCGCGCCTTCCTGTCGCTCCTCCGCCGCCATCCGCCTTCCCAGCTCGAGCGCGGCGTGAATACAAACAGCACGAGCTGTTCCTACACCGCGCACACTGGTAAGGGTCGCGACCGGCTGGGTGGCCAATAATCTCAGCGAACCCCTGCAAGCCGACAGAATCTCCTGGCCGATGCCGAGGGCAGAACGACCCTCGGATCCGCTACCTAGTAAGATAGCTAGTAGCTCGCTCGAGCTGAGGGCGTGGGCGCCGTGGGTGCGCAGGCGTTCTCGGGGCCGTTCGCCTGCTGGAAGCTCTCGGATTGTAAGTGTCACGCCGTGCTCCTTTTCGATTGGAGCACTGAGCATCGCGCAGCGAGCCTATCCAACCGCCACCCCGTGGCGGCAAATAGCATCGAGGTGCTGCGAGCTTGGAGGGGTCAACACGGGCCGTTGATCTTGGCACGCAATACCATCCACAAAACAAAAGCCGGGAGCTTTAAGCTGGGTAAGCCTGCAGCTCCGAGCGGTTTACACTAAAGGAAGCTCCAAGCAGCTCGAAGCTGCTCGAAGCTGCTCGCTGACAAAGCTTACAGCTCCCCGCTTTAGTTTTGTGGATGCCAGCTAGTTGGCGGCCAACTACGGCCCGCCTTGACACGGTTAAAGATTCGCTCCGTGGCACTTCTTGAACTTCTTCCCCGACCCGCACGGACACGGATCGTTCCGCCCGACATTGCTCCAATCGGCTGATTTGCCGCCGGGCACGCCTGGAACACCGGGGACTGCTGATCCCGCCATCGCCTTGCTCAGCGACGAGCTCTTGCCCCCGACGTGCACCGTCGGCTCGGGACGCACCGCGGCGCCCTTCTGCGGCGGCTCCTCGGGCCCGATGTCGAGCGTCTCGTCGGTTCCCTCCTCTTCCTCCGGCGGGACGTCTTCCAGCACACCGAGCGCGTTGTAGCGCTTCGTCGGGCCCTGTGGTCGCTGCGGCTTCCGACCATTCGGACCGGCACCGTCGCCGCCAAGATCGGGGCGCGGTAGTTGTGGCGGCGGGGCTGCGCCTTCGAACGTGATCTGGGCCCTCAGGAACCTCTCCGTGAACGTGTTGTGGATGTCCTGCATCAGATCCACGAACATGTTGTACGCCTCGTGCTTGTACTCGATGAGCGGGTCCTTCTGGCCCCACGAGCGATAGCCGATGGCATTGCGCAGCTGGTCGAGATCGTACAGGTGGTCCTTCCACTTCTCGTCGATCACGTGGAGCATGACGAGAGCGAGCAACTGCTCGGCGTACTCGCCGAGGCTCGACATTTTGTTAACGAACGCCTTGCGACCCGCCTCGATCGCGCGCTGCTCCGCTATCTCCTGGCTGGTGGGAAGGTTCCCATCCTCGAAGCCCGCGACGCTCAGCATGTAGTGCATCAGCAGGTCCTGACGCACCAGCGCGAAGTCCCACTCTTCCTGCGAGTCGAACTCGTTGAGCATGTTCTCGACGCGCTTGGCGACGCCCTTCTCGATCATCTTCTCCGCTTCGGCCTTCAACTCTTCGCCGCCCTCGAGCGCGAACGAGCGCAGCGAGTAGATCACCTCGCGCTGCTGGTTCATCACGTCGTCGTACTCGAGCAGCCGTTTGCGGGACTGGAAGTTCTGGAGCTCGACACGCTTCTGCGCCTGCTCGATCGACCGCGTGATCAGCGAGTGCGTCAGCATCTCGCCTTCTTCGGCGCCCATCCGATCCATCAGTCGTGCGATGCGATCGGAGCCGAAGAGACGCATCAAGTCATCTTCGAGCGAGAGGAAGAACTGCGAAGCGCCGGGATCGCCCTGACGTCCCGCGCGGCCGCGCAGCTGACGATCGATACGGCGCGACTCGTGGCGCTCGGAACCGATGATGTGGAGACCGCCCCACTCGACCACGTCGGCCAGCTGGTTTTCGGCGTCCTTGCGCTGCGAGGGCTTCGATTCGGTGACGCCCGGGCCGAGCTTAATGTCGGTTCCGCGTCCCGCCATGTTGGTGGCGATCGTCACCGCGCCCGGCTGACCGGCGAAGGCGACGATCTCCGCTTCGCGCTGGTGGTACTTCGCGTTCAACACGTTGTGCGTGATGCCGGCGCGCTTGAACATGCGCGACAGCGTCTCTGAGACTTCGACGCTCACCGTGCCGACCAGAACCGGGAACCCGAGGTCATGCAGCCGCTGCGTTTCCTCGAGAATGGCGTTGTACTTCTCGCGGCGCGTCTTGTAGACGAGATCCTGCCGGTCGTCGCGGATCACCGGACGGTTGGTCGGAATCACCGACACGCCCAGCTTGTAGATCTCGTGGAACTCGGTCTCTTCGGTTTCAGCAGTACCGGTCATCCCGGCCAGCTTGTCGTAGAGACGGAAGTAGTTCTGGATGGTGATGGTGGCGAGGGTCTGCGTCTCGCCCTTTACCTGGACGCCTTCCTTCGCTTCCACTGCCTGGTGAAGCCCTTCTGACCAGCGGCGCCCGTGCATGGTACGGCCGGTGAACTCATCGACGATGAGAACCTGGCCTTCCTGCACGACGTAGTTCACGTCGCGCTCGAACAACGCGTGCGCCCTCAGCAGCTGATGCACGATGTTCAACCGCTCGCTCTTTCTGGCGTACTCGACGTCGAGCGCGGTGCGCGCCTCGATCTTTTGAGCCGGAGTCAGCTCCGGATCGTGATCGATGGCGTGGACCTGGTGCGACAGGTCGGGCAGCACGAACTCGTCGTGGGCGTCCGGCGACATGAAATCGACACCGGCGTCGGTGAGGTGGACCGTGTGCCCCTTTTCGTCGAGCACGTACAGCAGGTCGTTCTCGATGTCGCGGTACTGCTGCTTGCCCGCCGGAAGCCTGCGGTCGGCGATGTGGGCGAGCTCCATCTTCTGCACCAGCTGCTTGGCGCCCGTCTCCTGCATCATCTTCAGCAGTCGCTTGTTCTTCGGGCCACCGAGCTGCGCCTTGTAAAGGTGGAGCCCGGCGTCGTCGTTGTTGCCCTCCTCGAATGCCTTCTCTCCGGCAGCGACGAGCGCGTTCACGAGGTCGGTCTGCTTCCGCACCAGCCGCGCAACCGCGGCGTTGTGCTGGCCGTACTCGGCGTCGCTCTCATTGCCGACCGGGCCGGAGATGATGAGCGGCGTGCGCGCTTCGTCGATCAACACCGAGTCGACTTCGTCGACGATCGCGTAGACATGGTTGCGCTGCACTCGATGCTCGAGCGATTGGACCATGTTGTCGCGCAGGTAGTCGAAGCCGAACTCGTTGTTGGTGCCGTAGGTGATGTCGCATTCGTAAGCGGCGCGACGCTGTGTCGTGCCCGGCTCCGTATCGTCGATGCAGCCGACGCTGAGGCCGAGGTAGGTATAGACGTGTCCCATCCACTCCGAGTCGCGGCGGGCGAGGTAGGAGTTGACGGTGATGAGGTGCGCGCCTTTGCCGGGCAACGCATTCAGATACAAAGGCAGCGTTGCGACGAGCGTCTTGCCTTCACCGGTCGCCATTTCGGCGATGCGGCCCTGGTGCAGCTGGATTCCTCCCATCAGCTGCACGTCGTAAGGCACCATGTTCCAGTCCATCTCCTGACCAGTGACTATCACCTTGGTGCCCAGCAGGCGCCGCGCTGCCTCACGGGCTGTGGCAAAGGCTTCCGGAAGCAGCTCGTCGAGGACGTTCGCGGTAGCCTCGCGGAGTTCCTGCTCGACTCCGCCGCGGCCATCGACTCCGCTCAGCTCGTTGTCGAGCGCATCGCGCGCAGCGGGATCCGAGGATTGACGCTTGCTCTCCTTGAGCTCGGCGATTCGCGCCTCGAGTCCGCTGGTGACCTCGCTTATGCGCGCGCGGAATTTTTCCGTCTGCGCGCGGAGCTCCTCCTCGGAGACGGTCTGCAGCCGGGCGTAGTGCTCGTTGATCTCGTCGACGATCGGCTGAACGCGCTTGCGCTCACGATCGTGGCGAGAACCAAACACACCGCTTAGCAGACCTGTTAACGCCATTTACTGATCTTCCTCAGACTGTGACCCGTCTCTACGATAGAGCCCGCGAGCGTCGATGAAACGCTCGACGCTCTCAGGCACGAATCCCTTGATTGATTTGCCCGCACGGAGCCGTTCCCGGATCTCGGTAGAGGACACATCGACGCGCCGCGTCGATACGGTGACCACACCTTTCGACTGAGTGTCGGCACGAGGTCTTCCCTGACCCGATCTCTGCATCACCGCCAAAGTGGCGAGCTCACGGATGCGCCCCGGATTCTTCCATTGCTCGAAGCTCTCCAGCGCGTCCTGACCCAACAGAAGAAACAGTTTCGCACCCGGATACCGTACCGACAAATGCTCCAGCGTATCAACCGTGTAAGATAACCCTTTACGGGTGATTTCTGCCTCGTCCACCTGGTAATTGGCGTCGTCGGAGATCACCAGCCTCACCATTTCCAGTCTGTCCTGCGGCGAGGCCACCGCCGGGGTATTGGCCTTCAACGGCTGCGCGGAAGCGGGGACGAAAATCAGGTGGTCGAGATTCAGGGCATCACGCGCGTCAGCGGCGAGGAGAAGGTGCCCGACGTGGGGAGGATCGAACGTGCCACCGAAGATCCCGATGCGCACCTGACTACGACGTGGTGGGGGTCGCCGGCGCCGGACCGCATTGCCCCAGGACCTCGCGGTCGTTCGGGTAAGCCTTCCTCATGTCGTTGCACAAGTCGCGCGCGTCCTCACTGTACTTGATTGCGCGATACGCTTCGAGGAGCCGCAGATAGGCGTCACGGGTTTTCCTGGCGTTGGGATGCAGGCGGATCACGTCTTTGAAGTAGATGATCGCCGAATCGTACGCCTTTCTCTTTAGATATAGATAGCCGGTGTCGTAGTCCTTCTCCGCGAACCACTGGTCCAGCTTGTCCAGCTCATTCTTGGCGCGCGCCGCGTACGGAGAATCTGGGTAGGCTGACAGGACCGACTCGAAAGCAGTCTGTGCGGACTTGCCATAGGTCGCGTCGAGCTGAGGAGCCCTCCACTCGTGCTGATACGCCTTGCCTGACAGATAAAAGGCGTCGTCCACCAGGGTGTCCTGCGGGAAGGCATCGATCAATCGATTATACGTCCCCGCGGCAAGCAGATACTCACTGTTCTTCGTCTGTGACTGCGCGAGATAGTAATACGAGAGTGGCAGTCTCGGATCTCGCGCAGGCAGATCGAGCGTCAGCTGCTCGAACGCCTTGGCGGCGTTATCGAATCGCCCCGCCTTGTACTCGGCCATCGCGGCCTGGTACAGCTTGTCGGGCGTCGGATAGAGCTTCTGATCTTTGGGATTGAAAGGGGGCTTGCAAGCCAGCGGTGCCGCGAGCAGCAGGGCCAGCAATAAAGTTTTCGACTTGAACATCCGTATGATATTACCCTCTGCGGCCGAGCACGTTCATGCGGATGGGCGCCCGATGGAATGGTACCGCACTCCCAGCTCCCGCATCTTCTCGACGTCGTAAAGATTCCTGCCATCGACGATGACAGGCTGCCTGAGCGTGCGCTTCACCCGCTCGAAATCGGGGTGGCGATACTCGTTCCAGTCGGTGACCACTACCAACGCGTCTGCGGCAACGAGCGCCTCGTAATTAGTCTCTGCAAAATCTATTCGGTTGCCCAGCAAAACCCGCGCATGTTCGATCGCGGCGGGGTCGTGCGCGCAGATCGAGACACCTTCTTCGAGCAGAGCGTCGATCAGGGTCAGCGATGGCGCTTCGCGCATGTCGTCGGTTCCCGCCTTGAATGCGAGCCCCCATAGTGCAATCCGCCGGCCCTCGAGCTCGTTTCCCAGCGCGCAGCGCAGCTTCTGGACGAGAACACGCTTCTGCCTTTCATTGGCGGACTCAACAGCCGCCAGCACGTCGAGCGGGACGCTGTGCTCCGCTCCCATCTTCACCAGCGCCTTCACGTCCTTCGGGAAACAGGACCCGCCATAGCCGGGACCCGGAAACAGGAACGACGAGCCGATGCGCGAATCGCTGCCGATCCCCTTCCGCACGAAGTCGACGTTGGCGCCGAGCTTGTCGCACAGATTCGAGATCTCATTCATGAACGAGATGCGCGTCGCCAACATTCCGTTTGCCGCGTACTTCGTCATTTCAGCGGACGCGATATCCATGACGATGATCGGTTTCCCGGTCCGGACGAACGGAGCGTAAAGATCCATCATCACGCGCCGCGCGTGCACGGATTCGACACCGAGGATGACGCGATCCGGACGCATGAAATCCTCGACGGCGGCGCCTTCCTTGAGAAATTCCGGGTTGCTGCAGATGTGAAACGGAACCCTGGCCTCGCTCTCGACGGCTTTGGCAATCTTCGCAGAGCTGCCGACCGGCACCGTCGATTTTATGACGACGGTGCACTCACGCGTCAGGTGTCGTCCGACAAATGCTGCCACCTCTAGCACGTGCCTGAGATCCGCCGACCCATCCTCGCCTGGCGGCGTGCCGACGGCAATGAACACGACTTCAGCAGGCGCGACCGCTTCCGCGAGATCGTCAGTGAACGAGAGTCGGCCTTCCTTCAGGTTCCGCTCGACGAGCGGCTCGAGCCCGGGTTCGTAGATGGGTACATCGCCGCGCTTCAGCCGCTCGATCTTCTTCCGATCGATGTCGGCGCACACGACGGTGTTGCCCGTTTCCGCGAAACAGGTGCCGACTACGAGACCAACATAGCCGGTGCCAATGACCGAGACGTTCACGCTACTTGGTTACGCTGTCGCGTAAGAGCTGACCGACGCCAGCGAGACGATGCGTCCCTTTCCCTTTGCCAGCTTCGCCGTCGCGTTTCTGGTGTCGACGACGACCTTGGCCAGATGCACAACGCGCTGGTAATCGACTTTGGTATGGTCTGTGACGATCACCACTGCGTCCGCGCTCGAGATCTCGTCATCGGTGAGAGCGACGCTCGTGAATTCGTGGCCGTCCTCGCGATACTTCGGGACGTACGGATCGTGGTAGCGAACATCGGCGCCCTGCTGCTCTAGCAGTCGGATTACATCGAGCGCCGGGCTCTCCCGCATGTCGTTGATGTCCTTCTTGTAAGCTACGCCGAGCACCAACACCCGGCTGCCGTTGACCGCTTTCCTCTCTTCGTTCAGCGCCTGCGCGACCTTGCGCACCACTACCGCCGGCATCTCACTGTTGATCTCGCTCGCCAGGTCGATGAAGCGCGTCTTGTAGTTGAGCGTTCTCATCTTCCAGGCGAGATAGTGTGGATCGAGCGGAATGCAGTGGCCGCCGATGCCGGGGCCGGGAGTAAACTTCATGAATCCGAACGGCTTCGTCGCCGCGGCTTCGATCACTTCCCAGATATTCACGCCGAGCTTGTCGCATACAATCGCCATCTCGTTGACGAGTCCGATGTTCACCGAGCGGAAAGTGTTCTCCAGCAGTTTGACGAGCTCCGCCGTCTCGGCGCTGGAAACAGGAACCATCGTGTCGAGGCAGGTCGCGTACAGGGCGGTGGCGACCTCGGTGCAGTTCGGCGTGATGCCGCCGATGATCTTCGGCGTGTTCTTCGTGTTCCAGGTTGGGTTTCCCGGATCGACACGCTCAGGGCTGAAAGAAAGGAACACATCCTCGCCGACCGTAAGTCCCGCCGCCTCGAGCTTCGGCTGCAGCACCTCGCGCGTTGTTCCCGGATACGTAGTGCTCTCGAGGATCACCACCACCCCGGGCCGGCAGTTGCGCGCA